>OFLS01000072.1_pt1 | contig 72154 bp, 85 predicted proteins | sample 1540891 | NCBI WGS metagenome assembly OFLS01 (sample SAMEA4413038, study PRJEB24355) | metagenome | biome: human; feature: gut; material: faeces | place: United Kingdom | collected 2010
ACAGCCCAGAGCACTTGCCGTCTGAGACGCACAAACCGATCACCGGCTACTTGTGGGGCGCGCTGGCCGTGCTCACCTGTCCCTGCCATTTGCCGATTCTCGCCATTGTGCTAGCCGGCACGACGGCCGGCGCGTTCATCGGGGAGCACTGGGGTATTGCAGCCCTCACGCTGACCGGCTTGTTTGTCCTGTCTGTGACGCGGCTGCTGCGGGCCTTCAAGGGAAGATCATGACCGCTTCCCAGCCAGCCGAGAGTGGGCAGCTTTGAGCTTCGCTACCAATCTGGAGGAGTACCACCATGAACGCAAACGCCCCGAACACTGCCAGTTGCACCACCTGCTGCGTATGCTGCAAAGAAATTCCGCTCGATGCCGCCTTCACCCCGGAAGGCGCGGAATACGTCGAACATTTCTGCGGGCTGGATTGCTATGAACGCTTCCAGGCACGCGCCAAGGCCGCGACAGAATCTGACATTGCGCCTGTCCCTGGCGGTTCGCAGCCGTCAGATTGAGGCATACCCTTCACATACTGGAGATAACGTCCTCTATGAACAGCCTCTTCCAATTTCCAGTGTCGCGGTCGCTAAAAATCTCTTTCGGCTCATCGATGCCAAAACCGGAGAAGCCTTTGACATCGAAGAAGAACTGTGGGCCTATGAGCGTCTGACGGCCGCAGTAGTGAACGACATTATTCACGAACATAATTTTTCTCGACTTCGTCTGGCTAAGCCCGGCGATTTCCCGTTCGAGACACTGACCAGCTTTGCAGTAATGCAGCTGCTTTTAAATTTACATAATCCCCAGAATAAGAATCCCTACAAGCAGGATCTTCTTGACCACTTTCATCATGACATTGAAATGCATTTTGAAGAATATATAAAAAGCATTCAGTCACTGCCTGGCACCCAGCCCGCACTAATGAACGACAGTTTTTATCAAAAATTGCTTCGCGTAGCCAACGCGTCCTCATCCAGAGAGGATAAATGTCGGGCGATTTTTACTTTGTTCAGCCTGCTGGCTATTCTCAATAAACCCACGCCTTATGACATGATCAATGTCTTCCGGAATAAAATATTCAGTCGGACGAGCGTGATTGAAATAATACACACCGGCCACGCTTTTGACAGTACTAACCCCAGGCCAGTCTTTGCGATAGCCCCGAATATATTTTGTTTATACACAAAACAGAATAGAATATATCTGCCGTTGTCTCATAATTTCACTTTGTGTTTTATTATTGGCTCACCATTAACATTCCGTCCCCGGATAGACGTTTTTTCACCACGACCCGAACTGCTAAAGTGTTGTGACGATCGCCACTTAAATTTCTACAAAGTTTCTTTTGATTACATTGATAATGTCATGAGCACCATCGATATGTACAATGTAGGAAATTCAAGCACTTTCTATTCTGCTTATCAGCTCAGCGACGTTGAAAAATACCTCGATTTGCAGGAAAAAGATCACCAATATTACTATACGCCTGCAGACCCCGTGCGATGGCTCCCTCAGCAGCCGGATTCATTATGAACCCAGAAAACCAGCAACGTATACGGGAGATGATTGAATCCGGAGAATTTAACGGGTATACGCTGGTCAGCGGAGAAGACTGGCAGCTCCCCACGGCACGCGAAACTACCTTCGTTCGGGGGCTGATCCCCCTGACTGACATCCAGCTGGCCAACCGGCTGAATGTGGACGAACGTACCGTCCGCAAGTGGAAATCCGGCCAGACCCGGATGGTGTTCACCACATGGTGTTGCCTGTGCTGGCTGGCCGGGCTGGGGATGCTGCTGGATAACCTTCTCAGCGATTAAAGAGACGCTTCCAGATACGTCTGAGAATGAAGCGTCTCTGGTATCGCCAGCGGGAACGGTAGATATGGGGCAGGTCGTCATAGTTTTTCCAGAATAGGGTCCAGCCCTGATACCCTTTGTCCACTAAAAGGATGTAGCCGCCGGTACTGACGATGCCATATGCGATGGCGGTGAGGATGAGAAATACAGTCATACGATGTTCCTTATGTAAAACTGTATTTAGGAAATCTGATGCGGCCTTTAAGGCCGGTCTGTAAAAAAAACTGAAAAAAGTTTCTCTTTCCTTATAGTTGCCATTTAAGCCTCAGTCAGCCGTAAAATTTGCACTCCATGCAATAATCCCCAAATCACAACAATCCGCCTCTTTTCTTGATTCTGCTGCAATAATCCTTCTTTCTTTCTCCGCAGATCCGATTTCTGTTAGTTCCGGATCTGCCGGTCGTCATCCGGCCCCGCCCTACCCTCCATCACAATATGCAGTGGCTCTCTAAGCTGCAGGAGCTACCAGATGTTGTGTTCCTCCCCAGCCCCGTGACCCGCCCCCCCGCGGCCGAAAACTGCGGTATGATTATTTTGTGGGCGTGATACACTTCCGGAAAGTCTCAGATAGCGTAAAAGTCGGATCCACCAGAAACCGGCATCCGGTAATTTACTGGTGTTGTTATAAGGTTGCTAATTATTAGATAATGAAAATGTTACGACAGGGAGAATCACCTAAGTGACAGTGAATGATGCTGCACATCATAATTGCTCTGAGTGATTATTAACCTGCAAACCAGAAAGGAGGTCAGTATGGGACGTTCCGTTAAGGTCAAAATCGGTGGAAGGGAGTTTGCGTCCAAAAAAGCCGCTGTGGACTATTTCATGGATCAGCGTGAGGCTGTAAAGGGATCTGGCCCGCTCCGGGAAGGTCAGTTCTTTGATGAGCTGCTGGAGCTCTATACACGGTACTGTGAGGTCACAAACTGGGAGTTGAGTAACAGAGTGATTTACGCATTCAGTGTTGATTATGAACCACGCAAGAATGGCCAGACCTGGGCATCGCATCTCTGCTACTGGGTGCAGTTTTCACCGAAGGACAAATTATCCTTTTCGGTAAGGGAAGCAGTGGATGAGATCGCAAAAGCTGCAGCTGAACAACCGTAGCTGAGTGCGGGATTTCCGGATAAGGTACCGAACCGGGGCTGTTAAAAGATTCTGGAGCTGAAATGAAAAAGGGAAAAACGTCAGAACCGGGGCTGCTGGCCAGCGACAGCGACTGGCACAATAATGCCTGCCTGAATTACATGCCGGATCATGGTACAGCTTACACCGAAGGTTACAGGCGGGCTGCTGATATTCTGATTAACCACATTGATGAATCCGGGCGGGACCAGGATTTTCTGGTTTATCCGGTGTTGTTTCTCTACAGGCATCACATCGAACTCATTATCAAACAAATTATTGGGCTGGCTCTGGCACTGACAGAAGAGCCGGATAAACGCCAGTACAAAAAAGATGACCATAACCTGAATACCTTATGGCCGCTGGCACAAAAGCTGATCCTGGACGTTGATGACAGCTACCGGCCTTCCGATTTTAAAATCGTCAAAGAGGTGGTTAAAGCTCTTCACCAGGTGGATGAACGGGCGACAGATTTCCGTTATGCCCGGAGAAATGACGGCACCCGCAGCCTCGAGGGGATCCATTACGTTAATACTCGTCGCTTCGGGGAAAAAATGGGGGAGGCTTCAGATTTACTGGATGGAATAGATAACCGCCTCCGGTACCTGCTGGACTGTAACGCCGAATGGAATAGTATTCTGGGCAGCTTCTGACAGCCAGAAACGGTGCGAAACTCCATCAGACTTACCTGAACACCCAATGATACGGAGATATCGATTATGACAGGCCTCATACCTTCAGCTACTTCTCAGGGCTCGATGGCCGCCCTGCCACGGTAAGACGCATCTTTCGCGGAAAGCGCACCCGTCATGTGATGATGTTTGACGAAATGTCAATGCTGTACGAAAAAGAGAAAACCCGAATGATAAAGGTATATGTATATGAGTGATAACAACAATTCTGTTTCACACCAGACCATTGAACTGCTGACACGCTGTCTGCAGCTGCAGTCAGAAAAAGACGGTATTCAGCGCCCCACGCCTGACAAAGCGCTCGTTGGCGTGCCCGTTGATGACTTCACCCGCCAGATCCATCAGGCCTGCCTGTACGCCTCGATGACCGACAGCCTGCTGGCCCTGCAAAACCGACTGGCCGATACGGGCCGGCAGCTGGAACAGCAGGGGCAGATCCACGTCGACGCCGGCGAAAACTACGCCGTGGCCGCTGTTGCCTGGCTTGAACGCTTTACGGGGACAGAGAACGCGCAATGACGGTACCTGTTCCGGCCATTCCCGGCGTACACTCTGGTGTGATCCCATCGCAGCTGCCGGTCGCTGTCGACTATCCGGCGGCACTGGCCCTGCGACAGATGGCGCTCGTACAGGATGAGCTGCCGAAATACCTGCTGGCGCCGGAAGTGAGTGCCCTGCTCCACTATGTGCCCGACCTTCATCGCAAGATGTTGCTGGCGACGCTCTGGAATACCGGCGCCCGGATTAACGAAGCCCTGGCGCTGACCAGGGGAGATTTTTCGCTGGCTCCACCGTATCCGTTTGTTCAGCTGGCCACCCTCAAGCAGCGTACAGAGAAAGCGGCCAGAACGGCAGGAAGAGCACCTGCAGGCAGTCAGGCCCATCGCCTGGTTCCCCTCTCCGATCACCAGTACGTCAGCCAGCTGCAGATGATGGTGGCCACCCTGAAAATTCCGCTGGAAAGACGAAACAAGCGCACCGGCAGAATAGAGAAGGCGCGTATCTGGGAGATCACAGACCGTACCGTTCGCACCTGGCTTAGCGAAGCGGTGGAGGCCGCAGCGGCCGACGGGGTGACGTTCTCAGTACCGGTGACCCCCCATACGTTCCGTCACTCCTACGCGATGCACATGCTGTACGCCGGTATTCCGCTGAAAGTGCTGCAGAGCCTGATGGGCCACAAATCGATTAGCTCGACGGAAGTCTATACGAAGGTGTTCGCACTTGATGTTGCTGCGCGTCATCGAGTTCAGTTCCAGATGCCCGAAGCGGATGCGGTGGCCATGCTGAAAGGGAATACTTAGTGTAGAGGGGAATGATGCTGGCGAACGTCCTGCTCGCCGCTGAGGTCTGTCAGAAGTTATCTGGCCCAACTGGCGGGAATATCTGCACTGTATCCCTGATACCGCTCATAAATCGCATGCTGAAGCATTTTAATACGATCTGACAATGTGTCGGCGTCCGACATATGCCGCCATTCCCCCTCAATAGTGGGTTTCCAACCATCCGGGAGATTGAGCGTGATCAATACCTTTGTATCACGAATAATCACCCCGTCAGTGAAAGGATTAAGACCACTCCTTACGGTATTGTTTATCTGTATATATTCAAGTTTCATCTTGTTTCCTCATGTTGTCCGGATCGCAAGCATAGATATCTGAACTCAAATTGCCTAGCTAAGCGTTTGGATATGCCGCTTTTTACCCCTTATACAGCGAAGCTGGCCAATGGCCAGCCCGCATGGACTTATCGCTTTTGCCAGTATATCAGCATGGCAAGGAACAGGATTGTTGCCCCCTGAGAAGCGGGTGAGGCAGTCAGGAACGTCTCCAGCAATGGCATTATCGTAAATCTCCGCATTATTAATTTAAGGTGTGTCATAGGCCTTGGCCCCGTTTACAGGAAGTAGTGTTCTGTCACGACGGCAGCCAGGGTTAATAAAAACGATTCGAATATGCCTGCAGGGACGATAGAAATCTTCGTGCGGGTTGTCACGTTGGCGGAGTAGGTCAACAATGAAGAGAACAAGCTTTATGCCTTACGTCGCGGAAAATTAAATGTAAGGCGTTGAAAAGTCGCTTACGCAACTCAGTTATGGCGGGTCGGATCTCTCACAACCGGTGGAACTGGACTGTATGTTCTGTATGTCTAAATTCCGGCCACGGATATGAGCGAGCCAGCAGTGCTCGCCGCAGCCGAGCGACAGGGCAAAGCCCCGAGTGAGCGAGGAAGCACCAGGGAACAGAACTCATAAATTCTGCATACGCTCAATGCCTGAAAAATCACCTCCCCTAGGGATTATCCACTTATCCACGGGGATATTTTTATAAGATCTTTTTTAATAGTTGTTAGATCTTTATTTTTAGAATGCTCACAGGCCTTTATCCATGCGGGTTCCAGGGAGGGATCTGTGACAAACCGCCCTTTCAGTGTGACAAATTACCCTCAAATAGCCGTCCTTTCTGTGACAAGTTGCCCTTAACCCTGTGACAAATTGCCCTCAGGAAGTGTTGCTTTTCACAAAGTTATCCATCCCTGTTGACTCTGTTTTATAAAGTGTGACAATCTGAAAACCTGTCACACTTCACATGGACCTGTCATGGCGGAAATAGCGGTTATAAACCATAAAAAACGTAAAAATAGCCCGCGGATTGTCCAGTCAAATGAGCTGACTGAGGCGGCATATAGTCTTTCCAGGGATCAAAAACGTATGCTGTATCTGTTCGTTGATCAGATCAGAAAATCCGACGGCTCCCTGCAAGAACATGATGGCATTTGCGAAATTCACGTTGCTAAATACGCTGAAACATTCGGGCTGACCTCCGCTGAAGCCAGTAAGGATATACGACAGGCTTTAAAAGGTTTTGCAGGTAAGGAAGTGGTTTTCTATCGCCCTGAAGAGGATGCCGGCGATGAAAAAGGGTATGAATCCTTTCCCTGGTTTATCAAACGTGCGCACAGTCCATCCAGAGGGCTTTACAGCGTACATATCAACCCATATCTCATTCCCTTCTTCATCGGGCTACAGAACCGGTTTACGCAGTTCCGGCTAAGTGAAACAAAAGAGATTACCAATCCGTATGCAATGCGTTTATACGAATCCCTGTGTCAGTACCGTAAACCTGATGGCTCAGGTGTCGTGTCTCTGAAAATCGACTGGATCATGGAGCGCTACCAACTACCTCAAAGCTACCAGCGTATGCCGGATTTTCGCCGGCGTTTCCTGCAGGCAAGTGTTGATGAGATCAATAGCCGGACACCAATGCGCCTCTCTTACATCGAGAAAAAGAAAGGCCGCCAGACGACTCATATCGTATTTTCCTTCCGTGATATTACCTCGATGACAACAGAATAGTTTGAGGGTTATCTGTCACAGATTTGAGGGTGGTTCGTCACATTAGATCCGGCAGGTTGAGGGTGATTTGTCACAGTTTTGCTGTTCCATCCCTGGTGGCCTGCGCTTATTCATAGTTTTTTGGCTATAACCGGTAGTGAAACCAAGTTTGAGGGCAATTTGTCACAATACATGAGTGCAGTTTGTCACAGTTAAATGAGTGCAGTTTGTCACAGTTAAATGAGTGCAGTTTGTCACAGTTAAATGAGTGCAGTTTGTCACACTAGGTCTTCCCCTCTTCCCGTTAGTCATGTGACATGAGGGGGCAAGTTCGTCATAATCAATGAGGGCAGATTGTCACACTTGTTGCTCTGATCAGGCTATCCGTGTGTGCCTATACTTGTGGTGTTTCCCGCAGCCCTGGCCGTCCATGAAGTTGACCTGTTTCCCACAGAGGATGGATAACTCTTCTTGTGCTGAGCGTAAGAGCTATCTGCCTGTACAGTTCCTCCCCGCTTCCTCGCCAGTTCGCTCGCTACGCTCGGTTACATGGCTGCGGCGAGCGCTGATACCCTTCTCTATACCCTTTTGTACGAGTTGTTGTGTGATGGTCATAAGTGCGTCTGCGTGTTGCGGCACTGTGATTGAGTGGCACGCCCGTCGAGCTTCTCCCCCCTCCTGTTGAGAGCGAAATCAAAACAATATGATTTTTTGCTTGCAACATGACTCTTTTTGTTCAAAATGACAAAAAACGTCATGAGGTGATAAATGGACAATATTGAGCAGTTACGGAAAGTTGCTACACGTGCAGGTAAGCTTCTGACATCTTTGAGCGAGAGTATCCGCCAGCAAAAAGAGGAATTGAAGCTTACCGAGTTCTATCAGGAATACAGCAAAGCCGCTCTGTATAAGCTGCCTAAGCTCAGTAAAGGCAGTGTTGAGTATGCTGTGGCCGAAATGGAAGCCGGTGGCTACATTTTCAAAAAGAAACCTTCTGGTAATACAATGAAATACGCGATGACGATTCAGAATGTCATCGATCTGTATAACCATCGTAAAGTACCCAAGTACAGGGATCGCTTCGATAAAGCCTTTACGATTTTTGTATGTAATCTTAAAGGTGGTGGTTCCAAGACAGTTTCTACCGCTTCATTATCACATGCTTTTCGAGCTCATCCTCAGCTTCTGTTCGAAGACCTGCGTATTCTGGCCATCGATTTCGATCCGCAGGCATCTCTGACAATGTTCCTGAGCCATGAGAATTCAGTGGGCCTGGTTGAAAATACGGCTGCTCAGGCCATGCTCCAGAACGTGTCTCGTGAAGAATTACTTTCCGATTTTATAGTACCGTCTATTATCCCTGGTGTTGATGTAATCCCCGCTTCCATTGACGATGCATTCCTTGCTGAAGGCTGGAAGGGATTGTGTGAAGAACATCTTCCAGGGAAAAATATTCATGCTGTGCTTAAAGAGAACATTATCGATAAGCTCCAGCATGACTACGACTTTATTTTCCTTGATAGTGGTCCTCACCTTGATGCGTTCCTGAAAAACTGCATTGGGGCGGCAGACCTGATGTTGACCCCTCTTCCACCGGCTACGGTTGATTTTCATTCTTCCCTGAAGTTTGTGGCCAGCCTCCCTGCCCTCATAGATTCCATCGAAATGGATGGGCACACCTGCAATCTCATCGGTAATGTCGGCTTCATGTCCAAGATCCTGAACAAGTCTGATCACAAAATTTGCCATAGTCAGGCCAAAGAGGTTTTCGGTGCCGATATGCTAGACATGGTTCTGCCGAGACTGGATGGTTTCGAACGCTGCGGGGAGACTTTTGACACAGTTATTTCAGCAAATCCAGCAACCTATGATGGAAGTACAGAGGCACTAAAAAGCGCAAAATCAGCAGCGGAAGACTTTGCGAAGGCAGTCTTTGATCGCATCGAGTTCATTCGTACTAACGGAGGTATGTGATGTCGAATGAGAAAAGAAAAACCATCGGCAGACAGTTAAATACTCAGGCGTCAATGGTCGAAATGACGGACACCGGTAGAAGCCAGGTATTTACCTTAAAAACCGGCAGGAAGGTAACGTTCAGGTTTGTTCGGGTGCCTGCATCTGAAGTTGAAAGTAAGACCTTCGTAAACCAGGAAAACAACGGAAGAGATCAACTTGCACTGACCAGGGAGTCCCTGAAATCCATTATCCAGACGATTAAGTTTCAGCAGTTCTTTCCCTGTATTGGTATTAAGCAAAGTGAAAGGATTGAGATACTGGATGGTTCAAGACGGCGAGCCTCAGCAATTTTTGTCCGTACAGGCCTTGATGTAATGGTCACCGAAGAACATTTATCAGCTGATGAAGCTCGCCAACTGGCTAAAGATATCCAGACAGCTAAAGAACATAATCTTCGGGAGATTGGCCTGAGATTGATCGCTCTTAAAGAGTCCGGATTTAATCAAAAGGAAATTGCTGAACTGGAGGGGTTATCTCAGGCTAAAGTTACCAGGGCGCTGCAGGCGGCGGCCGTACCGCAAGACTTGATTTCTCTGTTCCCGGTTCAGTCGGAGCTATCGTTTAGTGACTATAAACTTCTTTTAGAAGTTAATGAAAAACTCAGTGAAAAGGGATTAACGCCTGAAGAACTCATTCAGTCTGTATCAGCTCAGCTCGATGCAATTTTGAGTGATGGCGAACGACCAGAAGACGAACAGAAAGCCAGTATTCTGAAGCTGATTTCTCAGGCATCTCAGGCATTGATAGATCCATCTCCCAAGGAAAAGTCAGTGGTTTCCCCACTCTGGTCTTTTGAAGAAAAGGACAAGTTCGCGCGTAAGCGTGTGAAAGGGCGTACGCTGACTTATGAGTTTAGCCGTATGTCAAAAGTGATTCAGGATGAACTGGACAAGGCTATCAACGAGGTCCTTGACAGAAATTTGAGTCAATAATTTCGCCATGGCGATTTCACATCTAACTTATTGTAATTAGGCAGTTTAGGCTGAGAATTTCAAGGTGAAATCGCCAAAGTTTCACGCCAGTTTCGCTGCAGGAATATCTGACCATCGTGTCGTATAAGCAGGAGAAAGCATCTCCCGTTTCATCTGCCATTCCGGGGCCATACCCCGCCCCGCAAACCATACTTTACCCAGCCCTGAGTTGTTGATCCCGTCCAGAACCCTCATCAGCTCAGCACTGTGAGGGCGTGGCGGGCGTTCGTCGAACAGCTGCAGCTGCGAAACGCCGGAGCCGGTGAAGTCATTCAGCATAACTCCGGCTTTGGCATACCGGTGCCCATCCCTCCAGATACGCTCCAGAGCCGTTGTGGCGGCTGCAATGATGTCCCTGGTGTCCTGAGTGGGTGTAAGAAGTTTTTCCGTAGCCACGTTGCCGTAGTAAGGCTCTTTAACGGCGAACGGAGACGTTTTGATGAAAACCGAAATATGCCGGCAATACTGGTGCTCTTTACGCAGCTTTTCAGAGGCCCGCTCTGCGTGCTGACAGATAGCCTGACGGAGCGACTCGTACTCCGTGATCTTCACGCCAAAACTGCGGCTGCAGACAATTTGCTGTTTCGTCGGAGGGGCTTCCTCAAGCGAAAGGCAGCTTTCCCCGTTCAGTTCCCGTACCGTTCGCTCAAGGACGACAGAAAAATTTTTGCGGATGAAGGCCGGGTTCGTCAGAGCCAGATCGAGCGCGGTCTTTATGCCCAGCACATTTAGCTTGCGTGCAATACGGTTACCAACCCCCCAGATTTCTTCAACCGGCTGCAGTGAAAGCAGTTTCCGCGTTCTCTGCGGATTTCCCCTGGTCAGAGCGAGTACGCCACGAAACTGTTTCCACTCTTTTGAGGCCCACTGGGCTGATTTTGCGAGGGTTTTCGTTGGTCCGGCGCCCACGCCAATGGTCAGGCGGGTACAGTCATACACGTGCTGACGCAGCTGCCGGCCGAAGTCCTCAAGCTCCATACAGTGCTCCACGCCGGTCAGGTCGAGGAACATCTCATCAATTGAATACTGTTCCACCCTGGGGGCCAGTTCCTCCAGGCAGTTCATCACGCGCGCCGACATCGAGGCGTAAAGTTCATAGTTACTTGAAAACGCATATATTTTTTCCGGGTACCTTTCGTTTTTTATCTGAAACCACGGAGTCCCCATTTTGATCCAGGGCTTCGCCTCGGCGCTGCGAGCGATTACGTTCCCGTCGTTGTTGCTCAGGACGACTATTGGCTTTCCTTTCAAATCCGGTCGGAAAACACGTTCACAGCTGGCATAGAAGCTGTTCACATCGGCCAGGGCAAACATCAGTACATCTCTCTCGGGCGGTGGATGATATGCGTGACGACGCCAAAGATATCCAGCTCGTCGGGGTCAGGATAAATCGGCGACCAGGAGGCATTCATGGGCTGCAGCGTCAGTCGTGGCGTCAGCAGAAGCCTTTTCACCGTAAACTCCCCCTGTACGCTGGCGACAACGATATCGCCGTGCCGCGGCTTTTCAGCACTGTCCACAACCAGCAGATCGCCATTGTACAGACTGCCGTCGGCCATGCTGTCTCCGCTGGCACGCAGATAGTAAGTCGCGCTCGGATGCCGTATGCAGTAATCATGGAGATCCAGATCGGACTCGACATAGTCAGCTGCAGGGCTGGGAAAACCGCAGCTGGCCAGATCGGCAAACAATGGATGGGCCTGTGGCGGGAGTTCTTTCCCGGTGCTGAAAAGCTGTAGTTTCATCTTTCCTCCTGATATCTCAAAACACTGGTTATGCATACAGTATATTTGACAGCGTGACGATAATCCAGAACGCCCGCCGCACGAACATTTTGAGTAAATAAAGGTGCTCAAAATGTCATTGTTAATCATTTTGATGTATTTATATTACTCATATTGAGAAATATAACTTTGTTTTTTTCATTTTGCTCTTATAATTAGTATCAAATTGAGTGTAATTAACGGAGCATAATGATGAATATTTACTGCGATGATGGTTCAACTAATGTTAAGCTGGCATGGTTTGAAGGAGATGAGCTTCAGACACGGGTCTCTGCGAACTCCTTCAGGCATGGCTGGAAAGTGGCGGAATTCAGTGCGGCAACGTTCAATTATCAGGTGGGCACGCTGAAATACACCTGGGACAGCGTCAGCCGGGATGCCATCCCGACAACAAACGTGGAATATCAGTACGGTGATCTCAACCTGCTGGCTGTGCATCATGCGCTGCTGAACAGCGGACTGGAGCCGCAACCGGTGAGCCTGACCGTGACGCTGCCCCTGAGTGAATATTACGACGGGGACTGCCAGCGGAACGAGGAGAACATACGACGCAAACGAGAAAACCTGATGCGTGAGCTGGTTCTGAATAAGGGCAGAGCATTTACCGTAACGGACGTGAAGGTGATGCCGGAATCACTGCCGGCGGCGTTCTCCCGTCTCGCGGAGCTGAAGCCCGGACCCGCTGAGACCACCCTGATTATTGATCTCGGCGGAACCACGCTCGATGCCGGCGTGATTGTCGGACAGTTTGATGATATCAGTGCGGTACACGGTAATCCGTCTGTCGGCGTGTCACAGGTCACCCGCGCAGCTGCAGGCGCGCTGCGGGCGGCAGACAGCGAAACCAGCGCGCTTATTGCCGACACGGTCATCCGCAACCGCAATGATCGTCAGTATCTGCAGCGTGTGATCAACGATGCAGGTAAAATTGACGAGGTTCGGAACAAAATAACAGAGGCAATCACCTCCCTGGGTGCGCGAGTCACCAGTGAGCTGACTGCCTTCAGGAACGTTAACCGGGTATTCCTGGTCGGGGGAGGGGCCTCCCTCATAGAAGAAGCTATCCGTCAGGCCTGGCCTCTGGCCCCTGACCGTATCGAGGTTATAGGCGATCCGCAGATGGCGCTGGCCAGGGAGATTGCCCTTTACAATAAAGAGGACTAAACGTGCCGGACGGCCAGTATTCTTTCTATCTGCACAGCGACGATCGCACCGACATCGCGGCGATGGCAACCATCAGCACCATCTCACAGCCCCTGCGCGGTGAGTTCATCCGTACCGCCGCCACCGCCGGGGCGGTGGTATACCAGGTGGATGCCCGTTTACCGGCGCTGATCCCGGTGTTCTTTGCCGGGCAGCTGAGCGCTGCCCGCCTTTGCGCTGTTATGGCCCTGGTCTCCGGAACCTGGTCCTCACTCACAGGACTTCCAGATGAGCCCGAAAATGGTGAGGCTGCTCTGCCCATGTCACCGGAGACGGAATACCAGCGCCGGCGTTACACCCTGACGCTTCAAAATGGCCGGAGTGGGGAACGGGTGGAAAGTGTGCTGACGGAAGCGTCATCCCGTCTGCGTGGGGATCTGCTGAGAAACCTGATTATCACCGGTCTGGCCCTCCACACGACGGCACCGGAACTGCCGCGCCTGTTGACCAGTATGCCGGTACCGCCCACCTCGGTCAGTGAGCTGCAGGCACTGGTTCAGCAGATGGCCGGCACCACTGCCGTGAACAGGGCTGCTGCTGCAGTACCGGATACGCCGGCAACATCTGCCATGCCGGTGTCTGGTTCGGATACCCGGGAAATAAAGAAAAATATGCGGCGTGCATTCGGTGACTAAAAGTACGAGTCACATCCAGTAATATACCGATATCAAATGGTTTTCATCCCCAGGGAGATTCTCATGTCACCAGGATTCAGAAGTGTTCTCCGTTTCGCCCGCATTCCCGTCGACAGCAGTGAACTGGTCCGCAGGAAATTCGGCAGCCGACTGATTGGCATTGTGACGCTGTGTCTGCTTCCGCTTCTGGTTTTTGACGTTCCGCAGTGGGTTTTCATTTTGTCGCAGGTCATCTGGGGGGCAGGCGTCTATATTGGCCTGTCCGTGGCCGGAGACAAGACCCGGCCACGCTGATATCCTTTCCGCTTTGCTTAAAAAAAGAACAGCTGACGCGGCGCCTGTCTTAGTGCTCTTCTCCGCCACCTGCCTCCAGGTTATCCACAGCGTTAAACAGACGTTTTGTGGATAGCGGGTTCCCGACAGTTTCTTCTGCTTTCACCCGTTAACCCGTGCCTCCGCTGCCGCACGCTGCCAGTGTGCCGCGTCCGGTTTGCCACGGGACGGGCGCCTTTACAAATCCTGCCTGGCGTGGTGGCGGTTTGCGCCATGCTGAGGAACGCCCTTCAAGCCGCTTTCGCGGCATAACCTCGCCGTCGAAAAGGGTGCGGCAGATGGTGTATTACCTGGTATCCGCGACTGACCTGGAGCAGGCCGAAGCGGGTGTCCTGGAAATGGGGCGCACCTGGTGGCCATCCCTGAAACGCGAGGATGACCGGCATCGGTAGGAGTATCCCGGTGGTCTGGTTTGACAGCATCATTCTGCTCGAGGACGTGGAGAACAGCACCCTGCGCGGGCTGAAGTTCCTCGATGTGTGGACCGTGACCGGCGCGCCGGATGCCCCGGTACTGCGTGACGAGTGGGGGAATGACTGGCGGGATACCACACGCTGACATGACATCTGCCGGGCAGAGCTCCTGCCCGGTACGTCAGAAAATAATGATGTCGCGTTGCTCCGCATCGATGCCGCGCCTGGCGCGGGGATAGTCACTGCCCGGAGCCAGTGTGCCGCGCCCGGGTGGACACGGGACGGGCGGCTTTTCCGCTCCTGTCCGGCGTCGTTGTGATTTTACGCCATCCACTCGCATTCTGATGATCGCCCTTCAAGCCGCTTTCGCGGCATAGCCTTGCCGTCGGAAAGACTGACGGCTGCGGTATTCCACGGTCAGCTTGACCCGTTACCGGTCGCGGCGTACAGGCTCCGGGCAGCAGGGAACGGACGTCGTACCGACGTCCTCCTGAGTGCCCCCTGTCACCACGAGGTATCCCTATGTCCCGTTTTATCCTGGGTAACTGTATCGATATTATGGGCGGCTTTCCCGATCGCGCCGTCGATTTCATTCTGACCGATCCCCCGTACCTGGTCGGCTTCCGTGACCGTTCCGGCCGCACCCTCGCCGGCGACAAAACTGACGAATGGCTTCAGCCTGCCTGCAATCAGATGTACCGCGTACTCAAAAAGGACGCGCTGATGGTCAGTTTTTATGGCTGGAACCGCGTCGATCGTTTTATGGCCGCGTGGAAAAGTGCCGGGTTCAGCGTGGTCGGGCATCTGGTGTTCACCAAAACTTACGCGTCCAAATCCGCCTATGTCGGCTACCGCCATGAATGCGCCTATGTCCTGGCAAAAGGCCGTCCGCCTCTGCCGCAGGACCCGCTGCCGGACGTGCTGGGCTGGAAATACAGCGGCAACCGCCACCATCCGACCGAAAAGCCAGTGACCAGTCTTCAGCCGCTGATCGAGAGCTTCACACACCCGAACGCCATTGTTCTCGACCCGTTTGCCGGCTCTGGTTCCACCTGTGTGGCTGCCCTCCAGGCTGGGCGCCGTTACATCGGTATTGAACTGATGGAGCAGTACCACAACGCCGGAATCGCCCGCCTGTCAGCTGTCCAGCGCGCCATGCAGCGCCCGGCCGCCAACGACGTCTTTTATCCGGAGGCCGCGTAATGAACTATGCCGGACACGAAAAGCTGCGCGCAGAGGTGGCGGGACTGGCCAACAACATGTGTGACCTGCGGGCAACGCTGAACAACATGGAGCACCGCTACCGCTTTGATTCCGATGTGCTGGCCGAACGCCTGACCCGCCAGACGCTTTTTCGCATCAATGCCCTGTTTATGGCGGCGTACAACGACATTCTTGAGCTGGATGCCTGCTTTAAGGACTAAGGAGAAAAACCATGTACGGAACCTGTGAAACCCTCTGCCGGTTGCTGAGTGAGCTCTATCCCGCAGAAACCCCGCTGAACCTGATTGTCTGGTCCCCGGAGGATATCGAAGCGCTGGCCGGTGGGATGGAATGTGTCGTATCTGAACAGGACATAAAGGCGGTGCTGGAGCGCATGGACGCCATACCGGAAGACCAGCGGCTTGAGTCGGGTGTGTCTGCCGGTGCGGTGATGGACCTGATCGATGAGGTAAAAGAGGCCGTTCCGGGAGTCCTGGTGCCGGCTGACCTGCTCGAAACCCTGCTCATCACCACGGAACAGGCGTTGTGGGGCAGGGAATGGGCCGCCCGGGACGGTAACTATCCTGTGCCGGAAAGCGTTACTCACCGCCTTGCTGATGCAGCAAAAGTGCGTGCATTACTGAAAAACTGACATCCACACGCCGCCCGGGCGGCGTGTCATTACCCTGTTTCGAGGAAGATACCATGCAGGAAACCACCACCTTAAACGCCCTTGTGATGCGCCGTGCACGTGATCTGCTGGCTGATTACGGATGGCCGGTCCATACCGATGTTGGCCAGCGTGATCCGGTAAATAAACCGGGATGGATAAGTATTTATGTCCGTCTGGACGCGGCCGCTATTGTTCACCTGCTTCCTTTGCTTTGTACCGGTGGAGTACCCGCAGCGCTGCAAACTGCCATGACAAAAATAGCCGGGACGCCAGCGCAGATTATTTTATCCGGCAGCCGCTATGCCGACGCGCCGCAACTGCCGGAGGACGGAACACAGATAACCTTTCCCTGGGCCGGGGAATGGCTGACAGAGCCTGAAATTCAGGCTGTGACGGATTGCCTGTTTCGTGCCGTGCGGGATATTTCCCGGCAGGTCCGGGAGGATGCGCGCCGGATTGAGGCCGCGCTGACCACGCGCGGGGAAACGCTGTTTTACCGCCAGACACGAAATTTCCGTCTGGTTGTGAAGGAAAGTGATATGCCCTGCTGGCTGGACGAAGAGGACGACAATGTACCGGTGGTACTGGATGCCCTCCTGAACAAAGGCGCGCGCTACAGTGCCGTTGAGTACTTTGTTATCAGCGACAAAGTGGATCAGATCCTGGCATGTGGGCAGATATGTGATGTGTTACGGATACCGGGAGAGCCTGCGCGCCGGTGGATGGATTTATCCCTGTTACATGAGGTCATGGCAGAAGCGCGCGCAGAAATCACCTTTGTCCGCAGTGCCCTTTCAACAATCCGGTCAGTGTCGTGAACCGCCGGGGGTTGCGGCCCCCGGGAGCATCCTGGAAGGATAAGGCTGTCGCCGGCTCCGCTTTTCCTCGGCCCCGTCCCTGCGTGACGTTGCCTGAGAGCTTTCCACTCTGTCAGTGCTGTGCGTGTGCGGGCTGTGCCGTGCCTCCATCGTAGCCGGGCGGCCGGGAATGCAAGGGTGCGCTTCGCCGCTGCGGTCACCCGGTCCTTCCTTCCCGTCTGCCGGGATTTTCCGGTCGTTCGCCCGCTCAGGATTCACGGACTCACCCTGCAACTCCCGGCTGCCGTGTGCGTCAGGCTGCGGCTTCCCTTGCGCCCCTGCATTCCCGACTGATCGCCCGCCTGTTATGGAGGCACGGCACCGCCCGGTGTCGCAGTCCATGTGATGACGGAGGTTTTACCATGCAGTATGTGACAACGCGCCCTGTCCTGAATGTTGAAGAGTCCGATCGGCTTTCTTTCCTGCCGTACATGTTCGGCACGGATTTCATGATCGCAGAATTACAGGTGTATGCCCTGGCGAAAAAATGGATGCCTGAAGTTGACGGCGGTTTCTGGCACTTCATCCGCTTACCAGAAGGGGGTGGCTACATGATGCCTGATTGCGGGCGGGTTCATCTGGTGAACGGTGAAAACTGGTTCGATCGTACCGTCAGTGCCGACGCGGCGGGCATTATTCTGACCAGCCTGGCAGTTAACCGTCGTCTGGCGTCCTGGCATGACTGCGGTAACCCGGCCCTGACCCACCTTTACATGCTGCGTGATGCCCAGATCTGGGATCACATTACCTTTCACCCGGAATGCAACGCCATTTACGCCGCGCTGGACTGATTAACGACCCGGACGGCATGTATCCAGTAACGGAATCATACACGGCGGGGAAATCCCGCCGGTTAAGGAGAATACCGATGAATATTGCAACAGAAACCCGTGAAATACTCCGACAGTACAAAGCCCTGATTAATGCCCGCCGCCGTGATGCCGGTCAGCGGGAACTGACAACCGCACAGGTCATGGATGAAATCTGCGAGTACATGACCTGTCAGTGTGCCGTGTATCTCGCCGGTCATTTCATCTTACAGGGTGGAAAAGGACGGTAAGCACGATGGCAGGCGCAGGAGGAGAGGGCGCCTGTCTGCCCGCGCGCAAAACCCTGGCAGGCTGTGCCTGCCGGAGAGGCGTTTCGCCGCGCCTGCGGCGCCGCACACGCTCTCTCCGTTACTGGTCGATAAGATCGACGAAAGGGGATACTCTCTCCTGAGTTGTTTCTTAACCGGTAATGCCGATGTCAAAGTGGAATATCGCCTCTTTCTCAAAAGAAGAACAGGACAAAGTCTCCGTCGATAAAGCGGCCGCTGCCGTCGCATGGCAGGAGCGTATGAACAAGCCTGTTGTGCCCGAACTCGCGGAGCGTGAACAGCCTGGGCATCTCCGTGAGTATTTCCGGGAAAGATTGCGTATTCACAGACTGAACAGTCAGCAGCTGCCGCGCGCAAATGCTCCTGAATATCAGAAGACAGAAGAAAGTTAAGGAGAGTGGGCCAGTGGTTGCTTTCCTGAATTCAGCCTGGCACAGCATTGTGCTGTACAGAAAAGGAAAAAATTTCCGTTCCTGACGTTCCTTTTTCACGACGGGCGTCCAGGCGGGCTGTCGTGAACGGAGCCAGCCTGGCTGTCTCCGCCCTGCCGGGCTTCCATCCCATGACGCAACGTCAACGGCAGGCTTACAGCCTCCGTTCCGGAGGCGCCGCCCTGTCGCGCCGTGCCCTGCGCTCCCTGCACCCCGGCCAGTGACCGCCGGGCTGTAAGGGGCACCGCCGTTTCGCGTGCCGCGCTCCGACGCTGCGGCGGGTCCCCGCTCTGTTCCGCTCCTGGTGCATCACCCGTTTAAGCCCCTTTCGCCTGGGCTGAGACAAGCACAACCCGCCTGGCTGTCCAGGGCCGGCGTGGCCTTTCGCAATAAATTTTCCCCGGCCATTCCGCAGGCTCCATTAGACCGGAAAAAATTTCCCGCTCACCCCGGACATCTGCACCGGGCCGTGCTCGTTGACGCCCTTGCGGCGAAGGTTCTCAAACGGGTGAAGTTTATACCATCGGGAATATCGCAGCCGGTTCCCGCAAACGTCAAAACCGCGGCTCCTGAAACTCAACGGGTGATGTTCTTTAAAAATCAGGAAAAAAACGATGCTGATTAAAGGAGGCAGAAGAAGCAGACAACGAACCGCAGAAATGAAAAAAGCAGGGTAGCCCCTGCTTAATCCACGCCGTAAAAATCGCTCGAACGGTTCTACGGCTTCATTAACTACCAGAAGGAGTTAACGTAATGATCGTTACTATTGTTTCACCTTCCGCAGAGGCTGTAAAGCCCCGCCGTCATCCGCGCATTTTCCGCGCCGATATTCCCGCGCCGGAGATTGACCCCGCGTTAAAGGCTTTTGGCCGCCATATCGCCAGAAGTCACCGCAAGGGGCGCGGCGTTCATATCCCCGCGATGAAAAACGCCGCTTTTGGGCAGGTGCTCCGCACGCTCGAACTGAAACGCGCATTTAACTGATGAGGTGAGCCGCCCCGCGAGGGGCGGCAACCGCAGGAAGGAGAAAAGTTATGACTCAGGCTTTTGCACAGACACTCAGTGCTGACACTATCCCGCAGACCGGCGCTGAAGAGGAGATCGGCCAGATGTATCGGGGGACCTATTCCCCGGATGATAACAAGTTGCGGCTTTATGCCTCGCTCCGTCTCGATGAAGAGACGTATAAAAAAGTGCATGATGCGGGGTTCCGGTGGGCGCCGAAACAGGGACTGTTTGTGGCGCCAGCCTGGACACCGGGCCGCGAGGATGTGTTACTGTCTCTCGCCGGTGATATCGGGGACGAAGACAGCACACTCTTTGACCGTCAGGAGCAACGCGCGGAACGCTTTAACGACTACAGCGACAAACGCGCCGGTGAATCTGAGCGGGAGCTTGCGCATGTGGACGCGCTGGCGTCGGCTATCCCCTTCGGTCAGCCGATCCTGGTTGGCCATCACAGCGAACGCCGCGCGCGCCGGGATGCGCAGAAGATTGAAAACGGTATGAAACGCGCGGTGATGCTGTTCGAACGCGCAGAATACTGGGAAGAGCGCGCGCAGGCCTCTTTACGGCACGCGAAGTACAAAGAGCGTCCGGATGTGCGTTACCGTCGTATCAAAAAAATTGAGGCGGAATTACGCAAGGCAGAAAAGCACATTGCCCGGTCTGAAAAGTATCTGACGATGTGGCGCGCGCAGACTCTTGATCTGAAAATGGCGTTACTGGTCAGTAATTATGACCATATTTATGCCAGCTTCACGCTAGACAAATACCCCCGCCCGGCAGAGAAAAGCCAGTATGAGGGCTCGATGTCTCTCCATTCTGCCCTGTCTGAGGACATCATTACTTTTGAACAGGCGCGGGATATTGCGATCCGCTGCCATGAACGCACAATCCGCCATCAGCAACGCTGGGTTCATCATTATCGCAACCGTCTGAGCTATGAGCGCGCCATGCTGGATGAAAGCGGCGGTGTGGTCACCCGGACACAGGAATTTGAGCCTGGCGGGCAGGTGCTGAGCCGGGGCGAGTGGTTAACCATCATCCGCATCAACAAAAGCAATGGTCAGGTTAGTTCGGTGGAAACTCCCTGTTACCGTTTTCTGGGCTACGGCGGCACCATGAAACTGACCCCGGACCGCATCACTGACTATAAAGCTCCCTCAGCCGAAGAGGTCAGCACCGCGAAACAGGCCGCAAAACGTCCCCCGATCGTCAACTATCCGGGGGAGGGATCCCGGGAGATGACCAAAGCCGAATGGGCCAGAATGCCGGGGGACTATAAGGCTGTCCGGGGTGTGGCCGAAACTGAGACGCACGGCGCGTACCGCTTTCGCCGCTGCATGACGCACGGCTGTACGCTGGTGAATGTCTATATCACTGACATGAAAACCGTTGAAATTCCGAAAAAATGACAGGCAGACTCCCCGGCAGGTTGCCGGGGAGATCAGGGAGGTTGACTTATGCACAGAGAACTCAGGGCGCGTATTCAGACGATGCGGGCCAGGCTGGATGACCGGATGCCTGTGACAGAAATCCGGGCCAGTTCACAGCTGTTTGTCTCGCCCGATCCGCTCTGTCGTCGGCTGGTCAGTCTGGCGGAGGTGGTGGACTCTGATCATGTTCTGGAGCCCAGCGCCGGAACGGGCGCCATTCTACGGGCGGTCAGGGAAGGCGCGCCACGGGCACAGTGTGACGCCGTGGAGCTGAACGCGGATTTGGTCTGCCATCTCCGGGATCATTTCCCGGGCGTCAGCGTCTGGCTGGGTGATTTTCTGGAATACCGGCCGGAAAAGCACTACAGCAAAATTATCATGAATCCACCGTTTAACCATGCGCAGGATATCCGGCATATACAGCGGGCAGTGACGCTGCTGGCACCCGGCGGCGTGGTCACTGCGGTCTGTCTGAACGGGCCGCGACAACAATCCATACTGAAGCCGCTTGCTGATGTCTGGGAGCCATTGCCGCGAGGCACATTCACGTATACCGACGTTTCAACTGTTCTGCTCAGGATAGCTGCCTGAAAGCCGGTTAGCCCGGCGGGGGAGTGTGCCCCCGTCTGGCCGCGCCGGAAAAGGCCGCACGCCTGCGGCGCAGGAGGACCGGGCCGCGCTGACGCGCCGCCGGCTCTCCCTCTCCGCGTTCATCCTGTCCCTCTCTTCCTTCTGGTATTCTGGTTTACTGTTGTTCCTTTTTTCTTGTTCCGGATGAGCCGCTGATGGAGCGTGGTCATCCATCTGTTTCTGCCGGCTTTTCTTTTTGCTCTTCGTTTATTTCAGGTCCTGCAGTGGGCGTCCGGGCGGGCTGTCGTGAACGGAGCCAGCCAGGCTGTCTCCGCCCTGTCGGGCTTCCATCCCATGACGCAACGTCAACGGCAGGCTTGCAGCCTCCGTTCCGGAGGCGCCGCCCTGTCGCGCCGTGCCCTGCGCTCCCTGCACCCCGGCCAGTGACCGCCGGGCTGTAAGGGGCACCGCCGTTTCGCGTGCCGCGCCCCGACGTTGCGGCGGGTCCCTGCTCATTTCCTCTCCTGTGCCTTTTCACCGTTTAAGTCCCTTTCGCCGGGGCTGAGACAAGCACAACCCGCCTGGCTGTCCAGGGCCGGCGTGGCCTTTCGCAATAAATTTTTTCCGGCCATTTCGCTTCTCTCCATTAGACCGGAAAAAATTTCCCGCTCACCCCGGACAGCTGCACCGGGCCGTGCTCGTTGACGCCCTTGCGGCGAAGGTTCTCAAACGGGTGAAGGTCATACCTCCGGGAACAAAACAGCAGGTTCCCGCAAACGTCAAAACCGCGGCTTCCGGTAACTCAACGGATGATGGGGTTTTAAAAGCAAAACAACGGAGTAAGGAGAGTCATCATGGCAGCACGAGGCATCAATAAAGTCATTCTGGTTGGTCATCTGGGGCAGGACCCGGACGTGCGTTATATACCCAACGGGAGCGCGGTGGCCAACCTGACGCTGGCCACATCGGAAACATGGCGTGACAAACAGAGCGGGGAACTGCGCGAAAACACCGAATGGCACCGTGTGGTCATGTTCGGCAAGCTCGCGGAAGTGGCGGGGGAATACTTGCGTAAAGGCGCTCAGGTCTACATCGAGGGCCAGCTGCGCACCCGCAACTGGCAGGATGAGGCCGGAATCACACGCTATGTCACCGAGGTGCTGGTCGGGCAGAACGGCACGATGCAGATGCTGGGTGGGCGTCGTGAGGGCAGTTCGTCAGAGAGCGCCGTACCTCATCAGCCCGCACAGCCGCAGACTCCGGTACAACCTGCTGAACCCCCTGTGGCATCCCCGAAAGCGAAGGGCGGTAAAAAAGGCCGTCAGAGTGCCGCGCCGTCCCAGCAACCCCCGCAGCCGTCCCCGGATGATTACCCGCCGATGGATGACGATGCCCCGTTCTGATAACCCGTTTCAGGCCGGCCCTGCCCAGGTGGGGCCGAAAGGAGAGAGATGAGTATTTACGATAACGGTCCGTTACCGGATGACACCTTCACCAGAGCACAGGCTGAAGCGGTGGCGGCACAGTTTGAAAATGTCGCCATTGAAGACGATCAGGGTTCGCATTTTCGCCTGGTCGTTCGTCAGAACGGCGAAATGGTGTGGCGCGCATGGAATTTTGAAGCGGATGCCGGGAAATGGCTCAACCGTTATATCGAACGTTATGGCATCCGTAACACGCAATAAGCAGTAAGAGGTGCCGGACAGGGGGGCTGTCCGGCAGACAGTCATCAATATCAGAGAGGTATCAATTATGTCTGCAACAGAGTCTAAGGTAAAAACTGCACCAAAAACCAGCAAAAAATCGGTGAAACCTGCCGAAGCCGCCGCCCTGAAAGCGGCTCTCGATGCCGCGCCGATTGAGTATGTCCCGGTGACGGCACTGGTAAAATCTCCCCTGAACGTCAGGACCATCCCTTATCCGGTGGAGAAAGTACGCTCAATGGCAGACTCCATTGAAGCGCTTGGCCTGTTGCAGAATCTGGTCGTTCATTCTCTTCATGACGGGCAGTGTGGTGTGGCTGCAGGTGGTCGTCGCCTGAAAGCTCTGCAGCTCCTGCAGAGTGAAAACCGTATCGATGCCGGATATCAGGTGATGGTGAAAAAGGTACCTGATGAACTGGCTGTTGCGGCATCAATGGCAGAAAACGAACAGCAGATGGCAATGCATCCGTCTGAACAGATCGCCGGGTTCCGCACGCTGGCAGCACAGGGGAAAACCCCCGCGCAGATTGGTGACTTGCTGGGGTTCGGTACCCGTCATGTTCAGCGTATGTTGAAGCTGACCGAACTGGCTCCCGACATTCTGGAGGCGCTGGCGAAGGATGAAATCACCACCGAACACTGCCAGTCACTGGCGCTCGAAAGCGATCAGAAACGCCAGGTGGAAGTGCTGGAATCCGCCCGCAAACGGTCCTGGAATAATGAAGTATCAGTGTCCTCGATCCGTAACCTCATTACCTCAGAAGAGGTCTCCACAAACGGCGACAAATTCCGCTTTGTGGGAGAGGCCGCATTCAGTCCGGAAGAAATCCGGGTTGATCTCTTCAGCAGCGAAAACGGCGGCTATGTCAAAAGTGCTTCTCTCGATACCGCCCTGCTGGAAAAACTGCAGAGTATCGCGGAACACCTTCGCGAAGCAGAAGGCTGGTCATGGTGCGATGGCCGCCTTGAACCGATTTCTCACTACGGGAAGGATACTAAAATCTGGCGTCTGCATGCTGTCCCGCCTGTGGCATATACCGAAGCCGAATCGGAACGACTTGCCTTCCTTGCACAACGCGAAGAAGAACTCGAAGTACAAAATACCGGGGATGACGGGGAGCGTGTTGCAGGTGAACTCAATGAGGTCTGGCATGAACAGCAGACCATTGAGTTTCGCGCTGAACACCGGACATGGCCCGATGAAATGAAGCAATCCGCCGGAGTGGTGGTTTCCTGGACTGGTCAGGAGGTGAAAGTACAGCGCGGTGTGGTGCTGTGCGCCGATGAAAAAATAAAGGAGAAGGATGCATCCACCGATCAGGCTCCTGAAAAAGTCGATCCGCTGGACGCCGTCGGTGTCCCGTTGCTGACCCGCCTTTCTTCTGAACGCACACTGGCGGTTCAGGCGGCCCTGTTGCAGCAGCCGCAGAAAGCCATCGCGCTGATGGTCTGGAAACTGTGTAATTCGGTTTTCCATACCACGACGTCCGTCAAAGAGCCGTTCTGCATTAGCGTGAGTGTGTCGCATTACGCGCTGACCCGTGAAGCACCTGACGGTGAAAACAGCGTTGCGTTTCAGGCAATCCAGGCTGAAAAAGAACGCCTTGAAGCCCTGCTGCCGGAAAACTGGCGAAAGGATATGACCACCTTCTTTACGCTCGATGGCGCAACCCTGATGGCGTTGATGGCTTTCTGCACCGCCTGTTCTATTGATGGTGTACAGGGCAAGGATGAGTTTGGTCGTAAACACCAGAGTTCGCTGGATGGGGTGGAAAACGCCATCCAGTTTGACCTTCGCGACTGGTGGAAACCGACGGCTGATAACCTTTTCTCGCACATGAAGCAGCCACACATTGTACAGGCACTCTCTCAGGCCGGACTGACTGGCGCAGCACAGGACGCCGCGAAAATGAAGAAAAAGGATGCCTCTGAACATGCAGAGCACTTCCTGTCAAAAACCCGGTGGGTTCCGGAATGGATGACCAGTGCCGACAACCAGAAACAGCCTGCCGCAAAGTCTGAACTCAGTCTGGCAACGAGTCAGAGCGATACAGACGCTGATGTCGACCACGTCACCGACCATAACAACCCGGCCTGCGCCGCCTGATAACGGAGACGCCGCCCTGGGGGGCGGCGGTAAGGAGAAACCTATGCACACGATCATTACCACCGATGTCCTGAAAACCATGTTCGCCGGAGAGCTGGAAGACTACCGCGCCGCCGGTGAAGATTTTCGCCGTGAACTCACCCATGCCGTGATGCGGGATCTGTCCTGTCCGGAGAGCTGGGACGTCAACGGAGAGTACAAAAGTGAATTCGGCGGATTCTTTCCGGTACAGATCCGTTTTTCCCCCTCTCACGGTCATTTTGATGTGGCGGTCTGCAGTCCGGGAGAGCTGAGTACGCGCTGGATGGTCGTTTTTGTGACCCGTGGCGGCCAGCCGTTCTCCGTTGTTCGTAGCATGGAAACATTTAACCCGGAGTTGATCTCCCACACGCTGGCACTGATAGCGTGTCTCGATACTGACGGCTATTCCTTTGCCAGTATCATCAGCACCCTGGCTCAGGAGGGCGAACTGTGATCCCCTCATCCCATGCCATTGTGACCCTGAAACCTGCACGCCAGGCTGCTTTGCAGGCCATCATGTTCGTGGAAGACGCCCGGTTTCGGGGCGCTCGTTTGCCCTCGATGCCCCATGTCCGCACGTTCCTGCGCATGCTGACCGGTTGCAGTCGAATTAACAGCGCCGTCGCCCGGAGTATTCCCGGCCTGCACCGTGATCCGAAAGACCGGCTGAATAATCTGAAGCAGGTGGAAGAGGCACTGGATACGCTGATTGCCAGTCAGGGGGAATGCTGCCCGCTGCCGCTGACAACCGATGTTCAGGCTGAACTTTTTCCGGAAGTGATTCACACCCGAACCGATCGGCGGATGCAGCGTGAAAATATTGCGTTCACCCGGAGAGTTCGGCGTGAAGGCAAAGAGATAGCACATACCTGGTTGCTGCGACAGAACCTGCTGGGGCAGGCTATCACGGAGCTTAACTTTCAGTCACCGGAGACCGTTAACACCTGGTACCGCCAGTGGGCTGACGAGTTTGACGCGCGGGATCTGGAGCCTGCCTTCTGGAACTGGCGATCGCGGTTTGCCTCGCTGGTCTCCCTGGACTGGCTGCGGGATGCCGGGGAGCCGCTGTATGGTGTCATGCATGAAATCAGCTTCATTGTGAGAGAGACACCGGAGTCTGTGCGTCAGGCAGAACGCTGGCAGGTCCCGAACAAGCTGACACACCGGAGCCGCGGATGAAGTGGCGCTATTCCCCGCGCTGGAAACTGGACCGGACCGCATAAACTGGTCTCCGACGTCGTGGAAGCCGGGAAACCTGCTCCCTAATCGATCATGTCGCGCTGGGTGGCGGGCGCAGGATATGCGGTGTGCGTGGGTTTTCTCTTTGGGAGGCAGAGCGTGCCGCTTAGATTGGTGCCCGGACAAAGGCAAGCAGAACAAATCCACCCCTGGATTATCGAAATACTGGCCTTGTCCGGGCAATCCATCGTAGCCATTTGAAAAGCCACAGGCACGTAAAAATTCTTTCAGTCCGTGATAATGACCAGGCCGCTAAGATAACTGCCAGAAAATTAGCTTATAGGTTAACTTTACTTTGATTAAAATTAGCCTGTAGGTTAATATACAGGAAACGGGAGGTCACATGTTTAGCGTCGTTTATCATCCGGATGCCAGGGAAGAAGCCACAGCATTACCCGTAAAAATCAGGGTGAAGTTTGACCGTCTCATCGGCAAACTGGAATATGATGCCCGGTTGCTGCGGGAACCAGACACCAGGCCTCTGGGCGATGGACTTTTCGAGATCCGCACGATGGGGACGGACATCGCCAGGGGCATATGGGTATACCACAAAGGCAATACCATCATTATGCTGCGGGTTTTCATCAAAAAGTCACAGAAAACGCCAGCGAAAGAAATCGATCTCGCCAAAAAGCGTTTAGCGGAGGTACTCAATGAAACTGGTAAGCCATAAAGAACTGCATAGCGAGTGGATGCAGGACGATGAATATCGCGCTGCATGGCAGGAAGAAGAACGCAAGGAGAAGCTCAGAGAGCTGCTGGCAGAATGGCGTAAGCATGACAACCTGACAAAAGCGCAGGTTGCTGAACGCATGGGGGTTACACCTCCGGTTATTTCCCGCCTGGAAAACAACATCACCAAAGCCAGCATTGACACGCTGACCCGATACGCTCATGCCTGCGGTATCAAGAAGCCTGTCATTGCACTGTACTGAGCAACCGGCCGGGGCTGGCCTTTTGTTTCTGTCAGCCCCAGCATTTTGTCTTATAGCAATTATGCGCATGTGTTGTATCGATTCTCACAGACAGGGCATGACAGAAGGTGGCGTAAATAACCAGAAGGGCAGGGGATAACCTGCCCGACTTCGGGAAAAGGCTGCTCACCTGCGGTGCCGGATAATACCGGCTGCGCTACGCGCCGCCCGTATTATTACGGCGCGGGCTTATCTCATCATGATTAATTATTCATCCCTGTTATATCTCATCCGGCATGCTGCTTTTTATCCCTTCCGGTATTTATCCTTACAGGCGAACCCAATGAATTCCGATCCGGGCGTCGTCCCTTTAGGGACACGGCTGTCGTGAACAGAGCCAGCAGGCTGTCTCTGCCCTGCGGGCTTCCATCCTGACGCAAATTCAAATTCACGCTTGCTGCATCCTTGTCAGGATGCGCCGCTTTCACCGTGCCGGCGATAAAGCTGCCGTCACTTTTATGGCGCCACGCCGTTCCGACGTGTCGGGTGTGTTCATCCTGTCCCCCCGGTGAGGCCATCCCCCGTGTGTCCTCACGCGGAGGGCTGGTCGTAGCACCGCCGTGTCGTCGCACAAGGGGTAAATAAACTCCGCCAAAAACTTTTTGCCAGGGACCGCAAAAACTTTTTGTCTCCGCCCCTTGTTCTCCTCCTTACAGCGTTGCTCCTTTGCCCTGTGCCGCGAGAGAACTCACCAGGGAGATGGACAACCATCACCACAGGAGAAAACCAGAATGCACACACGAAACGTCAAAACCGCCGCTCAAGAATCTTCCAGAAAGATGGGGGGAAAAGCCGTGTCATACACGATCCTCGTTGCTGATAAGCCAAAAAACTCAGAGGAAGAGTGGGACGTCATGGAATTCAGCAGCCTTGTTGCGCTGAAAAAATATCGCAGAAGCCACCCGGAAAAAATGAGCTTCAGCTATGGCTATGCCCTCAGCCGTGGCGTGGATAAGCAGTTCTGTCATATCAACGTGGCTGAAGCGGATCATTTCAAACAGTTTGTGCGCCTGATTGAGCGTGCAGGCTTCAATATCCAGGACAACCAGCTATGAACACACAAAACAACAACGTCAACACCGCCGCTTTTGAATCTACCGAAAGATGGGTTATGGCCTGCCCGGAACCGATCGCAGCAAAGGTACTGGCATTTCACGGAAAGAGCGCCAGCTATGCCTTTAATGTCCTGGCTGATTTGAAAGCTGCCGGTGCGTCATATGCACGTCGAAACATTATCGCAGATATGTTCCGGCGTTTAGGCGTGAAGTAACCAATTGAACCAGAAGGAGAAAACTATGTACTTACACCTCACCGAATCTTCAGCCCGTCCGGGAATGCAGGTGACTGCCGAAGCCGAGCATGAATACTGGCTCAGTCGCCAGAAAGCGGCGGTGAAAGCGCCCGCTGAAATCGACGTTCACGCCTTCCATGATGCGCTGGGCCTGATGTACCCGCTCAACTGGTCAACGAGTGAGAACGGCGGCTGGGAGACGTTCATGCTGCAGGAAATGGTCTGCGGTGACGTGGCAGAGATTTATGCCCGCTATGGAGCCAGATATTTCCGGCTGCGGGATGTGTGCAACCTGAGCCATGCGCAGATTAAAACGCGTATAAAGGAGGGATTTAACCTGTTCCAGAAATGAAAAAAGCAGGCTTTCGCCTGCTCATTCCGCGCCGGATACGTACCCGCAAAAGTTTGCATCCGGCATATGTAAAACCAACATGGAGATTAAACCATGCAATTTGACCCGCAAATCGTCGCACAGGCAAACGCGTTTGTAAATGCTTTACGCAGCGGGAAGCGTGCCCACGTCCCCGCTATGCGCCTGGAATACTGGCAACAGTTTTTGACCGTGGTCTACAGCGGCCTCGGTCTGGCGTGATGTGAAACCTGCCGCTCCGTAAGGGGTGGCTTTTTCAGGAGGTAAAATAAGGAGGCCGCGTAAATAACCGGAAGGGCAGGGGATAACCTGCCCGACTGCAGGAAAAGGCCGCGCACCTGCGGTGCAGAATAATACCGGCTGCGCTACGCGCCGCCCGTATTACTCCGGCGCGGCGTTATCTCATCAATATTCTTTATTCATCCCTGTTACATCTCTTCCTGCATGCTGCTGTTTATCTCTTCCGAAATTTATCTCTGGTGAGAGATTAAATAAATACTGACCCGGGCGTCGTCCCTGTCGGGACACGGCTGTCGTGAACAGAGCCAGCAGGCTGTCTCTGCCCTGCGGGCTTCCATCCTGACGCAAATTCAAAATCTCGCTTGCTGCATCCCTATCAGGATGCGCCGCTCTCACCGTGGCGATAAATACCCGCCATTCTTTGGCCTGAACGTGAATCCAATAAAGACCGGATTGACGTTCAGGGTTGTGTGCATTCTCAATTCTGCGCGATATCGCCCGACATCATCTTTCGCGGAGGGCGGCTTTTAGCATCGCCCGTGGCGTAAATAAAGGGTATATAAACGCTTCGCGCCCCTTTATTTACTCCCCGTCAGCTGCAAATTGCCCTTTGCCGCTCAGTGATGAAGTCGAACGATTTAATAAAACGCGAAGGAGACAACCAGCATGCACACAATACACGTCAACACCGCCACTCGTGAATCAGACGAACAATTTAAAACAGATAAATATCTGCGCTGTGCAGTGACCGATAACAAGGCGTGTCTGGATTTTATCCAGGCGCTCTTTTTTACCCCGTCTGCGGATAATATGGCAGATAACTGGTTACGCCAGCACTCCGATTACGACGGTGGTTTCTGGTCTTACTGGATTATTCCGCAGGGTGTCGGTGGGAATATTGCACCAAACCGTATCCAGTTCATCACCACCCAGACCAGATATATTGCGCCGGAAGGTGAGCAACGTTACAGGATGAACATCCCTGAGAATTATTTTGAGAATGAATTCAGCGCCGATGCAGCAGGAATTATTGCCACGCTGATGGTGATGAACAGTCTGTCCTGGCAGGTGTCAGAAATGGGGCCGGAATATGCACGGATCTGTCATCATCTTGTGTCCCGGCAGGATGCGTTGAGGAATTATGTCAACATTATCCAGCATCCCGAACGTCATTTAATCTGGCGTGCGATTGGTTAGTCGTGTAATGAAAGTAAAGGCCTCACGAATGAGGCCTTTACTTTTTAACAGCATGGGGTTGTCCTGCATTTTTATTGGTTTTGATGGCCCGGTAGATAACCTCAATCTTCCTCGCATATGCCAGTCGTCGCATGGCCTGCCTGTCCGTTCTGCGGAACCCGGCGTTGTAGGCACCGACCGCCTCCCAGCTTATACCCCATTTCTGAAACGCCAGTGCCAGATAATATGCGCCGGTGTAAATATTCAGGCAGGCATCTGTCAGAAGATTTTGCGGTTTAATTCCGTACTGCGACAGTTGCATATGGTGCTGCGAATCGATTTGCATCAGTCCGGCACCGTAGCCTGTTCCCGGATTTTTTCCGATGGCACCCACCACCCATTTTGACTCCTGCCATGAAATAGCCCGGAGCAGATCCGGATCTATTCGATAATCCCGTCCTGCCATATCAAAACAATCCGCTGCCATTGACGAACTGGAAAATAAAAAAAGAGTGAATGCCAGTGCCATTCCTTTCATGGTTATCCCTCCGGGGCCAGATGCCGGAATTACGTTAACCCATCCCAGATGCAGACTCAACAAATATGCACTCCTCACCACAAAATCACCACACCCCACGCAAAATTAAAATTTTGCAGATTTGTATTTTAGAACAGTGACATAACTTTCGTTATGTTATTTTATGTAATATAACACTGTATAATCACGAGTCGTAAGCAAGTCGTGTATAAGTTACAGGTAAGTCTGTGACGACTTATACACAACTCACGCATTTATTTTCATGTACTTATGATGACTTAACTCTAGGGTTGAGTCGTTATATACATCGTAAGACAACATACCTAGAGTCCAGACTTAAGTTTAGAGTTGTAATGAGATAAAACTCGCGTTATCTTCTGCTCATAATATCTCACCTGTTGCAAGTTTTAATAAAGGAACTGATATGGCCAGGGTCCAAGCGTATGCCAGCGATGAAGTAGCTGAGAAAATTAATGCAATTGTTGAAAAGCGCAAGGCTGAAGGGGCGAAAGATAAAGATGTAAGCTTTTCAAGTGTAGCTTCAATGCTTCTTGAATTAGGGTTGCGAGTTTATGAGGCACAAATGGAACGAAAGGACTCTGGTTTCAACCAGACTGAGTTCAATAAAATGTTGCTTGAAAATGTGATAAAAACCCAGTTTTCTATTTCTAAAGTTTTGGCTATGGAATCGCTCAGCCCACATATACTGGGTGACGAGCGTTTTGATTTCAAGTCAATGGTTGTGAACATCAGAGATGATGCAAAAGAGGTGGTGGAACGATTCTTCCCAGCTCTGGATGAAGATGAATAAAATAATAGAGTTTGTATCTTTATTTAAAGGATAAAAAAGAATAAAGATCTAGGCTTAGTAAGTGACAAGGACTGTCAGGGATTATAAAATGGAATTAGTGCAGTGATTAAAATTTGTTGTAGCGTTAGCGCCTGGGGCTTTCCCCCCCAGACGCCAACTATCCATAGTGTCCTTTCGAGGAGGCGCCTATGTGTGCGAAGGATCGTAGTCAAATTGCAGTATGCAGTCAAACAGAATCCATTCAATACTTTGTCGAAATGCTTAACATTTCGTCGAGTCCTTCTTTTGTTCGTGACTCCCACGGTAAACTTGTTCACACCAACTCACGCTTTGATCAAGTTTTTTTAACAAACAATGAACGCAATTCATGGTTTGCATCTATTCCAGTAGATACAGGAATGGAGTTGGTTCGTTCTGAATTAAGAGCTCTAACATCAAGAGTTGCTTGTCTTGTAAGTAATGTTCAAATTAATAATGAAGTTTGGACGGTATTTATAGAGTGTATGACTTTTAATGATGACTTATTTAGTAAATGGGTGTTCATAAAAGACTCTGATAGTATTGTTGATCAACTTGGCAGATATAAGGCTTTTTCTGTTCGTATGGATCGCTATATTGAAAAAATATCAAGAGCGGCTAGTTCTGAGTGGGCTATTATAAATCTATACTCAGCAGGGTTAACCCATTCAACTATTTCTAAAATTACTGGTGTGGAAGAGCAAACTTCAAAAAATGCCGTGAGTAAAATGAAGAGAGAGTTAAATTTCCCTGACAGAGATTATATTATATTATCGTCAATATATTCTCTAAATTATAGCAAGATAATTCATAATGTGATTAGTGTGTTAAAGTTGGATTGTTAGTATATTGTTAAACTAATAGTACGAATGGTACTTTTGATTTGTAAAAATACTTTACTCAAAATTGCTCCTCAATTGGTTTACTTTTGGTCTTGTCAATGTAAACTTTCTTAAAGTTTATTAACGTGGGGTTTGGGAGGGGCGATTGGAAACAAAGGTCAGGAGTAATGCGCGGCCTGCGCCAGGAAAAAATGTGCTTCTGAGACTGGATGATGAAACAAACCGACGGCTAATCAAAGCAAAAGACAGAAGCCGTAGAAGTAAAACGTCTGAAGCTTATTTTCGGTTGAAAGATCATCTGGAAAGATTTCCCGATTTTTATAATTCAGAAATCAATAAGCCAGGAGGTAAATAGAGAAAAAACTTAAATTATGCGAGTCCACATATCTGCTTTTTGAACTAATCATTCTTTATTAAAGGGAATAAATATGAATGCTGTATTAAGTGTTAAGGGAAATGCTTTCTCTGAAGAAACCAAACCGTCTTTTCTGTCACGCGTTTTCAATAAAAAGACAGCGCTGAAAGTGACCAAGGCTACGCTGCCGTTGGCAGTTCTGGCGTCGTTCTTCCCGGACGTTGCTATGGCCACCACTACCGCAACCGACCTGATGAAATCCGGTGATACCACCGTTAAAGGTACCTTCGGTAAATCATCCAGCGTGGTCAAATGGGTTGTTCTGGCAGAAGTTATCGCGGGCGGCATCATGTACATGATGACCAAAAATGTGAAGTTCCTGTTCGGCTTCGCCATCATTTCGACCTTTATTACCGTCGGTATGTCGGTCGCAGGTTACTAACAGGATAAAGGTGATGACGGGAGACGAATTAAAGAAATACCGTTTCCCGGAAACGCTGACAAACCAGTCCCGCTGGTTTGGTTTATACCTCGATGAACTTATCCCGGCCGTCATTTGCCTCGGCTGGGGTTTTTGGACCAGTAAGTTCCTCTTTGGTATAGCTGCAGCGGTACTGGTTTTCTGGGGTATTAAGAAACTCAAAAAAGGGCGGGGCAGTACCTGGTTGCGCGACCTTATTTACTGGTATCTGCCGACATCCCTTCTTAAAGGATTTTTTCACGATATCCCGGACTCCTGTTTCCGGCAGTGGATTAAATAAAACAGTGGGGAATAACACATGGAACATGGCGCCCGACTCAGCACCTCGCGTGTCATTGCGCTGGGATATATCTGTATGGGGACAGTCCTTCTTCTCAGTCTGTCTACCAATATCATTCTGGGGATTAATAACTACCGCCTTCAGAACGAACAGAAGGTGGCGGTGACTCCCATGCTGTTCAATGCGCCTTTCGCTGTTTCTCAGAATCAGGCGGACGCTTCTTATCTTGAACAACTGGGCATGAGCTTTATTGCATTACGTCTGAATGTCACGCCGGAAACGGTCGACGCCCAGCATCAACAACTGCTCCGGTATGTATTACCTGCCTCACAGAACAGTCTTAAGGTCCAGCTGGCTGAAGATGCGAAGCGGATAAAAGACAATAACGTGAACTCCACTTTTTATATGACGTCTGTTCGTGCGTATCCGGCAGAAAATCGGGTGGATTACCGTGGAGAACTGAAAACCTGGATAGGGGATTCTGCGCCCTACAGTGAAATTAAAAGTTACGTCCTGCAGTTTAATCGTGTTGATGGTGTCAGCTGGCTGGCGCGTTTTGGAGAAATAAATAATGAAAAAAATTAACCCGTTATTTATCTCCGGTTGCCTGTTTTTTTCGCTACCTGCGATATCGGCTACCCTCAGCGGTACGCTGGCTCCGACTGTTGTACCCCTGGCCAACGGCGGACAGGCAAACATCGCTGTCAGCAACACAGACCCAAACCTCTTCACGGTACCAGGAGACCGGATCACCGCCATTAACAGTCTGGATGGCGGGCTGACGAACCAGGAGCAGACCGACAGTGGCGGGGCGATCCTTGCTACGGTCAGCAAGAAACCATTCACGTTTATTGTGGAAACAGAGCGCGGCCTCAACTTTTCTGTCCGTGCGGTGCCGCGTGCCGGAGTGGGCCGGACTATCCAGCTGGTATCCGAGCTCACTGGCACGCCCGGGCCGGCTAAATCATGGGAGGAATCCAACCCGTATGAAAGCGTTCTTGTTTCGCTGAACCGCGCTGTTCGCCAGGGTCAGATCCCTGATGAATACCAGTCCATCCCTGTCACATCAGAAGTGTTATCCGTGCCTGCCGGCCTTCGCGCCACGGCGGCCCGGGTCTGGACCGGTCACCATCTTAAAGTTGTTCTGTACAACGTTGAAAATGTAACGCTGTCGGCGCGAAACATCCGGGAAAGCGATTTCTGGCAGGCGGGAACGCGCGCCATCATGCTCAGTGGCTCCGCGAGCCAGCTGGTTGGCGGTGGTCGCATGCAGGTCTGGGTTACCACGGCAGAGGAGTCACGTTGATGGCCAACTTTAATACGCTAATCAAACGTAAACAGTATCTCTGGCTGGTCCTCATTCTTGTCAGTGGTGCATGTGCGATTGCTGGCGGGATGTATCTGTCCGATCTGAATCTGAGTTCAGAAGAAGAAGCCCCCGTACAGGGTGAACCGGCGCCGGACATGACCGGGGTGGTGGACAGTCAGTTCAACAGTAAGGTGGAGCAACATGCGACCACGGAAATGCAGGCCACTGCAGCAGATCTGAATAAGCGCTTTGGCGCTCTGCAGGGAGAAGTGGATTTACTCAGTAAAGCGCGCAGCGCAGACCAGATCCGTATCGACAAACTCAGCAATGAAAATGTGGCCATGCAGGAGCAACTGAAGACGCTGGGCGTGAAACCGGCCGTGTCTGGCGGCGAGCCTGCGCCGTCGCCACCCTCGCCGCCGCCGGGACCGGAAGGGGAGCCGCAGCCGACAAATTTCCCTGCGCAGTCTGGTGGTGCAGTCCCTCCGCCAACAGCGTTCTATCCTGGCAATGGCACCGTGCAGGCTCCACAGGTTAGCTATCAGTCCGTACCGGTACCGAACCAGATACAGCGCAAAACGTTCAGCTATGACCGCGGTAAGAAAACAAAGTCACTGCCCTACATTCCGTCAGGCAGCTTTGCCAAAAGCAAGCTGATCGAAGGTGCTGATGCCAACGCTTCCGTTACCGGGAATGAATCAACCGTACCGATGTCGCTGAGAATTATTGGGCATGTGGAAATGCCGAACAGCAAAACCTATGACCTGACCGGTTGCTTTGTCGGCCTCGAAGCCTGGGGGGACGTATCGAGTGAGCGCGCCATCGTTCGCACCCGCAATATCAGCTGTATCAAAGGCGACAAAACTATCGACCAACCCATTCAGGGTCATGTGTCCTTTATGGGCAAAAACGGCATAAAAGGGGAAGTGGTGATGCGTAACGGAAAAATCCTCGGCTGGGCCTGGGGGGCTGGGTTTATTGACGGGATTGGTCAGGGGATTGAGCGAGCTTCGCAGCCAGCGGTCGGTCTGGGTGCCACAGCCTCCGTTGGCGCCGGTGATGTCCTGAAAATGGGGATTGGCGGCGGATCATCGAAAGCGGCACAGACGTTAGGCGATTACTACATCAAACGCGCTGAGCAGTATCACGCGGTGATCCCGATCGGCGCGGGCAACGAAGTCACCATAGTGTTTCAGGACGGTTTCCAGCTGAAAACGATTGAGGAGATTGAAGCGGAGAAGAATGGCCAACAGCAGGAGCAGAACCAGCAGCAACCCGAACAACCTGAGAGCAGGTCACAGCAATCCGGCGGGAACCTGAATGGTTTTAATACCGATGAGATGCTGAAGAAACTGGGCAAGCTGGACCCGCATCAGTTCTCGCCGGGAGCAATGTCGAGGGGCGAAAACTCAGGTCAGTAAGTCAGGGTATGAACAAGGGTTAATCACCATAAATAACCCACCGGGAATATAAAGGGGAATATATGAAGGAATTAATGCTGTTAATTCCTCTGGGCAGCGCTTTGCTCTTAACCGGGTGCGCGGGCACAGAGTCTGATTTTGAATGTAATGCCACAACATCCGATACCTGTATGACGATGGAGCAGGCGAATGAGAAAGCAAAAGCCCTGGAGGAAAACGCATCAGCAAAGCCGGCTGCGGCAGGGTTGCCACGACTGGCTGACGGAAATTTCAGGACGTCTTCGCCAAACTCATACCCGCTGCCGCCTCAGACAGTCATTAATCCGGTGCGAAATACTGCGCCAGCTGTGACGGTGAGCAATAAATCCGGGTTCCTGAATACGGTACCGGTCAATCATGATGACGTCCTGAGAACCCGGACTGCTCCGGTATATATCAGGCCGGTTAGTGTTGGTACCTATACCTCTCCGTCTACGGTACCCGGTAATTATCCAAGGCCGCTAAGAAAGGGCGAGCAAACAGCGTCATTATGGATAGCGCCTTACGTTGATTCCGGGGATGTTTATCACCAGCCCACAACGGTTGTATTTGTTGTTACACCATCGGCGTGGGGCCAGCCGCGTATTAATTAATCGTCAGCGCCATAAATGGCGCTGTATTCCTCATTTTATGACTGGCTTTAAAACGAGTGCCCTGTGCGTTGAAAGGGATGGGCGGTAGCGTGCATAAATATTTTATGCTGAGAGGGGAAATGAAACCCATTTATCTGTTTATAGCCCTTATGTTGATGCTACCTGCTGGATTAGTTTTGTTGTCAGTGCTCGGAGCTGTGAAAGAAGGAAATCAGACATCTGATTTTACGGCGATTATATGGGTCTGTTTAATTATGGTGTTTACAGGCGTGGTTATGGTATTTAAATGGTTAGACAGTTAAATGATTAGACAGAGGTGATAAAAATCATGTGGGATGACAGGGTTATAAATTTTTTTTGTTTGCTTATAGTTGTATTGGCAAGCGTGATGTTTTTATTTAAATTAACGCAACCCAGCAATGATGATTTAATTAAGGACGGTAAATACTGGTCGACTGACTGCACCTTAAAGGAAGTTGACATTCCCACCGGCTTTTTAACCAGTAACATTAACCGCCTGGACTGTTCCGGGGTCGTTGTTAATGTGGTGACAGACAAGTATGACCGCGCAGTAACCGCTTATAACAAATCTAAATAGTAGAGGTGTAAGATGGTTAATTTTAAAGACTTTGAGCACGACAGAGATGAAAAAGATCGGAAGTATTGGGATTATGGCGAAAGTCAGGCCCTTGTTAATATGAATGAATGGATTGGAAATAATAATATTGAAGTAGTCGCCGTTGAAACTATGGTCACTGTTCGGGGTAATATGGCCAGTACTGTTAGCATGTTTAATGCATTTAGACTCTGGTATAAAGAACCTTTGAATGATGCGATGGATACACTGAAAGGAGGTCGGTAATGAGAACCTACTATCTGGAAGGTAATAATATTGCCTGGCTTAATGGTGTGTGGTTATTGCTTATCTTTATCGGGGTTGTCGGGGCACTGGCCATGTTTGTTATCCCTGAAAAAATTAATCTTCGAGTCTGCAGAGCTAATACGTTTTTCTTTAGTGCGCTTATGGCAGTGCTTGCGTTTGGCATGCTTATTGGCTTCTCAAGTCGGTCATTCACAAAGGATGAACTTGAAGCCGGGAGACACTGGAAGAATGACTGCAAACTGCTGGAGGTGAACATTCCAACAGGCACGTTTACTGATACTGTAAACAAACTGGATTGTGCGGGTGTCACTATCAATGTCCCTAAACCTGAATATGACGTTTATATCCGGCAGTGGAAATTGTATGAGGCTAAAAATAAATGAGTGCACGCCAGCTAAAACTTATCATTTCTCTTTGTGTTATTGTTTTTGTAGGCAGCATATTTTCCCCTATTTACGAAAACTATCTTGATAGTCAGCCTGCCACGCCGGAGCAACTACATACGATTATTCGCGAAACACCCTGTGCGGGTAAAGTATTGCTGCTGGCCCTTGACGTTAACGATGGTAATTCGTCTGAGCCGTTAACTCTCGGTTACGCAAACGAACTCGCGTCAGGGTGTAAAGAAAAAGAAATGCTAATGGAAAGCAAAAAAATCCGTGAGGGTGAAATGACTACATTCCGCGAAAAACAACTGAAAGCTCTGAACGGTATCAATAAATGAAAGGGGTGATGACAATGGGGTTTGTTACAAAATACGGGTCTTTGTTTGTCCCTGTTATCTACTGGCTTGTTTATCTGGCAGCCAGGTTTATTTATAACGGACTGGCGGGAGAGTACACGCCTGATTTCATTCAGAGCATTAGTCATGATGGTGTGTTTATTATCTGTAGCTTACTGGTGTTCTATCTTGCTTGTTTACGAATTAAAGACAGTGGTAGTGAAATCTCAGCAGTACTCTTTTGGTCTGTTGTTGGTTTTCATGTGGCCGCGTTAGTTATTACGTTTCTTATCTGTTTATGGAAGGGGGCGCTTTTGTGGGACGTTATTTTCTTCTGGCAACTGGGGGCCTCCATGTTATTGCTGTTTTTTATGCCTGCTTACCTTCTCCTGCGGTGATTAAACCGTTAATGCTGATATTTTCACGATAATCTGTTTTCTACTTTAGATGGTTAATTAACACCCTCATTAAGGAACGCTCGCATGAGTAATAACCTGATGGATACCGTTGCTCAGGCCGTGAATTCGCTGGTGTCTGCGTTTAAATTGCCCGACGAATCTGCCAAAGCCAACGACATGCTGGGCAGCATGAATTTCCCACAGTTCAGCCGGGTTTTGCCCTATAAGGATTATGACTCTGCGACCGGACTGTTTATTAATGCCAAAACCGTCGGTTTTATGTTTGAGGCCCGACCTTTACCGGGCGCTAACGCACATATCGTGGCCTCGCTGGAAAACCTGCTGAGAACCAAAATTCCCCGCGGTGTTCCGGTGACCATTAATCTTATCTCGAGCAAGCTGGTCGGGGACGATATTGAGTATGGATTACGGGAGTTCAGCTGGAGCGGTAAAGAGGCCAAAAAGTTTAATGCCATTACCCGCGCCTATTATCTTCGGGCGGCTGAAACACAGTTCTCCCTGCCTCCGGGGATGGATTTACCCCTGACTCTGCGTAACTACCGTGTCTTTATCTCCTGCTGTGTACCCCGAAAGAAACATTCGAAAGCACAGATCGTCGAGCTGGAGAACCAGGTAAAAATCATCCGGGCTTCCCTGCAGGGTGCGCAAATTCCAACGCGGATACTGGATGCCCAGGGCCTGGTCGATATCGTGCGTGAACAGGTGAACCCTGATCCGGGTGAAATGTACCGTAAGCCTTACAAACTGGACCCGTACCAGGACCTGAATTATCAGTGTGTGGATGACAGTTTTGATATGCAGGTCACTGCAAACCACCTGAAGATTGGTCTGCTGGACCGGAACGGTAAAGAGAAAGTCACCCGTGTTACCAATTATCATCTGGCCCGCGATCCGGAAATCGCCTTCCTCTGGACCAGTGCGGACAACTACGCCAACCTGTTGAACCCGGAGCTCTCCATCTCCTGCCCGTTTGTCATCACGCTGACGTTAATGGTGGAGGACCAGGTGAAGACCCAGAACGAGGCCAACCTGAAGTACCTCGATCTGGAGAAAAAAAGCAAAACCTCTTATGCGAAATACTTCCCGTCAGTGGAAAAAGAGGTTCAGGAGTGGGGGGACATCCGCCAGCGGCTGGCAACCAATCAGTCCTCTCTGGTGAGTTACTTCTTTAATATCACGGCCTACACCGACGATAACGCCGAAGCCTCTCTGGCGACCGAGCAGCAGATCCTCAACAGCTATCGTAAAGGCGGCTTTGAGCTGCTGCCCGCACGTTACCACCATCTGCGAAATTATCTGGCCATGCTGCCGTTTAAATCCGGTGAGGGGCTTTTCAAAGAGCTTCAGGCTGCAGGTGTCGTCAAGCGGGCAGAAACCTTCAATGTGGCCAACCTGCTGCCGGTTGTTGCTGACAGTCCGTTAGCGCCTGCCGGATTACTGGCGCCCACCTATCGCAACCAGCTGGCGTTCATCGACCTGTTCTATGAGGGGATGAACAACACCAACTTCAATATGGCGGTCTGCGGGACCTCCGGGGCGGGTAAAACCGGCCTTATTCAGCCACTGATCCGCAGCGTACTGGACTCTGGCGGTTTTGCCTGGGTATTCGACATGGGCGACGGCTATAAGTCCTTATGCGAGAACATGGGCGGGGTTTACCTCGACGGTGACTCACTGAAATTCAACCCGTTTGCCAACATTCTGGATGACGCCAATTTTGACCTGTCGGCTGAGCGTATCCGCGACCAGATGTCGGTGATGGCGAGCCCGAACGGCAACCTGGATGAGGTGCATGAAGGTCTGCTGCTGCAGGCGGTGCAGGCGGCCTGGCTGAGCAAGCGTAATAAGGCCCGTATCGATGATGTGGTCGATTTTCTCAAAACCGCGAAAGAGAGTCCGGATTATGCCGAGTCACCGACCATCCGCAGCCGCCTGGATGAAATGATTATTCTGCTTGACCAGTACACGGTCGGCGGGATTTACGGTGATTACTTCAACTCCGATGAACCGTCATTGCACGATGATGCCCGGATGGTGGTCCTCGAGCTCGGCGGTCTTGAATCGCGGCCTTCACTGCTGGTTGCGGTGATGTTCTCGCTGATTATCTATATCGAAAACCGGATGTACCAGTCCCCGCGCAGCCTGAAAAAGCTCAACGTGATTGATGAAGGCTGGCGACTGCTGGACTTCAAAAACGAAAAAGTCGGCACCTTTATTGAGAAGGGGTACCGTACCGCGCGCCGCCACCTGGGGTCATATATCACCATCACGCAAAATATCGTGGATTTCGACTCACCCACCGCATCCAGTGCGGCGCGGGCGGCCTGGGGTAACTCCTCATACAAAGTCATCCTTAAGCAGTCTGCCAAAGAGTTTGCCAAATATAACCAGCTCTACCCGGATCAGTTTACGCAAATGCAGCGGGACATGATTAACAGCTTTGGGTCAGCCAAAGACCAGTGGTTCAGCTCCTTCATGCTGCAGGTGGAGGCACATACATCCTGGCATCGTCTGTTCGTCGATCCCCTCAGCCGCGCAATGTACTCCTCAAGCGGGGCCGATTTCGAGTACATCAAAGGTCGCAAAAAGCAGGGAACGGACATTCACGACGCGGTGTACGAGCTGGCCAGCCGGAATTTCCCGGCAGAAATGTCTGACCTGGAAGCCCGCATTGCCCATGACAACATAAGGAACGTAGCCTGATGGACAACAACTCTGAGCAGCAAAGAACGACATTCTTCACTTTACGACGGAGTCTGACCGTTATCGCCCTCGTGGGCACCATTCTGGCGACCAATGTCTTTATCACGCGTCTGGTGCTGGCACATACCGCGCCACGGGTGGTGGCCTTCGATATGAAGAAGACGCTGGACAGTTTTATGGACAGCGTCAGTCAGAAGCCGCTGTCAGAGGCGCAGTCAAAAGCGCTCTCAGACCGCTTTAACGCAGCGCTGGAGCAGAGCCTGGCCGACTATCAGAAAACGAATCATGTCCTGATCCTGGTTTCACCGGCCGTGGTTCAGGGCGCACCCGATGTCACCCGTAAAATCCAGACCGACATTGCCACCCGAATGAAGGGGGCGCGGGAATGAAACGCACCGGTATTGCCGTGCTGGCGTTTTGCCTGATTTCCCCGGGCGTGCCGGCGGCTGACCTGGGAACCTGGGGTGATCTGTGGCCGGTTCAGGAGCAGGACATGCTGACGCTCATTACTCAGCGTCTCGAGGCGCTACAGAAGTCGGGGAAATGGGCGCAGGAAATGGAAGCGTTCAAAGGACGCGTGATTGAGAACAGCCAGCGACCGGCGCCGGTTGAGGGAGTAGGGAAAGCGGATAAGTATGAACAGCGCTGGTTCGACCCCAGTATCCGGCTGACTGAGGACCTGAAAGATCACAACGGGCGGGTGTTCGCGCGCAAAGGCGACGTTCTGAATCCGCTGAAAACGGTCCCCTTTATGCAGACGCTGTACTTTATCGACGGTGACGATCCGGACCAGGTCGCCTGGATGAAACGGCAGGTCCCCGACACCCTGATAAGCAAAATTATTCTGGTGAAAGGGAGCGTGCCGGATACGTCAGTGGCGCTCGATGCCCGAATTTATTTTGACCAGAACGGTGTGCTTTCAAAACGGTTCGGCCTGACCAGGGTGCCGGCGCGCATTACCCCGGCGCCCTCGGGTGAGCGGCTAAATATTGAGACCTTCCCGTCTGTCCCGCAGCCATGAACAAGCGTGGCATGACCAGCAAAAGAGATGAATTATGACGTTGATATTAGCCGTAACAACGATGCTCCTGGCGCTCTTGACTGGGCTGATGTGGTCAGTCATGCGTAAGCAGGACACCGTTATACAGAGTCTCGCGACGAGAGAAAGCTACCTGGTATGTGAGGCCGATCGACTCCGGACAGACAACGAGAAATTGTATCGCTGGATGAGAGTCAACGGGGAGTTCGTTATCGATGAAATGACCCTTGAACTCGATGTGTTGCCCACCGTTCGCCAGACGAACCGCGATTCGTATCGCCGCCAGCTTTACCTGTTTAACTGCCTGTCCCTGATTGTATGGAACGGGATGGAGGGGGCGGAAGACGCGACCCGGGAAAAGGTCCGCAACAAAACCGATGCGCTCCGTCTTGTCCTCAGGGAGAACATTAACGAATGAAAGCCGCTGTGTTTTTCCTCATCTACGTTGCGTTCTCAACATTCTCTGGCCGCGCGGCCGCAGACCCGTCCTGCGAAGGCCGCTTTGTTAACCCGATTTCCGATGTGTGCTGGCAGTGTATTTTCCCGATGTCTATCGGGAGTGCCTCTGTGGCCGCCGGCGGCGGCCCGGACACGGTGAATCCGGCCAGCCCTATTCAAACGTGCCCCATGCCGCCACCGATTTTTTACCGTATTGGGATGGCGATAGGTTACTGGGAGCCGATGGCCCTGACGGATGTCAGCCGCTCTCCGGGGTGCATGGTGAATATGGGCGGGTTTAGCCTCAACCTGGGAAAAACCGGGATGGGGACCGCGAAAAAGGACGACAAGCAGGTCAACGGGGCCTTCTATCACGTGCACTGGTACAAATATCCGCTGACCAGCTGGCTCAGCATTATCACGTCGGCGGGTTGCCTGCAGGGCGGAGATATGGATATCGCCTACCTCTCTGAAATTGACCCGACCTGGGTGGACAGCAGCCTGACCACCATTCTGAACCCCGAGGCCGTTTTGTTTGCGAACCCGATTGCCCAGGGGGCCTGCGCCGCTGATGCCATTGCCAGCGCATTCAACAAGCCGCTGGACATCCTCTTCTGGTGTGCAGGCTCTCAGGGCTCGATGTATCCCTTCAGCGGGTGGGTCAGCAACGAATCCAGCCCGCTGCAGTCATCGCTGCTGCTGAGTGAACGCATGGCCTACAAGCTCCACCGGCAGGGACAGATCCTGGAGACCGTCGGGGCCGATGTCGCGGTCTGTTACGAATACCCGTCACCGATTATTCCCAAGGAGCGCTGGCGGTACCAGATGGTGAATATGTACCCCGACAGCGCGCAGTGCCATCCCCTGGGGCGAACGGTCACGCGCTGGGAGGTCGGGAAAAACCCGCCAGTAACCCGAAAGAACTTCGGCTATCTGATGTGGCGAAAACGTAACTGTGTCTACTGAAAGGAGTCTACTGTGAAATTACTGAACATACTGACGGTGATGCTGTTACTGACCCGTACCGTCGCCGCGGCAGAGGGCGCAGTTTCGTCAGACCCGATGGCGGCGGATCGTCAGTGGCTTAAGCAGCAGGAGGATTTCAGCGAGCAGTTGCGCCGGCATCCAGATAAGGCGTTGCAGCAGGATCTTGAAGCACAAATCAGCCGTAACCCCCTTACCCGTTCAGATCAGCAGTTCATCGATAATCTGGCCAGTCAGCAGCGGGAGTCGACCCGGGATAAGCCGGCGGAAGGTGCCGTGTATTTCATCTCCTTCTCAATACCGGACGAGGGGTTAAAACGGATGCTGCATGAAACCCACCGCTACGGTATTCCCGCCATGCTCCGGGGGCTCGTCAATAACGATATGAAAGCCACCACTGATGCAGTGATGGGATTGGTTAAAGCGGGGATCACCGAAGGGGTGCAAATCGACCCGACGCTCTATTCACAGTACAACATCCGCAGTGTTCCCGCGCTGGTTGTGCGCTGCAAAGCCGGTTTTGACGTCATACAGGGCAATATTCGCCTGAAGCAGGCCCTGGAAAAGGTGGTTGAGAAAGGGGATTGTGCAGAGACTGCCCGAAAACTGCTGGGAGGTGCCTGATGAAATCACTTCCCCTGATCCTGATGCTCCATATGTTCGTGCTCGGGACATTTATCTGGTTTACGGTTCCTGCCTGTGCTGACAGCACGTCCGATTACAAAGCGGGCGCTGATTATGCAAAACAAATACAGGGAAGCGGGACTGACGCGCTGAAGAATTTCAACGGGGCTGACACGCTGCCAGGGTATACCAGCAAACCGGCGCAGACGAAATATTACGGCGGCGTCTCCGCCAGCGGTGACAGTAACCTGAAAAGCGATTCCGCAGCGGAATGGGCCAGCAGTGATGTGGGGAACAGCATCACGGAGTCGTTTACTAACCGTCCCCCGGACAGTATTTCGGCCGACGCGCCATTCATTCAGGCGGCGAAAGAGACCGAGTCCAGAGCGGATTCGATTGTGGGGAATACCGGTCAGGCCTGTACGGCACAGGTGGTTAATCGTAGCGAGTTCACGAACCATACGTGCGAGCGGGATTTGCAGGTGGAGAACTTCTGCACGCGGGAGGCGACGCTGAAAGACAACGCCACGACGCAAAAGGTCAGTCGTACCTACCAGCAGGCTGTCCCGATGAATTTCACCCGAAACAGCACCCGATGGAGCGGGACGCTGACCATCCCGTCGACAGGGCGGCTGCTCAGCGTGTCTGTTGACGGTGAACCTCTGCCGGTTCCCTGGATTTATGAATGTGACAACGAAGGAAAGGTCAGAGACAGTTGCAAGCTTGCAGTCAGTGAAAACATCAGCCTCTTTGATAAAACATTCCCTGTCGATGTGATGACCTGGCCTAATACGATGTCGATATGTTCCGGTGGTCAGAACACACACTGTAGTTACCATTACTACGATGGTACCGGGAAAATTCACCAGTCTTTCAGCATGGACCGGAACGTTGTTGCAGGGCAGACCTTTGCGGTAACGAAAACGTCGAAAACCCAACCATCAGTAAATGTTAAATCCATTCAGGTGACGGTCATACTGGTCATGGAAGAGACGGAAACCGTATTTGCACCAGAGGTGGTCTGGGTTGAAAGCTGTCCGTTCAGCAAGGACGAGGGCACGAAAACAGGCGAAGAATGTATCAGCCCGGGCGGGACGAAAACCCTCAACCTGGGCGGGAAGGCGTATTCCTTCACAGAAGCATGCTGGAAATACAAAGACACCTGGCTGACTCAGCCGGCGGATAACGGCTCCTGTGAAAACCTGATGAGTAATGCAGCCTGCACGCTCTCATCACGCCAGTGTGCATTCAGCGCGGAAGACGGGACCTGTTTGCACGAGTATGCGACCTATTCCTGTGAAACCCGGACCAGCGGTAAGCAGATGATCTGCGGCGGGGATGTGTTCTGCCTCGATGGCGAGTGTGATAAAGCGGTCAGCGGCACGAACAACGGCTTTGGACAGGCGGTTTCTGAGCTCGCGGCGCTGGCGGCGGCAGGAGAGGATGTTGCTAAGTTGAACGGCGTGGATGTGAAGGCGTTCACCGGTAAAGCGAAGTACTGCAAAAAATTCGCGGCCGGATTCAGTAACTGCTGCAAAGACAGTGGGTGGGGGCAGGACGTTGGCCTGGCACGCTGCAGAAGCGAAGAGAAGGCACTGGCCAAAGCAAAAACAAACAAGCTGACGGTTAGCGTGGGGGAGTTTTGCTCTAAGAAGGTATTGGGGATCTGCCTGGAGAAGAAACGCAGCTACTGCCAGTTTGACTCCAAGCTGGCTCAGATCGTTCAGGAACAGGGCCGCAACGGACAACTGCATATTAGTTTCGGGGGCGCCAGCAGCCCGAACTGCCGGGGGATCACGATGGCTGAACTCCAGGGCATTAACTTCAACCGGCTGGATTTTGCGAACTTCATGGAGGACCTGATACATAATCAGAAAATACCGGATAACAGTGAGCTGACTGATAAAACAAAACAACGCATAAAAGAACTTCTCACGCAGTCTTCAGCAAAATGATTTCTGAATAATTAAATTTAAAGGTGATAACAGAGTGTATGGGGATGGGGGCACTGTCGCTTGTTTTCTATGTCATCGCGTTATCCCGTATTGAAAATAATAAGGATGGTTTAAATGAACAGACTGGTTAGGCCCACCATTTTTTTGTTTTTTATTCTAATAATGCCATTTTCAAACGCCGCAAGCAGAGAGGAACTCGAGAAGCTGTATTCAATGCAGATGCCCGGCACTGTCATTCAGTGTAAGAGAACAGATGAAACGTTTTTTACAAAAATAAGAATGATTTCCCGGTATACGGTTACGGAGCAAAGTGAAAATAAAACAAAAATGGATGGGTGGGTTGCCATGTACGCCACCGGTCTGAAAGCGTTACGATTTGAAGCTGAATTTAAAGCTACCCGGACAATGCTGGATACTCGTGATATGTGGGAGGTCGACCCCGACTCACTGGTTATGAAAGTATCAGGTGAGGATGCAAAACGCTTTAAAAATAAGGGAGGGGTTGATTTTTTCAGGGATAATAGCAGGTTAAACTATGACGATCACTCTGATATTCGATTTACTACCTACCCCGATTATATTATCGGGGAGGATGACCCCGGATTCTTTACATCAAAAGGCGCAGAGGAATGTACCACTCGCTTTGCTGACAGTTTTCCCGCGGGGAAAGCCGGGCTGAAGGTGAAGGAGCATAACAGTAATAAGGAACACAACCATGAAAATTAACTATCATAAATATCCTGCCGTCGATTTTGTAGTGAGATTACTGCTGACAATAATTATTATCTCCCCTGTGCTGTATTTTTCATGGGATGCCGTCAAAGGGACATCGGGCAGTGATTATATTGAGAGTGTGGTTTTTATCCTTATAGTCGGCTTTTTCTGGTTGATGAGTCACCTGTTTATTTCTGCTTTTGTAGGGATTTTGCAAAAAAGAAAATAAGGGGCAGGGATGAAAGAGAGCAAATCATACGGGCTGGTGATCGTGTTTGTCGGCGTGTTTGTCGTTTTTCTGATCAGCATCATGTCTTACAGCCTGTGGCGGGATAAACAGATTAATGCGTTTCTGGCCACCAACCGGGCCTGGGGTATTCAGTGTGACAGAAGCTCGCAGGCTGCATGGGTTATCAGGAACGGTGAACGTACGGCATTAGAAATGAATAATATGACACTGTACTGCCACGGTTTCCGGTTTGAGGGACGCACTGACCCTGAAACGAAAACGGTCAGTCTCGATAAATACATCGTCTACCAACATATTTCACGCCAGCCGAATTAATTCAGTCAAAAAGGTATTCATTATGGGAAAACTACATGCCGCCATACTGGCGGGGTGCCTTTGTTGCACCCTGATGCCGGCCTGGGCGAAAGATGCGGGCTGGCAGTGGTATAACGAGCAGCTAAAAAAAACAGACCCGGAAACGCCTGCCACGCCTCCGCCACCGCCGGCAAAGCAGGACATCCTGGAGAAGCTGGCGCAGCTGCAGACGGCCACAAAGCGTTCGCTGTATGAGGCTATTCTTTACCCCTCATCTGACAATTTCGTGAAGTATTTCCGGCTCCAGAACTACTGGACGCAGCAGGCAGGCCTGTTCTCGATGAGCGCGAAGAAAGCCATGCTGGAAAACCCCGAGCTGGACTACAACCTGCAGTACAGCCACTACAACGGAACCGTGAAAAACCAGCTGGCTGCCGACTACGCCGAACAGCGCAAGGCAATCTCCTCCCTGGCCCAGCACTATGGCGTGATGTTTTTCTACCGCGGCCGGGAGGCCATCGACGGGCAACTGGTCCAGGTCATCAAAAACTTCCGCGAAACCTACGGACTGAGCGTGATACCAGTCTCCGTCGACGGTGTGGTGAATCCCATGCTCCCCGACAGCCGGCTGGACCAGGGGCAGGCACAACAGCTCGGAGTGAAGTTCTTTCCCGCGATGATGCTGGTCAATCCCAAAAGCGGGCAGGTTAAACCCCTCAGTTACGGCTTTATCAGCCAGGACGACCTGGCGAAACAGTTCCTCTATGTCTCCAGCGACTTTAAACCCAATTTTTAAGGAGTGTGTCATGCGAAAGATTCGGTTCCCCGATTTAGATATAACGGGAATGTGGGTACTGGCTGTAGGCGTGTTTTTCCACCTGATTGCCAGGCTCGTCAGAAAACAGCCTGAGCTGGCCATTCAGGCCGGGGAAGTTCTGGGGCTGGGTATGGTGATATTTGGTGGATACCGAATTCTGAATGCCCTGATTGCTGAAGCAGAAAAACAGGAGAAGGCCCGTGAAAAGCAAACTGAAGACAATTAGGGCGGGTATCACCACGGCTGCTCTGCTGCTGGCACTTTCTCCCGTGACCTGGGCCGGTACGCTCGATGAAGTGAAATCTCTCTGGGACCCGCAGGGCAAACAGGTTCGGCGCCGGCGTCGCCCGCTGGCGCGCCCACGTCCGCGAAGCCGGTCTCTCAGGCCCGTTGGTACCGGCTCAGCAACGGCAAACAGGTCAATCTTAGCGACTGGAAAGTGGTGTTGTTTATGCAGGGGCACTGCCCGTACTGCCATAAGTTTGACCCGGTTCTGAAGCAGCTGTCCGGACAATACGGATTCTCGGTGTTCTCTTACACGATCGACGGACAGGGGGACGAGGCGTTCCCTGAAGCCTTGCCGGTACCGCCTGACGTGATGCAGACTTTTTTCCCCAATATCCCGGTAGCTACCCCGACCACGTTTCTGGTGAATGTGAATACGCTGGCGGCGTATCCGATTCTGCAGGGCGCCACCGATGCTCAGGGATTTATGGCCAGAATGGATACGGTATTTCAAATGATGGGGGCACCTGATAATGGATAGTCTCAACAAAATATATTCTTCGTTACCCGTACTGGAAAGAAATAAACGCCTGAAGCTATCACGGCAAAAGAGATTCGATATTTATTATTGTCTTGCTTTTATGTTTGGTTCAGCCGGATTAGTTCTGTGGTGGGGAAGTCATGCGTATTTCAGTGTGTTCACTGAGTTGTTAACCCCGTCGGAGAAGCTGGGGTCTGCAAAGAACTTCATGAATCTGTGGAATGTCCTGATGTATTTCGTTCCCTTTATTCTTTTCTCACTTTCCATTGGTTGTCTGGCAACGGCTTTGCTGGGAGTACTGATGGCCGAACTGGCTTTCTGGTTTGAATATGCCTTTGAAAAAAGCTTCCAGCGATATTTAAACCGCAACCTCCGACGGAAAAATAACATGAAAGAAGGAGGGCCTGATGTTCATCCGTAAACCATTATCAGTGCTTTGTGGAATGTTGCTAGGGGTGTCATTGACGGCGGCCGCAGATGTTAACGGCGACATGAACAACTTCTTCAATAAGCTGGGGTTCGCGTCCAATACCAGTCAGCCCCAGGTCTGGCAGGGGCAGGCGGCGGGTTACGCTTCCGGCGGTTCGCTTTATGCGAGGACGCAGGTGAAAACGATCCAGCTGGTCAGTATGACCCTGCCGGATATTAATGCCGGCTGTGGCGGCATCGATGCCTACCTCGGGTCGTTTTCTTTTATCAACAGCGAGCAGCTGCAGCGCTTCGGCAAACAAATCATGTCCAATGCTGCGGGCTACTTCTTTGACCTCGCGCTGCAGACCACTGTACCGGAAATCAAAACCGCAAAAGACTTCCTGCAGAAGATGGCCAGCGATATCAACAGCATGAACCTCAGCAGCTGCCAGGCGGCACAGGGGATCGTCGGGGGACTGTTTCCTCGTACCCAGGTAGCCCAGCAGAAGGTCTGCCAGGACATCGCCGGTGAGAGCAATATCTTTGCCGACTGGGCGGCTTCCCGTCAGGGGTGTTCGGTTGGCGGCCAGATGGACAAGGTGCAGGATAAGGCCAGCGACAAGGACAAAGAGCGGGTCATGAAAAACATCAACATCATGTGGAATGCCCTGTCCAAAAACCGGCTCTTCGACGATAACAAAGAGCTGAAAGAGTTTGTGATGACCCTGACCGGCACCTTGATTTTTGGGGAAAACAGTGAAATTACGCCGCTGCCGGCACGGACCACGGATCAGGACCTGATTAAGGCGATGATGGAGGGGGGAACAGCAAAAATTTACCACTGCAATGATTCCGATAAATGTCTCAAGGTGGTTGCGGATGCGACGGTCACTATAGCCGCAAACAAGGCGCTGAAGAACCAGATTTCCACGCTACTGAGCAGCATCCAGAACAAGGCTGTGGCGGATGAAAAACTAACGGAGCAGGAGAAGGGCTTTATCTCCAGCACCACCATCCCGGTCTTTAAATACCTGGTTGACCCGCAGATGCTCGGGGTCTCGAATACCCTGCTTTACCAGCTGACGGACTATATCGGCTACGACATCCTGCTGCAGTACATTCAGGAGCTGATCCAGCAGGCGAGGACGATGGTGGCCACCGGGAACTACCCGCAGTCAACGATGGATATGATCCTCGAAAACCTGAACCAGGCGAGTGTGCAGATTGCCGCTTTTCAGTCCCGGGTACAGGTGCAGCAGGACGCGCTGCTGGTCGTTGACCGGCAGATGAGCTACATGCGTCAACAGGTATCCGCCCGCATGATGACCCGCTACCAGAACAACTATCACTTTGGAGGAAGCCTCTGATGCTGGAAATCTACACGATAGCCGGCGGCGACTGGTTTCGGGGCAACCTGAATGCCATTGCCGCTTTCATGAGTACCGGTACCTGGTCCTCCATCGAGAAAATGTGTATCGCCTTTTCCGTGCTGATTGTCGCCAGCAGCTGGGTGAAAAAGCATAACGTTATGGATCTGGTCGGCTGGGTGTTTGCCCTGACGCTGGTCTCGATGCTGGTCGTCATTCGCAAACCAGTGCAGATTATCGACTACAGTAATGTCTCTCAGGTCTATCAGGTCGACAACGTCCCGATAGGCCTGGCTATTCCTGCCTCGCTGACAACACGCGTCGGGAATGCGCTGGTACAGAGCTATGAGATGATTTTCTCCCTGCCTGACAGCGTGACGTACAGCAAGACAGGGATGCTGTTTGGCAGTAATTTAATCGCTAAAAGCACCGACTTTTTATCGCAGAACCCGGAGATCACCACGTTGTTCTCCGACTATGTACAGAACTGCGTTATGGGCGACATTTTCCTCAACCATAAGTACTCGTTTGAGGAACTGCTGAATTCCTCTGATCCGTACACCATTATTTTCTCTAACCCCAGCCCGCTGCGCGGGGTATTTGATAAAAATAATCAATTTAAAACCTGTCAGGAAGCCTCCCGTGATTTGAAATCAGCCCTGGCGCTGGATTCTCAGACTGGCGGGAAAACCTGGAACTACTATGTGCGCCAGCTCTTTGGTGGCAAACCCAATCCGGACCTGCTGTTCAGCCAGATGATCGGTGACAGCTATAACTTCTTCTACAGCTCGGGGCAGAGCGCGGGACAGATAATCCGCCAGAATGTCACCATGAATGCACTGCGCAGCGGTATTCAGAGCTACGCGGCCCGCAGTGGCGATACGGCCAGCCTGGTGAACATCGCCAACACCTCTTCGCTGGAGAAACAACGCCTGGCACAGGCGACAATGGGCCACCAGGCATTACGCTCCCTGCCGTTGATGCAGACGGTCGTGATGGGGATCATGATTGGCCTGTTTCCGATCATGGTGATGGCCGCCATGTTCAACATGATGACAATGCAGGTCATCAAGGGTTACTTTTATGCGCTGATGTGGCTGCAGTCCTGGCCTCTGCTGTACGCCATTCTGAACAGTGCGATGGCGTATTATGCGAAGCAAAATGGAGTACCGGTGGTTCTGTCTGAACTCTCTCAGGTCCAGCTGAAAAACTCGGATATTGCAACAACCGCAGGCTATATCTCGATGATGATCCCTCCCTTAACCTGGGCCATGATTAAAAGTATGGGGGCAGGGTTTTCCAGCGCGTACAGTCATTTTGCCTCGTCGGGCCTCAGCTCGACGTCGCAGGCCTCTTCCAGCGTGGTAGACGGGAATTACTCGTTTTCGAATATGCAGACGGACAATGTCAGCGGAAACAGCTGGAACACCAACAGTTCAACGGCATTTGGACAGATGTCCCGGCAACTGGGGAACGGAGGCATGGGTACACAGACCCGGGATGGTTCTATGGTCTGGGACAGCAGCGGCGCAATGTCAAAACTGCCGGTGGATATTAATGTTGGCCGGCAGATAGCCAGTGCACAGCAGCAGATGGCACGGGAGTCGGATGTGCAGGCAGAGAGCTCTCTGCAGGGCTATAACAGCAGCGTGACCAGCGCCTGGAACAGCCTGAAGCAGTTTGGCACAAATATGGGGACCAGCGCGTCAACCACCACCGGCGCCGATAATACTGAGTCATCACAAGACTCGATGGCGAAGAGTAAAATGTGGAACGCGGTTGTTTCAAATGCAAAAGCCAACAACATCAGCAATGAAGAGTCTTTCCAGCAATTGATGGATGACTCCTCTAAACGAACTCAATCTTTTGATATACATGCATCTGGTAAATGGAGTTCCGGAGACCAGTTGTTTGGCAAGCTTGGTAAGTTGGGCACGGGGTTATCTGCTGAAGTTGGTGGAAAAGGAAGCGCTGGCTGGGGACATAGCTCAGGTGATACTGATAATGTCAGCTCTTCTGGGCGGGAATCACATGATAGCAGGCATGATACCAGTAGCCAGGCAGCGAAAGACTTTAAAGAGGCGTCCGATTACATTACAAGCCATAAAACCAGCACTTCTGGTAATACAACAGATAATAATGCCAGCTCCCGCGTGGACCAGTTCTCTACGTCACTTTCCAGTGCGAAAAACAGCTACGACCAATATACAAACAGCCGTACACGTAGCCATGAACTTAGTGAAATGGCGTCGCGTACCGAAAGTATGAGCGGCCAGATGAGTGAGAATCTGACGCAGCAGTTTGCTAACTTTGTTCAACAACGTTCTCCGCAGAATGCAGAAGCTATCCTCACCAATACCAGTTCACCTGAAGTAGCGGCACAGCGGGAATCACTGGCAAGGGAGTTTGTTAAAGAGCAGGTCGAGCCTAAAGTGGATGGTGCCTATCAGGAGGCGAGAGGGACAATTGGTCAGGGAATGCCTAATGTGTCAGGCGGTGGAGGCACGGGTTCCGTAGAAGCTGATTATAGCCAGCACAGTGGTAGTATTGATGGAATGACGCATAATGCCGGAATTAAGGATAATGTGGGTCAGACAGTAGATACGATGGTGTCTCAAAATAAACAGGCACACCAGGAAAGCCAGCAGGGAATTCAGCAGCAGGGTGATGGGGTCAAGAAACAGCAGACTGATCTGGAAAGTCACCATAAAACAGAAGGAAATAGATTCGAAAATGAATATAATGAAAGAAAGAGTAAGGTGAAATCTTTACCAGGCGCTGACGCTCCGGGTGAGTTAGCGGATAAGGCGGCTAAAATCCAAAAGGATTATCTTAATAGGGAAAGGTGAACTTGATGATAAACAATAAAGTCATCCTCCACGAGGTGGAGGAACTGAAAAATGTACTTTCACAAGGGGAAGCAGCGATACCGTCTTTTTGGGCATGTCTGTGGCCTGGATTAGTTATAGTTGCATGGAATGTTCTTTGCGCGATGATTAGCGTTAATCATAACTACCTTGCAGTAAAATATATTTTTTGGGTCGTGATTTTTCCAGGGGGGGTGGGGTTGATTCTTCTTCTTGGTATAGCTAGTGCTCGCTCCTTGTTTTTATCCGTGCCTAAATCCTTTAGGATACGTTCAAATATATATCGATTTTTTTCCAGAAAAATCATTATTTATGCATTTTTATATATGTTGACGATTCTTTTTCTTGCCTTTTTTAATCGTTTTTCTTATGACTCACCATTTCCTTTTGGTTTTATGGTCTTAATTACGTCGATTTTTTTTGGGGTTGTTATGAATCTGGACTTTGGAAGGTATCAGCTATCGTTACTCACATCTGCGATAAACTCTTTCAAGGCAGAGAAATTGGAAGGTTAGTTAGCCCATCAAAACTTACCTATCAATTATAGTGGTTTGTTAATAGGCTAAGAGTTTCTTTGGGTTATTATTGATTGTTCAAACCGTAATTAATCTACACCTTTCCCTTAAAATTCCTTTATAGTGAATGCGCATTCCGAAGCAATAAGAGAATGTGTATTCACTTATATTGATTATGTCACAAGGATTCAGGATGAAACTAAATAAAGTCATGGCTGTAATGGTCATCAGCTCAGCACTGGTGCTTTCTGGTTGTAGCGCAATGGGGACAGCAATTAAAAAGCGCAATCTGGATGTGAAAACACAGATGAGCGAAACAATCTGGCTGGAACCGTCAAATAATAAGACCGTTTATCTGCAAATCAAAAATACCTCTGATAAAGACATGAGCGGGCTCCAGTCGAAAATCACCAGTGCCGTCACAGCAAAAGGCTACCAGGTCGTCACTAATCCCGATACCGCGGGTTACTGGATTCAGGCAAATGTGCTGAAGGCCGATAAAATGGACCTGCGTGAAACCCAGGGCTGGCTAAGCCGCGGTTATGAAGGCGCAGCTACAGCGGCTGCGCTGGGGGCAGGGATCACCGCCTACAATTCCAGTTCAGCCGGCGCGACCCTCGGTGTCGGCCTGGCCGCAGGACTGGTAGGCATGGCGGCTGATGCGATGGTGGAAGACGTGAACTACACGATGATCACCGATGTTCAGATCTCCGAACGGGCCAAAACCCAGGTACAGACGGATAATGTCGCGGTATTACGCCAGGGTACCTCCGGTGCGAAAGTGCAAACCAGCACCGAAACCGGTAATCAGCATAAATACCAGACGCGCGTTGTCTCCAGTGCGAACAAAGTTAATCTCAAGTTCCCGGAAGCACAGCCTGTTCTGGAAGACCAGCTGGCTAAATCTATCGCGAATATTCTGTAAGTTTGCCACCTCACGGCCCGGGTATACCGGGCCAGACTGACATCGCCTCCCTGGCCTGTCAGGTTAATTCGACATTTAATCAGCTTATTCCTCCTCAGAACGGTGAGCAGTTGCACAATTTATTTGTGCATCTGTGAGGCGTTGCCGACCGTGGTCGGAACATTCCTTCGCTTTTGTATTTAAGGTCAAGAATTATGAGCTTTAATGCTAAGGACATGACTCAAGGCGGTCAGATTGCCAATATGCGCTTTCGCATGTTTGGCCAGATTGCCAATATTATATTCTATGTGCTTTTTATTATTTTCTGGGTGTTGTGCGGGTTGATACTGATGTACCGGCTCAGCTGGCAAACTTTCGTTAACGGCTGCGTCTACTGGTGGTGTACGACACTGGCGCCCATGCGCGATATTATTCGCTCCCAGCCGGTCTATACGATTAACTATTATGGGAAGTCGCTGGAATATAATTCGGAGCAAATCCTTGCCGATAAATATACCATCTGGTGCGGTGAGCAGCTCTGGACCAGCTTCGTTTGTGCCGCCATCGTGTCGTTGACCGTCTGTATTGTGACGTTCTTTGTCGCCAGCTGGGTACTGGGCCGCCAGGGGAAACAGCAAAGCGAAGATGAGAATACCGGAGGGCGCCAGCTTTCCGATAAACCAAAAGAAGTGGCCCGCCAGATGAAACGCGATGGGGTGGCCTCCGATATTAAAATTGGCGACCTGCCTATTCTGAAAAACTCCGAAATCCAGAACTTCTGTCTTCACGGTACGGTCGGCTCAGGCAAATCCGAAGTCATCCGCCGGCTGCTGAATTACGTACGTGCACGCGGTGATATGGCCATTATTTACGACCGCTCCTGTGAGTTCGTCAAAAGCTATTACGACCCGTCACTGGATAAAATTCTTAACCCACTGGATTCCCGCTGTGCAGCCTGGGATATATGGCGCGAATGCCTGACACTACCGGATTTTGATAACGTCTCTAATACACTTATTCCGATGGGCACTAAAGAGGACCCGTTCTGGCAGGGCTCCGGCCGCACCATATTTTCCGAAGGTGCGTACCTGATGCGCGAGGATAAAGACCGTAGCTACGAAAAGCTGGTTGATACCATGCTGTCCATCAAAATAGACAAACTGCGCGCGTACCTGAAAAACACGCCGGCCGCTAACCTGGTGGAGGAAAAGATTGAGAAAACGGCTATCTCCATTCGCGCCGTACTGACCAACTACGTCAAATCCATTCGCTATCTGCAGGGGATCGAGAAAAACGGTGAGCCGTTCACTATCCGTGACTGGATGCGGGGCGTACGTGAGGACCAGCCCAACGGCTGGCTGTTTATCTCTTCCAACGCTGACACGCATGCGTCACTGAAGCCGGTTATCTCAATGTGGTTGTCTATCGCTATCCGCGGCCTGCTGGGGATGGGGGAGAACCGTAACCGGCGCGTGTGGATTTTTGCGGATGAGCTCCCCACGCTGCACAAGCTGCCGGACCTGGTCGAGATCCTGCCGGAAGCGCGTAAGTTCGGCGGCTGTTATGTGTTTGGTATCCAGTCTTATGCCCAGCTTGAAGATATTTACGGGGTGAAGCCCGCGGCGACGCTGTTCGACGTGATGAACACCCGTGCCTTTTTCCGCTCCCCAAGTAAAGAGATTGCTGAGTTTGCCGCCGGCGAAATCGGTGAGAAAGAAATCCTCAAGGCCAGCGAGCAGTACTCTTACGGTGCAGACCCGGTGCGTGACGGCGTGTCGACCGGCAAGGAAAAAGAGCGGGAAACGCTGGTCAGTTACTCCGACATCCAGACGCTGCCTGACCTGTCCTGCTATGTCACCTTGCCGGGCCCGTATCCGGCGGTGAAGCTGGCTCTGAAATACAAATCCCGGCCGAAAATTGCCGAGGGATTTATTCTCCGTAACCTCGATACGCGGACGGACGCCAGACTGGATACCCTGCTGGAAGCTCGCGAAGCTGAAAGCAGTCATGCCCGGATGCTGTTTACGCCGGACGAAGCGACAGGGATGCCTGAAGGGGGAGAAACGGCGACGGATACTTCTGGTGCACCGGCGGAGGTTGCTCCGATCAAAGCGTCTCCTGCGGCGGAGAAGCAACCGGCTCAAAGTGTTCCTGTTAAGGCTCCGTCTGCATCCCAGCCTGTATCACCCGAACGCCACGTCACAACCGTCCCGCTTACTGTGACCCGACCGGCGGCGGCGACAACCGGCGCAGCGGCAGCGGCATCCACTTCCGGTGCGACTGCTGTGCCTGCGGGTGGGACGGAACAGGCACTGGAGCAACAGCCCGCAGAACAGGGTCAGAATATGCTGCCAGCCGGGGTGAATGATGCGGGTGAAATTGAAGACATGGATGCGTATGACGCCTGGCTGGCGACTGAGCAAACACAGCGTGATATGCAGCGACGCGAAGAGGTCAATATCAATCACAGCCGCAGCGAGCATGACGATATTGAGGTGGGAGGGAACTTCTGATGATGTCGATTGGTTCGGTAAAGTCCGCGGGGAGCGCCGGCAATTACTATACAGACAAGGATAACTATTACGTTATCGGGAGCATGGATGAGCGCTGGCAGGGAAAGGGGGCGGAGGCGCTGGGGCTGGACGGGAAGGTGGATAAGCAGGTATTCACGGACCTGCTGAAAGGAAAGTTGCCGGACGGCAGCGACCTGACCCGGATGCAGGATGGCGTGAACAAACACCGGCCAGGTTACGATCTGACCTTCTCCGCCCCCAAAAGCGTGTCTGTCATGGCCATGATCGGCGGGGATAAGCGCCTGATTGATGCCCACAATCAGGCCGTTACCGAAGCCGTAAAACAGATTGAAACGCTGGCTGCGACCCGGGTCATGACGGACGGAAAAAGTGAAACCGTGCTGACCGGTAACCTCATTGTGGCGAAATTCAACCACGATACGAACCGTAATCAGGAGCCCCAGTTGCATACCCATGCCGTGGTGATCAATGCCACGCAGAACGGGGATAAATGGCAGTCGCTGGGGACCGACACGGTCGGTAAAACCGGCTTCATTGAGAACGTGTATGCCAACCAGCTCGCTTTCGGAAAAATATACCGTGAAGTGCTGAAACCCCTGGTGGAAAAGCTCGGGTATGAAACCGAAGTCGTAGGCAAGCACGGCATGTGGGAAATGAAAGAGGTGCCGGTCGAGCCTTTTTCCACCCGCACCCAAGAGGTCAGGGAAGCAGCAGGGCCCGATGCGTCCCTGAAATCCCGGGATGTCGCCGCGCTCGATACCCGTAAATCCAAAGAAACCCTCGACCCGGCAGAGAAGATGGTCGAGTGGGTGAACACCCTCAAAGAAACCGGGTTCGACATGCGCGGTTACCGCGAGGATGCCGATAAGCGCGCGACAGAAATCGCCAGTGCGCCCGTCAGCCCGGTGAAAACGGACGCCCCTGATATCAGCGACGTGGTCACGAAAGCCATTGCCGGGCTCAGCGACCGGAAGGTGCAGTTCACCTATGCTGACCTGCTGGCCCGTACGGTCAGCCAGCTGGAAGCCAAACCCGGCGTGTTTGAGCAGGCGAGGACGGGTATCGATGCGGCGATTGAACGTGAGCAGCTGATCCCGCTCGACCGGGAGAAAGGCCTGTTCACCTCAAACATCCATGTCCTGGATGAATTGTCCGTTAAAGCGCTGAGCCAGGAGGTTCAGCGCCAGAATCATGTCTCCGTCACGCCGGATACCTCTGTTGTGCGTCAGTCGCCTTTCAGCGATGCCGTCAGTGTGCTGGCTCAGGACCTGCCGACAATGGGGATTGTCTCCGGCCAGGGCGGCGCGGCTGGCCAGCGTGAGCGGGTAGCTGAGTTAACCCTGATGGCACGGGAGCAAGGGCGGGACGTGCACATTGTTGCTGCTGACAACCGTTCGCGTGAGTTTCTGTCTGCGGATGCGCGTCTGGCGGGAGAAACGGTGACCGGGAAATCTGCCCTGCAGGACGGAACCGCGTTTATCCCGGGCGGGACGCTCATCGTGGACCAGGCGGAGAAGCTGAGCCTGAAAGAGACTATTTCTATGCTGGATGGCGCCATGCGGCATAACGTGCAGGTCCTGCTCTCCGACAGCGGGAAGCGCAGCGGCACCGGCAGCGCGCTGACGGTGCTGAAAGAGAGCGGGGTGAATACGTATCGCTGGCAGGGCGGAAAGCAGGCGACGGCGGACATCATCAGTGAGCCGGACAAAGGCGCACGTTACAGCCGCCTGGCGCAGGAGTTTTCCGTCAGCGTACGCGAAGGGCAGGAAAGCGTGGCGCAAATCAGCGGGACGCGTGAGCAGGGCGTACTCAACGGCATCATCCGCGACACCCTGAAAAACGAGGGCGTGCTGGGGACGAAGGAGATGGCCGTCACCGCCCTGACCCCGGTCTGGCTGGACAGTAAAAGCCGCGGCGTGCGGGACTATTACCGGGAAGGAATGGTGGTGGAGCGGTGGGACCCGAACGCCCGGAAGCATGACCGCTTTGTGATCGATCGGGTGACCGCCAGCAGCAATATGCTGACGCTCAGGGACAAAGAGGGGGAACGTCTGGATATGAAGGTTTCTGCCGTCGACAGCCAGTGGACGCTGTTTCGGGCCGATAAGCTACCGGTAGCGGAAGGTGAACGTCTGGCGGTGCTGGGGAAAATTCCTGAGACGCGGTTGAAAGGGGGCGAGGGTGTCACGGTACTGAAAGCGGAGGCCGGGCATCTGACAGTGCAGCGCCCCGGGCAGAAAACCACCCAGACCCTGGCTGTGGGCGCCGGACCGTTCGACGGTATCAAGGTCGGGCACGGTTGGGTGGAAAGCCCCGGCAGGTCGGTCAGCGAGACGGCGACCGTCTTTGCCTCGGTGACGCAGCGAGAGCTGGATAATGCCACGCTGAACCAGCTGGCGCAGAGCGGAAGCCATATCCGGCTTTACTCCGCACAGGATGCGGACCGCACTACAGAGAAGCTGGCGCGTCATACCGCCTTCAGCGTGGTCTCAGAGCAGCTGAAGGCCCGTTCCGGCGAGACAGAACTGGATGCGGCCATTGCGCAGCAAAAAGCAGGCCTTCACTCCCCGGCAGAACAGGCCATTCACCTTTCCATTCCCTTACTGGAAAGCAACAACCTGACCTTCACGCGTCCGCAGCTGCTGTCCACAGCAATGGAATTCGACGGGGGAGGTAAGGTCCCGATGGCGGATATTGACCGGTCCATTCAGGCGCAGATTAAGGCCGGCAGTCTGCTGAGTGTGCCGGTGGCGCCCGGTCACGGCAACGACCTGCTGATTTCCCGCCAGACCTGGGACGCAGAAAAGAGTGTGCTGACCCGGGTACTCGAAGGGAAAGCGGCGATGCAGCCGCTGATGGACCGCGTGCCGGCCAGCCTGATGACGGACCTGACCTCCGGACAACGTGCGGCGACCCGCATGATCCTGGAGACCTCTGACCGCTTCACGGTCGTTCAGGGCTATGCCGGGGTGGGGAAAACGACCCAGTTCCGGGCGGTGACGGGCGCCATCGACCTTCTGCCGGAAGAGACCCGCCCGCGCGTTATCGGTCTCGGTCCGACACACCGTGCGGTCGGGGAAATGCAGAGCGCCGGCGTGGATGCGCAGACCACCGCCTCGTTCCTGCACGACACGCAGCTCCTGCAGCGTAATGGCCAGACACCGGATTTCAGCAACACCCTGTTCCTGCTCGACGAGAGCTCGATGGTGGGGCTGGCCGACACGGCAAAAGCCCTGTCGCTGATAGCCGCCGGCGGCGGCCGGGCCGTTCTGAGCGGGGACACCGACCAGTTGCAGTCCATTGCACCCGGCCAGCCATTCAGACTGATGCAGCAGCGCAGCGCCGCGGATGTGGCCATCATGAAAGAAATCGTGCGCCAGGTACCGGAACTGCGACCGGCGGTCTACAGCCTCATTGACCGCGACGTGAACAGCGCGCTGGCAACAATTGAGCAGGTCACGCCGGAGCAAGTGCCGAGAAAAGAAGGCGCCTGGGCGCCGGGCAGTTCTGTGGTGGAATTCACGCGGGCACAGGAGAAGGCGATTCAGGAGGCACTGAAGAAAGGCGAAAGCGTGCCGGCAGGTCAGCCCGCGACGCTCTACGAGGCTCTGGTGAAGGACTACGCTGGTCGCACCCCGGAGGCACAGTCGCAGACGCTGGTGATCACCCATCTGAATAAGGACCGGCGGGCGCTGAACGGTCTGATCCATGACGCTCGGCGGGAGAACGGGGAAACCGGCAAAGAGGAAATCACCCTGCCGGTGCTGGTCACGAGTAACATCCGTGACGGTGAACTGCGCAGACTGTCGACCTGGACGGCTCACAAGGAGGCGGTGGCGCTGGTTGATAACGTATACCACCGTATCAGCAAAGTGGATAAGGATAATCAGCTGATCACCCTGACAGACAGTGAAGGAAAGGAGCGATTTATCTCACCCCGGGAGGCATCGGCAGAAGGCGTGACGCTCTATCGCCGGGAAGATATCACCGTGTCTGAGGGGGACCGAATGCGCTTCAGCAAAAGTGACCCGGAGCGCGGCTATGTGGCCAACAGCGTGTGGGAGGTAAAATCCGTCTCAGGTGACAGTGTCACGTTGTCGGACGGCAAAACCTCCCGGACACTGAACCCGAAGGCCGACGAGGCGCAACGCCATATTGATCTGGCGTATGCCATTACCGCTCACGGGGCCCAGGGGGCCAGTGAACCGTTTGCCATCGCGCTGGAGGGCGTGGCGGAGGGCCGAAAAGCGATGGCCAGCTTCGAATCCGCCTATGTCGGGTTATCGCGTATGAAACAGCATGTTCAGGTCTATACCGACAGCCGGGAGGGCTGGATAAAAGCAATTAATGCCTCGCCCTCGAAAGCGACGGCGCACGATATTCTTGCGCCGCGTAATGACCGGGCGGTACACACTGCGGAGCAGCTGTTCAGCCGTGCGCGACCGATGAATGAAACCGCGGCAGGCCGCGCGGCGCTGCAGCAGTCCGGCCTTGCGAAGGGGATATCGCCCGGAAAATTCATTTCGCCCGGAAAACAGTATCCGCAGCCCCACGTGGCGCTGCCGGTGTATGACAAGAACGGGAAAGAAGCCGGGATCTGGCTCAGTTCGCTGACGGACAGCGACGGCCGCCTGCAGGTGATGGGGGGCGAGGGACGGGTGATGGGCAATGAAGATGCCCGCTTTGTGGCGCTGCAGGGGAGCCGGAACGGCGAGAGCCTGCTGGCCGGGAATATGGGAGAGGGCGTCAGGGTCGCCCGCGATAACCCTGACAGCGGCGTGGTAGTGCGCCTTGCTGGCGATGACCGCCCCTGGAATCCGGGCGCCATCACCGGCGGACGCGTCTGGGCAGATCCGATACCGGTAGTTTCACCGGAGGCGGCAGGAACTGACATTCCGCTTCCGCCAGAAGTGCTGGCACAGCGGGCCGCGGAAGAGGCGCAGCGTCAGAATATGGAGAAACAGGCGGAACAGACTGCCCGGGAAGTGGCCGGGGACGGGCGTAAAGCCGGCGAATCTGAAGACCGGGTAAAAGAGGTCATCGGAGACGTCATTCGCGGTCTGGAGCGCGAAAAACCGGGTGAAGAGAAGATGACCCTGCCCGACGATCCACAGACCCGGAAACAGGAAGCGGCCGTTCAGCAGGTGGCTCAGGAGAGCCTTCAGCGGGAGCGCCTGCAGCAGATGGAGCGCGATATGGTTCGTGATCTCAATCGTGAGAAAACGCTCGGGGGCGACTGACGCGCCTGCGGCTTGTCTGCCCCGGCATCCTTCCCGATTAAAAATCGGGCACCCTGCCGGGGCGCGATGTAAGGGATAAAAAGGACATAAAGATGACAACACATGTAATGCGCCTCAGTGCCGCTGACCGCTGGCTGCAGGCACTCCTGACCTGGACGCCCGGGCAGACGGATATGATTAAAACGGTGGCCCTGGTCCTGATGGTCACCGACCATGCAGGCTTATTGCTGGCCCACAATAACGAGATCATGCGCCTGCTGGGGCGGGGATGTTTTCCGCTGTTCGGTCTGGTGTGGGGGGTGAACCTGGCGCGGCACGGCCAAATTCGCCAGTCGCAGCTGAACAGTCTGTGGGGCTGGGCGTTGGTCGCCCAGGTGTCTTTTATGCTGATTGGATATCCGTGGTACACGGGGAATATTCTGTTTGCCTTTGCGGTGACCGGCCAGGCCCTGCGGTGGTTCAGCCAGCCTTCCCGGCAATATGTTCTGCTGGCCATGACACTCCTGGCGGCGTGGATACCGCTGTCATCCGGCAGCTACGGTGCGGCCGGGGTGGGCATGCTTATCGCCGGCTGGTTTCTCTGTCGGGCAGAACGTGCTACGGAACGGCTGGGATACGGCGTGCTGTGGGCCATCATGGTGTTATTGATGAACCCGAACGACGTGAGTGAGTCGGTGGCCGGGTTGACCATTGCGCTGCTGGCATTGATGGTGTGTTCATCTGCCGGGGAACGTGTGAAACGTTTCTGGCCACGTCATTTCTTCGTGATGTTCTATGCCGTGCATCTGGCGGTGCTGGGTATCGTTGTCTCGATGTAAAAAAGCCCGGACATCAGTCCGGGCAGCAATTGCGCAGACATCTAATATTAGGATAAACGGGGCCTACGCCCTGAAAGGATGCGCTTTTGACCGTGTTCACGTATCTTATAGTCTGGTTCCTGTCAGATAAAAAACCTTGTTATGACTGAAGAAAAACGCCCTGTACTGAGTCTGAAAAGAAAGCCGGCAGCGGATACCGCGGCGACCGGGACCCCTGAGACGCCCGTAGTGGTACGGCGTAAAAAAGTGGTGGTGGTCACGACGCCTCCGGCCTGGAAGGTAAAGAAGGAGAAGCTGGAGCGGGCCAAAAAGGCTGACGAAGCCGCAGCACGTGAATCTGCGCCGGTGGTCAATGCGGTAAAGCCACCGCCTCCGGTCCGATATCTGCGCCTGCTGCCGCCGGAACAGGCCATCATGACTTTGAAGGCGTTCTGGCCACAGTTGTTCGACGGTAATGTGCCACGTCTGCTGGCGACGGGGATGCGTGATCATCTGTTTGCGGACATTACGCAACGCAACCTCCCGCTGTCGCATAAACAGGTGATTAAGTGCCTGAAAAGCCTGACGCGTTCAGAAGAGTATCTTTCCCTGATGCAGGCTGGCGCTCCCCGGTATGACCTGCAGGGAAATATTGTGGCGACCGTGACGCCAGAAGAAGAAAACTATGCCCGTGAACGGAGAGTGCGCCAGAGCCGCCTGAGTGCCCGAATACAGAGTCAGACGCTTTAATTCATTCTCTGCCACAAATAAATTTATCTGTAAATGCTGCTGCTAAAGAATTTAACCTCTTTAGCAGTCGGGCATTCTTTTATCTACACTGAAACTTTTAAAGGAATAAAAATGAAACGTAAAATATATTTGCTGCTTCCATTTATTTTCGCCACCTTTGTTAATAACAGCGTTGCTCAAGAGCCTGAGACAGAAAAGACTTTCTCCGTCATCCAGGAAAAAAGAATCGGAGAAATAGCGGCCGATTATTTGCGTGCTCATCCTGAAATACTGATTCAGATGAGCGAGAAACTTCAGCAGGAGCAGGAGGAAAAACAAAGCCGGGGGCTGACATCCGCTGCGCTGGCGCAGCAGGCGAAAATACTGGGCGATAAAACTATCCCGTCCTGGGGGCCTGCGGACGGGGATGTGATGGTGGTCGAATTCTTCGACTATCAGTGCATCTGGTGCAGCCGGTTTGCACCCGAGCTGGAGAAGGTCATAAAGAACAACACGAAGGTGCGCTATTTCTTTATGGAATGGCCGGTTTTCGGCAGTCGGTGGCCAGCGTCACTGCTGGCAGCGAAAACAGGTCTGCAGGTCTGGAAAGAGCAAGGAGCGGAGGCCTATCTTAAATATCACAATGGTCTGTACGGGACAGGCCTGAATGAAGGGAAGCTGACGAAGGGAGATATTGAAAAGACATCGGGGGGAATTTCATTTCAACCGCAGACCATTGAAGAGATTAACACCACGCTGAAGAATATTAATGATATTGCCACGGAGACAGGATTAACCGGAACACCCGGAATTATTGTGCTGCCGGTAAAAGGCGCGACGGCTGAAAACATCACAGTATTTACCGGAATGACCGAAGCAGAGAATATTCAGTCTGCAATCAATAAATCCCGTCATTAATATTTTATTAATCCAGTTTATTTTTAAAGGACTGAGTTTATGTTCCGATATTTTACCCTGCGCACTGAACAGCAATTATTCTGTTATTTGTACGGGGGCGCGCTGGCGCTCTTTCTGACACTCTTATACCCGTCTTTTCCCGCATGGGCAGGCCCCCTTCTGGTGATGCTGCCGGTTGCGCTGTTCTGGGCCGGTCTGGCGCTGTACACCCGTCATACCGACCAAATGAGAACGCTGGAGGTTTCACCGCTGGTCTGTATCCGTGATGGTGTTCAGGTGGTGGCCATGCTGCCGCACCACGAGAAAGCCCGGCTGGAATGGGAAATTCTCCAGGACGGTGAGGTGTATCACCAGCAGATGCGTGACCTTATCGACCTGGTGGTCCGGCTTGTCTCCCGGGGATGCCTTTATGCGCCAGCAGCGATACTGGCAGGTGCGGGTCTTCTGGTGTGGGGATTTCCGCAGGACGGTATCCGTCTGGTGACCGCCCTGCGAACTATGCCCGCAACAGAGCTTGTGCAGCTGGCCGGCATCGTCCTTCACTACGTGCTGTTGATTTCCGCCATATCGGTCCTGATTGCTGACCTCGTGGCTGGTCAGGGGGTGCCGAACAGATACCGACGTGCGTTGCTGGATCGGTTGCCGGCAGATGCCTGGTGCATCAGAAGAGGGACTGAGCGTTGACGGGACTGCGCATCAGACTCATCGGGAGCGATTGCCGGCGACGCCTGAATCCCGTTCAGCCGTGGAAATACCGTTATAAACAGAACTGACAAGAGCTGGCTCGTTACGCTTGTTATTCAATTAAAAGAATTGACCAATTAAAAAGGTGAACTAATGAAGCTTGATGCTGTGAAGACTGTTCGCGATTTAATGCGCTATTGTCATATGCCCGTATGGTGTCAGCGTGAAGTCAGAGATATGAGGGTCGGTGACATCTATTTTTTAGGGAAATATAAAGAGGTGATGTTTTCCGGGGAACTAAATGAAGACGTCGATTTTGTAGGGGAGGCATGGATCGAAAAGGAGAGAGGGATATACAAATACCATGCGACATGGACGATACCAGTAAAACCCTCCCGGGCTTTTGTCATGACTTCGGGGCAATTTAAATTACTGAAAGGTGGTGTCGTGGATTTCAACGGTGACTTTTCATCGTTTCGTTCATTTGCTCTGGTTTCACGCTATCTCAATCGACTGGTGATGAAAATGAGCAATGAAGAACGGCATGAATTCTATAAAGTCGGTTCCAGGCCACTTTTTCGTGGCATTTGTATTGATAAGGAGTCAATAAGCCGAAGGCCGCACTATATCAAAGACGGAGAAGTTTTACGTCGTGTCTGGCTAAATTACAGCAATCAATTACCGATGCATCCCCTGCAGGCTATTGTGACAGCGGCAATAGCGCTGAAACAAATTTAAGGAAATTCATATGCGGTTTTTTATTGCAGCAAAGAAATCTCCGGGGAAAATTCTTTCAGAAGGGCTGAGTGGAATGCTGAACAGAGTAAAGAAACACATATGGATTGATATGGTTATAAAGCGAGGCCCGGAATGGCAAAAATATTAATGATGACGGGCGCCATCGTCATAGTACTGGGTCTGCTGGGTTTTCTTGTTTTGCTTGTGAAGGGACGAACAACGGGGAAGACCTCTCCGGTACTGCAGGCACTGAAAGCGGCGGGTATTCGCACCACCGAGGCGGAACAGCGACTGTGTCGTCAGCGGGCCTGGGTGAGCAATGACATGCTGATGACGCCACGGGAACAGCATTTTTACCGGGCGTTGCTGAAGCACACCGACCAGAAACGCTGGCTTCTGTGCCCGCAGGTGCGGGTGGCGGATATCGCCAGCCTGGCACCTCATATCCGGCCTCGCTCCCGGACCTGGTGGCAGCTGTTCCGGATGGCCTCACAGTGGCACTGCGATGTGGTGGTGGTGGATATCACGACCTTTGCCATTGTGGCCGCTGTCGAACTGGATGATGCCTCGCACCTGAAAAAACATCGGGTACGCCGGGATATTCTGCTGGAAGAGGTACTTCGCCAGGCCGGCATTCCGCTGTTGCGGGAGCGGGATTCAGAGAAACTGGTCAGGTGTGTGAGGGATTTTCTGAAGCACCGACACGACATCACTGAATGTCATCAGGAGTGAAATCACAGTGGCACTGCGATGTGGTGGTGGTGGATATCACGACCTTTGCCATTGTGGCCGCTGTCGAACTGGATGATGCCTCGCACCTGAAAAAACATCGGGTACGCCGGGATATTCTGCTGGAAGAGGTACTTCGCCAGGCCGGCATTCCGCTGTTGCGGGAGCGGGATTCAGAGAAACTGGTCAGGTGTGTGAGGGATTTTCTGAAGCACCGACACGACATCACTGAATGTCATCAGGAGTGAAATCGTATGAGTATAGAAAAAAGAACGACCCGTCAAACCCCAGCCAGCCGGTGGTGGTTGCCCGGACTGCTCAGTCTGGCGCTTTACACGCCAGTGCCGGCAGTCAACGCCGCGTCCATCGAGACCGGCTTTTCCCCGGAAGGAACGGCCCTGCAGCTGGTCCTGAAGACCATCGATTCAGCGCAGCAGGAAATCCGCCTGATGGGATACTCCTTCACGTCGCCGGAGGTGACTCGCTCGCTTATTGCGGCAAAACGGCGTGGAGTGGATATCAGGGTAGTACTGGACCAGAAGGCGAATACCGGGAAAGCCAGCGTGGCCGCCATGAACGTGCTGGTCAGCGCGGGTATCCCTGTCCGCACCGTCGACGTATATACGATCCTTCATGACAAAGTGATCGTCGCAGACAAAGGGGTTCGAGGTTCAATCGTGTAAAAAACCACGTTAAGGCAATAATTCATTGTTTGAATTGAAATTTAATGGCCTCAACTCTCCCTTCAGAATATTTTCCGGCAGCGTGAACGTATAATGTCCCAGCATGTTGATATGACCGTACATCAGTGGCGACAGGCGTGAGATATGCTCGTCTTCCGGGATCTCACCAGCGCTGCGCAAATGTGATAGCGCTTCCTGCATATAAAGCGTGTTCCACAATACAACTGCGTTAGTGACAAGCCCCAGCGCACCCAGTTGATCCTCCTGCCCCTCACGGTAACGTTTTCTAATCTCACCACGTTGGCCGTAACAGATCGCCCTTGCCACGGCGTGACGGCCTTCTCCCCGGTTAAGCTGAGTCAGTATCCTGCGACGATATTCTTCATCATCAATGTAGTTGAGGAGGTACAGCGTCTTGTTGACCCGTCCCACCTCCATAATCGCCTGCGCCAGCCCTGACGGACGGGAACTTTTTAAAAGCGAGCCCACAAGTTCTGAGGCGTGGACTGTACCCAGCTTCAGAGAACCGGAAACCCTCATCATTTCATCCCATTGGGTTTCTATCTTTGACAGTTCAACGCATCCCCGCGCCAGCTCATCCAGTACCCCGTAGTTCGCATTTTTATCTGCACGCCAAAATACCGCCTCACCGGCATCTGCCAGGCGGGGCGAAAACTGGTAGCCCAGCAGCCAGAACAGGCCAAAGATAATGTCGCTGGACCCTCCAGTGTCCGTCATAATCTCCACCGGATTCAGCCCCGTCTGCTGCTCCAGAAGCCCTTCCAGCACAAAGATAGAGTCACGCAACGTACCGGGGATAACGATGCCGTGAAAGCCGGAATACTGGTCAGAAACAAAATTGTACCAGGTGATCCCACGCCCTGAGCCAAAGTATTTTCTGTTAGGGCCAGAGTTCAGCGTTTTTACAGGAGTGACAAAGCGCATCCCATCTGCAGAAGCCACTTCTCCGCCGCCCCAGCGCTCAGACAGTTCCAGCGTGGACTGAAAATCGACCAACCGGGCATTAGCGCTGACCAGCGTTTCAGCCCGAATGTAGTTTTGTTTTACCCAGCTCAGACGGTGGCGGGTCAGTGCCGGAATACTGTGTTTGATCAGCGGTTCATGTCCGATATTGCAGGCTTCAGCGAGCAGTACGGCACACAGGCTGATGTTAAGATCCTGAGCACGGGCTTCAGACTCACTCACATGAGTGAATTCGCGGGTAAAACCAGTCCGGGCGTCAATTTCAAGCAGCAGCTCTGTCAGATCAACAGGGGGGACCAGCTGCCTGACGCGGCTGTTCAGAAGAATCAGCGGCTGCGGTTCTTCCAGTTTTTCCAGACTGCTGATGGTCAGGGACGGATATTTACCCTGATGACAGATGCTCACGGCAGCATTCAGCTCAAAGCGTGAGGCCACCGTTTTCCAGGTTTCGTCCAGTTCGGTTGCCAGCTGTTTAACGGCATTTCCACCATCGGTGGGGTGTCCAAGCGCCCGGCATACGGCGATCCGCTGAGCCTGCCATTCTTTCCCCTGAAGAAACTTCTGACGCGGATCGCCCCAGCGATCGCTGTTCTCCAGCCAGATATCGCGGCGACGCAGCGAATCCTGAAGGCGTTCCAGCAGGCACAATGAGTATCCTGCACGCTGTATCCGGCCTTCGGAGTCGTACACCAGACGTTTCCAGGGACCTGTAATGATCTGCTCAGGCGCATTCTCCAGGAGGCGTTTTTTCGAACCACTCAGTTCGGCCAGGTAATGTATGGCCGATAGCGTATTTTCGCCGGCAGGGGCAGACTGAAAATGTAAATCACGCAGCATCGCTGGCAGAAAGCGCTTAACCCGTCCATATTGCTCGACCATTTCATCCTGGAAATTTGTGTCCTGCGGGCGGGCAAGCTCATTGACTTTACCTACGGATTCCGCCAGCCGGTTCTTTGGTACGTGGCTGAAAATAGTCTGACGCAGCGCTGCGTCATCCATTTTATCATCCAGTAAAAGCGTACATGCATGTGCCAGAAGTAGCGCCGCGCGATCAAGATCTTTGAGCGTTCTGAGCCGTTTTTTCTGCCCGGTTTGCTTCGCTGAACGCGTGATATTGAGGATCAGCAGATCCAGAACATCGACAGCCTCATCGAGTGCCAAAATTTCCTGTGCTTTAACAAACGCGGTCAGGATGGCCAGCCGCCGTTCCTCCGGCATTCTGGCGATATATTTTACCGAAGCCATGCCAGCATAACGAGCCAGGTTGCGGAGTTGAATTGCAGGCAGCCCGGCAAAATTCAGCCGGGAAAACTCCAGGCTGCGCAGGCGTGTGTAGCGCTGAAGTGCGTCAGTAAAGGCCGGACCACTGACGTTGACGGGCCCTTTTCGTATCTGCTCCATCACGGAAACCCGCTGTCCTTCCGGTATGACAAGCAGACCGGCCAGTTGCTCAGTCTGCCAGCTGTCAGGTAATGCAGCCAGTCTGCGCCACAAACGCCTGCTTGCCCGCTCACGAATTTCGCCAATGAGCCTCGTCAGCGCTGAGGCTGCGGGCAACAATACTTTATTCTGGAGCAACCATGCCGTGGCAAAATCGAACATCAGACCGGGGCGCTCGTTACTGAGCCATGTGCGGATATAAAGCAGACGTTTCAGTCTGAACGACCAGGGGAAATCGCCAAAATCATGGTAGTCAGAGTGTTGCCTGATCAGCCTTTGATGCTCCCAACGGGTATTCTCTCTCTGGGCGTATCGGGCCATGATCTCAGGGCGATGAATGTTCAGCTGTAATGCAACGTAATTTCGGACGCCGGGAGGTATTTGCAAGGGATCGGTCTGGAAGGTTCCCAGAAAACGGGCCGTGGTTAGCTGAAGGGCAATCCCAAAGGCACTGTTGCAAATAGTCGGTGGTGATAAACTTATCATCCCCTTTTGCTGATGGAGCTGCACATGAACCCATTCAAAGGCCGGCATTTTCAGCGTGACATCATTCTGTGGGCCGTACGC
>OFLS01000074.1_pt1 | contig 69812 bp, 77 predicted proteins | sample 1540891 | NCBI WGS metagenome assembly OFLS01 (sample SAMEA4413038, study PRJEB24355) | metagenome | biome: human; feature: gut; material: faeces | place: United Kingdom | collected 2010
TTAGCTACCGTTTCCAGTAGTTATCCCCCTCCATCAGGCAGTTTCCCAGACATTACTCACCCGTCCGCCACTCGTCACCCGAGAGCAAGCTCTCTGTGCTACCGTTCGACTTGCATGTGTTAGGCCTGCCGCCAGCGTTCAATCTGAGCCATGATCAAACTCTTCAATTTAAGTTTGATGCTCGTGAATTAAACTTCGTAATGAATTACGTATGTTCACTCAGAGACTTGGTATTCATTTTTCGTCCGAGGACGTTAAGAATCCATGTCACTTTGAGTGCCCACACAGATTGTCTGATAAATTGTTAAAGAGCAGTTGCGACGCGCTTCAGCGCTCTGTCGCGAGGTCCCGTATAATACGTTTTCCTCATTCAGAGTCAAGCGATTATTTTCGCTTTTCTCTGCCGGTATTCATCGCTGAATCCCGCTGACCCGGTGGGCTGTAAGCCGTTGTTCCGTGTCAGTGGAGGCGCATTATAGGGAGTTCTGAGACGTTGACAAGCCCTGTTTTCAAAAAATCTTTCAACCGTCTCTTTTTTGTGCAAAACGCTATGAAAGCGCCAGTTTTTCCAGCGACTCGAAGCCATAGCGCCGCAAAACGCTCAAAAGCTGCTCAGTTTCAGGCGTCAGCGCCATACAGTACGCAATATTGGCATCACTCGATTTTGCGTCAGGTGCTTCGTGCTCTAATAGCCAGGCGGTGCGACGCGCAATCGCCGCTCCGGAGTCGATCATTCTCGTCCCTTCCGGCAGAACCTGCTGCAGCTCGTCTTGTATTAGAGGGAAATGCGTACACCCCAGCACAACCGTATCAGGTGGTTCCTGCATTCGTAGCCAGGGACGCAGGATACGCCGCAGTTCATCCAGCGGGACCGGCTCACCGTGCAGTTTGGCCTCTGCCAGTTCTACCAGCTCTGCCGACCCCAGCATTTCGATTTTGCATTCATTCGCAAAACGGGAGATCAGTTCGCGCGTATAAGGGCGTTTTACCGTTCCGCGCGTCGCCAGCAGGCCAACAACGCCATTCGCCGTTAAGCGGGCCGCCGGTTTTATCGCCGGAACGACGCCGACAACCGGAAAGGCGAATTTATCGCGTAAGGCGGGGAGGGAAACGGTACTTGCGGTGTTACAGGCAATAACGGCCAGCGCCAGAGGGTAACGCTGCTGAACCGCAGTCACAATCTCCAGGACGCGTTCAACAATAAACTCTTCACTCTTCTCGCCGTAGGGGAAAGCAACGTTGTCGAAAGCGTAGATATAATGCAGATTCGGCAGAAGCTGCCGAATCTCATTGTAAACCGACAGCCCACCGACGCCGGAATCAAACACCAGCACGGTGGGACGTGGATCAGAAGGTGTAGCTGCCAGACAAGTAGTATTCTCGTCCTGCAGTTTGGTAGCCATAAGCTGTCTCGTAATCTTTATCGAACAGGTTAGCTATTTTACCACGAACTGTCAGGCGATCGGTGATCGGATACGATGCAGAAACGTCTACCGTGCTGTAGCTCGGCAAAATTCTTTGCGTATTGTTGTACTGGGAGGTGTTGTTATCGTAACGCTTCCCATAATACTGCCAGGACACATCCATATCGACATCAAACATGGACCAGTCCAGCTGATACTTTGCCTGTCGTTTAGAACGTCGGGCCAGCACTTCACCGTTATCATCGTTGCGCGGATCGACATACTGCAACGTTACGCGATGGCTGAAAATACCGGTATCGATACTTCCCGTCCATTCCACGCCTTTAATCGTCGCGGCATTGATATTGTCGTACTCCCCGTCATAGGTAACAGGATCGGAATAATAGGTAATCAGGTTAGTAATTTTGTAATGGTACGCGGACAAGCGCCAGTCCACGGGACCGGTGAGCCCTTCCAGCCCAGCTTCCCACTGTTTCGACTCTTCAGGTTTCAGATTAGGATTCGCGTTGATACCAAATCGAGTGGAGCCAAACTGTTGCCCTAAAGAAGGCGCGAGGAAGCCGGTACCATAGCCGAGAGTCAGGCGATAATTTTCGACAAACTCCCAGCCTGCGGTAGTCTGCCAGGTACCGTGCCAGCCAAACTGCTCATCGTGGTCTTCACGTCCGGACGCTTCGAGGGTCACGTCGCCAACTTGCTGCTGGCCCGTCAGGTACAGTCCCGTATTATCACGTTTGTAGGTATCCGACATCGCCGTATCTGATGAAGTTAACCGCTGCTGCTGCCAGTCCACCCCAGCGCTGACAGAGCCATGGCCGACAATAACGTTATTGCCCCACTGCAGGTTACGCTGCGTCATCCTGTCGAGCGTCGTCCCATCATTATAACGGCCATAAATACTGCTGTAGTTGTAGTCCTTTATCTTCTGATAGCTGGCGATGAGCTGGGAAGAATAAATTCCGGAATTAAAGTTCAGCCCCGCATCCCAGCTCTGGTTATAGAGCTGGCTTTCATCGGCGCTGTAGGCCGGGCTATACGGGGGGCTTCCCAGATCGTAATCAGAGTTGTTGGTGTAGCTGTGTCCGCGGAAGAAACCGTCAACATTCTCGTTAAATTTATGCTCGAGGCTGCCCCAAAACGTTTTATTACGAAAACCGTCGCGATCGCCGTCGTGATCCCAGGTTGAATCGGGCTGAACGTTAAAGCCTTTATTACCCTCATAAGAACCCGCAATCGTCGCCACCGTATCGCCAAAGCGATGGCGCAGGGTACCGTCATATTGTTGGTAGCCTTTCGATCCTACCCCAGCGGTAATTTTGGATTGTTCTTTATCGGAATGCGTAATGACGTTAATCACGCCGCCCATTGCCCCGGAACCATAAATCGCTGAACGCGGGCCGCGGATATATTCGACGCGCTGCACCAGCGACAAAGGAATCTGGTTCAGATCGGGGTTATTTGTAATACCCGGTCGGGCCATGGGAACGCCGTCAACCAGCACCAGAACTTGTTTGGCTTCAGTACCACGGATAAACAGAGAGGAGGATTGACCCATGCCACCATTTTGCGCGACGTCCACGCCAGGCAATCGGCGCATCACATCGTTTAAATCTTTCGCCTGCCAGCGATCGATATCTTCCCGGGTAACCACATCGGTCGGCGCAAGAACCGTATTGACCGGCTGTTGAAAACGGTTTGCTGTGACCACTAACGTATCTGAATTGCTGTCCTGCGCCCAGCCGGAAAATGCCGTGACGGAGAGCGCCGTCATCAGCGAAGCTTTTTTAATCATTTTTAAAGCATCCGTAATAAACAAAGGATGCCGCCGGCTCTATCAGTAGCACGCGATGATAGAAACCAAATGCGACGTATTCCGGCAGGTCTTCGGGCTTGGAGTGTTTAATGGACGAGGACTTCCCGCTAAATAGCCGCAGTGTCTGCATAATGCGCTCATCCCACTTTTCCTTACCGCTGCGCGTCAGCTCCAGATTTACACTGGATTCCCTATTAACTCATAGGACCGGTAGCACGATGCTATAATCAGAAACATATAGATGTCCAGACTTCTACCGTTATATTTCCTTATATCATCAGGGCTGGACATCCCCGGCGCTTTCCCTACAATCCCCGCGTACTTATTTTATTCAGGATGCATCATGACCCCCGAACACCTTCCTACCGAACAATATGAAGCGCAGCTGGCAGAAAAAGTCGTCCGTTTGCAGAAAATGATGGTGCCTTTTAGCGCCCCGGTTCCGGAAGTGTTTCGTTCGCCGGTCAGCCACTACCGCATGCGCGCAGAGTTTCGCCTGTGGCACGATGGCGACGATCTGTACCACATTATGTTCGACCAGCAGACCAAATCCCGGATCCGCGTCGAGACTTTTCCGGCCGCCAGCGAGCTGATTAATCAGCTGATGGCCGCGGTGATTGAGGGCGTACGCGATAACCCGGTACTGCGCCACAAACTGTTTCAGGTGGATTATCTCACCACCCTGAGTAACCAGGCCGTGATATCGCTGCTGTATCATAAAAAGCTCGACGATGAATGGCGTCAGCACGCGTCGCGCTTGCGCGATGCGCTGCGGGCGCAAAATCTGAATGTGCACCTGATTGGCCGCGCCACGAAAACTAAAATCGAGCTGGATCAAGACTATATCGATGAACGCTTGCCGGTTGGCGGGCGTGAAATGATCTATCGTCAGGTTGAGAATAGCTTCACCCAGCCAAATGCGGCGATGAACATTCAGATGCTGGAGTGGGCTATCGACGCCACTAAAGGCGCAACCGGCGACCTGCTTGAGCTGTACTGCGGCAACGGCAACTTTTCGCTGGCGCTGGCGCGTAATTTCGAACGCGTGCTGGCAACGGAAATCGCCAAACCGTCCGTCGCGGCGGCACAATACAATATTGCAGCGAACCACATTGATAACGTGCAGATTATCCGCATGTCAGCGGAAGAGTTTACCCAGGCGATGAACGGCGTGCGGGAGTTTAACCGCCTGCAGGGAATCGATCTGAAGAGCTATCAGTGCGAGACGATTTTCGTCGATCCGCCGCGCAGCGGGCTGGATAGCGAAACGGAGAAAATGGTGCAGGCGTATCCGCGTATTCTCTATATCTCCTGCAATCCGGAGACCCTATGCCAGAACCTGGAAACGCTCAGTGAGACCCACGAGATCGCGCGCCTGGCGCTATTCGACCAGTTCCCCTATACCCATCATATGGAATGCGGCGTGCTGCTAACGAAGAAGTAAAGCTGCGCGAGAAAACCCGGCAACAGCGCTGCTGCCGGGTGAGAGATTATTCAGCGACCGCGTTCTTGCGGTTGCGTAACCTGTAGCCAATCCAGAACACCATAATCACCGACAGAACCGCCGGGAAGAAATTAGAGCCGATGTCCGGATATTCCGCGCGCACGACGGTACTGTAAACCAGCACCCCGAGAATAAAACAGGCAGCGGCGAGCCCCGGCAAACCCACGGGCATACTACGATTCTGATAGCGCTGATGCAGGCAGTAAACCGTCAGCACCAACGACAAAATGGGGAAGATGGAAAAAGGGACAATGGAGCTGAACAGCGCGGCGAAGGTACCATTAATGGATAAACCTGCGATCAGCGCCAGCAGCAGCGTACCTCTATCTTGTACTGAGTGTTTCATTGCTCGTCCTTCACGTTATTCGGAATGATTTGATATTTTTTCTTGTTCACGGCGATACCAGTAATACGCGCCTTTCGAGATCATTCTGAGCTGCAGCACCAGGCGTTCTTCCAGCTGTCGACGCTGCTCCGGGCCCACATCGAGAGCCTCGGCGCCAGCGCTAAATACGATGGTGACCATAGCTTCAGCCTGCGCTTCGGTAAAGGCGCGCGGCATATGGTTTTCGATTTCTAAATAGTCGGCAAGTTCCGCGATAAAATGCTGAATTTCACGCGCCACGGCGGCACGAAACGCCGCGGAGGTACCGGAGCGTTCCCGCAGCAGCAGGCGGAAGGCGTTCGGGTTGTTGCCAATGAATTCCATAAAGGTGGAAACAGAGGTACGAATGACGCTGCCGCCTTTAGCGATACGCTGGCGCGCCTGGCGCATCAGCTGACGCAGCATGAGCCCGCTTTCATCCACCATGGTCAGACCCAGCTCATCGACATCGCGAAAATGACGATAGAAGGACGTCGGGGCGATCCCCGCTTCCCGCGCCACTTCGCGCAGGCTCAAGCTGGCAAAACTGCGCTCAGCACTCAGCTGACTGAATGCCGCTTCCACCAGCGAACGCCGGGTTTTTTCTTTTTGTTGCGCTCTTACGCCCATCACGTTGTCTGAATCCTTCCATAAGCCCTTCCGGCACTATACCAGAGATTAGAACTAATCGGTTTACACTGGATTGTGAATGATTGTTTACGAGCTGTTTCTGCTTTTATGCCGCAAAAAAGCACAACGATAATTGGGTTAAAGCGCGGCGAATGTTATCATCGTGTTTATTTTATGTATAAAACAGGTGAGTAATGCCATGTCACACTCTTGGGATTATGATGCAATTGTGATTGGTTCCGGTCCTGGCGGAGAAGGCGCCGCCATGGGGCTGGTGAAACAGGGAGCACGCGTTGCCGTCATTGAGCGCTACCATAACGTCGGCGGCGGTTGTACCCACTGGGGGACCATCCCGTCAAAAGCCCTCCGCCATGCCGTCAGCCGTATTATCGAGTTTAACCAAAATCCCCTCTACAGCGACCATTCCCGTCTTCTTCGTTCTTCCTTCGCCGACATCCTGAACCATGCCGACAGCGTCATTAACCAGCAAACCCATATGCGTCAGGGTTTCTATGAGCGTAACCACTGCGAAATCCTGCAGGGCAATGCCCATTTTGTTGATGAACACACTATCGCGCTGGAGTGCCACGACGGTACCGTGGAAACGGTGACGGCGGAAAAGTTCGTGATTGCCTGTGGTTCACGCCCGTACCATCCGGCAGACGTCGACTTCCATCATCCGCGCATTTATGACAGCGACTCGATTCTCAGCCTGCATCACGAACCGCGCCATGTGATCATCTACGGTGCCGGGGTGATCGGCTGCGAATATGCGTCGATCTTCCGGGGAATGGAAGTCAAAGTGGATCTGATCAACACCCGCGATCGTCTGCTGGCGTTCCTCGATCAGGAGATGTCCGACTCGCTCTCCTATCATTTCTGGAACAGCGGCGTGGTCATTCGCCACAATGAAGAGTACGAAAAGATTGAGGGCGTTGATGACGGCGTCATCATGCATCTGAAATCCGGCAAAAAGCTCAAAGCGGACTGCCTGCTGTACGCTAACGGCCGCACCGGGAACACCGACTCACTGGCGCTGGAAAATATCGGTCTGCAAACCGACAGCCGCGGCCAGCTGAAGGTCAACAGCATGTATCAAACCGCCCTGCCGCATATTTATGCCGTCGGCGATGTGATTGGCTATCCAAGCCTGGCCTCCGCCGCCTACGACCAGGGCCGCATCGCTGCCCAGGCGCTGGTGAAAGGCGAGGCATCGGCGCACCTGATTGAGGATATCCCTACCGGGATTTACACCATTCCGGAAATCAGCTCCGTCGGTAAAACCGAGCAGCAGCTGACGGCAATGAAGGTGCCTTACGAGGTGGGTCGCGCGCAGTTCAAACATCTGGCCCGGGCGCAGATCGTCGGTATGAGCGTCGGTACGCTGAAGATCCTCTTTCATCGCGAAACGAAAGAGATCCTCGGGATTCACTGCTTTGGCGAGCGCGCGGCCGAAATTATTCACATCGGCCAGGCGATAATGGAGCAGAAAGGCGGTGGTAACACCATTGAGTACTTCGTTAACACCACCTTTAACTATCCGACGATGGCGGAAGCCTATCGGGTCGCGGCGTTAAATGGCTTAAACCGCCTGTTTTAACGCGGCGTCGAAATGGCCATCCATCTTACCGCGGATGGCCTCCGCCAGATGTTCATAGCGGCTACGCAGCGGCGAACCCGGACGATAAACCAGCCCCACGGTACGTCTCGGCTCCGGCTTGATGCAGGGCACATAGACCACGCCATCGCGCTTTCTCTCCTGCGGCACGGCCAGGGCTGGCAACAGCGTGATGCCGCTACCGGCAGCCACCATGTTACGCAGCGTTTCGAGGCTCGTCGCCCGGAAATGGGTATCTTCATCGGCGCCCGCTTCAAAGCAAAAGCCCATCGCCTGATCGCGCAGGCAGTGCCCATCTTCCAGCATCAGCAGCTTTTCACCGGCCAGGTCCGACATCGGCACGCACTCGCGGTTCGCCCACGGGTGATCTTCGTAGATAGCCAGCATCATGGGCTCATCAAACAGCGGCACCTCAATAAACGCTTCGCTCTCTTTGACCAGCGCCAGAATCGCGCAGTCGAGCTTACCGCTATCAAGCTGCGCTAAAAGCTGATGGGTTTGTGCTTCATGCAGATACATTTCCAGCTTGGGAAAGGTCTGGTGCAGCATCGGGATAATCAGCGGCAACAGATAAGGGCCAATCGTCGGGATCAGTCCAATATGCAGCGGCCCGGACATGGTCTCTCCCTGCTGGCTCGCCATTTCCTTAAGCACTTTGACTTCTCGTAGCACGGTACGCGCCTGATCCACCAGCAGCAGCCCTGCCTGGGTGAACAGAACCTTACGACTGGTGCGCTCCAGCAACATCACGCCGAGTTCATCCTCCAGCTTACGGATTTGCCCGCTGAGCGTCGGTTGGCTGACGTGGCAAGAATCCGCCGCACGGCGGAAGTGGCGGTGTTCGGCTAGCGCTACCAGATATTCAAGATCGCGAATATTCATTATTCATCCTCCATCGCCACGATAGTCCATGGCGATAGATAGAATAGCAACGAACGATTATCCCTATCAAGGTTTCTGTTCAATAATAAACCCATAAATGAGGAAAAGTTCAGAAAATCATTGAGCTTCCTCATCACCTCTCTACCCGGATAACTAAAGCCAACGTGAACTTTTGCGGACCTTGTGTCCGCTTTTTTTTGCATAAAAAAGCCCGGAGTTACCCGAGCTTCGTTTATTTACCGCCTTAAAAGCAGCCCCGCAGGCGGATCACACCAGACGCTGTTTAGCGTCGGCAATCGCCTGAGCCACCTGCTGAGGAGAAACGCCACCTTTAGCCGCACGCTTATCCAGACACGACTGCAGCGCCAGAATCGGATAGACGTCATCCGCAATCACGGGGCTAAATTTCTGCAAATCGGCCAGAGGCAGATCCTCCAGCGGCTTGCCCTGGGCAATGGCTTCCACTACCGCTTCACCGACAATATGGTGCGCTTCACGGAACGGTACGCCTTTGGCAACCAGGTAATCCGCCAGTTCGGTGGCGTTGGCGTAACCCTGCTGCGCGGCTTCTTCACAACGCGGGCGTTTTACCTGAATACCGTCGAGCACCAGTGCCGCCATATGCAGGCAGTCGAGCCAGGTATCAAGCGCGTCAAACAGGCCTTCTTTATCTTCCTGCATATCTTTGTTGTAGGCCAACGGTAGCCCTTTGAGGGTCATCATCATGCCGGTCAGCGCACCCTGCACGCGGCCGCATTTACCGCGGATCAGCTCCAGCGCATCCGGATTTTTCTTCTGCGGCATCAGGGATGAGCCAGAAGTCACGCGGTCAGAAAGCTCAACAAAGCCCGCTTCGCCGGTATTGAAGAAGATCAGATCTTCAGCAAAACGCGACAGATGGACCATACCGATTGAGGCATCGGACAGCAGTTCCAGTACGTGATCGCGATCGGACACGCTGTCCAGGCTATTGCGGGTCGCCGATGCGAAGCCCAGCCAGCCGGCAAGCTGTTCACGATCGATTTCATAGGCGGTGCCCGCCAGCGCTCCGCAGCCCAGCGGGCTGACGTCCAGACGTTTAAGCGCATCCTGCAGACGGCTTTCATCACGCGCCAGCATTTCGACATAGGCCAGACACCAGTGGGCAAACGTCACCGGCTGCGCCCGCTGCAGGTGGGTATAGCCCGGCATAACGGCGTCCTGGTTATTCTCCGCCGTCTCAACCAGCGCGCTTTGTAGCTGACGATTCGCCGACAGCAGTTCCATCACGGTATCTTTGCACCACAGCTTCAGGTCGGTCGCCACCTGGTCATTACGGCTACGCCCGGTGTGCAGCTTTTTGCCCAGCTGGCCGACCTTGTCGATCAGCTTACCTTCCACCCAGCTATGAATATCTTCCGCATCGCTTTCAAGGATCTGCTGCGGGTTAGCCCGCACGTCTTCCAGCAGAACGTTCAGCGCCTCTTCCAGCTGTAGCTGCTCATCGGCGGACAGTACGCCCACCGTTACCAGCGCTTTGGACCAGGCAACAGAGCCAACGATATCCTGCTCCGCCAGGCGATAGTCAAAGCGCAAAGAGTCGTTGAACTGTTTGAACCGCTGATCCGCTGCCTGAGTAAAACGCCCACCCCAAAGTGCCATAACATGCTTCCTTAATATCTTTGAATTTTATTACCCGGCGACGCTACGCTTACCGGGCCGACAAAATGATAAATTGATTATGCCAGTATACGCGTGCCGATCGGCGTGCCGTTAAACAGCGCAGGGAGCTGCTCCGCGTGGCGCCAGGAGGCGATATCGACCGGGCGGCCTAATGTTCGCGCCGCGTCCAGGGCCGCATTCACTTTGACGATCATGCCGTCGGTGATAATGCCCTGCTCGATCAGCTGTTCAGCCTTCTCGGCGGTCATTTCCGCGATGCGCTGCCCTTTGCCATCAAGAATGCCGCTTACGTCAGACAGCAGAATCAGGTCTGCGCCGAGCGTTGCCGCCAGCGCGGTCGCCGCCTGGTCGGCGTTAACGTTCATCAACTCGCCTTCATCGGTGACGCCGATGGAGCTAACGACCGGCATATAACCACCCGCCAACAGCGTGTTAATCAGCGCCGGAGAACCCGGCTGAGCGAATCCGACATGACCCAGCTCTTCATCAAGCTGCGTCACTTTGACGCTATCGCCATCGCCGAGGAATAGCCCAACGGCAGCCAGGCCGTGCTTCTTCGCCCACGCCAGCAGCGTTTTGTTGGCGGTTCCCGCCAGCGCGCCGGTAATAATGTCGATCTGATCCGCCGGCGTGACCCGCAGACCGTTTTTCTTTTTCACCGGCAGGTTGAGCTGCTTCATGAGTTCATCCACCACGCAGCCGCCGCCGTGCACAATAATCAGCGGGCGCTGATGGGATTCGCGGTAGTTCACCAGTGCCGTAAACAGGCGCTCAAGCGCTTCTTCGCTGTCCAGCAGGACGCCGCCAAGTTTGATAATTAAAGGATTCATCATCACACCTTAAATAAGAGACTGCGTCTCAGCGAAGCCGAAACGAATATTTGCGCACTGCACGGCCTGCGCGGCCGCGCCTTTCAGCAGGTTATCTTCCGCCGCCACCACGATGATATGTTCATCCTGGACCGCAAAACCGATATCACAGAATGGCAGACCCACAACATTTTTCAATGCAGGGACACCTTTATCGTATAAACGTACCAGCGGCTTATCCGCATAGGCCTGCTGGAATACCGCCGCCACCTGCTCTTTGCTCACGCCAGGCTTCAGACGGCAGGTAATGGTTTCCAGAATCCCACGCTTAAAATTGCCCAGATGCGGAGTAAAAATAACGTCCGCGCCCAGGTGGGTTGAAATTTCCGGGTGATGACGGTGGTTGAAAACGCCGTAGGGTTGCAGGCTGACTTCGCAGAAGCTATTGCCGATAGAGGCTTTACGCCCGGCGCCGCTGACCCCGCTGGTCGCGTTGATCACCGGCCACTGGTTAAGATCCAGCAGCCCCGCGTCGATCAGCGGTTTTAACGATAGCTGAGCCGCCGTCGGGTAGCAGCCCGGTACGGCGATCAGATTGGCTTCTTTTAGCTTTTCGACGCTCCACTCGGCCAGGCCGTAAACCGCCTGCTCCAGCAGTTCAGGGTGCTGATGAGTGAAACCGTAATATTTTTCATAGAAGGCGCCGTCATTAACGCGGAACGCCCCGGAAAGATCGAACACGACGCAGCCAGCGGCGAGAAACTGCGGCGCCAGGTCATGGCTTACCTCGTGCGCGGTAGCCAGAAAAACGACATCGACTCCGGCGCTAAACTCGCTGATATCGGACATCGGCTGTAGCGGCAGATCGACAATGCCTTTCAGCTGCGGATGCAAATCGGAAACTAATTTTCCCGCATCATTGCTTTGCGCGGAGACCGTCAATGCGGTTATGGTCATATGAGGATGGCGATTTACATAGGCCACTAGCTCTGCGCCGGCATAACCGCTGGCACCCACAATCAGCGTGTTCAACATTGGGGCTCTTCACCTTCTTGCTTACGTATATTTGCCCTGGAAGACCGTTGCCTTCCCCACCCTGTTGAGCCGTAAGAGCATCATCCTTACATTCGATGGGTTTTCTTACGCTCAACGATAATGTATTTTTATTCACAAATAATGCATGAATATTGATACTATCACGACCCGAGGTGTGTCAACAATGAAAAACAAATTACCGCCCTTTATCGAGATTTACCGCGCGCTGATCGCCACACCTTCCATCAGCGCAACCGAAGAGGCGCTGGATCAAAGCAATGAGTCTTTAATCAATTTACTGGCAGGCTGGTTCCGCGATATCGGCTTTAATGTTGAAGTTCAGCCGGTCCCGGATACGCGTAATAAATTCAACCTGCTGGCCAGCAGCGGCCACGGCGCTGGCGGCCTGCTGCTTGCCGGGCACACCGATACCGTCCCGTTTGATGATGGCCGCTGGACCCGCGACCCTTTTACCCTGACCGAGCACGACAATAAGCTGTACGGTCTCGGCACCGCGGATATGAAAGGCTTCTTCGCTTTTATTCTCGACGCCCTGCGCGACGTTGACGTCACTCAGCTGAAAAAGCCGCTCTATATTCTGGCGACGGCCGATGAAGAGACCAGCATGGCCGGTGCCCGCTACTTCGCCGAGACGACCCAGCTGCGACCGGACTGCGCCATTATCGGCGAGCCCACGTCGCTGCAGCCGATACGCGCGCACAAAGGCCACATGTCCAACGCGGTTCGCATTCAGGGGCAGTCGGGCCACTCCAGCGACCCGGCACGCGGCGTCAACGCGATTGAACTGATGCACGACGCCATTGGCCGCATCATGCAGCTGCGCGACGACTTAAAAGAGCGTTATCACTACGCCGCGTTTACCGTCCCGTATCCCACACTTAACCTCGGGGCAATTCACGGCGGCGATGCCTCCAACCGCATTTGCGCCTGCTGCGAACTGCATATGGATATTCGTCCGCTGCCCGGAATGACGCTCAACGATCTCAACGGGCTCCTTAACGAAGCGCTGGCACCGGTGAGCGAGCGTTGGCCTGGTCGCCTGACCGTTGCTGAACTGCATCCGCCGATCCCCGGTTACGAATGTCCGCCGGACCATAAGCTGGTTGAGGTCGTAGAAAAACTCCTCGGCGCGCAAACCGACGTGGTCAACTACTGTACCGAAGCGCCGTTTATTCAGACCCTCTGCCCAACGCTGGTGTTAGGCCCGGGCTCTATCAACCAGGCCCACCAGCCGGATGAGTACCTGGAAACGCGCTTTATTAAGCCGACCCGCGAGCTCATCACTCAGGTGGTTCACCATTTTTGCTGGCATTAAATACCCATTCTCTCGTGCGATTTTATCGGCGCGAGAGGGTGACAATTATCACATTTTCATAAGCAACGCTTATCAAGCGACCTCCGAGTTAAATTTCGCAAATTGCCGCCATTTATTCGTTTGCTGAAGCGATTTCGCAACAATTGACGTGGGGGTTTTTACGTGGCTTTATAAAGACGGTTGCTTATCCACTGCTCAAATTATCGAGCGCCGGATATAACAAAATAAAATGAGATGGGGTGTCTGGGGTAACATGAACGAACAATATTCCGCTTTGCGTAGTAATGTCAGTATGCTCGGTAAGGTGCTGGGCGACACCATCAAGGATGCGCTGGGAGAAAACATTCTTGATCGTGTCGAAACTATCCGTAAGTTGTCCAAATCTTCTCGCGCTGGCAATGAAGCCAACCGCCAGGAGCTGCTCACCACGCTGCAAAACTTGTCCAACGACGAGCTGCTGCCGGTGGCGCGCGCCTTTAGCCAGTTTCTGAACTTGGCGAATACCGCTGAGCAATACCACAGCATTTCGCCAAAAGGCGAAGCGGCCAGTAATCCGGAAGTGATTGCCCGCACCCTGAGAAAGCTCAAAGAGCAACCCAATCTCAACGAAACGATTATTAAACAAGCCGTTGAATCCCTGTCGCTGGAGCTGGTGCTGACCGCGCACCCGACCGAAATCACGCGTCGTACGCTGATCCACAAGATGGGCGAGATCAACAGCTGCCTGAAGCAGCTCGATAACAACGACATTGCGGACTATGAACGTCATCAGGTCATGCGCCGTCTGCGCCAGCTGATTGCCCAGTCGTGGCACACCGATGAAATCCGCAAGCATCGCCCTACCCCGGTGGATGAAGCCAAATGGGGCTTCGCGGTTGTCGAAAATAGCCTGTGGGAAGGCGTACCGAACTACCTGCGCGAGCTGAATGAACAGCTGGAAGATAACCTGAACTATCGGCTGCCGGTCGATTTTGTTCCGGTTCGCTTTACGTCCTGGATGGGCGGCGACCGCGACGGCAACCCGAACGTGACCGCCGACATTACCCGCCACGTCCTGCTGCTCAGCCGCTGGAAGGCAACCGATCTGTTCCTGAAAGATGTCCAGCTGTTGATTTCCGAGCTGTCGATGGTTGAGTGCACCGACGAGCTGCGTGAGCTGGCAGGCGCGGAAGGCGCTCAGGAACCCTATCGTTACCTGATGAAAAAACTGCGCACGCAGCTGATGGAGACCCAGGCCTGGCTGGAAGCGCGCCTGAAAGGACAGAAACTGCCGAAACCGGCGGGCCTTATCACGCAAAACGAGCAGCTGTGGGAACCGCTTTACGCCTGTTACCAGTCGCTACAAGCCTGCGGTATGGGCATTATCGCCAACGGCGAGCTGCTCGATACCCTGCGCCGCGTAAAAGCCTTTGGCGTACCGCTGGTGCGTATCGATATCCGTCAGGAAAGCACCCGCCACACCGAAGCGCTGGGCGAAATGACCCGCTATCTCGGCATCGGCGACTATGAAAGCTGGTCAGAAGCCGATAAACAGGCCTTCCTGATCCGCGAACTGAACTCCAAGCGTCCTCTGCTGCCGCGCCAGTGGGAGCCAAGCGAAGAAACGCGCGAAGTGCTCGAGACGTGCAAAGTCATCTCCGAAGCGCCGCGCGGCTCTATTGCGGCCTACGTGATTTCGATGGCGAAAACGCCGTCAGACGTCCTGGCCGTGCATCTGCTGTTGAAAGAGGCCGGCATCGGCTTCGCGCTGCCGGTCGCCCCGCTGTTCGAAACGCTGGACGACCTGAATAACGCCGACGACGTTATGACCCAGCTGCTGAATATCGACTGGTATCGCGGCTTTATCCAGGGCAAGCAGATGGTCATGATCGGCTATTCCGACTCGGCGAAAGATGCGGGCGTAATGGCCGCCTCCTGGGCGCAGTATCAGGCGCAGGACGCGTTAATTAAGACCTGTGAAAAAGCCGGCATTGAGCTGACGCTGTTCCACGGTCGCGGCGGTTCTATCGGCCGCGGCGGCGCGCCGGCGCACGCGGCCCTGCTCTCTCAGCCTCCGGGAAGCCTGAAAGGCGGCCTGCGCGTTACCGAACAGGGCGAGATGATCCGCTTTAAATACGGCCTGCCGGAAGTCACCATCAGCAGCCTGTCGCTCTACACCAGCGCGATTCTGGAAGCCAACCTGCTGCCGCCGCCGGAGCCAAAAGCGCAATGGCGCGACATCATGGCCGAGCTGTCCGACGTCTCCTGCGAGATGTATCGCGGCTACGTGCGTGAAAATAAAGATTTTGTTCCTTACTTCCGTTCCGCGACGCCGGAGCAGGAGCTGGGCAAACTGCCGCTGGGCTCGCGTCCGGCAAAACGTCGCCCGACCGGCGGCGTCGAGTCGCTGCGCGCTATTCCGTGGATCTTCGCGTGGACGCAAAACCGCCTGATGCTGCCAGCCTGGCTGGGCGCCGGCGCCGCGCTGCAAAAAGTCGTTGAAGGCGGCAAGCAGAGCGAGCTGGAAAGCATGTGCCGCGACTGGCCGTTCTTCTCTACCCGCCTCGGCATGCTGGAGATGGTCTACTCAAAAGCCGACCTGTGGCTGGCGGAATATTACGATCAGCGTCTGGTGAAACCGGAACTGTGGAAGCTGGGCGAAGAGCTGCGTGAACTGCTGTCCGCCGATATCAACGTGGTACTGGCAATCGCCAACGACTCCCACCTGATGGCCGACCTGCCGTGGATCGCGGAGTCCATCCAGCTACGTAATATCTATACCGACCCGCTGAACGTGCTCCAGGCCGAGCTGCTCCATCGTTCACGTCTGGCGGAAGAGAAAGGTGAAAAACCGGACCCGCGCGTTGAGCAAGCGCTGATGGTCACCATCGCAGGCGTTGCGGCAGGCATGCGTAACACCGGCTAGTTCGCCCTGAGAAACCTGTAGCCCGGCTAAGCGTAGCGCGAGCCGGGTTAAAAACCATAGCTCCGGTAAGCATCGCGTTTACCGGAGCTTTTTTTAGTGGTGCAGCATTTCGTCGACAATCTGCTCTTTATGCAGGGCATAAGGATAGTAGGTTGGCCAGTTATCCATCTCTTTCAGCAGCGCTTCCTGGGACTCATTGCCCATAAAGATATGGAAATGTTGGGACTTGCGCGGCGCGATGGTGTGATCGCTAAACTGAACAAACTTCGGCGCTTTTGAATCCGCCTGCTGGCATTCGAACAGGTAGCGCACGCCTTTTTTACCGGATGCGTAGGTCAGAATTTTGTAGCCGGAATAGACGTACCGGCAGGCGTTGACGGTTTTCCCGACGTGAAACTCCATGACGTTATCTTCGATACCAATCTGGTCCACATCGGTAGCGTAGCCCTTCTTATAATACTCCCGATATTCCGCCACGCTTTTACCGGCTTTTTTGGCCTTCTGCTCCAGTACCGGATCTAAATCGCCGTTCAGCAGATAGGGATTAACCGACTGCCAGATACCCTCCCAGTCGCTCAGCGCCCTGTCCTTTACGTCCTGGTCGGCAAAAATGCCTTCACTCGCCTTCTGCTCCGCTTCGGTCAGCGCCGGGCCATGGCTATGGTGGCCGTGGGCGACCGCCTGACTGCTCGCCAGGACCAGGCTTACACCAAGCATAAGCGCGGAAATCTTTCGGGTCATCACTCTCTCCTGAGTTTAGGTTTGCAATAATATGTTACGATATAACATATCAATCAAATCTTACAACTCTCTTCGCAGAAAAATCGCGCGGCTTTTCCCTCTGCCAGTTTGTTAGGTATGATGAAACGGGATCGCGCGACGCGGAGAGAGAATGGATAGCGACATTAATCAGGCCATTGATTCTTTTATTAAAGGCCCGGCGGTAATCGGCAAAGTCCACTTTTCCACAGAATCCAGACCGGCTTCTGAGAAAGCGCTAAGCGTCGATTTTCCGCGCCTCGAAATCATGCTTGCGGGGCAGCTTCGCGATCCGGCGATTAAGGCCGACCAGGCGCAGCTGACGCCGCACGATGTGCTGTACGTCCCCGCAGGCGGATGGAATGACCCGCAGTGGCTGATGCCCTCCACGCTGTTAACTGTCTTATTTAGTAAGCAGCAGCTGGAGTTCTTTCTACGCCACTGGGACGGCAGCGCGCTTAACGTGCTGGATAAACAGCAGGTTCCTCGCCGCGGCCCCCGGGTTGGATCGTTTCTGCTGCAGGCGCTGAATGAAATGCAGATGCAGCCGCAGGAACAGCATACGGCCCGCTGTATTGTCACCAGCCTGCTCAGCCACTGTGCCGATCTGCTGGGCAGCCAGGTACAAACGTCATCGCGCAGCCAGGCGCTTTTTGAAGCGATTCGTAAACATATTGATGCCCATTTTGCCGACCCGTTAACCCGCGAGTCGGTGGCGCAGGCGTTTTATCTCTCACCAAACTATCTTTCCCATCTGTTCCAGAAATGCGGGCCAATGGGCTTTAACGAATACCTGAATCACATCCGTCTGGAGCAGGCCAGAATGCTGCTAAAAGGCCACGATATGAAAGTGAAAGATATCGCCCACGCCTGTGGTTTCGCCGACAGCAACTACTTCTGCCGCCTGTTTCGCAAAAACACCGAGCGCTCGCCGTCGGAGTATCGCCGTCAGTATCACAGCCAGCTGACGGAAAAAACGGCTTCGCTAAAAAACTAGATTTTTGTGTGTTAAACCTGACTTTTGTGCGTTCTTATTTTCCCATTTTAATCCGGGTGGCGGGATAAATGTGATCTAAATCATCCTTAACCGCAATGCGTACATTTATCCAGTTTTTGGCAAATTTGTCATCTGGCGACCCTCCGCGTGAAAGCCGTATTCTTTCCTCAACGACACTACCGAATTAAGCATTGAGGAAAGCATCATGGAACTCTATCTGGACACCGCAAACGTAGCAGAAGTTGAACGCCTGGCGCGCATCTACCCGCTGGCCGGCGTGACCACCAACCCGAGCATTATCGCAGCCGGTAAAACGCCGGTTTGGGATGTTCTTCCGCGCCTGCAAAAAGCCGTCGGTCCGGAAGGTATTCTGTTCGCCCAGACCATGAGCCGCGACGCGCAGGGCATGGTGGAAGAAGCCAAACGCCTGAGTAACGCCGTCCCCGGTATCGTGGTAAAAATCCCGGTCACCGCCGAAGGCCTTGCCGCTATCAAACTGTTGAAAAAAGAAGGTATCCCCACGCTGGGTACGGCGGTTTACAGCGCATCTCAGGGCCTGCTGGCCGCGCTGGCCGGGGCAAAATATGTGGCGCCGTACGTCAACCGCGTCGACGCCCAGGGCGGTGACGGCATCCGCATGGTCCAGGAGCTGCAGTCCCTGCTGGAGCTGCATGCGCCGGAAAGCAAAGTGCTGGCCGCCAGCTTTAAGACGCCGCGCCAGGCGCTGGATTGCCTGTTAGCAGGCTGCGAAGCGATCACCCTTCCGTTAGATGTAGCGCAACAAATGCTCGGTACCCCTGCGGTAGAGTCAGCTATTGAGAAGTTTGAGCAGGACTGGAATAACGCTTTTGGAACGCTAAACCTGTAACCCGATCGGCGAGCTGCCCAGGGGGGTGGCATCACGGTCATCCAGGAGGAATAGAAATGGATCGCATTATTCAATCACCCGGTAAGTACATTCAGGGCGCGGACGTCATTACCCGCCTTGGTGGATACCTCAAGCCGTTGGCAGAACGCTGGCTCATCGTGGGCGATAAATTCGTACTCGGTTTTGCCGAAGAAAAACTGCGTAAAAGCCTGGCGGATGCGGGGCTGGCTGGCGAAATCGCACCGTTTGGCGGCGAATGCTCACATAACGAAATCAACCGCTTGCGTGATATTGCCGGTTCCGCCCGCTGCACCGCCGTGCTGGGTATCGGCGGCGGCAAGACGCTGGATACCGCAAAAGCATTAGCACATTTTATGAATCTGCCGGTGGTTATTGCCCCGACGATTGCCTCCACCGACGCGCCGTGCAGCGCGCTCTCGGTCATCTATACCGATGACGGCGAGTTTGATAGCTACCTGATGCTGCCGCGCAACCCGAACATGGTCATTGTCGATACGCAAATCGTTGCAGGCGCCCCGGCGCGCCTGCTGGCAGCCGGTATCGGTGATGCGCTGGCGACCTGGTTTGAAGCGCGTGCCTGCTCCCGCAGCGGCGCGACCACCATGGCGGGCGGAAAATGCACCCAGGCGGCGCTGGCGCTGGCTGAACTGTGCTACAACACGCTGGTTGAAGAGGGCGAAAAAGCGATGCTGGCGGCGGAGCAGCACGTGGTGACGCCGGCGCTGGAACGGGTGATTGAAGCCAACACCTACCTGAGCGGCGTCGGCTTTGAAAGCGGCGGCCTGGCGGCTGCGCACGCTATCCATAACGGTCTGACCGCTATTCCGGACGCTCACCACTACTATCATGGTGAAAAAGTGGCTTTCGGTACGCTTACGCAGCTGGTACTGGAAAACGCGCCGGTGGAAGAGATCGAAACCGTAGCGGCGCTGTGCCATAGCGTCGGGCTGCCTATCACCCTGGCGCAGCTGGATATTAAAGTCGATATCCCGGGCAAAATGCGTACCGTGGCGGAAGCCGCCTGCGCGGAAGGTGAAACCATCCACAATATGCCCGGCGGCGCGACGCCGGATCAGGTCTATGCCGCGCTTCTGGTGGCCGACCAGTACGGTCAACGCTTCCTGCAAGAGTGGGAATAACCCCTCGCGACATACCCGCCAGCAGGCGGGTATGTTCTTTTAGCCCGCCATTGCCCGCCAAAACGATGTATTTTATAGTGCGATTTTCCTTTGGGTGAATCGTAGATATGCAGTCATCAAATCGAAGAATGAGCATTTACGCCATTTTGCAACAGGACAAAAAAGTTGTCGTCAATGACCTCGCCGAAAAGTTCGGCGTCACCAAAATGACCATCCGTCGCGATCTCTCTTTCTTTGAAAAACAAGGCATTGTAAAAACAACCTACGGTGGAGCCTACTTAACCCGCGGCGCCAGCGTCGAGCCCGGCTTTCAGCTGCAATCGATACAAATGGCCGATGATAAGCACCTGATTGGCCAGAAAGCCGCCGAGCAGGTTGAAGATGGCGACACGATTATTATCGACTGCGGCACCACGCCGCTGGCGCTCGCTCATTTTATTTTCGATAAGAAAATCATGGTGATAACCAACTCCATTCCGGTGGTTAATCTCCTGAAAGGAAGAAAAAATATCAAGTTGATCGTCGCGCCCGGTGAATATGAAGACGCCAGCCAGGGAATGGTCTCTTTCAGTACCGCCGACTTCTTTCGTCATATCCACGCCGACAAAGTCTTCCTCAGCACTCAGGGCGTCAACGATCTTGGAGAGCTGACGGTTCCTGAAATGACCGATGCCCACGTCAAACAAGCGCTGATGCGCGCCGGGCGGCAAAAAATCCTGCTGGCGGACAGCAGTAAATTTGGTCAAACGTTCCTTGCAGGCCATGCCCGCCTGGCAGACCTTGACCTCGTTATCAGCCAGACCGGCCTCTCCCCCGATATCCTCTCTCTGATGCAAACGCAAAACGTACCGCTACTGCTGGCGGATAGTCACCTCTGATGGCGCAGGCGCCCCGTTTTACCGCCAGTAAAGATGTTTTAAGGAAATAACCAGAACAAGCGGCGCCGAAGATGTTTTGACGCCGCAGAGAGAAGAGAAGGACGGGGAAATCTGAAGCCTGCTTACGCCGGGCGCACGCCTAAAGTGTGGCAAATCGCGTAGCTCATTTCCGCGCGGTTCAGGGTATAGAAATGGAAATCCTTCACCCCTTCGCGGCTGAGAATCTTCACCATATCCATGGCGATGTTCGCCCCCACCAGCTGGCGGGTTTCGGCGTCATTGTCCAGACCTTCGAACATTTTCGCCATCCACGTCGGGATACGCACGTTGGTCATATCGGCAAATTTTTTCGCCTGCCTGAAGTTAGAGACCGGCAGAATGCCCGGAATAATTTCGACGTCGATACCCGCAGAGACGCAGCGGTCGCGAAAACGCAGGTAGCTTTCAACATCAAAGAAAAACTGGGTAATCGCGCGATTTGCTCCGGCTTCGACCTTGCGCTTCAGGTTAAGCAGATCGGCCTGCGCGCTTTTGGCTTCCGGATGGACTTCCGGATAAGCCGCAACGGAAATATCAAAGTCCCCGACCTCTTTCAGCAGAGTCACCAGGTCGGCCGCGTACATATCCGGCTTACCGCTGCCAGGCGGCAGGTCGCCACGCAGCGCAACGATATGGCGAATCCCGCTATCCCAGTAATCTTTAGCAATGGTACGCAGCTCATCGCGGCTGGCATCGATACAGGTCAGATGCGGGGCGGCTTCCAGACCGGTACGCTCTTTAATACCTTTGATAATGCTATGGGTGCGGTCACGTTCACCGGAGTTAGCGCCGTAGGTCACGGAGACAAACTTCGGCTTCAGGCTGCTCAGGCGATCGATGGATTTCCAGAGGGTTTGCTCCATTTCACTGGTGCGCGGCGGAAAGAATTCAAAGGAGACGTTAATCTGGCCCTGCACTTCCGCCAGGCTCTGATTCAGGGCTTCCCGCTGATTGGCGTGAAAAAAGCTCATACCTTACCTCATCAATCGCATTTTATTGTTTGTTGTGTCGCGAACTTCTATACGTTTAGACGTCCAGATGTAAAAATGACGGAAAAGGGCATCCGCGTCAATAGAAAAATCAGCGTAAACAGTGAGGAATATTCAGCCAGGATGAAATTAATTCATCTCTTTTTCGCTAAGGCAATGATTTTTCAACGACTGCTGTTACCCTTTCCCGGACCCTCTCATTTGCGGGCAACGTCACCATTCCCAGCCTAAGCGGAAGCTGCTGGCTGGCATCCTGCAAAGGACAAAAGACGACCCCCTGTCGCTGAATCGCGGAAAAAGAGGCCGGCAGGAGGATCAGGCCTTCTCCGCGCGCAATCCGCGCCAGCAGAACATCATGCTCGGCAGGCTCCTCCACGTAGGTGGGCACATAGCCTGCCCGGTCAAAAATACGTCGCGTATAGTCAAAAAAATCGGGATTACGCTCGCGTGGAAACCAGAACAGCGGCCGATGATTGAGTGCGCTTAACGTCAGGTCCGCCCTGGCGGCCTCCGGCCAGGATGCGGGTAGCGCCGCGATAAGCGGCTCGCCATACGGCAACGGATGCAGGTGAAGCCCCTCGGTATTCAGCGGCAGCGCCACCAGCGCCGCATCGAGCTTGCCCTTTCGCACCAGTTGGGCCAACGCCGGTGATGACTGACGAGTGATGTGCAACGCGCCGGTGTACTCACCCAGAGCGGATTCCGCGGCGGCGAAAACGCCTTGCTCAAAGGCGGTGGTCAACCCCAGACGCAGAGGCTGCTGCGCGGGCGCAGAGAGCTGGCTCAACGCCGCCAGGGTGCGATCCTGAAGCGCCAGCAGAGGCCGAATGATATCCAGCACCCGTCTTCCCTCGTCGGTAAGGATCAGACCTTTGGTATGCCGCAAGAATAGCGTTACCCCCAGCTGCATTTCCAGATGGCGAATATGACGGCTCAGCGGCGGCTGCGAAATAAATAGCCGCTGCGCGGCCCGGCTGATGTTATTTTCCTCCGCCACCACCGCAAAGTAGCGCAGCAGGCGAATATCCAGAGTGTGTAAACATGAATTTGTCATACTGAAAAGGTATCACGAAAAGGGTATTACTCAAGTCAGGAAAACTTCCCTAACCTTCCTCATTACGCATCATCACACTGAGGAAAAGCCATGACCAGCGAACGTTATACCATCGGACGAGAAATGCTACAGCGCGTGGACGGCAAAGGCGGCGACGCCGTCGTCAACAGCCTGAAGGATATCGCCCCCGATTTTGCCCGCTATCTGATTGAGTTCCCCTTCGGCGATATTTACGCCAGGCCAGGACTCGATTTACGCAGCCGTGAAATTGCCACTATCGCCGCGCTCACGGCGCTCGGCAATGCCGCGCCGCAGCTAAAAGTGCATATTGCCGCCGGGTTAAATGTCGGGCTGACGCAGGAAGAGATTACGGAAGTGATCATGCAGATGGCGGTCTATGCCGGATTCCCGGCAGCCCTGAATGGCCTGTTTGCCGCCAAAGAAGTCTTCGCGGCGCACTAAGGTGAAAAGACCAGGCGTTGCCTGGTCTTTGACTTATGGCTACAGCAGCTGCGCCAGACGGTTGATATCCGACTGAATCGCCCCGGCGGTCACATCGCGACCGGCGCCCGGACCGCGGATCACCAGCGGGTTATCGCGATACCAGCGGCTCTCGATAGCAAAGACGTTATCACACGGCAGCAGCGCCGCCAGCGGATGCTCTTCGCGCACCGCTTCAACGCCGACGCGGGCTTTACCGTTAGCATCAAAGCGCGCGACGTAGCGCAGCACCAGGCCCATTTCGCGCGCCGCTTCCAGACGCTGCAGCATCTGCTCGTTCAGCGCTTCGCCGTTCTCAAAGAAGTGATCGACCGACCCCTCTTCGCAGTGGGCGGGCACCAGCGACTCAACGCGCACCTGATCCGGCTCGATGTTGTAACCCGCCTCACGGGCCAGGATCACCAGCTTGCGCATGACGTCTTTCCCGGAGAGATCGACGCGCGGGTCCGGTTCCGTCAGCCCCTGCTGCCAGGCCTGATCGACGAGGTCTGTAAACGGCACGGTGCCGTCAAACTGCAGGAACAGCCATGAGAGGGTGCCGGAGAAAATACCGCTCAGCGCCAGAATGGTATCGCCGCTATCAATTAAATCGCGCACCGTATGGTTGACCGGTAAACCGGCGCCGACGGTGGCGTTGTACAGCCAGTGGCGCCCGGTCTTCTCGAACGCGTCGTGGATCTGGCGATACTTACTGCTGCTGCTGGCGCCAGCCAGCTTATTCGCGCTGATAACGTGGAAACCATGGCTGGCGAAATCGAGGTACTGGTCGGCCAGCTGCGCGCTGGCGGTTACGTCCAGCACCACTAAATCATCGTACGGATGCGCGCGCATCCACAGGAACAGCGACTCTTCATCCTGCTCAACGGCCTCATCATTAAAGAAAGCCAGCGCGCGACTGGCATCAAGGCCTTCGTAATTAAGCAGGCTACGGCGACTATCCACGACCCCGGCAAGGATGAATTCAAACCCGGTGCGGGCGGAAAGCGTGGTCTGCTCGCGAGCGAACAGCTCCAGCCAGCGGGACCCGATATTACCTTTGCCAAACAGCACCAGGCCAATGCGTTTTTCCGCGCGGAACAACGACTGATGCAGCCCCTGAATAAGGCTTTCCGTCGGCCCGGCGCGCAGCACCGCGACCAGGCTGATGCCCTCTTCTGATTGCCAGGTAAACTCTACCGGCTGGCCCTTCAGCTGCTGCCAGAAACGGTGGCAGTGCAGCGGATTGCGGGTCACGCCAGCGCCAACCATCGCCACCAGCGCCAGTTTCTGACGCAGGCGCAGCTCGCCCGGCAGCCCCGCTTCGTCCAGCAGCTTCAGCGCGCTGTCGGCCACTTCAGAGGTGTAGCAGAACTGCAGCAGCTTACGGTCGGCGTGTACGCCAACCGCCAGCGGACGCAGCTGGGCGCGTTTTAAAATAGCGTCCAGCTCCTTATGCGCCAGTTTGAAATCCTGGCCGCCGGGTACCTGGAACTCAATCAGGCAGACATCATCATGGCTGGTCACGATACGCGCCCCGGTACCGGAAGCCAGCACGCGTTCGATGCGCGTTGAGCCCTGATCCGGGGTGTAGCTACAGCGTAATTGTAAATCGATATCGCTGCCGGAGACCGGCTGCAGCGTACGGGCATGCAGCACCGGCGCCGCCAGGCGGGCCAGTTCGCTGGCCTCATCCAGGCGCAGCAGCGGCAGCAGGCAGGCGTCTTTCACTTTACGCGGATCCGCGCTGTAGACCCCGGCCACGTCGCTCCAGATAGTGACGCGAGACGCCCCGGCCAGGGCGCCGATTTGGGTGGCGGAATAGTCGGAACCGTTACGTCCCAGCAGGACGGTTTCCCCGGCGTTGTTACGCGAAATAAAGCCGGTCACCACCAGACGCTTGTTCGGGTGCTGCGCTATCAGCTGCTGCAAAAGCGGATAGGATAAGCCTTCATCCACCTGCGGCTGCGCGGAGCGCTCGGCGCGCAGGAAGCTACGCGCATCCAGCCAGGCGGCTTCTACGCCAAGATGGTTCAGCACCGCCGCCATCAGGCGGGCCGACCAGACTTCGCCGTGACCGACGACTTCGGCGTATACCGCGTCGGTGACGCCGCCGTCAAGCAGCCCGGCAAGGCGCTCAAGATCCTGAATAAAGATGGCAATCAGCGTGTCGGCTGCGTCTGGTGACAGCAGTCCGGAGATGAGCTCCATCTGATAACGACGGAGCGATTGTTGCACCTGATGCGCAGAAAGGCGATCGGTCTGGCTGAGCTTCAGCCAGCTGATCAACTGGTTGGTGGTACTGCCGGCGGCAGAGACGACCATCATGTCGCCCGCCTGCGAATACTCCGTCATAATACCCGCGACGCGCAGGTAACATTTCGCATCCGCTAAACTACTCCCACCAAATTTGTGCAGCTGACGACCCTTCGCCCCTGCCTGCGCAATCACACTCATGTTTATTCCTCGTTTGCTGCCCGGAAGCCATTTTCCAGGTCGGCAATTAAATCTTCACCATCTTCAATACCGGTCGAAATACGCAGAAGCGTTTCTGAGATCCCGGCGGCCGCACGCGCTTCAGGCGCCATGCCCGCATGGGTCATCGTCGCTGCGTGGGAAATCAGACTTTCCACGCCGCCCAGCGATTCCGCCAGCGTAAACAGCGATAACCCGCTCAGGAAACGACGCAGCGTCTGCTCATCGCCATCCAGTTCGAAGCTTAACATCGCCCCAAAACCTTTTTGCTGACGCGCCGCAATCTCATGCCCCTGGTTTTCCGGCAGGGACGGATGGTACAGTTTTTTCACCAGCGGCTGGGATTTCAGATAGTCGACAATCGCCAGCGCGTTACGCTGCGCCACTTCCATACGCGGAGAGAGCGTACGTAAGCCGCGCAGCAGCAGATAGCTATCAAACGCTCCGCCGGTAACGCCGATATTATTCGCCCACCATGCCAGTTCGGTGACGGTCGCCGGATCTTTAGCGATCACCACCCCGGCCACGACGTCAGAGTGGCCGTTCAAATATTTAGTGCACGAATGCAACACCAGATCGGCGCCCAGCGCCAGCGGATTCTGCAAAGCCGGGCTCAGGAAGGTGTTATCAACCACGCTGACCGCTCCGGCCTCACGCGCCAGACCGCAGATTTTCGCAATATCCACAACTCTCAGCAATGGATTACTTGGGCTTTCGACCAGAACCAGCTTCGGTTTTTCCGCCAGCGCGGCGCTCAGCGCCTGCTCGTCGTTTTGATCGACAAACAGCACGCGATAGCAGCCGCGCTTCGCCAGGCTGTCAAACAGGCGGTAGCTGCCGCCGTAGCAGTCGTGCGGCGCCACCAGCAGATCGCCCGGTTTCAGAAATACGGTGGTGACCAGCAAAATGGCCGACATGCCGGTATTGGTCAGAACCGCCCCCGCGCCGCCCTCCAGCTCCGCCAGCGCACGCTGCACCACATCACGGGTCGGGTTACCGCGACGAGAGTAGTCGTGGGCGCGAGGTTCGTTAAATCCGGTGAAATTATAGGTGCTGGAGAGATGAATGGGCGGGACAACGCAACCGTACTGCTCGTCGTCATTTAAACCGCTACGCACTGCGATGGTGGCCTGTTTACGCGTCATGTTGGGGAGTTCCTGGGCTGAGTCGGTGAAAAGTCAGGCTCCAGAGTAATCATTGTTATAATAGACGTCAATACATCTGGACATCTAAACTTCTTTGCGTATAGATTGAGCAAACTGGAAATAGCCGTTAAAATTATATGCATTAGCGCACATCCGTAGCGGCTTGTTTGGTGTCAGACGCGCCCCTCTACGGTAAACTACGCGCAATTATGGCCGGGACTCGCGTTCAGGCCCTTAACTAATGAATAGAGGATTAAAGGTAACTCATGGCTGAATGGAGCGGCGAATATATCAGCCCATACGCTGAGCACGGTAAGAAGAGTGAGCAAGTAAAAAAAATTACGGTTTCCATTCCTCTGAAGGTGTTAAAAATCCTCACCGATGAACGCACGCGTCGTCAGGTGAATAACCTGCGGCACGCGACTAACAGCGAACTGCTGTGCGAAGCGTTCCTGCATGCCTTTACCGGTCAACCGTTGCCTAACGATGAAGACCTGCGTAAAGAGCGCAGCGATGAAATCCCGGAAGCGGCGAAAGAGATTATGCGCGAACTGGGCATCGACCCGGATACGTGGGAATACTAAAACCATAAAAAAGGGCAGAAGAAATCTTCTGCCCTTTTTTCTCGCGTTTAGCGCAAGAAAAACAAAAAAGCCGCCCTGAGGCGGCTTCTTCAGCAAATTACTTGCTGGTACCCGGTACGCTGAAGCGCTTGTTGAAGCGGTCAACACGGCCACCGGTAGCAACATCACGCTGTTTGCCAGTGTAGAACGGGTGGCATTTACCGCACACGTCGAGGTTCAGGTCGTGACCTACGGTAGAACGGATTTTCATGACGTTACCGCAAGAGCAGGAAGCAGTAACTTCTTCGTATTTCGGATGAATATCTTTTTTCATGGGAGAACCTCAGTTAAGGCCGCGTCGCTCTTCCAGCCCTAACGCCAGACACCACGCGATGTTAATAATTCCCGGAGCGATTACACTACCGGGTAATAGATTTTAATGTCGCACAAAGCGCATCAAAGGCGGCGAATCATACAGAATTTGACCAGCATATGCAAACTGATCCGCGAGCCCTTATCACAATGTGTATACTAACCCGCCAGATTTCAAGTCAGGAAGATTAAATGCCCGTCGCTCACGTTGCCCTGCCCGTTCCGCTGCCCCGCACTTTTGACTATTTGCTGCCTGAAGGTATGCCGGTCAAAGCGGGCTGTCGCGTACGCGTCCCGTTCGGCAAACAGGAGCGGATAGGTATCGTAACGGCGGTCAGTGAGCGCAGCGAACTGCCGCTCGACGAACTTAAGCCGGTGGCCGAAGTTCTTGATGCCGAGCCGGTCTTCTCCGCTTCGGTCTGGCGGCTGCTGCTGTGGGCGGCGGATTACTACCATCATCCCATCGGCGATGTGCTGTTTCACGCGCTACCGATCGTGCTGCGCCAGGGGAAGCCCGCCAGCGCGGCGCCAATGTGGTACTGGTTTGCCACCGAACAGGGGCAAGCGGTTGATATCAACAGCCTTAAGCGCTCACCGAAACAGCAGCAGGCGCTGGCTGCGCTGCGTCAGGGCAAGATCTGGCGCCATCAGGTTGCCGAACTCGAATTTAACGACGCCGCCCTGCAGGCGCTGCGGGGTAAAGGCCTGGCCGAACTCGCCAGCGAAGCGCCGGCGATCGCCGACTGGCGCGCAGGCTTCTCGGTACCCGGCGAGCGCCTGCGTCTTAACACCGAACAGGCCACCGCCGTGGGCGCGATTCACAGCGCCTCGGACAGCTTTTCCGCCTGGCTGCTGGCCGGGATCACCGGTTCGGGCAAAACGGAAGTGTATCTGAGCGTCCTTGAAAACGTACTGGCGCAGGGGCGCCAGGCGCTGGTGATGGTGCCGGAGATCGGCCTGACGCCGCAGACAATCGCCCGTTTCCGCCACCGCTTTAGCGCCCCGGTGGAAGTGCTGCACTCCGGACTGAACGACAGCGAACGCCTCTCCGCGTGGCTAAAAGCCAAAAACGGCGAAGCGGCGATTGTGATCGGTACCCGCTCGTCGCTATTTACCCCTTTTAAAGACCTCGGGGTCATCGTCATCGATGAAGAGCACGACAGCTCTTATAAACAGCAGGAAGGCTGGCGCTATCACGCCCGCGATCTGGCGGTCTGGCGCGCCCACAGCGAACAAATTCCAATTATCCTCGGCTCGGCGACCCCGGCGCTGGAGACGCTTCATAACGTCCGCCAGGGCAAGTATCGCCAGCTGAAGCTCACCAAACGAGCGGGCAATGCGCGCCCGGCTCAGCAGCACGTTCTGGATTTAAAGGGCCAGCAGCTGCAGGCCGGACTGTCTCCGGCGCTCATTGGCCGCATGCGCCAGCATCTGCAGGCCGATAACCAGGTGATTCTGTTTTTGAACCGCCGCGGCTTCGCGCCGGCGCTGCTGTGCCACGACTGCGGCTGGATAGCGGAGTGTCCGCGCTGCGACAGCTACTACACGCTGCACCAGGCTCAGCATCATCTGCGCTGCCACCACTGCGACAGCCAGCGCCCGATTCCGCGCCAGTGCCCCTCCTGCGGCTCAACGCATCTGGTACCGGTAGGTTTGGGGACCGAACAGCTTGAGCAGGCGCTGGGACCGCTGTTTCCCGATATCCCGATTTCCCGTATCGACCGGGATACCACCAGCCGCAAAGGCGCGCTTGAGCAATATCTTGCCGACGTCAATCGCGGCGGCGCGCGCATTCTTATCGGCACCCAAATGCTGGCGAAGGGGCACCACTTCCCGGATGTCACCCTGGTTTCCCTGCTGGACGTTGACGGCGCGCTGTTTTCCGCCGATTTCCGCTCGGCGGAGCGCTTCGCTCAGCTCTACACGCAGGTTTCAGGCCGCGCAGGCCGGGCGGGCAAACAGGGCGAGGTGATCCTGCAGACCCACCACCCGGAACACCCGCTGCTGCAAACGCTGCTTTATAAAGGATACGACGCGTTTGCCGAGCAGGCGCTGGCGGAACGGCAAAGCATGCAGCTGCCGCCGTGGACCAGCCACGTGCTGATTCGCGCCGAGGATCATAACAACCAGCAGGCGCCGCTTTTTTTACAACAGCTGCGCAACCTGCTGCAGGCCAGCCCGCTGGCCGATAAGAAACTGTGGGTGCTCGGGCCGGTTCCGGCGCTGGCGCCAAAGCGTGGCGGCCGCTGGCGCTGGCAAATTCTCCTCCAGCATCCGTCGCGCGTTCAGCTACAGCATATCGTCAGCGGAACGCTGGCGTTGATTAACACGCTGCCGGAAGCGCGAAAAGTGAAATGGGTTCTGGACGTCGATCCTATTGAAGGTTAAGGCTTCTCTTGCGAGGCGGATCGAAAAATTCAACCATCGTCACGTTTTTCATGAAAATTCTGTAACTCTCTGGATGTACTATCTGTTAAAAATGTTGCTGATGTCAGAACGCCAGGGATGTGTCTGCGCCAGTCAGCGAGGAGAAATCAGGTGAAGCCCAAAAAACAGGTCGTTGCCGCCACTATGAAAGACGTTGCCCAAAAGGCAAACGTTTCCACGGCAACCGTATCCCGAGCGTTAATGAATCCCGATAAGGTTTCGCAGAGCACCCGTAACCGGGTCGAGCAGGCCGCGCTGGAAGTCGGCTATTTACCGCAATCGCTCGGGCGCAATATGAAGCGCAACGAGTCACGCACCATTCTGGTGATTGTGCCGGATATCTGCGACCCCTTTTTCAGCGAGATTATTCGCGGTATTGAAGTCACCGCGGCGGAACAGGAGTACCTGGTGCTGATTGGCGATTGCGCCCACCAGAACCGTCAGGAAAAGACCTTTATCGACCTGATCATTACCAAGCAGATCGACGGTATGCTGCTGCTTGGCTCCCGTTTGCCCTTCGATGCGGGCGTAGAGGAGCAGCGCAATCTGCCGCCGATGGTCATGGCCAATGAATTCGCTCCCGAGCTTGAGCTGCCGACGGTGCATATCGATAACCTCACCGCCGCCTTTAACGCCGTTAACTATCTGCACGAGCTGGGGCATCGCCGCATCGGCTGTATCGCCGGCCCGGAAGAGATGCCGCTGTGCCATTATCGCCTGCAGGGCTATGTCCAGGCGCTGCGTCGTAGCGGGATAACCGTCGATCCGCACTATATCGCCCGCGGCAATTTTACCTATGAAGCCGGCGCCAACGCCCTCGAACAGCTGCTGACGCTGCCGGTACCGCCGACGGCTGTTTTCTGCCATAGCGATATTATGGCGCTGGGGGCATTATCGCTGGCGAAACGTCGCGGCCTGAAAGTTCCTGAAGATCTGTCTATTATTGGTTTCGATAACATCTCTTTGTCTGAATTTTGCGATCCGCCTATAGCGCGCGAAAAAATTTGATACCGTTTTGAAAATCTTTCGATACGGCGACAATAACCCCAGAAGAAGAACTTTTGATACCACAGGACTGTAACCCCTGTTACAGAAAGTTATTAAACTGTACTTTCTTTGACCATTTCGATATAGGACTCCACAAAACCTAAATCAACAGCTGCATCAGGAAATTTCTGAACGTACTGCATCCACATAACATCCAGCTGTTCCTGATTAAGATTACTGAGAGCAAGATTGGCCGCATCTCCAGAGATAAAGCGACCTCCCACCGGGATAAAGCCATCTTTGATATAGAATTCACCATCTGTTTCTGTAATTTGCATAAGCTACCCTCAGGCTAACTGACTGGTGTAAAAGTGAGCAATGGCGCAAACGAGACACCATTATTAGTGGTGTTGATGTATTCAACTACAGTAGCCGTTACTGTGTTATCAACCATATTCATGGCACCCAATCGCTGAGTGCGAGCGCAGACAGGGAATGAGCCGTGCGTTGGGACTCCCCAGCGTGTCACAGAGTCAAACCGGCAATCATTTGTCGTAAAGCCCCGATCGCCACCTTCTACGTAGGAAAAACTGCCCCCCCTTACTCCAGAAAAATTGACGAATGAGCGGGATACCAGATTGACCTCTGTGATGTAGCCACCCCGGAAATCTGCTTTATGCTGGAAATATGAATTCAGCACAGCCACATTGCAGTCGATAAACGTTACTGGTCGTCCGGCAGGAGACTGCGTTCTTTTTACCGCTCCTGAGAACGAGCAACTGTAGAAAGTAATATTTTTCACATCACTGGCAGAAATATCAAAATCACTGACAATCTTGGATGAAAGAACCGTAAGGCCATCCGTTCCATAGTGGGGATTTAGCTTATCGATTGTACAGTTGATCAGCATGCCTTTTGTCATCTGGCAAACCCCGCTTCCATCAGTGTACGAGATGCGGGTGTTACTGATCGTTATGGGCCGCCCTTGATTGTAATACCCCCGGAAAGATGAACCTACAATCGCGGCGTAATCGCCATATGTACTAGAAACAATACATGAACCCATTGCCAGCGCACTGGCAAACGCGCCATACAGGTTTAAAGCAACCGCCGGTGTGGTTGTTACAGTGCCTGCCTCATCTGAGGTCATCGCATCCAGTACAACCTGACCGAGGATGCTGTTACTCAGTAACAAAGTCGAGTTCAGATATGTCAGACTGGACGGGCTTTGGGTTGTTCCGTCATCAGTGGTCAGAATCATCAGCCTTTCAGCATGAATAGTATGAATTTCAGAACGAATAACATTGATGGCCATCTGCTTATGATACGCACGCTCTACCTGCAAGCGGCCAACCCACAGGCAGTTTGATGTATCACCAAAAGCAGAGATCTGAAAGGCGTAGGAAGAAACATTACCGCATTGTTCTACTGAAATAGATTTAAATGCCGAGTCCCATACACTCCCCATAAATATGCCGTTGCCATTAAATCCAGTGGCCCGCATCGCCTCAATATAAAGCAATGCACCTTTAATAAAAATTCCATTTGCAGGAGTCGCCCTGTTATCGCACTGAATCTGCAGAAGACCATTGATACAAGCATTTCCTGCGCGATCAGAAGCCCAGCCGGTATCTGGATTCCCGAAAGTGATGGCAAACTTAGCATTGTGCAGATAAATGAAGTTTGCGGGGTCAACGAGAAACCGTCCCGAAAAGTCAGTGATGATATGCCGAACACCTGTAAAATCGATGGTTTTAGATATTCGCCAGGGCCCGCCACGCAAATCAATACCGTAACTCAGCTCTTTGGCTACAGCGACAGCATCAAGAACAGCATCAGTATTATCAACATCCGGGCTATTGCCTTGTCCGCCAAACATGAAGGGCGTTATGGACTTGATACCATCTTCAGTCGTACCTCCCCATGTCAGGCCTGAACGACGTGCCCCCTCAGTTTTAAGCGTATTCCAGACCGAGTCGATATTTCCGCCGGAAAAGTTTTTAATTGCCGTCGCAATCTGGTTGTATTTCGTTTTATCCGGCGTGTCTTCTACAAGTTCGAGTATTGCAAGTAACTCAGCCTGAACGATATTAAACCAGTCAGCACCGGGCCAGCTGATCCCCCCTTGCTCCTGGCTTTCCCCAAACCAACGTGGGGTCATGGACTGTCGCTCTTTCGGCTCCGGCATCTCCGGGACGCCGCTGGTGTTGTCGAGATGGTACATGACGACTCCTTACGGCTTCTCTGGCCAGATAAAAAAGGTTGCGGTGGTGTCTACACGGCTCAAAGCGAGGCGATACTCTTCCCAGCGAGCCAGTTGTGCGGTCTCATCGTCAGTCGCCTGACCGCTGCTGACGGCATAGCTCAGCAGTGAAATCTGCTCAGATGCCGCAGACAGCAGCTTAGCCTTCTGACGGTCAGCCTGAGCGGTAAGGTAAGCCCGCTCGGCCTCTGCATTTTTTACCCAGGCTGAGCCATCCCACTCATCAAACTGGCCCGGCATTTTGAGGGTATAGCCGTCAGGAACGGGGCCAACCTCCAGAATGGTGGTCGACTCACGGGTTTCAGTATTCCAGGCAAGCTGGCCGCGCAGGTCCCTGAGGTAAATCCATTCGGTGCCGTTCCAGCGGGTGACGAACGTCGGTTTGTCTTCTGGCGGGGCTACGAACGTGCAGCCCTCCGGCAGGGTAAACCACGCATCAGAAACAACGTGCTTAGTCCCGTTGATCTCGTAATACAGCTGACCGGTCTTATCTTCAACCTGCGACCACTGGCCATCGGTGAACAGCAGTACGTAACCGGCATCAGCGACCGGTGGTTCAGTGGTAACGGCCCATTCAGGCAGTGACTCACTCAGCACCGAAATAACAAATCCGGTGCCGTGAATATTCCAGTAACGGGTCCCGCGAATATCGTCCACATATTCCCATACGCCATTTTTAAATATGCCGGTCTGGCCTTTACCCGGCTCACAGGGAATATGCGTGGTATTAACGGGCAGGCCCGTGCCTGCCGGAATAGTCATAAAAACGGAGCCGATATAAACACCATCGGCATCGTACTGATAAAGCCAGATGGCCTGCGGGCTCTGAGAAAATTCAAATGACATTACGCTAACCTCACGATGGCGTTAAAGGCGATATTCTTGACGGTGTTTTCGGTATTGCCGGTGCTGGCCACCGTGGCCGTGTGCGCATGCGGACCGATGTAGACCGTATGATGATGTGCCGGTGCGGTACTGGTATTGTTGCGGGTGCGGCGGGAGTCGTTGTCGGAGCCGACAACATAATTATCATCCCACACATCACCCGGTGCGAGCATTCCGCCCTGGTGAAAGTGCTCGTTGTCGTCGCTGGTCTGTTTCGTGCCGAGGTCAGTACTGTTGATCGTCGCATCGTGGGCGTGAAGCTTCACGCCATCGGCTTCATAGGACAGCAGTGCTCGCCCGGAAGCGGGCAGAAACTTGATGGTCTGGCCGCGCATGTCCGGCAGAACGCCGGAGGGATATGCCACGGCAAGACGCGGATACGCTGTTTTATCGAAGCTCTGGCCCAGCATCAGCATAAAGTCAGTCGGCGCGGTCGCGCCCGGCCACGCAAACGGAATACCCGGCGGCAGCATATAGTCCGAGGAAAATATACGGATGGCCTGTGCAAACTGGTCCAGCGCATTTTTATTCGGCGTGATATTCGCCAATGCCAGCACGTTCAGCATTTCCGCCTGAATAGCATTAAACCAGTCCGCACCCGGATAGCTTGGCTGAATACCGTCGCCGCCTTCGGTAAACCAGCGGCGCTCGGTAAATAATACCGGCTTAATGGCGGGCATATCAGGAACGGAAGAGGCATTATCCAGGTGATACATAATTAAACCTCGTAAAGAAAATCATAATCGTGCCCGGCAAGCCGGTAACGACGTAAAAAACATTCCAGTATCTGCGCCTGCAGGCTGATTAACGGCGTCAGGACGTTGCTGATACTGCGAAAGCGGATCATCGGCATATCCGTGACCGTCACCTGCAGCAGGTAGCGGTATTTGTGGGAATAAATCGGATACATGATGTCGCGCATGACGTGATGCGGCAGGATTTCGGTCACCTGAATGGTGAAGCCCAGCGCATCCTTCACGGCCTGCTCAATCTGCCAGGTGGCCAGCCCGCCCTTGCGGTGATACTTCTCCACCACGGCATCGCGGCGGCGGTCGAAGCCGTCCGGGATGGCGTTGCAGTCCGGCAGACCGAGATAGTCCTCCCAGTCGGCCAGCAGCAGGTCGGTGGTCTCCGGGCGCATCTCGGTAACCAGCAAATCCGCGTTCGCCTCCGCCAGCTGCAGGCGGGAACTGAATCCCCGGAGCAGTGACGTCAGCGCCGCCGTCTGGTCGCGTGGCCACGCTTTACCCCGTGGCATCAGCTGCTGCAGGACGTCCTGCCAGTCCTCTACGCTATGCGCCATGCGATTGCCCCCAGCGTCAGCAGCTCGTAGTTCTCGCTGGCCTGATTGGTGGTGAGGTCCAGCTCGTAGTCGGTGACGCCCGTCGATGATCCGATGGCCGTGCGGATAGCGGAGAGCAGCAGTGTGTCGCCCGGCGAGACCGAGCGGAACAGCGCCTGCAGGCTCAGGGTGACCGCAGAGCGGATGGCCGCAGTGTCGGGGATGACGCGAATGGTCAGCGGCACCGGCTTGAGCGTCAGGGGAATGGGCCAGACCTCGATACCGCCGGGCTTGCCGACGTATGTCCCGGTAGCCGGGTCCTGATGGCGGAACAGGTACGCCTGCATCGCCTCGCGGTCGGTGCCGGTCGGGATAATGTCCGTGCGCTGGTCGTAGACCCATGCAAGGCCCACCGTACCCAGCCCGTGCCAGCAGTCAAATGCCCATGCCCGGCTGATACCCGGCAGTTCGGTGGCCCAGATAACGTAATCATGCAGCGCGCCGCCGGTTGGCGGGTTACGCTTGCGGTACAGCAGACGGGTCAGCAGCTCGGCCACAGACTCGACGTCCGCGCCGCCGGAGATACCGGCATCCGCCACCACGCCATCGCTGTTAACCCCGGCCACCGGGGAAATCAGAGTCAGGACGTCGCCCGCCGTCAGGTTGCCGCTGAGGCCCGTCTCGTCAGCCTGCACGGTGACGGTGATTTTGCCCGCTGACGGGTCACTGGTGGCGGTGACGTGGTAGCGTACGCCGTCCTGCGTCTGCATCTCCGTATCGAGCGGCAGCGGTCGGGTGCCGGTGAAGGCGACCGGTCCGCTGGCATAGGATGCAGCTTTACGAATAACGCCCTCATAGCGGGCGGTATCAATGATGGTTTCGTCGGCGGACTGCTCTGACGGGATAATCTGGTTTTTAATCCACGTCTGATAATCGTAGACATCGCGTAAAGCGCCACTGAAAGCGGTATTTAACGCGCGTTCAACGCCGATAATCGGTAATTCCTGGTCGAGTTCAATCTCTAAATCCTGAATACCGGCACGAATAAGCTGGCGGAGCGTCGGGACATTAAATGTAGCCATTTTCTACCGCCTCCCAGCGTTTCTTTATTTCGACGGTTAACTCGGTTTTATCCGGGCGGGTGAGAATAATGGTTAATGCCAGCCAGTTAATACGGGGAATAGTGGCAATCACCTGCGCATTTCGCGCATAGCCGTAACGCAATAACGGCTGCATGGCCAGACGGGCATAATTCTCCGCGCGGAGCCTGACCTCTTCGGTCAGCTTTTCACGGTCAATCAGCCAGAGCTTTGAGCCCCATTCGAAATCGCTGTAAGAATTACCACACCAGCCGCGACGGTCATCGGTGCCGTCGGGTATTTCGTCGCTGGTATCTGCCCGCGCATCAGTAAACAGGCAGATATACACCAAAGAAACAAGGCCCTCGTCAAACGAAAGGCCATTGTGTTCAATCTCTATATCTCCACCTGCGGGCAGGTGCCAGTTTATTCTGATGGTCATTTAGGCTCGGAAGTATCATTACCATCCCCGTCTATATGAAAATGCTTAAGGAAGCTTTTTCCCTTAACCTGAATATCTTCACTGAAAGAAGTGGGGCCGGTGATATTTATCTGTTTACCGATAATGTCGCAAGACTCCTCGGCAATTAAATTAATCTTCTTTACCCTTATTTCGGCGAGGCCATTCTTTTTTAAAACGATAACATGTCCCTCCTGATGATAAAGAATAACGTCGCCTTCTTCGCCGCCACGAGGACGACTCCCTTTATCCTCGACGGCGATGGCCACCAGACCGCCACGACGTCCGCCCACGGCGACGACAATCGCCTCTGATCCCGCAGGCGGGACGCTGGTAAACCCGTAGTTCTGGAAGCGCTCGACGTCGTCATTGGTCTCATCAGCCAGCGACTGCACCTGCAGGTTCTGCCGTCCGAGGCTGTCCGTCACAATGCGCACCAGCGCCCGGTCCACCATCAGGCGCATGCGGCGGCCAAGCTCTGCAAGTGAGCGCCCGATATTAGCGTCTTTCAGTCCCATGTTGCCCCCACGGTCGTTTTCGACTTCGCTTTTTTCCCTTTCGCTTTAGCCTTCTGGGACGGCATGTCCAGCGACTCAGGCGGGGCCAGGGTCAGTACCGTCAGACGACCGCTGTCACCTTCCATAAAGGAGACAGTTTTAATCAGCCAGGTAACATCGAGCTGCTGAATGGCGTCGGTTACCTTCACCAGTCGGTTGGTCTGCCACAGCGGCCCGTTGATGCCGTTCTCCCGCCATCCTGCCACGGTTATTTCGGTGGTGTTGGATTCGCCCAGCACATAAGCCTTATGCCACTCACCACGGGCGCTGGCACCTCCGACCGTCAGGCTGTCTTCATTGACCAGAATCTTCGGACGATAGCGGGTGATCTCCGGGTCGCTGACTACGGTCTGGCGGCCGCCGATCATCTTCACCGGCTGGTCGTCCCATGTTGAACCGCCCGCGCTGGCGGAGCCCTTGACGATGTACTGGCTGGCACGTTCGCGCCAGCTGAAGCGTCCACGTGCAGCCAGAATATTGTCGCCGAGAGTGAGCGCCACTCCGGCCCGTAGAGTGGATGCGCGGGTGATGACCAGCCGACCGTAAGCGTCTGACGTCACCAGAACGCCGCGCTGTTTGGCCAGACGGTCGAGCAGTTCAAAGCCGGTTTCACCCTGTTCGAGGGTGATGCTGCCAAAGGCGTCGCCGGTGTCGGTCTCGTTAACCACCTCGATGCCGTAGGGCTTGCAAATGGTGGCCGCAAGCTGCTCCAGCTTCTGACCTTTCCACTGGCCGGACTTATCGACCACCGAACTGTCCACAAGGTCACCGGTCTTGTCGCGCCCCATGACGCGCAGGGAGACATTCTCCGCGTCATAGCTGGGAATAAAATCGTCGATGTAGCCGGTCATGACGCGGTCGCTGCCGATGGAAACCGTGCAGGACTGGCCTGGCTTGATAGAGCGTGGCGCGGCAGATGACCATCGGGCAGTAACGGTCAGGTCGAACTCGCCCGCCACAGACTCCAGTGAGCGGTTAATGGTCATGTCCGTCCAGCCGCCCCAGACCTTGCCGTCAACATTCAGGGTTAACTCTTCAGTCATTGCTGATGATCTCAATCGTCTGTGAAGGCGTAATAAAGGAGGGATAACGCAGTCGGTTGCGGGTCACCAGTTCATCCCGGTTCTCCGCGTCGCCGGTCTCGCGGTAGGCCAGCAGCATCACCGGTACTGTCCGGGGCGGGGTGATGCGGCGCAGCTCCGGCAGTTGGATGCTGCGAATACGCACATCATTCACCACCGCGAACCGCAGCTCGCGAAGAGAACGCCACAGCTCACGCAGGCCGCTTTCGACGGCTTCCGCTGCGGTCTCGCCGAGACGCTCCGCCAGCTGGTCGCCGGTGTTCTGTGCATCCTGGCCGGTCTCAAAGGTCGCCGTGGCCACCGCTTCAGCCTGAGCGACCAGCGTGGAGATAATGACCAGACGGCGGAAGTCTTCGATATTGATCTCCATCGCCGCCGTGGTCTCCGGCGTTGATGCCGGGGTGACGCTGCTGGCAAAGCCGGTATCAGTGTTCACGCTGATGTTATCGACAAGGGATTTGGTTGCAGACTGCGCGGCCCGGTCGCCTTCCCATTTGTCGCGCAGCTGGTCATAGACCCGCAGGGCGAACGGCGGCTCAGAGACCAGGTCTTTCATATCGCTGATGAGGCCGGTGACATCGCGGATCATTTCACCCGGAGCGGCGGCCACGATACCGGCGAGGTCCTTAAACCGGTTGAGGCGGTCCATCCACTCGCTGAGCGCATCCGGCAGGGTCGGCAGGCTGGTGACAAAGCCCTCCATGTCCTCCAGCAGGGTGTCCACCATGCTACCGACGCCATCGAGCGCCGCAAAATAATCACCGCTGGCCAGCGCTTCCTTGACCTTGTCCGCTGCGCTGAGCATGGTGGCGCTGGTGTCTTCGGTGCCGGACGGGAACAGCTGCTCGCCAGCCTCGTACACCTCAAAGGAAACGTAGGCAATGCCGCCTTCCTCAGTGGAAAGGCGATGCGTGACCCGGCCCACCTGGACCTTCTGCACGCCGAACCACGGGTGCACCAGCTCACCGGGACCGGCAGTATTGAGCGCCGCCAGCAGGCGGTTCATCTGGTCGATGTAGTCGCTACCGAGGAGGATCGCGTTAATCTGCTGCTGAGTCAGCACCGCGCCGTGGTCTTCCGTCCAGCCGACCTCTTTTTTGGGGTAGGCGTGGGGGATAGCGCGGCGACCGCCAGTTCCCTCGACGTCACGGAAAAAGAACGGCACGCCCCGGAAGGAGGCGTCGCGGAGGTCTTCCCATTTAGCGGCCATCACTGCTGCTCCATGTTACGGACACCACTGGAGGCACTCATGGTGACGCCGGGGGCATTGACCTTAACGCTGGTCACCTGTACCCGATCATCTTTTACGGAGACCTCGATACTGCCTTTCAGCTGCTGGGGCAGGAACGGATAAGCATACTGGTTCTGGGGCTGCATTGAAGCCCACGGTGACGGGTCCTGATAACCAGTTGGCAACTGACCCGAAGATGCGATCCAGTTCTTTAAATCATCCCACATAGTGGAACGTGAGTTATTTTGTTGGACCCGCTTTATGAGTTCCTCCCGACCTTTATCGGAGAAAGGATCGAAATCTAACAAATCTAAGGACTCATTAAGCACTAGTGCTGCCGTGGCGGCGGTGCCAATATTACCTGGTAAATTTGAAGCAAGATTAAGGATCTTTTTAAATGGGCTATCTTCTTTATCTCCACCCAGCCCGCCAGCTGGCCAGTTGGTCACATAAACCGGCACCACACCGGAACCAAAAGCATCAGCAACATCACTCGGAAGTCCCTTTCCTTTACCTGGCGAAAACATATCCCAGATATCTTTACCAAACTTGAACGCCTTCCTTGCAGCAATAATCCCACCTATCGAAATGGCTACATTCTTACCGAACTCCAGCCATTCCTGGACAACTTTTGGGTCTAAGTTATTAATGACATCCGCAAGTTCCTGAATAGGCTTAGCCAGATTCTTATTAGCGAATTTTTCCAGGGTTGTTGCGAGGCGTTGCATAGCTGATGTGAAATCTTGTGATGCATAAGCTGCATCCTCAATAATGCTCTGACCATCGGCAACTACGCCCATATACGTTTTTAATTTTTTTGCGCCAGCCTCTCCGGTAACGCCTGCAATTAAATCCATACTGTCCTGATTAAACCCGGCTTCAGTGAGGCGTCCGCGTTGTTTTTTTATGCCTCCACGGGAAGATCTCGCAGCGGTTTCCTGAAGTAAGTCAGGAAGGGGTCGCATTGAACCATTGTAATCGAAAACGTTGATGCCATTTTTTTGCAACGTCTTAACAACCTTTGGATTCTGGAGGTCACGAATAAAATTTTCGACGGCTGTTGCTGCTTTATCTTTATTGGCTGTTACATCCATAGCAGATTCTGCAACGGTCATCACATCCATTGCGCCTTTAACACCTTTCCCGCCAACAGCGGCGTACATAGAAAGAGAAGCAGGTAATTTTTCAGCGGCATCCTTAAGTTCGAAAGCACCTTCCTTACCTAGCCGGTTCATTCCATCCAGAGCAAGTAGCGTCTGCTTTTTATCTTCTATCTGAAGTTTTTTATACTCAGCGATGAGTCCACCAAGAGTCGCGCCATCGGCTCCTGAAGCGGCTATCGCCATTCCTATGTTGTCGGTGTTCTTGAGCGCAAGATTCAGATCCCCAGACCGGCCATTGATTTCCTCAAAGGCCCCCTGAATTTCGCTGGTATCGACTCCAAACTTAATCGCTACGTTTTGTGAGGTATCGAAAATATCAGCAATCTCTTTTCGTGTTTTACCTGCAGTAATCCCCATTCGAGTTAAACGTCTATCTAATTGTTGATAATTTCGTAACAGAGCCCCCCCGGCAAAACCGGCAATCATTGTTGTGTAGCGATTACCCAATGCATCAAGCCCTCGACCTGCAGCAGCAGAGGTGGCTTTAACAACTGACATCGCCCTCTGATTTGTACGGGCGAACTCGGACATGTTGGCACCGTACTGGCGGGCTTTGGCTGTCAGGTTACCTGCCAGATTGATGAGTATTTCAGTGGTGAGGCGGTTTGCCATGTTGCTTCCTCAGCTGCTCTGTCAGGTGCAGCAGTTGCCGGAGAGGCAACTGCTGCAGGTAGGACATATCAAAACGTTGGGAAAGATTGACGATGAGATTACTGAGCGCCGTCGCCAGCGGCATCAGGTCGCCCCCGCGAAGCAGTCTCCGAAAGCAGGTCATCGAGTACAGCAGCTTTACTGCTGAGTAACTCCAGATCCTCCGGGTGAAAGGCGTAGATTTGCTTGAGGGACAATGGCCCCGGAATCTCACCCACAGAGGCAATTTGGCGCCGCAGCATACCCAGCCCCATCAGCACCTCAGAACAGTACGCCACGGCCTTGCCGTTCTCCCCGATGACCACACGTTCCGCCTCAAGCTGGGCGTCGATCACGTCTTTTGAGGTCAGCTCACGGAAGGTGACTTCTTTGTAGCGGATCTCATCGTCAGTGCCTTTACCGGCGATGTAACCGTGCTTTAAAGTGATTTTCATCTCAGCCATGATTTACACCTTCACCAGTTTTTCGCCGATGAAGTTGGCGCTGATAGTGCCGCCGTCCTCCTCCAGCGTGGCCGGTTCAGCAGTCGCCGCGCCGGTCATCATGTAGGTCAGGCCGTTATCGCCCTCGAACATGACGGTTACCCCCTCCCAGCCACTGATTTCGATAACATCCATGTCCTGCGCTGCAGCGATGGTCATCTGGATCGAGGGACCCGCCATCTTGCCTGAGTTGCCCCAGACCTTGCCGCCGCCCATATGTTGGGTGCGCGTTTTACCGCCCGGATTGAGGGTGGATTTCCCCTCGGTTTTGATTTCGCGGCCATTAATGCGAATGGCCGCCATACCCAGAATGCTCATAGTGACTCCTTAAAGTTTGAACTGGATGAGACCGGCCAGCACGCGCAACTGATTGACCAGGTTCGGGTGGCAGATGAAGTTCAGACGGTCTTTGTCGGCACCGTCGAGATACACATCCAGCGTGTCTTTATAGTCGTCGAAGTCCTCTACCAGACCCGCCGGGATCAGCTCAGTCAGCGCGATATCCAGCAGCTCGGCGCGGGCAATCTTCGGCGCCATCACCGGCTGACCCGGATCGAGCAGGTCAAGCACATCATCCCCGGCCAGCTTGTGACGCGGATAGCGGTTACTGAAGCGGTTTTTGATGACGTAGCGAATACGCCCCAGCGTGGCCGGAGACTGCACGTTAAGGTACGACGTATCGGCGTCACCGTACTGATTGACACGATACATCGTGATTTCGCGCTCAATGCAGACATTACCGCCCGCGTCGACGTTATGGGTGGCGATGCCGTCATGCAGCAGCAGGTTGCGTTCAGGCATATCCCAGCGCACATCCTTCTCCGGAGGGAGGATACCTGGCAGCACCAGTGTCTGCAGTGGCCGGGCCGGATCGTTCGCAAGATAGTACGCCGCGATGCCGCCGTAGGATGCCGCCCACAGCCAGTGCGGTTGCGGTGCGATGTTGGTCCCGAGACAGGAGATAAGCCAGTCGTTGCGGGTTTCACCAAAGGTTCCCGACTCGGCATGAGTGCCCCGGAACGCCGTCCAGAGCTGCGCCTCTATCATCTGGAGCGGACCCCAGCGTTCGAGCAGCTCATCCCGGATGGCGTTCAGGCTCTGCGTGTCGTTATACGGGAACACGATATCGGTGTACCAGTCATCGCCCAGCGCCGCGACGACAGCCGCAATATCCGGGGTGCCTGTGCCGCCGGTGAACGCAGTCATAGCCACCGCAACGCCTGCCGGTGTCTGCTCGCCGGTGTAGTAGTTGAGACGAACGTCCATCGCATTGCCGGTCACGCCTTTCCAGTTGGTGGTCAGGGTGACTGACGTTGTTGATGCAGCTTTCAGTGCGGCGATAACCTGCGTGTCCGGAAGTTTGTTCACGGCGGTGATAATGGCTGTCGCGATAGTGTCGGCGGTATCGTCAGCACCGACACCCACCTGCACCGAGACTCCGTTCACCAGCAAAGCCAGCGTACCTGCAGTGGTAGCCGGACCGGTGACAGTCAACTCCGATTTCGCCGCAGCACCAGCAGCGATATCAGACAGGCCCATCGCCCATACTTCGGTGTAGCTGTTGGCTTTACGCAGGGTTTTGAGCATCCCGGCCAGCATGGAGCCTTTGCCGTAGAGCTGGTCAGCGGTGCCGTCGCTGGTGATGCGGTTTGACGTCAGAGCCGTTGCTGTACCGGTCACGCTTTGCTGGCCGATCGCAATAATTTTGCGGGACTGCGCCGGGGCGCTGTCGAGTGCCTGGGAGTTATCGATATCGATAATAACCAGCGGGACACGAAAATCATCAGGGATATTGCCTAGTGACATATCACTTCTCCTTAACTGCACGGGTCTGAGGGGAGGCAGCCGGAATATCAGCAATGATCACATCGCCTTCGGCTGCACGACGGTGCCACCATGCACTCATGGGGAGCGCTTCCCCTTCGGGGTTCAGGTGCTCGCCGCCGGGCTTGCGCACCTTCAGGCCCTCGCGGGCGGGCTTAATCTGTTTTTTCATCGTTACGGCTCTCTTACGTTAATAACGCCTTTAATGGGGTCGGTGCCGTCGCTGACCTGCAGCGTGGCCCCCAGTCGCAGGAAGTCCGGGAGGGTGGCAAGGTCGATCTCATCATCCAGGCGGAACTCCTGTTCCCACGTCACGGCCCACATGGTCAGACCCAGATCGTTCAGCCCGCCGGAATAGATATTGTCGGCGCTGACAGAGGTGGCCAGACGCTCGGCCTTCATACCGTTAGGGGCTCCGCGCTGGACAATTCGGCGCACCAGCTTTCCGACCAGCACCTCGCAGCGGGTATCGCGCGTATAGCCCCATGCATCGGTGGCCATGACGTACGCCGCCCAGGTGATATCGCCAACAGTGCCGCCAGCCTGAGCGCGGATATTGCGCACGCGGAGTGCGGCCAGACGGATGCAACCATCACGATCCGTCAGGTAGGTTTTGACCTCAGCCGGGGTGCTGAACTGGCCGATATGGCGCTCAATGACGCTGACACGGTCAGGCTTGTTTTGCTGAGGTTCGTTCAGCAGCTCCGGCTTCAGCCACGCCACAATGTTCTCAGCGGCGGAGACCGTGGAGCCGGTGGTCAGCAGGGACGGACGTTCATTGCTCACGGTAATACCTCACTCCAGAAATCGCCGATGACATGCATCAGCTCATCATCGTTTGCGTTTGACAGCCCGAGATACTCGCGCTGTGGAATATCCATCATGCGATTATGGGAGCCGACGGTCTGCCAGACCGGATGCTTCAGCGCCCGGCCAAACGCCTGATGAATGAGACGTTTGTGGGCGCTGACCGGGACGCTACCTGCAAAACCGTCCTGGTGAACGCCGCTGTAGCTGAGTGGTGAACCCACGCGAACGCGGCCACGCTCGACGATGTACTGGATGCTGTCGAGCAGATCGCCGTTGCCCTGCAGCAGGCTCTGATTGCCGCTGCGGGTCTTACGGTAACCCTCAGACCATTCCTCCCAGCGTTCGCCCGCAGGTGAGGTTTTCTCGTCGCTGATGCGGCGGCGGGTCTGCGATTCCACGACAGCCCCGATGCTCTCCAGCAGCTCCTGCTGCAGTGAACTGTCGGAGAGCTTCTCGATGGCCATGCGCATCTGCTGCAGCTTCTCAGCGCCGATAACCTCAACCGAAATCCCCATCACAACACCCCTTTGAGGTTGTTACGGGTGAACAGGCGTTTGTTATCGGAGACAACAATCATCCTGCCGTTATCGGTCTCCGGGGCTGGCGTGTCGGTCGGCAGGCCGAGGTCACGGGTGCCGTTCGCCATCTCTTTCAGGGTCTGGATAGCGCTGTCGTAGCGTTTCTGAATCAGGTCAGTGATCTGATTGTCACGCTCGGACAGCCAGTAAATGGCGATGGATACGGCTACCCGGTGCAGCGGGCGCGGAACGGTGGTGATGTTCAGCGGCAGCTGATAACGCTTTGACAGAAACGAGTTGATCTCCGCGTCGGCATCGTCGATGGCCGTGGCTATCTTCGTCTCGTCGAGCTGGTCAGTCGCTTTGTCGATCGCCATGTTCCAGACCATCGACCCGTCCGTCGCCAGCAGCTCGTCGCGGGTAACGTAAATGCCCATCAGCTTTCCTCCGCCACCGTCTTCAGGACCGTCACTACAAGATGAGGTTCAGCCTTAAGGCGTTCGGCGGTTTCGTGACTGATGAAACATTCCACCACCACATCACCCTCCAGCGCACTGGCCTCGTTATCGCCATCGGGATCGTCGCTGACAAACACATGCACCGGCTCGCGCGGCCAGAAGCGACCACAGCGGAAGAACCCACGCTCAGAGCGGGCGCGAACCTCCAGCACCACAACATCGTCGGTTGCTGGCACCGTTTTAGCGACAGTGCTGGCCTGACCCGCAGCCTCCAGGATAGTGCTTAACTCACCCTGAACGCCGTTAAGCCAGTCAGCTGAAGGAAAAGTTGGCGCAGCGGTAATGCCAGCATTGGCAGGTGTCACGCTGACGGAGGACGCACCCACCGCAATGTAATGCCCTGGCAATGTGACTGACCGTTCAGCTCCCGGCAGGTCAGATGCATCAGCCTGTGCCACTTCCGGCGCTGAAACCTTGCCAGCGCGACCTTTAGTGTTTTGCTTACCCGCTGTTTTTTCTTTCGTTCCACTCACTGTTCCATCCTCTTTAAAGGTGGGTTACAGCGGGTTTAACGCCCGCTGTAACGGTATTAAAACGGAGACTGACTATTACGCCGGGGTGGTGATGAACGGGCTGTCGACGATTTCCACATCCTTGTAATAGATGTTGGAATTACCGCCATCGACCAGCATCGCGTCGATGATCTTCTTCGCGGCTGCGCGGTTGTTCGGACCGACGACCAGCGTGGTCGGACGGATACCCAGCGGGTTACCGGAATCACGCTTCATCCCCTGCAGAACCTTCACCGCCGCCTCATAGTTGGCGACAGTCAGCGGTGCGCGGGACCCGCAGGCGGTCTGCCAGAAGCCAAAACCGACGTTGCAGCGGCCATCCACGCCATACAGGAACTCATTGTTCTTGAAGGTGTGGTCATTGCTGAGGTCATCCAGTGCCTGGAAATTGAAGGGACGGCGGTTCTGATAAAGGATCGGCTTGAGTACCTGGCTCTCATCAATCAGGAACCACGGCTCGCCGGTGTCGGTCGCAATATTGCCGACAACGTTGCTGTAGGTGCCGCCCGCCATCGGATGGTCAGTATCAAAGAAGTTCTGGCCGTCAAAGCACAGGGTTGTGAAACCGGCAACCAGCAGCGGGAAGCTCAACGTGTCCGGGAACTCGGCGACCTGCTGACCGAATGCCTGCGCAATCACGCTGTACTGACCAATCTGGTTGTCTTCGATATTTTCACGCTTGACCCTGATCGAGTTTTCCCAGGTCTTGTTGGCGATGGTGTAGCCGTACTGAGACAACTGCGCGAACTGGCGGGCGCTGACCCACTCTTTGATGGTCGGCAGGTCCGAGAGCCAGCCATACGTATTGGACGCAGAGCCGCTCGGCACTTCAGTAGCGATGCGCAGGTACTGCGACTTGACGCCCGCAAGACCTTTAGTAAAGGCGGCGCTCAGGGACGTGGAGAGCGCGTGCAGAATTTCAGCTGACGGTGCTGGCATTGTTATTGCTCCTGTTTCGGTTTAGCGGCGAGAAACTCTTCCTGCGAAATACCCATGCTGCGGCACATCGCCAGCTCAGTTTCGTTAAGCGTGGTCTGCTGGCCGTTGTTCTCTTTGCCTTTGGACGGGTCCAGATTAACCAGTGGCTGCGCAGTTTTTACGAACGCTTCAAACTTCTGGCGACCATCTTCAGTACGGCAAAGGGCCAGATACATATCGCGGTTAGCGGGCGCGACTTTCCCGGCGGTCACGGCATCGTCAACCAGCGCGGTAGCCGTTTTCTCATCCAGCGTCTTCAGGCGGTCCTCTGCTGTCTGAGCGCGATTGAGCGCCAGCTGGTACGTCTCCTGCGGGATAAACTTTGACAGGTCCGGGTTTTGAGCACGGTTCAGCGCAAGCGATTCACTGTTTTTGATGGTCTGGATCGCTGATACGGCATCGTCAACCGACGCGGTCTCAGCCAGACCCAGTGCCGTGGCAATCTGCACAGGTACAGTCATGGTGTTCTCCGAGTTAAGTGCGGGTAAATACAGGTTGGGTTTGTTGGTCAGGCCAGCGCTGGACAGATGCGAGACCTGACCGGTAGGGAAATGACGGAAAGCCGGGCTGTAATAGCGGTACTTCTTACCGCGAACGAGCGCTTCGCCGTCAGGCGTCCACTCGATATGACCGTCAATGCTGCCGTCAGCGTTGACGCGCATGGCATCAATCCAGGCATAGGCCGGAGCTTCTTCACCTTTAGGGCCAAGCAGCTCGGTGGAATGCTCGGCATCAAACGGCAACGTCGGGTAACGAAAGGACGTGGCAATGAAGGTCTGCGGATTGTCGTTTACCCAGGAACGGCCATCCCGGCCAGTGAATGTTCCCGCAGGGATCATCGGCAACCATTCCGGCAGAGGCGTGCTGGCCTCCGAAAGGTCGGGAAGCTCAAAGCACAGGGCCAGAAATTCGAGTTGTGTTGCAGGCTTTGGCATGGTGCTGTCCGTCGTTAAAGGTAACTGACGGACAGTGTCGGCTATATAAAGGAAGAAACCGGATTAACTTCTTTTACTGTATATAAAGGAAGAGTTACGGCAAACGCAGCGGGGAACCACGTTCAAACCACGTTCAAAAACGCCGTGGCGCGTTTAAGAAATTTTCAGAGAATCATCGTACCACAAATGCCGGTAAAGTCCCTGAGCGCGTTTGAGGCGGATTACCGCCTCGGTTAGTTATCACTGTCGAAGGCGCGTTGCTTCGTAGCCAACTGGCGCTCAAGCTCCGCCTGACGGCGCATACCCGGATTGTAGTCCCAGCCCGGATCAATCCCCTCCGGCACCATCTCCTCTTCGCCGGTCCGTTTGTTAACCCACTTCACCCGTTTGACTGGCGGGGCTTCGGTGCGTACCGGTACGGTCTGGCGGATGACGTGACCGGTTGGCTGGCCTTTGTCGTCGAGCTCCTGACTGTTCATAGCAACACCATTATTGGTTATTTGCTCATATTCGTATTTGCTGATCTGACGGAGCATGCATTTACAGCCCCAGCCGTTGGGGCAGAAATGGGTCAGCCAGAACGGGTCATCCACCGGCAGGCAAAGGTTCGCCCATTTCAGGTGCTCGGCGCGGTGCTCGCGGGACGGGCCCAGCGTATAGAGCAGATACGGCATCGCGCGCTTAGTGCGCTGGATGCGGTCCCACTGACCGGCGCTGCGGGCAGTGCGCATGTTGGTATCGTAGATGGTACGCAGACGACGATCGCTGCCGAGCTGCACCGGCTTTGTCTCACCTGTCAGCGGGTCATCCATCATTTGCTGACCCCACCATCCACGCTTCACCAGCAGGGGCTTCAGCACCTCCCGGAACTCGACGAACGACTGGCCGCTGGCCATCGCGTCTTCAACCAGCGCCCTGACGTCAGAGAGCAGGTCGAGCTGGGTCATCTTTGCCACGGTGAAACCGATGCTGTGCTCCTGCTTCCACACATCACGGTAATCGAAGCCCGGCGTCAGCTTTTTCGACTTCAGCCAGGCCAGCGCCTCTTTGGGGATAATATCGGGAGCCTTAGCCATAGATCACATATCCTCCTGCTTAGTGATAAGCATCAGGCCATCCGCCTTTTTGAACTGACAAACGAGGGTCGATGAACTGGTGAAGAACGGCAGACGATAGATGAACGAATCATGCAGTTTGGGAAATGTTTTTTTCGCCTGTCGCTTACCCAGCGCTCTCTCAATTTCAGCCACTGTTTTTGAGGGATAATGACGCTTTTTCTTTTCGCACCAGAAAAGGCGCGTCAGCGGATTAAACACCTCGCTTTCTTCTCTTCCCCATCCGGCGCACCATTTGTCATCAAAATATACGGCGAGAACAGTGCGACTCTCGCTATCGCGCTCACGAATGACGGAGATGACAGTATCCAGGTACCGGAAGCGAACATGGCAGAAGAGATTTTTCAGCTCATCAGCGACCTGTTCCCACAGGGCTTTTGTCATGAGTTGCTCAGCCATCGTTCGCATCTCCCAGTGTCCGTGCCTTAAAGCTCAGCATCGCCAGCTGCTCGACGAATGCGGCAGGCTCCAGCGTCGCCTGCAGGTCCGGCAGACGCGCCAGAAACTCGTCAAAGCTTCCGACCTCCTGCGCCAGCTGCAGCACCGGACTGGTGAACGCGTCGCCGGTCTGCTCCCAGTCCTTCAGCGCCTCGCTGGCCATCACGTCAATCTCATCGTCCTGCGAACGGTTAAGCGCAAGTTGCTCACGGTTGAGTGCCGGTGCAGGGCTGAAGGCGGAGAAGCTGTTAGAGGGTGACAGCACCGCCGCGCCGCTCTCCGGCTCAGCCAGACCAAACTTGTCCCGCACCTCTGACTCCTGCACCCGCAGACCGCGATCAACCAGGGGGATAAGCGCATCGACAAAGGCTTTGAGGTCCTCCGGTTCGCTGATGGTCAGCTTCACACGCGGGTACTTTTCCTGCGGCCCGTAGTTGAACTGGATAAACGGGCGTACCAGAAACTCATTGAGGGTGTTTTCCAGCTGGCGCGCATCCCAGCGGGCGATATCCATGCGCACCCGGTCATGCACGTCGGCCTGAGACCGCGAGCTACCGTCATCGGTAGTCATAGTCTGACCAAGCACCGCCTTGCTGGTCTGGGCGTCGCACCATTCCGCCATCTCTTTGAAGAGTGCGCCGCCTCCGTTGCGGCTGGCAGTTTCCTGCATTTCCAGTTGCATACTTTGGGGGATGGCGCAGCCTGCATCCGATGCAATGGAGGCGATCGCATCGATGAGGGTCTTAATCTGCTCATCGGTGGCATTATTCCCGTACTTTCCGACGACGATGGGAATACCAAACTTCTCGGCAAACGCCCACCAGTCACGCACGGTGTATGACTTCAGCATATACATCACCGCTACCAGGCGGGCCAGACCATTTCGCAGCGGCAAACCAGACTTCAGCCGGGGATAATGCATGACATATTTTCCCGGCGTCAGGGGGATACCGTCCACCGGTTGCTCGTCGGTCAGCAGACGGAACTCACGCAGTGTGTCGCTGTCGGGTTTCAGGAACCGCGGGTCAACCCACTCATAATCCCGCGGCATCCAGCCATCACGGGTACTCCACAGGATTTCGCAGACCCCAACACCTTTACCGAGGCCATCGAGCAGATCAAATAACAGCTCCGGGATTTGCGGCTGCTCGACAAGATCGCGAACAGCATCAGCCAGCAATACATCACGCTCATCATCGCTGGCCGCTTCCACTGCAGGAGAGATACCGGCTACGGTCAACTTACGGGTCCGCAGTACGCTTGCGTAGTGCAGGTCACGCTCTTCCATCTCTTCCGCAAGGATGAAGTAGTCCCGTGCGTTTCCCTCGGTCACATTGCGCAGGACCCCGGCTAATCTCGCCGGGGATAAGGTGCTCGCCACGCTGATGCCCGCAGAGGGCGACCTGACGCTGGCGCGTCTGGCCCGTGCTTCGGGCTGGGTCATGTCGGCTTCATTAACGGCGACGGTTTCATCGGTTGCCGGGTTAAGCAGGCGTCGGATTGCACCGGATAGTTTCTTCAGCATCAAAGCAGTCCTCGCTGATTTTTAAGACCACGGGTAATGCGCAACTGACGGCGACTGTCGCTGTTGCGCTGCTGTTGGGGTTTGTTAAGCCGGTGCAGCTCATAGCGCTGGCAGTCTTCTTTGCTGGCGAGAAAGGCAAGGAAGATCGCATACGCGCTGTCGCCGTGACGCTTGTGGCCATCGCTGCCGGTATTCTCCCGGTCATCAATTCCCGGCACCCCGCGCTGCACGACAATCTGCCCGAGGTCGCTGATGACATCTTCATGCCGAGGCAGGACCAGCTCATCGTCTTCGAATGCCGCCTTGAAGCGCGGCATGTTCTCGCGGTAGTGGGCGACGGACGGCATGACCACCTCCACCTCTGCGCCATACTTCTCCGCCGCCTGTTCGGCCAGATAGTTACCGTTCCCCCGGCCATCGAGCTTGATACCGTCGCGGCGCGGTAGCCGGTCACAGATAAAGAACAACGCCTGCTCCTGCTGTTTGTAGGGAACGTTAGCCAGCTCGACAAGGAACGGAACGGTACGGGTGGTGTCGTCGTTGACGGTCATCGGCGCAAAGACGGTCAGGTGGCCAGACCGCGCAAAGTCCTCGCCGAGGCAGTGGCGAAGGTTCTGCGGGAGCGTGTTCAGCACAGGCAGCACCACCTTATCCAGCCATTCCTGCATATCCAGCGCACGGATGATTTCCGGCATGGCATTGAATTCTGCCGTGCCGGTGAAACGAAGAACGGGACCGGAGCCCCGCGCAGCTCGCTCACGGATGGAGCGGGCCAGATATGTGCCGCCGCCGTTCTTCGGCTCGCAGTAGTATTCTTCACGGGCGTCTTCCTCGGTGGCGGTATCGCTCAGCAGGTTCGCCAGCCATTCCGCCTCGGCCTCCGGTGACCAGGGCTTTTTCGTCACCTGACAGATACGACGATACAGCCCTTCGCTGATGGCCAGCTCGATATCAATACGGTGAACGGAGTACCGTTTCTTGCCCGCTCGGCTGTCAGTGATGATGGTATTGAACAGATTCTCAACGCCGTTATGGGTGGAGATCAAACGAACCTTATGCCCCCACATGGTTTGCGCCAAAGCAGCCTTGAGAACGGCGGCCAGATCGCCCTGAAAACCCGATTCATCAATAACAATATTGCCGTCCATACCACGCATGTTTGACGGGTTGGATGACAGAGCTTTTGTTTTAAAGCCGCTTGCGAAGTTGACGACATAGACAAGGATATCTTTGTCTTCATCTTTCAGGACTTCTTCGCCAACTTCGCCTGCCGCTAATCCATAGGCCTTAGACCACATAGCAACGGCATCGATAAACTCTCTGGCCATATCTTTGGTGGTGCCAACATAGAAAGTGTCGCAACCACCGGCAGCGACAGACATTGCACCATTGAGCGCAGACTCGGCCGCTTCCGCCCACGTCAGGCCGGTACGGCGGGATTTCTCGGCAATTTTGAGCTGAGATTTATCGGCAATCCAGCGCCGCTGATAAGGCAGCAGTACCTGTTCTTCGTCAAATTCGCCCGAAAGAATGGCGCTGGCCGACTGATTGCGTAACTTTTCCGGCGCTGAAAGATGTTCACCCATCACACGATCCCCAGAATCTGGCGACGGATATCAGCGGCGGTTTCCGCAGACAGACCGGCGCTTTTGGTGATTTTCTCCGCCTGCGCGGCGGCTTCTTCGGCGAATGCCCGGCGGATTTCTTTCTCACGTTTGTGGCTGGCCATCGCTGCCGCTTCCAGACGCTGGGCAACCAGTGCCAGCTGGCCGAGGGCCTTCGGCTCTACAGGGTCCGCACCGTCTGCAAGGGACATGGAGGTTTCAAAGGCCATCGTTTTTACGAACTCAAGCAGCAGCTTACCCACGTCAGACGATGGCGCAGAACCCAACTTTGCCGCCCAGATTTCGGCCATTTCGCGGGAGGCGCGAATCTTTGCTCCGAACTCTTCCATACGGCTGGCGTAACGGTTCAGGCCCGTACGGCTGAGCTTCATGTCTTCCGGCAGGTTGTGGCCGTCAATCAGTTCGTTGATTGCCTCGCGGATCTCTTCCTGGGTATGACGTTTCTCGCGCAGCATCTGGTGCAGTTGGTCGCGAACGCCATCCGGCAGCAGGTCGATTTTGGAGGGGCGGCCACGGGTCGGTTTTTCAACTGCCATGTTTGCTCCTTGATGCCTTTGCCATCTGAAGCTGGTTTTTCCGCTCTCTGGCGATAGCCCGGCCCAGCGTTTCGAATGCACGTCTGAACTCAGGATTCTTGTTCAGAAACGTGTTGGTAAAGCTATCAGGGGAGCTGCGGTCATAAGGTTTTACGGTCTCTTTCTCGCTGAACGGCGCGATAACCTGAGACTCAATCTCTGAGCAAACCATCACTGCGGCCAGTTGATATAAAATACGCCGCTGTGCTTCGGTATAAGGTTTAGTTTTAGCCATCATTATCCTCTCGCGCGGGGCTTTTTCACCCCCGGAACCGTGGCCAGACCGCTGGCGACGTCATCACCGCGACCGGTGATTTCCGCCACATAACAGCCGGAAACATCCGTCAGACTGACCAGACCCTGCTCACGCAGCCATGCCAGATGCGTGCGCACGGTATCGCGCGAAACGCGATGACCATACGTCTGCAGGCACGTCTGCAGAATCGACTCGTTGGCACTGTCGCCGCATTCGACAAGGGATCGAAGAATAACCAGGCGCTGGTCCTGGTCGAGAATGTCACGCATAGTCACCTCTTATTTTTCCTTCAGCTCGTTTTCCAGAAGCAGATCGCTGACATGTTTCACCTGGCGAATCGCCGGGCCCAGTTCGCGGAGGTCACCCCGCAAATTACTCATTTCCAGCTGCAACTGGTGCAGGTCTTTCTGGCTGGGTAGCCCCGTGATGGTATTTTCAATGCCCTGCAGTCGGGTACGCATCAGCTCCAGCTCCTCGCGTTTGACGTAGGTTTTGGCCAGCAGGAGCTGAATGACGTTCACGGCAGACATAAACAGCGCCCAGATAATCGCCCAGTTCCCCTTAATTATTTCCCACGGCATGCTTCCCCCTGTGTTCTCTGATGGCCTGACAGCTGATACAGGTCGCAACATGCGGCAGTGCCCGAATCCGAGCTGCCGGAATCGCCGCGCCGCAGTCGTTACAGATTCCGAGTTCATCCGGCAGCTCTTTAACGCGGTTTAAATGCCGGTTTAAGGCCTGTTCCCGTTCTTCCATTTCAAGGTCGCTGGCGCGATCAAACGCTTTGGTCATTTACCCACCATGACCTTGTGTTTGCTGGATTTGCTGTACCGGGCGAAACCGTCCAGCGTCCTGAAACCCAGATAACCCAGCGCCGGGGTCGCCAGCATCAGCGAAATATCCCAGTCCGGTGCAGGCATGGAAAACGCATGGCCAAAGGCACCGGCCACCGCGCCAGCCTGCTGGCCCAGCGACATGATCATCACGTAAGCAATGCTGCTGTAGAGGGATAAGCGGGCCATCAGCGGGCGGGTCTGGCGGACATATTCGTCCGTAGCGTTATCGCCGTTACGGATGGTTTCCTGCTGTTCGTGGTGCGCGGCCTGCTGGTCGGCCATCTGCGCTTTGTCCCGCTCCAGCTGGAACTGTTGCAGCTGTACCTTGAGGCCCTCCAGCTGGATAAGCTGCTCGGGCGGCAGCTGCGCCAGCTTCTGCTCCAGCACGCGCTGCTGGTCGGCGGGATTAATCGCACCGTTGACGGTCTCGACAATGCTGGCCACCGAGTCAGCGGCTTTCGCCGTGGTACTGTCGCTGCCGAACCAGCCGCCAACAGTGCGGACCAGAGAAGGCCCGGCTTTCAGCAGGACGGAGGCAATAGTGGAAAGCGTTACAGGATCCAATTTATTACCTCCTTACGAACCAGCCAGGCATACAGAATGACAACCGTCAGACCGGCGAGAGGGTTAAGCAGCATGACGACCGGACTGGTTGCGAAGACGGGGGCAAAGGCCAGAAGAAATGCCCCGAAAGCCCAGATCAGCCACGAGACACAACGCACCCATTTTCGGGCCGGGCGGTCAGGCTGACGTAAACGATAAGGCAGGTTGCCGAGCCAGATACTTGCCGCTATTAACAGGGCACCGGAGAACGTCAGCCACCAGACAACAAATGCCTGACGTCCATAGAAACAACAGACCAGCAGCGATAACCCGACGAGAGCGACCACAGACCAGCCGGACTGAAATACCCGGATCAACGCCTGAATCAGCCCGTCGGTATTTAATTTAAACATTATGTTTTTCCTTATATCGCTGGCACTGCCAGACGATGTCTCGTGTATCGACGGAGTCCCAGCCCCTGCGGTAATAACTGGCATGAGTACCGTCGCAGCCTGTGTAGTCCCGAGGGACGGGCGGAGGGCCACCGGCAACCCGGTGAAGCACCTCCTGGCGGAGGCGGTCACGCCGCCCCGCGCGTAACGATGAATCCCAGCCTTTACCCATGCTCAGCTCCGGGGAACCGAGACCTGACCGCCAATGACCTCCTGACAGGCGTTCGCCAGTAAATCCAGTCGGTTAAACCAGCCATTGAGGTACTTACCCTGAGAGGCATTGGATTTGATGATGTCGGCGTAGTAACGGGAGCGACGCAGGAAACAGCGCAGGAGGAGCCATTCGGCATCAGCTGAGGCTACTGCGGTGCGGGTTTTGGGGCCGATAATGCCGTCAGCGGTGACGCCGACCGCATCCTGCAGGAGCTGGATCGCTTTTTTAGCGCCATGCTGTACCGCAGAATCGAACACAAAAAGGGAGATGCCGTCCGGCCAGTCACCGCAGTAAGCCGGATACCAGTAATCGCGAAAATAAATCTGCCCGACCTGTTCTTCGGTCAGGTCCTTAATTCGGGTATCGGGTTTGCCGTCGCCATCGATGTCGGTTTTGCCATCCGCAAGACCGTCGCGCTTGTCGGAAATGCCGTATTTGGTTTCGCCGCCTTTGTCGGTGGGGTCATTAACATAACCACCTTCGCGGGCGCGAATGAAAGAAAGTGCGTGTAAAAACGCGGGGGAAAATGATGTTGTCATGCCTGCACCTTTGGGATTGAGTCAATCTGACAAATCCCATTTTGCGACAGGCAAAAAAAAAGCCGGATTAACCGGCTTTGTTGTTTTTAATGAATTGCGTTTCTGAGGCCGCAGGTAAAAACTGGATTACCATTAACAGCTTTAATCAAACTATAAAAATCAAATCCATCGACAACACTATAAGCTCCGGTCGGAACAATTTGTGCTGAGCCAGCAACTGTATCAATAACCGCTGAGTTCTCTTGTTCAGTAAGATTCCGTTTTAATCCTATTGTGGCAATCATAAGACAAACCGTATGAACTTTAAGAGCATTATTCTCTGAATCTATCCCATTGGGATCTACTGATTGAGCAACTTCGAAAAAGTCTTTTGACAATGTAAAACTATACTCGCCTGACTTGAGGCTTTGGTAAGCTTTCCCATCGTTATTGTTTTTCTCTATCCACTTCCCGTCATTGACCAACTTTCCTGACTGTAGTTGTGATAATACATAATCTGATGTTGGAAGCTCTTTCCCCAAAGAAGTAAAGGGAAGCAGCCCCATCAACATTACAATTCCTATTTTTTTCTTCATATGTTCCTCATGCTCACAACAGTTTGGGTTGTCTCTTAAGGTGCTCAATACGTCTCATTCTGCGGATAGCCTTATAAATAGTATTAAACGTAACTTCATACTTATGAGCCAGCTCTTTAACATTATCTCCAGTGTAATCACGCCAGATTTTAATATCACGGATAAAATACTCAAGAACCTTCCCGCGCGGAAGATAAATCTGGATACCACCTAACTGGCTGCAGATCGCGGAAACGACTTCAATAGAGTGAGAGGGGGCAATCCCAATACGCTGAAACTCATACCGTAACAGGTCATTTAGCTCAGCAATGAGAACAGGAAATTTAACATTTTCCAAGTCACTATCATCCATGTGCTCAAGAATGCTGTCGTCCTGCACATCACCAAAGAGATCATCACTCATTTTTTCCACCTTCTGGCTGCGTCAGCGTAAGCGCTGCAGATTGTGTCATAGTCCCGGCTTTCGTCACCGGTGACCGGGTTTTCGGGGAGTCGGGCATGGTGTGCCAGCATGGCTTTTTTCATCTCCCGGATATGCCATTGCTTCAGGCTCTCTAGCAGGTTGTCCTCGGCGTCGGCTCGTAACCACTCAAGGCTGGATACGCCAGCACCGCCATTACGGATGCGAGTCTGGCGCTGGACAAAATGGTCGAGCGCAATATCGCTACCATCCCGGATAAAACCCTCTTTAAACATCGTTTTCCATATCGCGCGGATTTTCAGGCTCACGTCTGACGGGGCAGACATGCGGCGCTTAGAACGGCGATGAGGTTTGCTTTTGAACCCCTTAGCCTCCAGCGCCTGGATAACGTTCTGCAGCTCGACGATGGTCATCTCGCGGCAGCTCGACTTGCCGGGAACTACCGCCCCCAGCAAGGAGCGGTAAGTGTCATCGTCAAGCGCCAGCTGGCTTTGGGCGATATGGATAATCTGGATTGCGTTTGAGCGGGTCATTGGTTACCGCCTGTAGTTGACGAGGAACATAAAGCCGATAAATGCGCAAATTACAGCGGTAGCGCCCGCAACGATGACAACGCCCCAGAACAGAAATGTGCCGATTGTTGCAATCATTTACTCTGCCTCCCCTGGCGCTGAAACCACTTCTATCTGGCAACCTGCTGCGCATTTCAGCGCTTCGCCACAAACGAACCATAGAGTTACGTCGTGATCGTCAAAGTAGGTTTCCTTCACCTCATACACCTGACCGCTGAATTTCACGAAGTCGCCGACATCGATATGTACCGCTACAACCATCCCCGGCTGATTTCTGTCGCTCACATCAGCATCGACGCTACTATCCTCAGCGCTGGTGCCAGTGGTGGCCATCACAGAACTGACATCATCCAGCGCCTTGTTGTACCACTCGGCTGCACCTCCGCCGACGCGGCCGCCGTTGTACATAAACCAGCCAGTAGCATCGTCGCGCTCAATTTTTGGCGGCAGCTTCACGGTGACGGTGCGGGACTCCAGCATCTCTACCAGCGCCTCAACCGTTTTCAGCGAAAAGCTGGGAAGCGTGGCGTTGATAGTCTTTATGCGCTCGATAGACGTCTGAGGCCCCCATGCTGGCATCGCCTTGCGGGCCGCAATATCAGCTTTAATCTGCTCTAAATTAATCATGAGCTTTATCCTCCGCCCGCATACGTTCGGCATACTGCTGCTCGCGCATCATCTTCTGAGCAGCCTGCATCAGCAGACTGACGGCCATACGGGCGCGGGCGGCGGCATAGCGATTGCTGGTTTTGGTGTCGCGATAGAGGGTCTCTGCCAGCCCCATCTGTTCGGTCGCTTCCTCCAGAAGCCCCATAACGGACGGACCAAAGGGGCTGACAGGTTGTGACTCAACACCAACGACCTGAGCCAGACGCGCCATCTTGCGGTTCTTTTCATGGTCAATCATCGGGCCCATCCCGTTATGACGCAGTTGCTCAATCATGATCTCGACATCTGCTGCTTCTTCGGCCACTTTGCTGCTGTCGGTTTTATGGTTAAGAAAACGCGAGCAGGCAGCTGATAATTCGCTGGCTTCTTCGGAAAGCACCAGCACCTGAGATTCAAATCCCCATTTGGCGAATGCAGCCTCAAAAATACCTTTTGTTTTCGGATTCATAATATGTCCCAACTGATTTTCGGCGTGAGCAACCCCACGGCGCTGACGCCGGAAATTAATCAAAGTTAATTAACGAATATTCAGAGCTTGGCTAAATCCAGCGATATCTGCTTATAAGTGCCATCATCCTGACGCTCATATAAACGCAGATACTGGCTGGTTCCGGTGACCTGAATAGCATCGGCCACTGCGTCCATTGCTTCATTCCATTTGGTATCGTCAATATTCAGTGAGCGTAGCCCCAGAACCTGATTGATATCAATCCGGCCCTGTTTATTGACACGGAAGGCATGATCGACCATCGCCATAATCTTTTCGTTAGCCCCGGCAGACCATTCTCTGATGCAGTCGTCAATCAGCTTTTTTGCCGCCTGAATGCGCTCATCAAAGATGCGATGCTCGCCCACGGCGCGAACCAGCTTGTAACGGCCATCAAAGCTGGCCAGCGTGACATTGCCTTTGGCACCGCCATACTCCACGCCGTATTCCGCTGCAGAAAGGTCGATAAAATCACCGATTTTCGCCATAGAGCCGAGTTTGAACTCGACCAGCGACTGACGCTGCAGACGAGCCGCCTCAACGATGCCGAGTACCACTTCATCACGCAGCTTATCCAGTGGTTTAATCTGTGATTCAGGAACTAAATGCCCCTGAGCGTTAATCCGGTAACCTTCCGGGATGGTATTTAAAGTATTCATCAAAGCCTCGCTGAATTAATAGCATTCTGAAAAAACAATATTCGAAACAACCCGACGACTTAATTCCATCTTTTCGGCAATAACCGGAATGGTCAGACCTTCTTTATAAAGCTCGCGACAAAGATAAGCATCATGCGCGTCTGCTGGTTGAACAAGAACCGACAGGCCCCAGCGGTTAGCCTGAGACTGAATAGCCTGACGGGTGCGGTTGAGCTTCTCGCCCATCTCCGCTGCCGTCATTTTCCCGGCATTCTCACAGACAAACTGAATTTCGGACTTGGTCCACTTACGGCGCTTTTGCATAACTACCTCCAGATAACATGACAACCTTCGAGAGTGGCCATCCACACGGAGCGGGTCCCGGTGGGGCAGCGTTCAATCAGATGATTAGCCCTGTTCACCAGTTCAGTCGGCGGACAGGTGATTTCCAGACACGGGCGGCGCATCCACACCCGCATCTCCGTAACACGACTACCGCGCGCCTGCAGCCATGCCTGCGCAGCGGTGGCCATACCAACATGTTCAGCAATACGTTCAGTAATCATGGTGTTAACCCCTTAATAACGTCGAAACATCAACATCCAGATCCAGATCGCGCAGCGCCTTGAGGATGTAGCTCTCGCTGACAGCCTGACCTGCGCCGTGAGCCGTCATCGCTGCAAGCCGCAGGGAATGACTGAGGATGCGTAGTGCGCCGGGTTTCTGCGCAATCTTCTGAAGCAGTTCACGCTCTTTTTCACCGTCGATATGCCAGGCATCAGCAATAGCTTCCACATCCGCCTTTTTGGTCTTGTTAATCGCCACACGTTTGGCAATACGTGAGAACAGGCGGGCGAACTCGACGGTACGATTGCCGCCTGTCATGTTGCTGTAGACGCGGTGGTTACCCATCAGCACCAGCCCGACGCGGGTGGCCTCCTGCAGCAGGCGCAGCTCTTCGAGCGTTTCCGCGCCCAGATGGTCAGCTTCATCAATGATGACAAGGCCCTGAGTACCATCAAGACGGCGGCGCAGAGCGCGGGCCAGCGGTCCTTTACGGCGCGGCGCATCATTCATCCCCAGCTCATAGGCCAGTTCGGTCAGGCACTCCAGCACACTGGCGCAGGACGGGGTGATCGTTATCAGCCAGACGTTATCGTTACTGCGGCGATATTCACGTGCCGCCTCCGACTTACCTACGCCGGGGTTGCCGCAGACCACGCCGATGCACTCCGTCAGGTGGGCATAGCGAAAGGCTGTCCAGATTTGTTTAACGGTCGGGGTCTCAATAAAGCGCGGGGGCTCCGGCAGTTCTGCAGCAGAATGCTGTTTATTGACCCAGCGCTGCAGGGCTTTCTCGACGCGGTCGTTATCACCGGCATATTTGTTGTTCATGAAGCCACTGACCACACCGGTTGATAAGCCGGTTTCACGGGCAACCTGAGCAAAAGTAAAGCGGTTACCATCGACAAGGTTGCGAAGAACCTCGCGAATATCGGAAATATTCACTTCAGACATAATTCACTCCATTATTTGAAGGGTATTTAAACGGCCTTAAATAGCGTTTTTACGTTTATTTGATTCCAGCATATCCAGCGAGTTATTCAGATATTCATCCTCGCTGTATTCCTCTTCTTCAGACACAACCTGCATAGCGGGAACCGCCCGGCTGACAGGGCGATAGACATTGCTGTCCAGCCAGTCCGGCCCTGCTGGTTCGGAGAGGGTGAGCACATTTTCGGCCTCGGCCAGACGGACTTTTTTCTCACCACGCTCGCGCATACCTTTGATGCGTTTCTGTTTCTGCCAGTATTCTGCCGTAACGGGGAACGCTGCTTTCTTGTTGCCATCCCAGATGGCTTCACATATCAGTGAACCATCCATACGACGAACGACAATCTTCGTAGCATCGTGAATGTCGTAACTAACACGGACCTTGCGGCCATGCTCTTCGCGAAGCGCTTCGGAATAATAAAGGTTATTGAAAAGCTGAATTTCGCAACGTCTGACTGAGCACTCAGTCTCCGGCATAAACATATGGCGAAGTTCAATATCGGAGAGCCATTCAATTTCAGTTTTTTCTTTTTCCAGCTTGTACTTACGAAATTGCGCTGGAGTGAAATGCTCCCCATTAGCTTTCAGTGGCAGTGACTCGTGCGCGCGGTTATTGTACCAGTGAACCCCGGCTTCAATTTCCCCAATAAGCTCATTCCATGACGGGAAATTGCGAAGGGTCTGCTCCTGCTTAGCTGTCAGCTCACGCCCTTTATCCACCGCGTTCAGCGCGGCGATGAGGGATTTTGATACCTTACGCGTGGTGCTTTTATCCGCGCCAGTTCCGTAGTAGGTAGCAAATTGACGGGATATACGCATCCCCAGCGTTTTGTTAAGGATCTCAATGATGCCGCGCCCTTGCGGGTTCTCAGGAATACCCAGACGGTGGTCAACCCCGAGACGCGGTAAAATACCGGTGATATTAGCGTCAAGCGTGCTATTGGTCTCACCGCCACCGTTATCGGAATAATAGATATAAGGCACCCCGTTATTCTTAATGCCGTGACGCAGGGCATCAGCAACCGCAATAACGCTTTCTGACAGAGCCAGACTCCAGCCCACAATATATCGGCAGCTCCCGTCCAGAATGAACGTCACTTCTGGTGTGATAGGGTTACCATGTTCAGGAGAGGCGACTTTCATCTTCATGCCGTGCCCATCCCCGATCCAGACGTAGTTAACCGGCAGGCAAAGCCAGTCACGGCGTACAAATCCCTCAATCTGACGGGCTTCACTGCCGGTGATCCGGCGATGCTGTTTCACCACTTCCGGGAGTTTATCCATCGCATAGCGCACTGTGTTATAGGTCGGAGCAGAGAAAAGCATCTCCGGCTGATCCGAATATCGCGAATACCAGCCATGAATAAAATCCTCGTATGCCTCAGCCATCGTTACACCATTGGGATTACGGTAATACGCCAGAAAATCAGGCAACCACGCAATTTCCTCAGGTTCCACGCGCTGGCGCTTACCAGGTGCAAGGAGTACCAGACGCTCAGTCGATGTTCTGGCTTTTTTGAAATCAGCCATCCAGCGCTTAAGGGAGATCTCGCTCAGGGTGCGTGATGAACCTTTTTTGGCATTGGCTAACGTCACCTGTGTGGCCAGATGCTCAGGTAACTCGCCGCTGCGGGACCGTCGGACGATTTCCCTGATGGCTTTGGCGCAGCTGAATCCCGGTATTTCCCCCAGCTTCATGACTTCCGATACCAGCGCAATACGAGCATCAGCAATCTTTTGCTGGTCGCTGGTTAAGCCAGTGAGCTTTTGCTCCATCAGCACGGGGTGATCACGGTAAAGCGATAACCGGGTATCACTCTTTTCCGTCACCGCTGAACGCTCAGGAGCAGGCAACGCTGCATCCTGATTGTTCATCAGCTCTTTAACCTGACGGTCACGCAGCGCTTTTTGAGCAACCAGAGGCAGGCTGTCAATGTGATACTCAAACGCCTTACTTCCCTGACGCTTACGGACCAGAGTCTGATTCTGTTTGACCAGTTTGCCCATCATGGCTCTGATGCCCTGTGGCGTTCCCGGTAAACCCGGCAGGCCCGCTAATTCATTCACCGTGGCAAACATGATCACAAGTCCTTGCTGTAGCGGCTGGGCCAGATGGATGACGGCTCCAGATTGAGAGCATTCGCGATGATGCGCTCACCTTTAGGGTATGAACGAGCCAGCGCATTTTTCAGTGTGTCGGGACTTAACCCCGCACTGGTGGAAAGGCTGCGCATTGTCACGCCGCGCTTGTGAAGCTCGGCGACAATGTCAATGCGATGCCAGTCACGCACTTCATTTCTTTCCATAGTTCGTTTACTCTTAAAAGTTATCCGTCGGAGTAATCCGCCGGGGTTATCCGTTGGAATAAGTATTGATCCAATATGAGTTAATGTAAAGCAAAAGACCGGCTTTCTTTTCTCAATTGAGATGGTTAGCGCGCATGAGCTATTTTTATCATGAATTTCAATTTGTTAGGTGGAAAGGAAAATGAATAAGGCAAAAGAAATAGAAGTTTCTTTTACTCAATATGGAAAGGAAAGTATTCGCGATAGGATAAAGAGTCTTTTTAAGGGAAGAAGTTTAAGGCGAGTATCTCTCGATTGGGACCTCCCATACTCCACGCTCAATAATTACTTTGCTCGCTCAGCGACCCCAAGCGTGGACGTGTTAGTTAAAATTTCTGATATTGAGAATGTGAGCTTAAACTGGCTTGCAACAGGTCGCGAGGACACTCTAGCCCTAGATGAGTCCGATAGTACCCAAGACTGTCGCATACGAACGGATATGGCTAGATATGCAGAGGATAATGAAATCCTCGCTGGGGCAACAGCAACCCCGCTGAAAGATGACAAGTTTATGTCCCTTACATGGTCGATGTTTTTCGAGGCATTGAACCATGAGGAAAAATTACATCTAATTGATATTTACGCCAAAATTGGAGCTAAAGGCGTTTTGGCATTGCTTAGTAACGTCAATGGTTCTAGCACCGAATTACTTAACCTTTCACCAGAGGAGCAAAGACGCTTAATGCACATGAATGAGCAAATCAAAAAAGGGTCATCTGAGACTGGTGAAGACGTAACCAAGCCAGGCCCGTCAAGTTCCAGCAAGAAGGCCAGTTAATGCGGTTCTCCACCTTCATTTTATCGCGGTATACACCAGCCGCATTTAACCGGCCTGTTTTTTAGAAGTATGTTAGAATTGATTTTGAACGATGGTTTTGTAGTTTTAAAGTCCAGAAAGTAGCAGTATCAAATGATTTGCCGATCGGCTTCATTTTCTTCAAACCGGTATCAAATCCAATTTTGAGCCGACCCCAGCAATCCCGCGAGTTTCCGCTTAATTCCTCATGTTCCCGGAAGTATCAAATCTATTCGTTCTTCACACGCCATTGACGACCGTCGCGCAACCACGTTTTGATATTGGCCGCGAAGCGATGCTGCTTTTATTGGATCAACTGCACGGTCACAGCGTCAGCAGCGGTTCACGATTACTCGACTGCGAGCTTATCGTTCGCGGCAGTACGCGAAAAATCCGAACATAACCTTCAGGCTTTCGGGCCTGCCCTTCTGGTCAAAGGCCCGCCGCTTAAGTAACATGGCGGGCTGAAAAACGAATAAGACAGCGAAACGATAGTGGCACAACGAGATTATGTACGCCGCAGCCAACCGGCTTCTTCGCGGCGCAAAAAGAGCAATACCCGAAGCTCAAGGAACAAGCAAGGCGGCCTTTCGGCGGTTTCACCGACTATGGTGGCGATCGCTGCGGCAGTGCTGGTGGCCTTTATCGGTGGACTGTACTTCATCACGCACCATAAGAAAGAAGAGGCTGAAGCGCTGCAAAACCGCCAGGCCGCTGGCAACGGCCTCCCGCCGAAGCCAGAAGAGCGCTGGCGCTATATTAAAGAGCTGGAGAGCCGTCAGCCCGGCGTACGTGCGCCTACGGAACCCACGGCAGGCGGCGAAGTCATGAAGCCGGAGCAGCTGACGGACGAGCAGCGCCAGCTGTTGGCGCAAATGCAGGCCGATATGCGTCAGCAGCCTACGCAGCTGACCGAAGTGCCGTGGAATGAACAAACCCCGGCGCAGCGCCAGCAGACCCTGCAGCGTCAGCGTTTAGTTCAGCAGCAGCAGCTCGCTCAGGTGCAGCAGCAGACACAGACGCAGGTACAGCAACCGCGAACCCAGCCGCGGGCCGTCGAGCAGCCGAAACCGGTGCAGCAGCCGCCGAAGCAAACGGCGTCGAACCAGCAGCCGTATCAGGATCTGCTGCAAACGCCGGCGCATACCAGTACCGCGCAGCCTAAAACCCAGGCCGCCGCGCCGGTAACCCGCGTTGAAGAGGCGCCAAAAACCGCCGCCGCGGAGAAAAAAGACGATCGCAGCTGGATGATCCAGTGCGGCTCCTTTAAAGGCGCTGAGCAGGCGGAAACCGTGCGCGCGCAGCTGGCGTTTGAAGGCTTCGCCTCGCACATCACTACCAATAACGGCTGGAACCGCGTGGTAATTGGGCCGCTGAAAGGCAAAGAAAACGCCAGCAATATGATTGAACGGCTGAAAATGGCCGGACACGCAAACTGCATTCGTCTCGCCGCCAGGGGTTGAAACCCTCAAAATCCCCCCCATCTATAATTGCATTCTGCCCCGCGTAACCGCGGGGCCCCTATTCCGCTTTTGCAACCAAGGGGTCTGCTCGTGACTACAATTGTAAGTGTTCGCCGTAACGGCCATGTCGTTATTGCCGGTGATGGCCAGGCCACGCTGGGCAACACCGTAATGAAAGGCAACGTCAAAAAAGTGCGCCGCCTGTACAACGACAAAGTGATCGCCGGCTTTGCGGGCGGCACCGCTGACGCCTTCACGCTGTTCGAACTGTTTGAACGTAAGCTGGAAATGCATCAGGGCCACCTGGTGAAGGCCGCCGTTGAGCTGGCGAAAGACTGGCGTACCGACCGCATGCTGCGCAAGCTGGAAGCGCTGCTGGCCGTGGCTGACGAAAACGCATCGCTTATCATCACCGGTAACGGTGACGTGGTGCAGCCAGAAAACGATTTGATTGCTATCGGCTCCGGCGGTCCTTACGCCCAGGCCGCGGCTCGCGCCCTGCTGGAAAATACCGATATGGGCGCACGCGATATCGCAGAGAAAGCGTTGAATATTGCAGGTGATATCTGCATTTATACCAACCACTTCCATACCATCGAAGAATTACCGTCTAAAGCGTAAGGATCTCCCATGTCTGAAATGACCCCACGCGAAATTGTCAGCGAACTGGACAAACACATTATCGGCCAGGACGCAGCCAAGCGCTCCGTCGCCATCGCTCTGCGTAACCGCTGGCGTCGTATGCAGCTCAACGAAGAGCTGCGTCACGAAGTCACGCCCAAAAACATTCTGATGATCGGCCCGACCGGCGTCGGTAAAACGGAAATCGCCCGTCGTCTGGCAAAGCTTGCCAACGCGCCGTTCATCAAAGTTGAAGCGACGAAATTCACCGAAGTGGGCTATGTTGGTAAAGAAGTGGACTCCATCATCCGCGATCTGACCGATGCGGCGATCAAAATGGTGCGCATGCAGTCCATCGACAAAAACCGCTATCGTGCGGAAGAACTGGCGGAAGAGCGCATCCTTGACGTGCTGATCCCGCCGGCGAAAAACAACTGGGGCCAGGCTGAACAGCCTCAGGAACCGTCCGCCGCGCGTCAGTCTTTCCGTAAAAAACTGCGCGAAGGGCAGCTCGATGATAAAGAGATTGAGATCGATCTCGCTGCTGCGCCGATGGGCGTTGAAATCATGTCCCCTCCGGGCATGGAAGAGATGACCAGCCAGCTGCAGTCCATGTTCCAGAACCTGGGCGGCCAGAAGCAAAAACCGCGTAAGCTGAAAATTAAAGACGCGATGAAGCTGCTGATTGAAGAAGAAGCGGCGAAGCTGGTCAACCCGGAAGAGCTGAAGCAGGATGCCATCGACGCCGTTGAGCAGCACGGTATCGTGTTTATCGACGAAATCGATAAAATCTGTAAGCGCGGCGGCAACTCCTCCGGCCCGGACGTATCCCGCGAAGGCGTACAGCGCGATCTGCTGCCGCTGGTTGAAGGCTGCACCGTCTCCACCAAGCACGGCATGGTGAAAACCGATCATATTCTGTTTATCGCTTCCGGCGCGTTCCAGGTGGCCAGCCCGTCTGACTTAATCCCGGAGCTGCAGGGTCGTCTGCCGATTCGCGTTGAGCTGAAAGCGCTGACCACCCACGACTTCGAGCGCATCCTGACCGAGCCGAACGCGTCCATCACCGTGCAGTATAAAGCGCTGATGGCCACCGAAGGCGTCAATATCGAGTTCACGGAAGATGGCATCAAGCGTATCGCTCAGGCCGCGTGGCAGGTCAACGAGACCACCGAGAACATCGGTGCGCGTCGTCTGCATACCGTACTGGAGCGTCTGATCGAAGACATCTCCTACGATGCCAGCGAAATGAATGGCCAAACCGTCACCATCGATGCGGAATATGTCGGTAAGCATCTGGATGTTCTGGTGGCAGATGAAGATCTGAGCCGTTTTATCTTATAATCCGGTTCAATATATTTTCATCACTATAGATGGGGCTATAGATACCCTAAATAATTCGAGTTGTGGAAAGGCAGCCGCTGGCTGATGGCCCTCATTTATCCCGGCAGTGCCTGGGGTGAATGCGCGTCGCCAACGCATCTGCAGCTTGAAGTATGAAGGGTAGAGCCCCATTTTTTATTGGCCGGGACTTATGACCGAACACGCTATCACTCGCACCCAGGCCTGGCTGGAAAGCCTGCGCCCCAAAACGTTACCTCTGGCCTTTGCCGCCATTATTGTCGGCTCCGCGCTTGCCTGGCATCAGGGCAGCTTCGATCCCTGGGTTGCCCTGCTGGCCATCATCACCGCCGGTTTATTACAAATCCTCTCCAATCTGGCCAACGATTATGGCGATGCGGTAAAAGGCAGCGATAAACCTGACCGTATCGGCCCCCTGCGCGGGATGCAGAAAGGGGCAATCACCCAGGCGCAGATGAAACGCGCGTTGATTCTCACCGTGGTGCTGATTTGTCTCTCTGGCCTGGCGCTGCTGTTCCTGGCCTGGCAGACCATGGCCGATTTTATCGGTTTTATGGTGCTTGGCGGGCTATCGATCGTGGCCGCCATTACCTACACCGTCGGCACTCGTCCTTACGGCTACATCGGCCTTGGCGATATCTCCGTGCTGGTGTTCTTCGGCTGGCTTAGCGTGGTCGGGAGCTGGTACCTCCAGGCGCACAGCGTTGAAGCGGTTATTTTCTTACCCGCCACCGCCTGCGGTCTGCTGGCAACGGCGGTGCTGAATATTAACAACCTGCGTGATATCGACAGCGATCGTGAAAACGGTAAAAACACCCTCGCCGTGCGCCTGGGGCCGGTTAACGCTCGCCGCTACCACGCCTGCCTGCTGTTTGGCGCGCCGCTGTGCCTGGCGCTGTTTAACCTTCTCTCGCTGCATAATCCGTGGGGTTGGCTGTTCCTGCTGGCAACGCCGCTGCTGGTCAAACAGGCGCGTTATGTGATGCGCGAACGCGACCCTGTCGCCATGCGTCCAATGCTCGAAAGAACGGTTAAAGGGGCGCTGCTGACCAACCTGCTGTTTGTTATCGGAATTATTTGCAGCCGGCTTGTGGGTTAACTGACAAATATCAATTAACAATTGATGATTTTGCCAACAGTACGATTCACGCGATATACTGAAAATTCTCGCAGCAACTGAACGTTAAGCCTATGAAATACGATACTTCCGAGCTTTGTGACATCTACCAGGAGGATGTCAACGTCGTGGAACCTCTGTTCTCCAACTTTGGGGGGCGCTCGTCGTTTGGTGGACAAATCATCACGGTAAAATGTTTCGAGGATAACGGGTTGCTCTACGATATGCTCGAACAGAACGGCCGTGGTCATGTCCTGTTGGTTGACGGCGGTGGTTCCGTTCGACGCGCATTGATTGACGCTGACCTGGCGCGTCTGGCCGTACAAAACGAGTGGGAAGGGCTGGTCGTCTATGGCGCGGTGCGTCAGGTTGACGATCTGGAAGAGCTGGATATCGGCATCCAGGCGCTGGCGGCTATCCCCGTCGGGGCCGCAGGTGAAGGTATCGGCGAAAGCGACGTGCGCGTCAACTTCGGCGGCGTCACCTTCTTTTCCGGCGACCATCTCTACGCCGATAATACCGGGATTATCCTCTCCGAGGATGCCCTGGATATCGAGTAGCGTCCCGCCCATAAAAAAGGCCTTCTCTCTGAGAAGTAATGCCGATCAGTTAAGGATCGGTTGATCGATCCAGTGGCTGTGTAAGAATCCGGAAATGCTCACCCTTTTCCGG
>OFLS01000081.1_pt1 | contig 64201 bp, 60 predicted proteins | sample 1540891 | NCBI WGS metagenome assembly OFLS01 (sample SAMEA4413038, study PRJEB24355) | metagenome | biome: human; feature: gut; material: faeces | place: United Kingdom | collected 2010
ATGATAATCATTTGTATTTATAACTAGAACTAAATCTCACTATAGTCCCATAATCAAAGAATAACTTAATATAAGCTTTACATAACAGTAGACGTTTCATTTAATTTTTTTATACATAAATTTTATTTTTTATCTCTCTGTTAATTTTAGTATTTTAATATATTTCTCCTATTACTTGATTGAAATGCATGGCTACATTATATTTTATCTTTCTATGTCCATTATTAGCCGTGGCAGCTCTTTATATCTATTTACATTTTTATACGTACTTCTTTCAATTTTTAGACAAATAAAAACAGTAAACCTTTTTGATTTACTGTTTCTCGAATTGCTATGTTATAGCTGTTTATTTAATTTTGAGCCTTACAAACTTGGATTTATGCTATTAAGCATGTTTATATTTCTTCATTACATATTTTAATCTTGGATGCTGTATTGTTTCTATTATTTCAAAACCTAACTTTTCATATAGTGCTTTAGCGTTTTTATTAGAATCATACACAGTTAGAGAAACACTGCTAGCATTTTCAATTGTAAAACAATAATCAATAAATTTATTTAGTGACTCTTTCCCTAATCCTAGGCCTACTTTAGTTGGAGCAATTATAAACCTCCCAATATGGATATTATTATCTTCTTTTTTTACTTGCTGTATAACACCTATGAATTCTTCTTCATTCATTATTGAAAATAAGTTCTCTAAATCTTTTAATTTTTTTAAGCTTAATGGATATGATATTTGTGGTCCCATCCATTGTTCTTGAAATTTTTCACCTTTTTCGTTTGACCACGATAATAATAAATTACCATTAGTTTCATTTATACCTTTTTCAATAAAAATACCCATCTTTATCTTTCTCCACAAATTCGATTTGTTTTAATCAATATTTTTTGTATTATACCATATTTTAGCACAATTTCACAGGGCTAACTCTTATTTTTTATCTGTTTTAGTTCTCTGTTTTCATACTATAATTTCTAATAGTTTCAGTTTATTCCATTTTTTCTCGTATATTTAATATTTAATTGTAAATCCTATTTCCCTCTTTTTTAAAGACTGTTACTTCTGATCTACATTTTGATATTTGATTTCACGATTTACATCTACATTACCTTTACAATATTTCTCTTCTACATTTGTGTTACCGATATTCCTAAATGAATAAGTAGTACTTATTCTATTACCAGTCTCTAATAGTATCGATGATCAACTTTTCCCTTTATGCCGCCTTCTTCAAGATATTTGCTTGTATATCTGTTCATATTTTCACCAACGCCCTGCTTTGTCTTATTTATTCCAGCTGTGATATTATTTTTTCGTATTTTGTAATTGCTGTTTTTAATTTTAATTTCTAGGCATTTTTGCCAAGGATATATTATTTTTCAGTTTTACTCCCATCCATGTTGTATCTTCATTTAATTATCATATAGTAAGTAAAATATGTGCGTGTAAAGGTTCTGTTATTTTTATCATGTAAAGCAATATCCACACATACGACTTTCACAAAATTTTCTTTTACATAGAATCCTTTACAAGTTATATATGTTTTTCTTGGTTTAGTTCTTTAGGCAGTGTAATTTCTATTTTCCCTACAATCTGTGAGTTTTTCTCCTTTCTCGACACTATTTCATAATTTCCCTCTATCTTGAAATTTCTGTAGTATGTTTTCTAGCAATAGGATTTATACAATCTATTTCATACCATAATATAAATACATTTTTCGCAAATTCTTCAAAGCTTTACTTCTAGTATTATAGAATGTAGATTGCTTCATATTCAACTCCTTGCATATTTGCTTGGCTGGTTTTTCTCTGAGATAATTTTCATATATAATCTTCTGTTGTTTCTCTGGCAATTTCCTGACTTTTTCGTACAAGTTTTTGATTTCTAATCTATCCTCAAAGTCCTGTTCGATATTCTCTCCAGATTCAATAAGATTCATAATTTCTTCCCCATCTTCTTTTTGATAATTCAGTGATTCAATACTTTTTCTGGGATTCTTCTTCAAATAATAAAACCTAAGTCTTGATTTCAGATAAGCGTTGAATGGAACTTTCTTATTCTAATTATATTCCATTATCGCATACATTATTTCAGTTTTTCCTTCGTCAATCAACTCATTAAATATATCGGCCCTATCATAGTAGTTCTTAATGCTTGATATAATCAAAGGTTCAAATGCCTTATAGATTCTAACATCATCTGTGATTTTATTATTTACAATATAATCTATCATTTCGTAGTTCATAATTCTCAGCTCCTTTTTCTCAATTCTACATTCGTATGAATGAATTTATTAATCGAGAATAAGAGTAAAAACCCAGAATTTACCTGTAGTAAATATGAATTGGTTATAATTTTGATGGAAATGTACCTAAATTCATTTGAATTTTAACTAATTCAATATAAATAAAATTTTAATACGCTCGAAATAGAACGTACGTTCTGTTATGATAAAATTATCATAAAATAAAAGCAGCACACATGAATATAATACACGCGATAATTCCGATATACGTAGACAATATCGGCAATGCAGTAAAACTTTATTTTAATGATATCACCACTACTAAGTATTATTCATTGGACTGTTGCATCAAAAAATTGCAAAAAGCGAACTAATTGATTTGACAGAAACAAGAAAAATAATCAAGAAAACATTGAATATAACAAAAAATCCTCCTATATGCTTAAAAAACGTAACATACTGCATAATCAAAGTAAGAAAAACAATATTGAAAAATGACGGAAGCTATGGAATATTCAACATAGATTCCATCCAAGAAATCCAAACAGGGAAAATTATACTTACCAATTTCAAAAGCATTACAATCTCGGAATCCAAGAAAAATATTGAAGACAAAATTCAAAAAGCAAAACTGTCACGACTGTTAATTGATGACTACACCTCAAAATTGGACATTTAAAAATCGGATTTAAGAGGGCAGTACAGCCCCCTTAAATCCGATTTACTGGTTTTATTGCTTTGTTGAAATATATTTTCCCTTGTAACGTTGAAAATAATAAAAGAGAATACCCTATAAGCGTAATTAACCAAAAGACAAATGAAGGGTATTCTCCCTATTAACTAGTATATATTATTTTTATTGACATTTTATCAATATGAATACAAGGCATACAATGTTAAATGCTCTAAATCCAATATATGTTACTAGCCTTATATATTTTTTACCTATGTTCTAATCTCTGGTAAGATACACTCGAATGTTTTATGACTTTATATTAATCTCTTCTATACAGATCTCTCGTATACACTTTATCTCTTACATCTTCAAGAAGTTCTTCGTCAAATCTATTAGCTAATATTACATCTGATTCTTTCTTAAATTTGTCGATATCATTTACTACTAAACTATTAAAAAATTCATCACCATCATCAAGTGTAGGTTCATAAATTATCACTGGTATTCCTTTTGCTTTAATTCGTTTTATTATATCTTGAATCGCTGAAGCTCTAAAATTATCTGAATTTGACTTCATCGTTAATCTATAAACTCCAACAACATTAGGTTCCTTTTCAATTATATGATCAGCTATAAAATCTTTTCTTGTTGTATTTGATTTTACTACTGCTTCTATCATGTTTTGAGGAACATCTTTATAATTTGCTAAAAGCTGTTTTGTATCTTTAGGAAGACAGTATCCACCATATCCAAAACTAGGATTATTATAATGCGATCCTATTCTAGGATCCATACAAACTCCTTTAATAATCTTATCTGTATCTAATACTTTAACTTGTGCATACGTATCTAACTCATTAAAGTACGCAACTCTAACTGCTAGATAAGTGTTAGCAAATAGTTTTATAGCTTCGGATTCAGTTGGAGGTGCAATAAGAATAGGTATTTCTTGTTCTTTTACTCCTCTGCGCTTTTCTTCAGTACGAGCTCCTTCTAATAATAAATTAGCAAATGTCCTAGCTTGATCAGTTTGATTTTCTTCAGCACCAACTACAATTCTACTTGGGTGAAGATTGTCATAAAGAGCTTTTGATTCCCTCAAAAATTCTGGACTAAATATTATATTTGAAGTATTATATTTCTTTTTTATCGTTTCCGTATATCCAACTGGAATTGTGGATTTTATTACCATTAAAACATCTGGATTATATTTTAATGTTTGTTCAATTGCATCTTCTACAGCAGATGTGTCAAAAAAATTACCTTTATCATCATAGTTTGTTGGTGTTGCTATAATAACTAACTCTGCTGAAGAATATGCTTCTTTTTTATCTGTAGTTGTCCTCAGATTTAAATTACGGCTGCCTTCTTTCACCTCTTTAAAAAAACGTTCAATCTCATCGTCTTGAATAGGACTTATAAATTTATTTAACTTTTCTGCCTTTGATTCTGTTGTCGTAATTGCTGTTATTTCATGATTTTGTGCTAGCAGAACCGATAATGATAACCCTACATAACCTACACCCGCTACTGTAATTTTCATAATATCACCCTTTCAAATTTATATTTATATTTTTATTTTCTATAAAATTCCTTATACCATACCGCGAAATTTCTTAGACCTTCTCTGATATTTGTCGTTGGTCTAAAATTAAATTCATTTTCTAATTCACTACAATCAGCATATGTTATAGGAACATCACCCTGTTGCATACCTACTAATTCTCTATGTTCCTCAAAATTATAATCTTTTGCCAAAATTACACAGTTAACTAAGTCTTCTTGTAATATTCTGATATGATCTAAAAATTCACTATTCCTTTAGTCCCTCTATTATTTTATTTATTCTTTCATCATCCAAGTATTCCTCGTATGGTAATCTTAATAGATCACCTACATAAATTTGAGATTCGTTACCTTTCCACTTATCTATGCCATTACATGGAGTAAATGTTAGTTCTCCAAAAAATATCTTTCCATTAATTTGATATAAATCTACTCTAACATATATAAAGTCTTCTGCTAATATTTCTGCTATTTCCAACATCTTATCAAGTTGTTTCGGTCTTTCAATTTCATTTGGATGATTTCTATATGTAGATGAATCCATTGTAATATTCAATCTACTCCAACTTGTATTGTACCATGACTCTAAAACATTATGTCCAATTCTATCTGATAAATATTCAATGATTAGCGGTTTACCATTGAAACAATGGATTTTATAATCTGCTAAGCTTGGTCCATCCATATCTAGAAGTTTCTCACATATTATTTTTCTTTCAATATCGATATAATGAATTTCCATTCCAGCATATCCAAAAGGCAATCTTCTCCAAGTATCCATAGATTTTTTTAATTCTGGATAATTTATATCTTCTTTATTGTGTATTATTTTATATCTTGCTGATCCTGTCGTAGACTTAAATATCATTCTATCTGGAAGATTACAAAATTCAATTTCGTCAAATGTATTCCAATATCCATATAGAGGTACAAGGTACTCTTTTCCAATTTTTTTAATTATATATTCTCTTACAGTATATTTATCTGCACATTTTGTCTTTAATGATGAATTATCAAATATTTTTAACCATTGAATTTTTTCATTAAAAGTCTGTGGATTAACCAATGGATTCTTATTCTCTTCTGTATTGAACTTATACCATTCTATTAGCTCATCTTCATAGTCTTGTTTTTTTAGCTTAGAATAATACCTTTGATATATATATTCATATATATCAAATTCAATTATTCCTAATTTATTTAAAATTCTTTTTAAAACTCCAATAATTCCTAGCCTTTTAATATAATACTTGACTTTAAATAGTTTCATTTTACCTCCGATGATATTATATCCTTTACTACAATTATTACTTTAGCTTTCTTAATATTATAGATGAAGCTAATTTAAATATTTTTATTGCTTTTTCATTATATGCAATAATGTTTAATATTATTGTTATTATCGTTGTTAGCGTAAATACAACGATGGCTTTTATTATCCAATTTAAATAGTTATCAGCAGAAAAAAGATTAAAATAATTAGACAGTAATGAAACCATTAAAATGATAAATGACATTAACATTATTTTTTTCATGCTATTAAAAGAATCAACCTTTAGAATTCTCCTATTTGAATGATAAATAAACTCTATTGTTCTTATTACCATTGCAATTATGGTTCCAATTGCCACACCAACAATACCAAATCTTTTAACTAATATTAAAGAAATAATTATATTTGACAAACACTCAACCCAAGCTCCCACTCTAGTTTGTCGAAAATCTCCATTTGCATAAGCCAAAGTAAGATAAGGAAGTCTGACAGACCATATTAATTCACTTATTACTAATAAAATTGCAAATGTTGGCCTAATATAATTTGCATCGTGTATGTTTTGAGTATATATTTTTACAAATGGTACAATTAAGACAAGTGAGCAAGAAAATAATATTGAACATATAATAAAATATACAATTTCATACATTTCAAATTTTATTCGTAAATTCTCAATTTCTTTTTTGCTTATCATATCTCCAAATGCTGCATCAAGACCTGATGAGAATGATGAGATTAAAGCTTTAACACCTTTTACTATTAACATATATACAGAATATACAGAAACTTCTGAAAGAGTTGAGAATATAGATAAAATTGTTATATCTGTATTAGAGTGAATTACATAGGCAATATGTTGTGCTAGGCCATCCCATTTGTCCTTTAATACATAATCTTTATTAGCATCTGCTAATTTAATATTGTATTTTTTCTTTACATATAAATTTTGGATTATTGGTCTTAGAACAAATATTAGACTTGTTCCAAGTTTCAACATATGCACCGATACCTCTTTATTTGCCATAAATAGAGCTATAATTATTGCTAAAAAGTATGTTCCTATCTGAATAACCGAAATCACATATGTTTCCTGATTGGCCTGTAAAAATATAGAATATACCATTCCAAAAAAATACTCACAGAATATACTTACTGAAATTATTATTATCAGTGACGATACATATAATGTACTATTATTCAGACTAATCATTTTTGGGTAAAAAAGCAAAAGTATTAATATATATGCAATAAATATAAATGCTATCTTTTTAAAAAACTTTTCAGTGGCGTACAATATATTTCTAATTTCTTTTGTATTTTTATCCGCTATTGGTTTATATAATCTAGACTTTACCACTGGTCCCACTCCAGATTCAAGTAAACTAATATAAGCTAAAAACTGTGTAATAGATGAAATAAGTCCATTAACATTTGATCCATAGTTTGACATTATAATTTTAGGTAATATAAAACCATAGGCAAATATAAAAAATTGCAATATTAAATTTGAAATAACATTGTAAAATGCTTTCTTGCTTCTCATTATTCTTCCTTTTTTAACGACTATATCTTTTATTTAAAATTATCTCATCATTATTTTTCTCATTAATAAAATATATTAATGAGAAAAAAATAGGGATTATGAATTGTTCTTTATTATAAATAGGCTCAGATAAGAATATAAGTTGGCAAAATATACTATATCCTAGCAACATATCTATTACTACGTTCCTTTTTCCTTTGTATGAAAAAATAGGATATAGTATTATCATTATCAATATAGACAATCCTACTAGCCCTCTCTGAAATTGGATATCCAAAAAATAATTATGAGCACCATAAAAATTACCAATTAACCTTACTATTGTGTAGTCATCCAACGCCCCATATCCTAAGAAAATTTTATCCAGTATTAATAGCTTTATATTTTCCCATAATAAAGTTCTATTTGATAAGTTGGTACTTTTCCTAAATAATCTTGAAATTAATTCTGAAAAACTTGGGCTAAAAACAAATAGAATTTCCATGATAAAAATTACGAATACTAATAGTAAAAATACTTCTTTTAGTTTAATTTTATTCTTCTTTATCATGTATATCCATAATATTAGAAATATGGTAGCTATTACTGATGTTGCTGTAAAATATATTTTAAATGCCTGATAAAATATACCAAATAAGAAAATTAATGATGCAAGGGAGACGTTCTTATGTTTTTTTGCGTCGATAATTGTGGAACAGCACATTCCTGCAACAATGTGCTTGACAGTTGAATTTACATTTCCATATAAAAAATTTGGAAATAATGGATCATATGTTAAAGATGGTATTCCATTTGGATATATGAATAAAACAATTATATTTATAACAAAAAACACCAATGTAATATCTCTTATAACATATAAAAACGCTTCTCTTTTAAGTTCATCTTTTAAGATAATCGTCATATTATAGCAGATTAAGATAATTATAAATGCATGTATGATTCCATCTCTAATATTTCCCTTATTTATTATAGTCGCAACAATTAACGAAATATTGAAGGCTATAATTAAGTTTAATGATTTATTATAAATTTTCTTACTTATTATTGGATTAATTACCAATAGGCTATATGAGACTATCTTTATAGAATCCAATAATGTTCCAGGGTATAATTCATTAAATGCTGGTGGAATTAAAAATATCAAAAACATAAAGAAATAGTATATATAATATTTTACTTTATTTCTGTTGATTCTTATGTCTAATAAATTCATGGCAGCTCCTATCGATATTTACAAGAGATTCGTATTATTTTCTCCTATTTTTTATTTTTGATAAATAATTATATAGATTATAAACATAATAATATGTTTTTAATTTTTTCTTTTTTAAGAAATATATCATTATTTTCAGTCTAAATGGAAGAAATTTCTCTTCAACTTTATTTATCGCCGTTTCATATTCTTCTACATTAATTAAATCTTTTAATAAATCTACTTTGACTTCCAATTGAGCACTATTATTTTTATTAAAAAAATTGTGATCTATATTCCACATTATAACTTGTATATATCTAAGATATAATGCTTCATAAAAACTATTATCTTTATTCATCACTGTTATAAATTTTAAATATTCTGATATAAGATTGTTGAACTCCATTACACTATTTCTTAAAAATCTTTTCCCAGAACTTATTGAATTAATGGATATTCTATAATTATACAGACACATATCTAGATAGTAAATTGATTCTATGTTTTCTGTAGCATTTAGCCAAAAAATAGTATCCTGCGCTTTTATTAAACCTGGTTTGAATCTTATTTTATTATCAAGTAAAGCCTTCTTTTTTATAACCTTACACCAAGTTGTTCCTGATGAAACGATTGTTTTATTATCTCCACCACTATAGTACTGCGAAATCATTCTCTTCTGAAACAAATTTTTTTCTTCAGTAATATATTTACTGTCTGAAAAAGGAACGGTTCTGCATTCATAATTATTATCAGAATCTATATATGCACGATAGTTGAATACAAGCATATCTGTATCTTTTTCGTTTATGCAATCTATTATCTTTTCAATAAAATTTGCTTCAACAAAATCATCACCATCTACAAAAGTTATCCAATTTCCTGTTGAGTTCTCAATACCTGTGTTTCTAGCCACAGAAACCCCCGAATTCTTCTGATGAATCACCTTAATATTCTCATATTTTGAATAATTGTCACATATTTCAGATGATTCATCGGTGCTTCCATCATCTACAAGAATTAATTCAGAAAATTCATTCATGCTGCTTAGCAAAGAATTTATGCACTTTTCAATATACTTATCAACATTATAAACTGCAACTATGACGCTTAATTTAATCATTAGTACTCCTTAATAATTTATATTCTTTTTGCATTTGAAAGTTATCCTTACCTGTGAATGTCCTATATATTTGTTTGCAATCATTCAACAATTTTATTCTATCTGATTTTTCACAATTGAAAAGATCATAAGTATCTGCGACTTTCTCGAACGATTTTTCTTTTATTGTTTTTGATATAGAAAATGAAATTTCATAGTCGGTCTTATTATTTATATCTATGTGTAAAACGATTGAATATAATGGTAAATTTTCATCAATTAAATATACAGTATCTGGTGATAAAAAGAAGTTTCCTAATGAATATGCTACAAATTTATTCTTATTAAATTCACATTTTTGAACAACGTGTGGATGATGACCAATAACAAAGTCTACACCTATTCGTTGTAGTTGTTTAACTAATTCTAACGTATACATTCCGGGATTTCGATTAAACTGACCTCCAGAATGCATCATTAATATTACAAAATCAGAATTTTTCTTGAGAAATTTCACATCTTCTAATAATTTATTATCTAATGGTTTTAGCTTCTTGTTGTCCACTCTTGGTCTATTATATGTTTTCTTTAATTTCTTTAATATTTTTACTCTGTTTTCTGCTGAAATAAGTTTTTCTTTAACTATTGAGTAAAAATCTTTTCTGCTTTCATCTATCCAGTCTTGTTCTTCAAAGAAATTAACCATATATTCATCATTTTTTGATAATTTTTGTTTATTGATACTGTAATTTGATCCATATGTGTATGCTAATAATCCTATTTTTAACCCTTCTAATTCTATTATTCTATATCTCATATCCGTATTGTACTTATTTGTCCCGATATATTCAATATCATTATTTTTTAGTATATCTATAGTACGTGTTAATCCTTCTGCTCCTCTATCTAAACAGTGATTATTAGCAGTTGAAAGCATATTAAATCCGGATTTTTTTAATTCATTTACTATTGTATCAGGAGTATTATACGAGTAAATATCACGAGAATATTTTAGTTTTTTACCAGCAAGGACTGTCTCTAAATTTCCAATAAGGTAATCTGTTTTTGAAAAGATGTTTGTTTCTGAAAACATTCCATTAAAATTAAAGTTATTTTTTTTAATCTTTCTTAATGTTGTCAGCTCACACATTATATCACCAGTAAAACTAAGCCTCATATAAAATTACCTCCTATATTTTATTGATTATTTCTTTGTATTTAATCCATTTCCCTATTTGATCAGGTATTTGAACAACATCTGGATCTGACGCGCTATTACCTTCAATGATACAAATAGTTCCATCATTTTTTATAGCTATATCCCAACCTACATATCTTATATTTTTATTAACATCAGCTGCACACTTTACTGTTTCAAGCACATTTTCCCAGTATGGGATTTTAAATCCTACTATTTGTTTGTTTGAAATAGGATGGATTATATATCTATTATTTTTTTTATCTATTGCTTGTGTATATACTATTCCAGTATCTATATCTATTAGTGCAGCAAGTCCTAGATGATGAAAATTATCTGTGCATCCTTTTCCATTCCCACATCTAAATACAGCGTTCATTATTTCAATAGTTTTACCTGTATTTATAGTAACAACTCTTAATGTATTTACTGATGACGGATTGAAATCTGACATTTCTTGGTTCTGTATAATTAATTCTTCTAAAATTACATTCATGGCACGTAATTCCGAATACTTTTGCTCCAAATCTAATATTGCGTTATAATCTAGTATTCCTATTCCATTTCCACCGCTACCATCTTTTATTTTATACATAGAAACTGGGAATTTAACTACAAACTCATGAAACTCATCATATGTTGCATTGCTTAAATCTATCCAATCTCTTCCAAGAAATTTACTGTAATTTTGATAAAATATGCTCTTATCGTCAAACTCTTTAGTTTTTAATTTCCCATTACAAACAGTCACAATTTTTTTCCATTTACGAGCTACAATAAATTTTTTTCTATCAAATGATCTTCTATAGAAAAATTTATATTGGAAATAATCATTTATTCCACATCCGTATCGTAGTATACACCATATAAAATCTAAAATAATATAAGTTTTTTTAAAAAAACCGACATTTTCTTCTATAAAATACTTTTGCAATAAATTATATTTTTTAAAATGAACAGTTATATATTCAAGTCCTCTTGAACTATTATATCCTGTAATTTTCTGAGTATGATTGTCGGTTTTATCATTTCTTTTCATTTTACAATCCAATTTCCTTTATCGTTTTCAACTGCCAATTCATATAAACTATTTGCTAGATACACATCTATAAGAGCTAAGCCTACAGAATTGAAGTAAATAAATTCATTATCGCTTTCTCTACCTTTTTTCCTTCCATTTATTATGTCAACAAGGTCAGCATATATATCGATATCTTGTAATAATCCTTGTTTATACATTTGTGAAATTGTCTGAGTCCTATGTTTTACACATTCCCAACTATCACAAATAATCTTATTTGCACTTAATGCTACATCAAACTCATCTTCAAGACCTGCAACATGAATGTACAAGCTTCCTTCTTTTATCCATTTTTTCTTCAAGACATTCTCTTGGGAACTAATGGCTGTAACTATTATGTCGCTGTTACTAGCAGCTTCTTCGTAATCATTCGATGAATTAATAAATTTTACATCTGGATAAAGTTTCTCTAATTCATTAATTAGATCTGCAATTTTAGCTTTTGTTCTTGAAGAAAAATAGCATGTATCTAACTCTGGAAGGACACATTTTATTAATTTAAAGTGAGCTTTAGCTTCTTCACCTGCACCAATAAATCCTATAACTTTTGAATTTGTTCTTGCTAAATACTTTGCAGCAATAGCTCCAACTGCTGCTGTTCTTAGACTAGTTACTAATGTTGAGTTTAATATTGATTTAAGCTTTCCTGTTTCTGTTTCAGACAACAAAGTAAATCCTTCAACATTATCTATTTCTTTTTTCTTATTAGATGGAAATACTGATATCCATTTTATCCCTGAAATGTTTTTATCTAAAATAGTAGCTGGAAGACAGTTAATTCTATTCTGAGTTCTTTCATCTATTATTAAAGATGTTTTATCCGGTTGCATTACTGTTTCAGATTGAGTTAACAATAACGCTTCTTGAACGGTAGATAATATATAATCATAATTTTTGTTTATCAACGAATTTATATCTTCAGATGATATATACAGGAATTTATCTTTCATTATATCTCCCAAATTGTAAACAACATATTTACATCATTTTCATCTCTTACATCTAGTACATCTTTCGACTTTTTAAATGTATCATTAATTTCCTCAATTGTATTTCCTGTAACATGCAAATATCCAAACACCTGTAGTGTAGTACCTGAGGCTGGTATAGTATCTTCTATTGAGTGTGATTGAACAAATTCATGAACTCCTTGTATTTGTCGCAATCTATCTATGCCTCTTATTTGTTTTATAGTACAAGGTTTAATTTGTATAGGTAAAATTGAATATAATTTGTTCTTATCGTGATTTACTTCAGTAATATCATCAAAATTCTTATATAGTCCATTTCCATATAACGAATGATTAATAAGTATTTTCATCTGATTTATACCATAAAAATACTCTACTGGATAGTAAGTCAATGATCCTCCATATCTAAATCCTATCTCATTAAAAATAAATTTATTTTCATAATAAAAAGATTCAATCCATATAGCACCGTATTCGATTTCCTGATCTTTTATCATTTTTATAGCTTTCGCATTTGTGCTCTCTAAATATTCTGCCTCATAGATGGATGGAAATACTTGTAGTGCCATAACAGGCGCCGCGTTTTCTTTTATTTTTTTTGATTTCTTATCACTCATACCACAATATTTCACTATTCCATCTTGAATTGTATATTGTATGATTATGCTATCTGATGGAATATATCGTTCTATCAAGATGTTCTTTGATTTTGAATTATCTAGTGCTTTTTCAATGCCTATCTTTAGTTGTTCCTTGTTTTTACAAATACTTATTCCTGTTGATCCGTTGTTATCCACAGGTTTGGTAACTAAAGGATAGTACTTCATATCATCTAGCTTATCGTCCCCGATATCAAATGTCTCTGTTACATTAATTCCATGTTCTATACATTTATCTTTGAATATTCTTTTATTTGTAGACATTTCCCACTGTTTCTTATTTGTGTAGTATGGCAGTCCTAATCTTTCACATAATTCTATTGCTACTGGTATGTTAACTTCGCTTGCTCCAGCATATATACCATCTACATTCTTATTAATGCACAGTTCGTAAACTCTTTCGATGTCTATTGTGCTAATTGAATAAGATTCATCTGCGATTGATTTCACTACAGCTTTTGGCAATTCTTGATTGTCTACAGCTATTAATTTATATCCTTTTTCTTTTACGTATTTCGCTGCATCAAGAAAATAATTAGAAGCACCTAAAAAAAGTATAGTTTTATTGTTCATTTTCAACCTCTATCTTAATCATCTTAATTGCTCTTTCAGCATTTGCAATAGCTTCAATTTCGTTATCTCCCTCTGCTATTACATGACCAATTCTGTCCCTACTATTTTTTATTTCTGAAATATTGTCTCCTTCTTTTACACATATTTCAATTTCTACTATCCCTGGTAGCTTTTTTGCATCGTCTAACCTTGTAATACTTTTTATCTTTCCTGGATTTATTTTAAAATAACGAATAGCAGAACCTTTTTGTTTTTTAATTGGTAAAACTACTTTTTCATTCAGTGATATTTCTAACATTAATTCTATCATATCTATTCCTGTACTTAGTGGTACTAAATTGCTCGTGATGAAGTCTCCTCCCATCCTAGCTCCCATTTCTATAACTTTAGGTCCTTCTTTGGTAAGCATGACTTCTATATGAGCCGGACCGTTTTTTACACCTATAGACTCACAGGTAGCACTTACTAAGCAGCTCAACTCATCCATTAATTTCTGTTCAATATTTGCTGGTTGACTATGTCCAAGCTCAACAAAATACGGACTACCCGTTGTTTCCTTTTTGGTAACTGCTAATATATTTGAAACTCCATCAATACACATAACTTCTATACTGATTTCTTGTCCTACTAAATACTCTTCAACAATTACTGATCCGTTTCTGCTAAAACCCTTACTGTATATAATAGCATCGTTTAGTTTGTCTACTGAATCTACTAGCTTTACGCCCCTACTCCCAGAGCTATCTGTTGGCTTAATAACACATGGAAACTTTATAGAATATTGATTATAATCATAATTATTCTCCTTTTCTAAAACAAAGTACCACGGATGTGGTACGCCGTCTTTTTCAAAGGACTGAATCATAAGCGCCTTGTCGGTAGCCTTAAGAGAGGATTCATAACTTATTGAAGTTAAACCTAGTTTTTCAGATGAATAAGCTATTGATCTAACCGGCATATCTGTAGCGGTTGTTACAATTGCATCAGCCTTGAATTTTTTCGCAACTTCATATACACCTTTTTCATCAGTCGTGCTAACACAAAAAAACTCGTCCGCTTGTTCAACACAGACTGCATTTTCATTATAATCAACTATTCCTAAATAATATCCGTCTTCAATAACCTTGTCAATTAAAGGTTTTTGCAAAATTGAAGCTCCCAATACTAATACTCTCTTTTTTTTCATACTTATAGTAAACCTCTAGCTATTATAAATACCTGTTTTGAACAGAACAATTTTAATTGTTTTGATTAAAATTTTTAAATCAGTACTGAGTGAAATATTATCTACATACCAGCAATCTTTTATTATTTTTTCTGATTGCGATATTGTATTTCTATAATACGCTTGACTGTACCCTGTTATTCCAGGCAAAACATTTAATCTTTTTTTTCTATATTCATCTAATTCATCATATCTCATACTTACCAAACTTGGTCTTGGACCTATGAAAGACATTTCACCCTTTAACACGTTGAAAATTTGAGGCAACTCATCTATTGATAGTTTTCTTATTATTTTCCCTATTTTCGTTAATCTTTCATCTTTTTTGCTGTTATAGGTTGATCCGTCAGGATTTCTCAAGTCAGGTGAATTTATTTTCATTGATCTCAATTTGTACATTTTAAATACAGTTCCATTTATTCCTCGTCGTTCTGATATGTAAAATATATCTCCTTTATCTTCCATATATATAAGTATTCCAAAAATAATACATACAATTAATACTATCGGCGAAATAATTAAAGATACAAAAAAATCAATAACTCTTTTTAATATTTTTTGATAAAACAAAATTTCCCCCTACAACAATTTTCTTAAACTATTTATAATATATTCTACGTCTTTTTCAGAAAGAAGAGTGTGTAAAGGTAAAGTTATCTCGTTTTTATAAAAATCATAAGCATTGTTATAATCCTCTATTTTAAAACCTAATTTCTTATAAGCCGTTAGCATCGGCAATGGTTTATAATGAACATTACATGCAATACCTTGTTCTCCCATTTTTTTAATAATTATATTTCTCTTATTTTCATCATCTTTCATCAATCTTGTTATATATAAATGTCCTGATGAACGATAGTCGTCAGTATAATGATCTAAGTAAAATATTCCTAATTGATTTAGGTAATTGTTATATAGCTTTATCAGACCTTCTCTTTTTAACAACATATCATGATACCTCTTCATCTGAGCTATTCCTATTGATGCCAGAACATCTGTCATATTACACTTATACCACGGTCCTATTACGTCATACTCCCAGGCGCCAACTTGCATTTTAGATAACGCATCTTTTGATTGTCCATGAAGCGAAAATAATTGATACTGCTTATAAATGTCTTCATCACTAATTCCATTTATCGATTTCCAAGTCACTGCTCCACCTTCTGCTGTAGTAAAATTTTTAACTGCATGAAAGCTAAAACATGTAAAGTCAGACACACTTCCTATCTTCTTGTCTTTATAACTTGCTCCAAATGCATGTGCAGCATCTTCGCATATTACTATTCTTCCAATCGCTTCTTGTATCTTATTGCAAGGTTTAAAAATAGTTCTCTTTTTCTCCACTATTTGATGGATTCTATCATAATCACATGGTATTCCAGCAACATCTACTGGGATTATCGCTTTTGTTTTCTCAGTTATTGCGTTCTCTAATTTATCATAATCCATTTCTGTTTTATTTGGATATGAGTCAACAAGAACTAACTTAGCACCTACGTGACATACTACTGACGCTGTAGCAGTATATGTGTATGCCGGAACAATAACTTCATCGCCTTCACCAATGCCTAGCAATCGTAAAGTTAGTTCCGCGCATGCGGTTTGTGAATTTAAACAAACTGCGCCATCTGCTTCGCAAAAACTTGCAACTTGTTTTTCTAATTTTTTTGTTTTTGGTCCTGTTGTAATCCAACCTGATTTTAAAGCATCTATCACTTCATTAATTTCTTCATTACTTATATCTGGTGGTGAGAATTCAATTTTCATGTCTCTCCTTTTATTATTCTGGTTTTAGTCTTATTGACTTACCCTAGTCCATCCGACTTAATTTTTTAATATGTTTTCTATCTTGTCTTTTACTTCTTTCAAACTACTATCATCTGCTACCATCATATATAGTCTATATCCTGGCATGGCATAAGATGGAAGTCCAATTTTGCCTATACCTTTTAGATCTTGTGATTCAATGTTATATCCTTTTGGTGCATCTATTTCTTTGTTTATCATTTGAACCATAAAATCTTTGGACATGTTGGTTTGTGCTGATTTTTCAGCTATTGATAGTATTAGTGATGTTTTGAGTAAGCTTTCCGGTCTGGAAGCTTTTTCTATTATGGCTTTTAATACTCTTTCTTGATTTCTTCCTCTATCATGGTCACCATCAGCTAAATGATATCTTTCTCTAGAGAATACTAATGCTTTTTTCCCATCTAAGTGAACTTTTCCTTTTGGAAAATTATATCCAAATGCACTGAATGTTTGCACGTTGTCAACATCTACACCGCCTAGCACATCAACTACTTCTATTAATGTATTGAAGTTAACTTTTGCGTAGTAATTAATTTTTGTGTCCAAGAAATTTTCTAGTGTTTTGATTGACGAATCAATACCATATATTCCAGCGTGTGTTAGTTTATCTTTTTGATTGTTGCCTCCACCAGCTATTGGAACATAAGTATCTCTAGGAATAGTTGTTATCAAAATTTTTCTTGTTTTTTGATTTACTGATACTATTAAATTAACATCTGATCTTGATACTGTTTCAATAGGACCATATGTGTCTATACCAGAAATATATAGGTTAAACGAATTTTTGTCTTCAGCTTGATTTGAAAGCTTGTTAATTCTAGTAAATTCTTTATCCCCTACTACTTCTGTTAATTCATCAAATTCTGGTATGAAGTCTTTAATTACAGACCTATATGCTTCATTTAAAACGATAAAATCCGTTTTTTTTGTTATGAGATTTTTTGCTGCTAACATATATGAATTAACTTCCGTTGTTTTTAGACTTTTATTAATTTTCCCATTTATTTCATCAACAAATGTATTAATATCTGTTTTGTTTTCTTTTTCATATACCTGTGTCACCAAGTCATCTTTTTTGATTAGCTCTTCTAGGTTAGATGATTTTAACTTTACTAATGATAGTTTGACTTTTGTTTGTTTAATACTTTCAGTATTGGAAACTTTTTCAAGTGCTTTCATTGATTTTGTTATATAAAAAGTCCCTGTAATTGTTGTAGCGATGATTATTGAAAAAAGTATTATCCCAATAGTTTTGGCAACTATACTTTTTCTAGATACTAATAGTACTACTAACAATGTTAATAACACAAACCCGGCTATTATAATTATTTGATACTTACTAGGCAATAATTTGTTTGATAATAAGTTGTAAGAAAAAAGTGCTGCTGCTATTAACGAAATTATTCCTAATACTGATGCTAATACTTTGTTTTTCATGCTATTCCTCTGTTTTTACATTGATGTATTCTGATAGGACGAATCCTTCCATATCATTGTATTTTACTTTTGTCCACTTGACTCCATCAACATCTTTTTCTTCTAATACTTCTAATTCTGTGTTTTGAGGAATAGATGCCAATAGTCTTTGATCAGCTCCAGCTTGTTCTCTTAAATTCAATGATTCCACGTTTACTGTGGCCATTTTCTTAGCTGGTGTTTTTTCTGTATTTTCGGTTTTTTCTTCGTTATTTTTTTCGATTCTTTCTGCTACTTCTTTTTCTGTTTTCTCAGCCTCTTTTTTATCTTTGGATTTTTGGGTTCTCACAGAAACGTAAGTTTCTTGTTCGTAACAGCCAGTTGTAACTACAACTAGGCTCATAAGAATGATCAAAAATTTAACTTTATTTTTCATTTTTATTCCTTCTTAATATTTTTTTCCAGAATGATTCTTTTTTTATTTTAGGAATTTCATCAACTAGTTCAGTTCTTCTAATAAATTCATCGTGTATTATCTTTTGTGGATTTCCTATTACAACTTCATTATACCAGTTTTGTCCCATTTTGTTTTTTAAATAGTCCAATTGTTTCTTAACATCTGGGTTTCTTCTTTCTGGAGAGTGGGTATCCGTTCCAACTATTTGGACCATATTTTTGTCAAGCAATTTGTTTGCCATTTCATATTCTTGGCTGTTTTCGTTTTTTAACGAACTCAAATTTATTTGAAACAATGCTCCTGCTTTGTAAATTTTTTCAATAAAATCAAATTCTTCTTTTGTAACCTGGTATCGTTCGACATGCGCAAGTACAGGTATGTATCCTGATAATTGAATTTGATATATGAGAGAAGGAGCATAGTTAACTTTCCCCAAGAATGGAAATTCTATTAAAACATACTTTGAATCTGCTAATGTGAATACTTCATGATTTTCCAATTCATGTATTGTGTTTTCATCAAGAAATATTTCATTGCCAAGATAAATATCGAAATTTATGTTTCGATTTTTGAGTTCGTTTAAGATAGTTTGTCTGCTTTCAACGATTTCTTTTTTTGATGGTAAGTACTTACCATTATAGTGATGGGGCGTAGCTACTACACCATGATATCCATTTTCTATATATTTGTGGATGATTGCCATGGATTCTTCAAGGCTTTGAGCTCCATCATCTAATCCAAACAATACATGTGTGTGAATATCTATCATAATCTTCTCCAATTTTTTCTATATTATATATTAGGATTGGCTGCTTCCGTATTTGTATCCGTAGCCGTATCCATATCCGTACTTGTGTTTGTTTTTAACTTCTACTTTATTCAACACTGTTCCCAACACATTGGCTCCAACATGTTTAAGATTTTGAAGAGTTACGTCTATTTCTTCGTATTTTGTTTCACCTTGCGCTACTACAAGTAAAACTCCATCTGCCATTGTCGATAACACTTGTGCATCTGTAAGTATTCCTGCAGGAGGTGTGTCTAATATGATGACATCGTATATTGTTTCTAACTTTTCAAGCATTCTCTTCATTCTTTCAGATCCAAGTAACTCTGATGGATTTGGAGGCGTCGGTCCTGTTATTAATATGTCTAGGTCACTTTCTTCGCTATCTTTCATCTTCACTTGATCAAATTCTAATCCTTTTACTAGAAGATTAGTTAATCCCAAATTAAATTGAGTTCCCATAATTTTCCCAATTGATGGGTTTCTAAGGTCGCAATCAATCAACAATACTTTTTGGTGATTTTTCGCCATTGATCTTGCTAATCTTAACGCTATTGTTGATTTTCCTTCACTAGGGTGTGAGGATGTTATTACTATTTTTTGTAATTGTTTATCTATAGATGAAAATGACAAATTTGTTCTTAATGTTCTGATTGCTTCGTCAATCATAGATGTATTGCTATAATAAGCGTGTTTTTTCGCCATACTATTTCTCCTTAATTTCTGGTATTACACCAAGTACTGGTATGTTGAATTTTTCTTGTAATTCTTCTGCAGATTTTATCCTTGTGTCATTGATTTCTATGAATACTGCCATAAATGATGAAATAAATAATCCTAGCAAAGCTCCCAGTGCTGTATTTCTCTTTATTTTAGGAGAAGATGGCTTTTGTGGAAGCACGGCTTCATCCAAAATCTTTACATTATCTATTTGCATTATTGTTTTGATATCTTTTTGGAAAATCTCTGCTGTTTCATTTGCTATATCCATCGCTCTTTGAGGAATGTTGTCTCTTACTTTAACTGATATTAACTCTGTGTCTTTTACTGGTTCTACTTCAACCTTTCTTTGATATTTTTCAATGTCAAAATCAAGTTGTAGGTTTTTGATTACTTGTTCTGCAATACCTCTTGATTTAATTATTTCGCTGTATGTAGATACTAATTTTTGGTTTAGCATTACTTGATTGTATTGCGATCTTTCATCCTTAATGTCGTATTCTTTTGGTTTTCCTATTATCATAGTTGTAGAAGCTTCGTATTGTGGCCTTATCAAAAATTTGCTAACACCAAAAGCTAAAAGCCCTCCGAGAATCATGAATAAAATAATCCACTTTATTCTTCTTTTTATTCCTTCTATAAGTTCTAGTAAACTAATCTCTTCCATAAACTCCTCCGAAGATTTATTTGTAATAATTTTATTAACATCTATATAATTTTATATCATATGCTTTTTTTTGTAAACAATAAAAATGTAAATTTTACTCTTATTTTACAAATCAATAATTTCTCAGGAAATTTTCTTCCATAAGCAAAAAACTCCGAGATATTTCCCGGAGTAAATTTCATTCTGTTAGAGCTTGCATCAATATTTCTCTGAATTTATCTATGTCGATTTTAGTAATCACTTTGCAGTTGAATTCACCATTTTCTTCTTTGATTAAATCTCTGTAGCTCATTCCTCTTGTTTCGTCGTTTTGCACATCAATTTTGATGTACATATCTTCCGTTTCAAAAACTTCTGGGTTATCCAATACGATTACTGAGCAAGGGTCGTGAATTCCTGCATCGTTTGATGCGTAGTATTTCAAAATTCTGTGTGCAAATTTCGTTCTTTTCGTTTCAATTGTGTCCAAGAATTGGATTTGCTCATCAGTTATGCTGGCTTTTTGTGTTACGTTTAGTCCTGCCATTATGATTTTAACTCCGCTTTCAAATACGATTTTCGCTGCTTCTGGATCGACGAAAAAATTAAATTCACTGAGACTTGTGACGTTACCTCTTGTGATGGAGCCACCCATGATGCTGATTTGTTCGATTTTTTTCTTGTCTTCCGGAAAAGTTCTTAACAGTAGTGCAATGTTTGTAAGTGGGCCAACTGCGATTATCGTGATTTTTTCAGTTGAGTTTTGGATAATTTCGTGCATCATTGTAACGGAATTTTCGCTTGTAAGTTCATTCACATCTTCTGATTCGATCATATCTCTGAATCCTGCAATTCCATCATCTCCGTGAACCGTTGCAAAGAAAGGCTCTCTTACAAGTGGTACTTCTTGTCCTTTTCCCATCGCAACATTTATGTCCAAAAGTTTTGCCAAGCATTGCATGTTTCTTGTTGTGTGTTCGATTGATACGTTACCGTTTACTGAAGAAAGTGCCAACAGCTTTAAATTTTTCGAATTTTTAATTGCAAATAAAGCTGCTGCATCATCAACTCCCGGATCAAAATCCAATATACAATTAATCATTAGCACCTCCAAAATTTTTGATGTAATCTACAAAATCATCCACCGACAATAATTTTTCGTTCAAATTAATTGAGTTGCAAAGTCTTTTGACAACAGGTGGTTGGATGTATGCTTTTTGTAAGATTTCATCTTCATCAAAAACTTCCTTCTTATCAGCATCTTTAATGATTTCTTTGTTGGACATCACGACAACTCTGTCGAAGTTTTCAACGACGAATTCCATATCGTGAGTTATCGTTATGATTGTTTTGTTCAAATCGTGCAAATGATCGATGACTCTTTTTAAGCAACTCATAGAATATGCATCTTGTCCTGCTGTCGGTTCATCAAATATGAAAATGTCGCAGTCATTTGCAATTGTAATTGCTATCGTGATGAATTTTCTCGTACTAAATGGTAAATCATAAGGATGGTCGTCCAAATATTCTGAAAGTTCACAGATTTCACAAGCTTGTCTGACACGTTTGTCCATTTCATCTTCGTCGACTTTTAATGCTCTCAACGAAAAAGCGACTTCATCGTAAACTGTGGAGTTGAAGATTTGATCGTTTGGATTTTGGAAGACGTAGCCAATTTTTCTGGAGATTTGCGCTGTTGTCATATCTTTCGTGTTTTTCCCGTCTAGCAAAATCTCCCCAGAGCTTGGTCTCAATAATCCGTTCATTAGTTTTGCACAAGTTGATTTACCGGCTCCGTTTTGTCCTACAATTGCAACTTTTTCTGAAGAATTCACGACCAAATTCAAATCGTTAATCGCTTTGAATCCGTTGGGATAAGTAAAGCTTACATTTTTAAATTCTAATTTGCTCATTAATTTTCCTCCAATTCTTTCTTGCATTCATCCAAAGTTATAGGAATATTTTTGAAAAATCTTGGCTTTTCTGCATTCATCTTGTAGGCAAGTTTTGAAACTATCGGCATGGATCCGTTGTGCTGTTCGATTTTATCGTTGGATAAAACTTCGTGAGTCTCATCGTTGAAGATGATTTCTCCATCATCCATCACCACAACTCTATCGGCATACTCTGCTATCAAATCAATTTTGTGTTCAACCAATATTATCGTTTTGTTTTGTGATTTCAAAAGTTTCAAAATATCGAAAATTTCTTCCGTTCCAAGTGGGTCAAGCTGACTTGTCGGCTCATCGAATATCAACACTTTTGGATTCATTACGATGATTGAAGCTATCGCTACTCTTTGCGATTGTCCACCTGATAATTCGTTAGGGTTTTTATCTTGCAAATCTTCTATTTTAAGTAATTTAATGACATCAGTTACTCTTTGTCTGATTTCTTCTCTTGGAACTCCAAGGTTTTCCAGTCCATAGGCTATTTCTTCGAATACAGTTTTCTTTATTCCAGAGATTTGGCTGAATGGGTTTTGGAATACAAATCCAACTAATTCCGCCATTTCTCCACGTTCAATATCGTTGATATTTTTATTGTCAATGATTATGTCACCTGTGATTTCTCCTTGAACGAAATCCGGAATTATTCCTCTTATAATATTGCACAAAGTCGTCTTGCCGGAACCATTTTTCCCAATAATTCCCACAAATTCTCCTTGTTGTACGTGCAAATCCAAGTTTTTTATCGTCTTTTCTTCTTGAAGTTCATATTTGAACGAAACATTTTTAAGTTCTATCATTATTTAAACCTCCACACCAATGCCAACACAACCAAAGCAATGAAAACATAAAAAATTATTCTGTCCGTAGTTGTTTTCTTGATTTCCTTGAGGCATGTTTTTTCGTTTTCAGATGCAAATCCACGCGCTTCAAGTGTAATTGTCTTTTCGTCGATTTCTGAAAGTGAAGATATAATCAAAGGTCCAAGTGACGGAAAGAACGCCTTCGCTCTGTTTTTAATGGAGCCTGTAGTTTCAATTCCACGCGCTTCTTGTGCTTTGATGATTTTGGAACTTTTCTTAATCATTTCTGGAATCATAGTCATTGTCGCCATAATAACGTAACTTGTAACGTGACTTACTCTTTTTTGTTGAAGAGCTATCATCAAATCTTCAATATCAGTTGTTTCGAAGAACAACAAAAACAAAGTTATAAGTGTAAGAATGAACTTTGTTTGTTCCAAACCATTCAATATTCCGTTAAGTGTCACTCTCATAAATCCTAAATTCAAATACACGTTTTCTGTTGATTTGTCCAAGAATAATTGGAACAAAAACATTATTAATAATACTAATAACAAAACTATCCACAATTTTTTTACGTATTGTTTGAATTTATTGTCCACTAAAGCCAAAATCAAACTTAATGGAAGTACGAAAAGATACGCGAATTGCCATGGCAAAACTAACGAAATAATAACTGTAACTATGACCATAAAAAGTTTTGTTGTTGGGAAAATTTTAGATATCATTTTGCACCTCTCACGTATTTGTTCTTCTTTTCTTTTATGTATTGAATTCCATTAGGATATCTCAACAAATTTCTGTTAGGGATGGATTTTATAAGGAAATAAACTGCAAATGAAGTCAAAAACTTGTCCAAAGTTTCTGTAAGAACAGTCGAACCAATAACAGATTCCCATAATCCTTTTCCTGTTGCAACCAAAAATGTCGTGATTGCGCTTGAACCACTCGCTCCAGTAACACCACCAAAAACCAAAACAGTAATTGGCGCAGACGTAATCATCGCCACAAGCCAAATAATAATTCCTACTACGAATGTCTTTGCTGGAGTTTTAAACATTCCCTTCTTGCCGCAAATCCCTGCAACCAAACCAATCGCACCACTTACAACCAAATAAGGAAGTTGTGTTGGATTAGTAACAGATGTCACTATATTTGTAACAACACCTGTAAGAAAACCAATCCATGGACCGCACAACACACCTGTGAACACAGTTCCTATAACATCCAAATAAACGGGCAATTTTAATGCTGCAGTCAAATTTGCACCAACAAAATTGATAGCTATACCAAGTGGAATTAGTAAAATTACCGACAAGTTATAGCTCATCTTAGATTTAGATTTCATAAATTCCTCCTATAAATTTTACGAAAAAACTTTTCGCGTTGAATAAATTTTATCATAATACGACTAATTAATAAATCATTTTTCGTTAAAAATATTAACAAAGATTTTGTGTTACTAAAATATTTAATTCAAAATCTACAAAACTCTCAGCATACCCTTCTTGTTAGGAAATTGTTGGAAATGAAATTTTTCGTAAAATTTGTCGTAAGGAGTGTTCGCCAACAAAATAATATACGCATCTTCATCGTAATTTTCGTCCAAGTAGTTGCTAACCTCATTCATCAAAACCCTTCCCAAACCATTTTTCTGATAGCTTGAATCCACCATAACATCAGTAACCACAAGACTAATTGCCCCATCCCCGACAACTCTTGCCATCGCAATCAACTTCTCTCCATCGTAAATCGATGTAATGAAAAGGGAATTTTCAATTGCAACCTTCGCATTCTCCTTAGATTTTCTATTTCCAATGCCAGATTTTTCACGCAAATCGTTGTAATCATCTGGACTAACAGCTGCATTTTTTATAACGTATTTTGTATTCATAATTCACCTCACAAAAATAAGCGCTACAATAGCGCTCATTTTATAACTTCATCGACAAAGAAACTAATCCTCTTTCTTTATCTATTCCAATTATTTTTACTTTTACGGTGTCACTTACTTCGCACACTTCTCTTGGGTTTTTGATGTACGAATCGCTCATTTTAGATATGTGGCAAAGTCCATCTTCTTTTATTCCGATGTCTATGAAGGCACCGAAGTCCACGACGTTTCTGACTGTTCCTGTGACTATCATTCCTTCTTCCAAATCGTCGATTGACAATACGTCTTGTCTTAGAACTGGTTTTGGCATTTCGTCACGTGGGTCTCTGCCTGGTTTTTTTAGTTCTTCGATTATATCACGCAAAGTAGGTTCTCCTACTTCCAATTCTTCGGAAAGTTTTTTCACATCGATATCGTTCAAATCGTATTTCATGATTTGTTTTGCGATTTCATAGCTTTCTGGGTGAACTTCTGTGTTGTCCAATATTTCTTCGCTTTCAGGAATTCTCAAAAATCCTGCACATTGTACGAATGCTTTTGGTCCAATTCCTTTTACTTTCAAAATTTCTTGACGATTAGTGAATGGTCCGTTTTCTATTTTGTAATCCACGATGTTTTTCGCAGTTGTTTTTGTAATTCCAGATACGTAATTCAAAAGCGCAGAGCTTGCTGTGTTGATGTTGACACCAACTGTGTTAACGCAATCTTCCACTACTTCTTCAAGTGATGATTTTAATTTCTTTTGGTTGACGTCGTGTTGATATTGTCCGACTCCGATAGATTGTGGAGAGATTTTTACCAATTCTGCCAATGGATCTTGGATACGACGTGCGATTGAGATGGCACCTCTGATAGTTACATCTAAATCAGGGAATTCTTCGATTGCAAGTTTTGATGCAGAGTAAATACTAGCTCCCGCTTCGTTTACGATTGCGTAGAAGATTTCATCGTCGATTTGCGCTAACAAATCAGATACGTATTTTTCTGTTTCACGAGAAGCTGTTCCGTTACCGATTGCAATTAGCTTTACGTTGTATCTGTCGATAAAATCCTTCAAAGTTTCGTCTGCTCTTTGGATTTGTTTTCTCGCATCAGTCACATAAATTACTGCGCTGTCCAAGAAATCACCATATTCAGATATTACAGCCACTTTGCAACCAGTTCTAAATCCAGGGTCAAGTCCAATAATCGCAGTTTCTTTTATAGGTGGTTGCATCAAATACGGTTTCAAATTGCTTTTGAATACGCCGATTGATTCGTCGTCTGCCATTTCTTTCATACTTTGGCGCACTTCTGTTTCGATTGATGGAACGATCAATCTCTTGTAACTATCTTTGACTGCTTTTTCAATCAAATCATAAGTTTCAAAATCATTTTGTCTGGCGATTTTTCTCATAATTTTGAAAATATTGTAATCGTCATTTAATACGAATGAAACTTTCAAGAATCCTTCCTTTTCTCCTCTGAAAACTGCAAGAATTCTATGCGCTTTGACATCTTTTACTTTTTCTGAATAATCGTAGTACATCTTGTATGTGCCGGATTCGTCTTCGTTTTTTTCTTCAGTTTTCATAATGCCGTCTATAATGAACGAATTACGAACGATATCCCTGAACACTTTTTGTTCAGATACGAACTCAGCTATGATGTCCAAACTTTTCGCGATAGCATCATCAACTGTTTTGATTTCTTCTCCGTTGATAAATTCTGAGGCTTTTTTCTCAATCTCAGATAAAGAGTGAGTTTTCTCCATTATCATATCTGCTACTGGTTGAAGTCCCAATTCCACAGCGATTGATCCACGAGTTCTCTTCTTAGGCTTAAATGGAAGATAAATATCTTCTAATTCTGTCAAAATAGTCGCTTCGTCGATTTGTTTTTTCAAATCTTCTGTGAGTTTTCCTTGTTCATCGATAAGACGTGTGATGTCGTCTTTTCTTTCTTGCAAGTTTCTCAAATATGTAAGCCTATCGTTTAATTGTCTCAACGTTTCGTCAGTCAAATTCCCAGTGATTTCTTTTCTGTATCTGGCTATAAAAGGAATTGTGTTTCCCTCATCTAATAATTCAACCGTCTTAACAACGTTATCATATTTTATGTCTAATTCTTCTGATAATTTTTGTAGTATATTCATTCTCTTCCTTCTCTTTTAATAAACTATAATCTATATTTTAACATTATTTTATTTATTTTTCCACATTAAAGCAATTTGCACCAAAATTTCAAAAACCATCAAGCAAAACACTTGATGGTTTAATTGATTACGATTTAAATAATTTCGCCTTTTTTTCTTTTTCTAATTGTTCCAAGAAAATCTCTTTTTGAATCAAGTGAGTTTTTCTGATGGAACCTGCAATGTCTGCTACTAACATAAAAATCGTCGACGCCGACACGTAATAAAAGTCGATAAATGAGTATTCGATGAATCCTCTTGATGGAGGTGTCATTTGCCCTATGAAAAGCATCATGAATATCGCTACGAATACAATTGTGAAATTGAATTTGAAAATAAATCCATGAAAATATCCAAGTAATGCTGCGATAGCCAAGAATATCATCAAGCAATGGTCAATCAAAAATCCATGCGCATGAGACAATGTGTATCTGATGATTATCATGAACAATATGTAAATCAACGAGTAAATAATAAGTTTGGTGTTTTTTGACATTTCAAATCTCCTTTTGTTAAAACATTTTCCGTAATTGTGATTTGCTTGAATTTTTTGTAAAGTTTGCAATAAAATTTACAAAATAAAACATATCAATATTATTTTAGCACAATTTATAATTTTATTCTACAAATCATTAAAAGGTTATCCTAATTCACAGCCTTGAAAAATTGTAAAATTTATATTAAAATTAACTAATAACTAGGAGGCTAATATGAAACCGTATATTGTGGGAGTCGCAGGTGGAAGTGCTTCAGGTAAGACTGAAATCGTGAAGACTTTGAAAAAACATTTTGAAGATAAAATAGAAATTATTGAACACGACAATTATTACTTTGCTCATGATGATTTGACAATGGAAGAACGTGCGTGTTTGAATTACGATCATCCTCAAGCTTTTGAAACAAATTTGTTGATTGATCACGTTAAAAAAATTATAAATAATGAAGAAATCGACATTCCAACTTACGATTTTACAATTCACACTAGAAGTTCTGATACTTTGAAAAAATTCCCAAAGCCAATTGTGATTGTAGAAGGAATTTTGGTTTTGGAAAATGAAGAGCTTCGCAATTTGATGGATATGAAAGTTTTCGTCGACTGCGACGGAGATGTCAGACTCAAAAGAAGAATTACAAGAGATGTTGTGGAACGTGAAAGAACTATTGAATCGATTTTGACTCAATATATGGAAACTGTAAAGCCTATGCACGAGCTTTTCGTGGAACCTAGTAAGAAATTTGCCGATTTGATTGTGCCAAAAGGTGGCAAGAACAAGGTTGCTATTGATGTGCTTATCAATCATTTGGCTACGAAATTATAAAAAAACCATTTTGCTATTGACTAGAATTAGATTCTAGTATAAAATTTTAATAACTCAATAGAAAATTATGATTGTGACCAGTACCGATTATTCGGGAATTACAACACATGAGTTTTCAAGGTAGTTTCATACTTTGCATGGAACATAAGCTTTTGATTAGAAAGGTGGTACCGCGTAGATTCGCCCTTTCGTGTCAAGAGTTTTTTTATTTTATAGGAGGAGTTTATGATTAATTACGAATTTGAACATGAAAATGTGTATGACGAATTGGTAGCGCGTGGATATTTTGAACAAGCTACATACGAAGATGAATTGAAGGATTTACTCGGAAAAGAAAGAGTTCCATTTTACATTGGATTTGATGCGACTGCAGATAGTTTGACTATTGGCCATTTTATTCAACTTATGGTTATGATGAGAATGCAAGCTCACGGTCACATTCCTATTTGCCTTTTAGGTGGCGGGACTACAATGATTGGTGATCCTTCTGGTCGTAACGATATGAGAAGTATTATGACTAAGGAAGTTATCGACGAAAACGCCAGAAGATTTTATTCTCAAATGACTAGATTTATCGATTTTGGTGAAGACAAGGCTTATATTGAAAACAACAAAAATTGGTTGTTGAATTTGAATTTCTTGGATTTCATGAGGGAAATTGGCGTTCATTTTTCTGTAAATCAAATGTTGACTTTGGAAAGTTACAAGAACAGAATGAAAAAAGGTCTAACATTTTTTGAATTTAGTTATATGTTGATGCAATCATACGACTATTTGGTATTGTACAGAAAATACGGTTGTAAATTACAAATGGGCGGTTCTGATCAATGGTCTAATATTTTGGGCGGATACGATTTGGTTAGAAAATTGGAAAACGACAAAGTTTACGCTATGACTTTCAAACTTTTAACTACTGCTGACGGAGTTAAAATGGGTAAATCACAAAAAGGCGCCGTGTGGTTGGACGAAAACAAAACAACTCCTTACGATTTATTCCAATACATGAGAAATGTAGACGACAGAGATGTGGAAAAATTCTTATTGATGTTGACATTCTTGCCAACTGAAGAATGTAAAAGACTTGGAAGCTTAGAGGGAAGTGACATCAATAAAGCTAAGGAAGTTTTGGCATTTGAAGTGTGCAAATTAGTTCACGGAGAAGAAAAAGCAGAAGAAGCTCGTCAAACAGCAAATGCATTGTTCAATTCAAATGCTGTTGACGAAAATATGCCAACAACTGAAATGAAAGCTTTGGATTTTGAAAATGGAATTGGTTTATTGAATTTGTTGACAATGACAGGACTTACTCAATCAAACAGTGAAGCGCGTAGACTTGTAACTCAAAACGGAATTTCTGTTAATGACAAGAAGGAAGCTGATCCAAAAAGAATTGTAACAATTCACGATTTTAACGACGATGAACTTATTATAAAAAAAGGTAAAAAAGTATATCACAGAGTAAAATTAGTATAATATTTTTAAAAATAGACCTCGGCGATTTTGAATTGATTTTCAAAGTTTGTCGGGGTTTTTGTGTTATAATTAAGTAAATTTAAAAATATTTGTGGAGGTGCAAATGAAAAAATTATTCAAATTTTTAACTAGTAGAATAATGCTTTTGGCAATTGTATTTATAATTCAAATTTCCCTATTAGTTTATTTGATTTTAAGTTTCCAAAGAAATTTTGTGTATGTATACACATTAAATATTATAATATCCTTCGCTTTTACTATAATGGTGGTCAACACCGATGTAAACCCGAGTTTCAAACTAGGATGGCTAATTCCTATATGGATATTCCCGTTGTTTGGAGCGGTGTTCTATTTGTTTTTCAGAAGAAACAGATTCGTTCGTGCACAACAAAGACGAATGGATAAGATTAGTTCATCGTTTAACAACCATATATTGTCGAATGGTAATGTAATTGACGAACTGGAGGGTGACTCCAAGTCAATCGCAACTTACATAAACACGACAGCTCACGCTCCTGTATTTTCAAAAACAAGTTCGAAATATTTGAAAAACGGCGAGGTTTTCTTTGAATATTTGATGGAAGATTTGAGAAACGCAAAAGATTATATTTTCTTGGAGTTTTTCATTATCGAAGAAGGTTATATGTTCAATAATATTCTGGACGTTTTGGAACAAAAAGTAAAAGAAGGAGTCGACGTCAGGATTTTGTACGACGATTTCGGCTGCATCACCAAACTTTCTCGTAGATATTACAAAAAACTAGAAGAAAAAGGCATCAAGGTTCAAGTTTTTAATAAAATCAGAGTTCTACCGATGCCCCGTCACAACAATAGAGACCATAGAAAAATCGTCGTTATCGACGGAAAAGTTGCTTACACTGGCGGATTTAACTTGGCAGATGAGTACATGAACAAAATCCAAAGATTTGGATATTGGAAAGACACTGGTATCAGAGTCACTGGTGATAGCGTGTGGTCATTTACGATAATGTTCTTGTCAATTTGGGAATTGTACGACGATAATGAGCTTGACTACAAATATTATTTCGAAAAAACTGTTCGTGATGTTTCTGAAAACGAAGGCTACTGCCAACCTTACACTGATTCCCCACTGGATAATATACCCGTTGGAAAAGGTACGTATATGCAATTATTATCACGTTCCAGAAAATATTTCTACATTACAACACCGTACTTAATTCCTTCGGATGATATGATAGATTCGCTTAGAGATGCTGCTTTAAGTGGTGTCGATGTCAGAATCATAACGCCTGGAATTCCAGACAAAAAATTGGTGTATATGGTTACAAGAACTTACTACAAAACGCTTTTGGAAGCGGGTGTTAGAATTTTCGAATATACTCCGGGATTTTTACACGCAAAAAGTTGTGTTTCAGATGACAAACACTGCGTCATCGGCTCAATCAATTTGGATTTTAGATCATTGTATCTGCATTTCGAAAACGGAGCGATGTACTACGATTCACACATAGTCGATGATTTAAAGGAAGACTTCTTGGAAATGCAATCACAATCACAAGAAATATTTTCAAGACAATTGGAAAACCAAAGCGTATTTAGAAAAATACTATCCGTAATTCTGAAAGTATTTTCGCCAATGATATGATGAAAAGAAATAATTTGATCGATACGTTAAGGGGATTTGCAATTGTCAACATGGTAATCTACCATTTACTGTTCGATTTGGTCTACCTGGAAAATTTCAGAATCGAATGGTTTGAAAACACGCCAGGCATGATTTGGGAGAGATTCATCTGCATTAGCTTCATTCTGATTTCAGGCTACTGCTTCAACCTATCTCACAATCACAGGAAACACACCATAACGCTTTTTATCGTAGCTATGATTTTGAGCGTTGTGACGTATTTCTTCGCAAATGAGTTTTTCATAGTTTTTGGAATAATTCATCTGTTGTGCTTGGCATCATTCATAACGATATTTGTCGACAAATTAACCCTTAACAAAAAAATATTGTGTGCCCTATCATTTGTAATGTTCATACTAACTTACAAACTAAGCTCTCACCCAATGGATATAAGTACCAATCTGTTTAGTTTCGTTGGATTCTACAACAATAAGTTTAACAGCGGTGATTATTTTCCATTACTACCTTGGTATTTTATGTATTTAGTTGGATATTGCGCAGGTGACTTTTTAGATATACAATTAAATGTAAGAGAGAATGTATTATCTAAAATGGGCAAAAAAAGTTTGATGATTTATTTAATTCACCAACCTATCATAATTATAATCGTACAAATCGTAAAATTTTTAGGAGGATTTAATGAATAAATTCAAAAAATCAATCGTGATGTATCACGATAATTCAGGACAACAAGACATATTTGAAGTATTATCCAAATGTAGTCCTAATATATTAAAATTATCAAATGAAACAGTGTTTTTCCAAAGCCAAGAACAAGGTGATTTCTACAAAAAATGTGAAGAATTAAAAGATTTTGATTTGGTAATCGTAGTCGGAGGAGACGGAACGATAAACGAAGTCATCAACGGATTGTACGATTACGATATGGATCCTGTTATAGGAATTATTCCTGGAGGATCGTTCAACGATTTCTCAAGAACTGTTAACATCGGTGCAAATCCTGTCCAAGCAAGTGAAAATTTGTTAGATGCAGAAGTCAAAGAATACGACTGCATATTAAATGACGACAAAATCGCTCTGAATTTCTGGACAGTAGGAATGGCATCAGAAAACGCACAAAAAATGCAAGACGCTGACAAATCAACATTCGGTGTGTTGACATATATACCAAAAGTTTTTGAAACATTGACACAAGATAATTCCTTTGATTACGAAATGGAAATCGACGGCGAAACAGTAAAAGGAAATGCAGTTATGGTATTTGTCGCTAACGGATTGTACTCAGGAGGAGTTGAAGCTCCAATCTCAGACATCAGCCCAAGCGATGGAGTGTTGAACGTATTTGTAGTTGAACAATCAAACATCGGAGCATTCAAAGCAATGTTCGGACAATCAAACAGCTTTGATTTTAACGAACAAAACGAAGGCGTCAAAACATTCAAAGCAAAAGAAATAAAGTTCATCTCACCTGAAGGATTGGTCGCAGATACAGACGGCGAATTGTACCAAAAAACACCATCAAACATCAAAGTAATAGAAAAAAGATTCAAATTCTTATCCAAATCATTTGAGCAATAAAATTATAGAAGAAAAGCTAACTCAAAAATGAGTTAGCTTTTTAGGTTAAAATTTTAATATAAAAAAGAGACCATCTGAGTGGTCTCCAGTTTAATCTAAGGTTAAAACAATATTAAGGGAGGAGATTGTTTCTTGAGATTAAACTTACTTTGTTTATGCTTATATAATAGACTATGAATGTGTACTAATTATGTTCAAATTAGTAGAGATTATGTTTTAGTGTAAAAACGCAGCACAATATTTTTGATGTGCTGCGTTTTAAATTTATTTAATCAATTTTTTTACAACTGATTCACTTATTGAGTTTTCTCCACCAAATACATTAACTTTTTCAAATTTAGCTTCTTCAAAAGCTTGTTTTGTAGCTTCTGGAATTTCATTTGCTTCTGTTAATAATATTGGGCAATCAATAGAGCCTATTACTAAGCTGTCTGCTGGAACTGTTCCGTTTGCGATGTTAACTTCTACTCTATCTTTGAAGCCATATTCGTAAATCTTCTTTGCTGTTTCGTAACGGTTTGCTCCTGCTATTCTTGTAGGGTTTGGAAGTTTGTTTTCTACTTCTTTAGAGATTGTCTTTTCTCCACCTACAATTATTACTTCTTCAATTTGTTTCAATACTTCTTTTGCTTCTTCTGGTATTCTATCTTGTTGTACGAGTAGTATTGGCATGTTGTTTTTATTAGCTAGTGGCGCTACTGTTAATGCGTCTGCGAATACTTCTCCGCTTGCTATTACAGCTTTTTTAGTTCCTGTTAGCTTGATTATTTCTTGTGCAATCTTAGCACTTGTTTCGTATCTGTCAGATCCAGCTATTGTTCTAACGTTGTATTGTGATAGGCTATCTTTTGTTTTATCTACTGATTTTTCTCCACCTATTACGATTACATTTTTAGCTCCTAATCTCTTGATTTCTTGTGCTACTACTGAATCTAATTGATCTTTTTTAACAAGTAGGATTGGTGCTTTTAATGCTTTCGATAATGCTGATGCTGATAAGCTGTCTGCGAATTGTTCGTAGTTTGCTACGATTACTGTTTCAGCAGATTCGTAGTATTTCTTGGATACTTCTACTGATGTTTGAATTCTGTCAGCTCCTGCAACTCTTGTTGTAGTTTTTTGTTGTTCAGCTGGTGTGTTTGGTGTTGGTGTTACTGTACCAGGTTGATCTGGTGTTGTTCCTGGGTTATCACCTGGTTTTGTAGGATTTTCCTTTTTAAAATCTTTGCAAGCATCTTTTATTGCTTCAAAAATTCCTTCCCTATGATATTTTGCCCTATCATCAACTTTTCTGATTTTTCCAAGACTATCTACATTTGATTTCAATATATCTGAATAATTTAAGCCTTCATAATCATCCAAAGTTTCTAAAGCCAACATGTGATAACCTTCATTATCCTCATCAATATTCAAAATCTCATTTCCGTACTCGTCTTTTTGTCCTTTTCCAATAGTGTAAGACATGTCTAATACATACAAGATTTTGCCGTTTTTGTCAAAATACACATTCATTCCAATATGATAAGATGGAATCGGAAGGGGAGTTTTAAGTTCAAAATGGCCTTGTTTCATAATTGAATCCGCCATATTCCCTTTGTTTTCAGCAATATTAATAAGATTTTGTAATTCTTTTGTTAAACGAGTTAATTTATTATCCACAACAGCTGAATTATTATAAGATTTTTTTGCGTATTCAAGTTTATCCTTCAAAATTCCAGAATTTTCTGGATGATTTTTAATTGTTAGTTCTCCTTTTTTAATTAATGAGTCTAACTTATATCGACTTACAAAAAATTGAGTATCATGGATGTACTTTAACTTCGCACCCTCAGATAATTTGTCTTGTTTTAACAGCTTTTCACATTCAGCCTTCATATCTTTGAATTGCTTTTGAGTATCATCTCTAAGTTGTGTTAAATTTAACTTATTTAATTCATCCAAAACATTTTTCAAATCATCTTTGTTTTTCGTAGTTTCTTCAGGATTAACAACAAAATTGTTTCCATCAGCTAATGTTTTTCCTTTTATTTTAACTAAAACTTTTTTGTGGTTATCCTCAACTTTGTTATCGTCAAATGCGTTAAATTTTATTTCTTTGATTTTATTCGAAAATTCAATCTCTTTTAAATTATTGTATCTGAATGCTTCTTCTCTTACACTTTCCAAATTTTCGGGCATTGTAACCTTTGTAATGCTATTTTTGTAAAAAGTTTGAACAGATATTTCTTTTAATTTTGTTAATAAACTCAAATCTAACTCAGATATTTTGTTATTACAAAAAGCCATTTCTCCTATTTTTTCAACTTTATCGCCCATAAACATTACATTTTGTGCATCGTTATTTCTAAAAGCTGAAATCCCAATTTCCCTAACATTTGGATAAATCACAATTGCAAATAATTTATTAATATGAAACGCACTACTTCCAATTATTTCAGTATTTTCGCCTAATTCAAGCATTTCTATCTTGTTATTCATGAATGCTCCATCTCCAATTATTTTTAGAGCCTCAGGTGCTTCAAATTCTGTCAAATAATTAGACTGGAATGCAAATTTCCCGATTTTTTTCACAGTTTTCGGAAGTTTAATGCTTTGTAAATCGTACTTATTCAAACTACTATTTTCAAAATCCACATTTCGAAAAGCATCATCTCCAATTTCATCAACAACATATTTCCCATTCTTTTCAGGAATTACAAGATTTTTGTTTTCACGAACTTTTAATTTTCCGATACCAGAAAATCCTAGAACTTTACCCTTATCAAATACAAAATCTTTTTCATCCCATTTTGAACTATCCACATCTACTGAAGTCGTCTTATCTTCTTCTGTCGGATTAACAATGGAAGAAGAATCTTTGTTGTCAACATTACCTTTTGACAAAAGCACAACTTTCAATGCATAATTTTCATCACCAAGATTTCCATTAAACGCACCAATCTCAATTTTTTTCACACTATTTGGAAGCTTCACTTGCTTAATTTTATTATCTTGAAAAGCTTGTTCTTTTATAGTTTCTAATTTTTCACAATTAAATTCTATATCTGTAATTTGATTAGATTTAAATGCTCTTTCTCCTAAATTTGTTAAATTTTTAGGTAAAATAAGTTTGCCTTCTATTTGATTATCAAAAAATACTTGATCTCCCAAAAATTTCAAATTATCTGGTAATTTTATAGTCTTTAAACTTAGATGTGCAAATGCATAATCACTAATTTTAGTGATGGTTTTCGGCAAATTAACGCTTTTAATATTACTATTTTCTTCAAAAGCATCTTGTCCAATATAAGTATATCCTTCAGGAATCTCTACAGATTCTATGTCTAATTGATGGAAATCCTCTCCTAGCTTTTTAATTTCGTTTCCATCAACATCTAAGTTGTTAACCTCTCCATTTTCGCCTTCTCTTTGAGTATACTCATCTATCGTACTACTCTTATTGTAGACAAAAGCAAAACTTGCTATTTTTTTCAAATCCACATTTTCTTTGCTTTTTGTTGGTAGCACAACATTTCGATTTCTTTTTAGTTTTTGCACACCGCTTTTCGAAAAACCGTATACAGTATCTCCCACAATCTCAAAATCCTCCGCTGTATATTTGTCATCCGCTGCTTTGGAATTAATATTTAATCCAAAAATCAAAGCAAATACAAAAACTAAAGAAAAAATAATCTTTTTTTTGTTCATACGAACCTCCTATTAAATTAATAATGATATTCTTTATCATCTAAAGAACTTTTTTTATTTTACTATAATCTCAATCCCTTTTCAATGATATTTATTATCAAATTAATTTTAAAAAAAGTTTCGTGCTTATCAATATCTTCAAACACATAATATTGAGCTAGCTAAAATTTTATACGTTACTTTTAGCAATCTTCTATACACAAAAACAGCTCTTAATAAATTAAAAGCTGCATTCAGTAAATTTTATATTCTATTGTAAATTTGCAATCTCCACCAACTCATTCTCGATTTCAAGCATTATGTGATCCCAAGAATGTTTTAATACTAATTCGTGAATTTTTTCTGGTATTGGTTCTTTGTTTTGCACTCTGATTATTTGTTGTTCAATTCCTTTTGCTAATCTATCGACAAATGGTTCGATTTCTGAATCATAAGGTTCATCGATTGATTTGAGTCGTGGCATTTCGACAAATTCGATGGCTGTACTGTTGTTTATTTCGTCTCCTAATGTTTCGATTAGTCCTTCTATTTCTGTGACAACGACTCTCATTCCACAACCCAATGCTTCGATTGCGATAAGTCCCAATCCTTCATAATAGCTTGGCAAAATGTAGATGTCTGAATCTCTCATTTTATTGGAGAGTTTTTTCTGACAAGATGTGTTGTGCAAATCGAAGTGAAGTGAGTTTCCTGTGTTATCCCACAACTCAACTTTTGTTTCTATATCCACATCTCCCACTAGTGTTAATTCCAAATTATCGTATTTTTCTTCTAGTTTTTTAAAAGCTTTGCAAAGTTCGTACACTCCTTTTGCGTGTGATAATTTCCCTGCAAACAATAATTTGATTCTGTCGTTTTGTGGGTCTTCTTTTCTTCTGTAGAATATGTCGCTGTTGTAGCCTCCACCCATTACAACGATTTTTTCTTTGTCGATTCCAAATATATCGGAGATTAGTTCTACGTCTTTTTTGCTTAATGCTAGGACTTTTTGTGCGCGGTTCAGATTATCCACACAAGTCATAAACAATTCTGGGTTGAGGTTTGTTTGTCTGATGTCGGTTCCATGATTTAGTAATAAAACAGGAGTTTCATCGAAAATATCTAACACGAGACTGCTTAACATCCAACAATGATGAGATACGATGACATCTGGCTTGAATTCTTGTTTTGCTTTTTTCAATTGTTTCGTAAATTCATTTGTCCAATCTTCAATCATATCGTGTGTCATATCGCTGTATTTTGTGGAATCGTAGGGCATTTCATCGCTCATTCCAACTATTGGGAAGTTCAACTTTTCGCTTTTAAATTCGACTGGATATTTTTTGATTGATTCATCCAAATTTAATTGGATATTATCTTGTATTCCATATATAGCAGCATTTTCATGATTTTGTCGCATAAATTGAATTACGTTTGTAAAATAAACGCCGCTTCCTGTTTGTTTCGGAAGTTGTGCGATTACGTGTAATATTTTCATGTTATCATCCTTTTTATTATTATTCTTACTTCTATATTATCATAATAAGATTTTAATTTCTTTAGTTATTTATTGAATTTTTTTATAAATCATTGATTATGTTTGTTTTTTAATGTATAATAACTTGTATTATTTTGATTAGGAGGCGATTATTATAGAAAATTTAAACGAACAACGATCAAATCTTCTCGGCAATGAATCCATTCCGAAATTAATCTGGAAGTTTTCAGTTCCAGCTACTATAGGAATGTTGGTTCAAGCTTTGTATAATGTTATAGATAGAATCTTCCTAGGTGCCGGTGTAAATCAAATGTCAATTGGTGGCGTTTATTTGATTTTCCCGATTTTTTTATTTTTGATGGCATTCGGAATGTTGATTGGTGTGGGTGGCAATTCCCTTTCTTCAATCAAATTTGGTGAAGGTAAGAAAAAAGAATCAGAAATCATTCTTGGCACATCTATGTTTTTATCTATTATTTTCGGGATTTTGATATCAGCGATTTTTCTTTTAAATTTAAAATGGTTTTTGAAAATTTTCGGCGCAAGTGACACTTTGATGCCTTACGCTTATGAATATGGAAAAATTATTTTGTATGGTGCACCTTTTCAAATGGTTGGTTTTGCAATGAACAACTTCATCCGTGGCGAAGGAAATCCTAGAGCTGCGATGGTGACGATGTTCATCGGTGCAATCAGCAATATTATTTTGGATTATGTGTTCATTTTTCCTATGAAAATGGGAGTGCAAGGCGCTGCTTGGGCGACTATTATAGGTCAAATTTTGTCTTGTATTTGGGTTGTGAGGTATTTTCTTTCAGACCGTGCACTTTTGAGACTTAAAAAGGAAACATTCAAGCTTGATTTGCACTATTGTAAGCAAATTTTTGCACTGGGCTCTGCTCCATTCGCAATGCAACTTGTAGCTAGTGGTATTAATATTATTTTCAACAATTTCCTTAAAATTTACGGTGGCGACTTGGCGACATCATCTATGAGTGTTATCTACAGTGTCTCACAAATTGCATTCATGCCGATTTTTGGTATTAACCAAGGTATCCAACCAATTTTAGGATTTAATTTCGGAGCGCACAAATACAGACGTGTTCAACACACTCTTAGAATTGCAATTGTAGCTGGAACTGTGTACATGGTTTTGAACTGGGCATTCACTATGCTTAGACCGGATTTGTTGGTGAAGATTTTTATTTCAAGACCAGAAGATTATGCAGTCATCAAAGACATCGCAATTCCTGGACTTAGAATATACAATTCGATGATTTTCATGCTTGGATATTCCATAATTGGATCGTCATTGTTCCAAGCAATCGGCAAACCAAAAATTGGTTTCATATTGACAATGACAAGACAACTTATTTATTTGTTGCCGTTGATGTTGATTTTCCCAAAACTTTTCGGACTTACAGGCGTGTGGTCAGCGATGCCAGTGTCTGATGTTTTATCCACATTAACTACGACTTATTTCTTGGTTAAATCAGGATTTTTGGTTAAAACAATTCACAACGACGACGAATTTGTTCTTGGAATTTAAAAAAGGTTTGAATATTGGATTTCCAATATTCAAACCTTTATTTTTTTAGAATATAAGTACTGAAACTAGAATAGACACTACAGCCGTTATCATTATCATAGGTAGTTTGTAATCAGAAGATGTTTTCTTGAATGATCCCTTATTGAAAATAGCGAACGTAGCCGATGCTACTACAAAAATTGTAGCTGCTATTTTCAAAAATCCTACAGCATCAAACTCATTTGTCCTGAAAAACCTGTAGATTGTTATCAACAAAATATATCCAATACAATACGCATATAATTCCAACACTCCAAATCTATCTTTTTGTTTCAATTTTACCTCCTTATTTTCCTGCAATTGTTACATTATCAAACGCAATAATTGCTGATGCTAAGCTGTTTTTGCGAGATTTCAATTCTTTTGAGAAAATCATAGAATCTTGAACTTCTTTTACATTTAATGAAATTGAACCACCTGTTATGAATGATTCCACGCCATCTTTTACAAGTCTTGCAAGTCTGAATTCTCCACCGAAATCTCCCGTAGCACTGTCCATCAAGAATGACGAGAACGCCAACACTTCAATGTAATCTTGTGATTTCAATTCTTCGACAGAAATATCTCCACCACTCACTTCGAAAACTGGTGATTGTCCCATGTTTTTAACGTTAAGATAGTAACTGTACTTTGCGTTAGTAACCAAGTTTTCTACGACGCCATTTTTGTACAAATCATATTCCACAAGTTTTTTACCTTCTGAATAGACAGGTCTTTTGTTGATTGATGTTTCCAAAGTTGAATTGATTTTCATATTCTACCCTTTCATTAATAATTATAGTAAATACTAGTATCTATTACAATGAATTTAAGAAAATGATATCATAAATTCAGATACTGGAGTAAAATATGTATAAAGGAGTGTAGCCTAATGAAAATTAATATTCAATTAACTCAAGAAGAAATGATTCTTGCAAAAACTTTTTCGAAAAATCATTCGATGAATTTGGAAGATGCTTTTAAAAATGCATTATTCGAAAAAATTGAGTATGAGTACGATACAATCTTAACTGAAATATCTTATAAAGATTACCTAAATGACGAAAAAAATAGCAAACCAATTTCAGAATTACGGAAAGATTTAGACTTGTGATAAACCTAAAAATGGCTACCAATTTTCGGTAGCCATTGTTATTTATTCGTATTTTATCTATTAGCAATGATGACTTTTATTTCGTCGGGATTAATTCCAACCATTGCTTCTCCCAAATCTTTGCTCACTTCAAGCAAAACATCTGGATTATTGTAGTTTTCCACAGCTTTTACGATAGCCTTGGCACGTTTTTCTGGATTTCCACTTTTGAAAATTCCACTACCAACAAACACACCTTCAGCTCCCAATTGTCTCATTAACGCAGCATCAGCAGGAGTTGCAACTCCACCTGCAGAAAAATTAAGTACAGGTAATTTCCTATTTTCGTGAACGTATTTCAATAATTCAAAGCAAACTCCCATTTCTTTTGCTTTATCGTACAACTCATCTTCCTTCAAAGACTTCACCAATGAAATTTCGCCCATGATTTGTCTCATATGTGTAACAGCTTGGACAACATCTCCCGTTCCAGCTTCACCTTTTGTTCTAATCATCTTGGCACCCTCTTTGATTCTTCGTAAAGCTTCAGATAAATTTCTCGCTCCACAAACAAAAGGAGTGTTAAATTTTGATTTGTCGATGTGATATTTGTCATCTGCAGGAGACAAAACTTCTGATTCGTCAATGTAATCAATTCCCAAAGATTCCAAAATTTGCGCCTCAACAAAATGACCAATTCTAACTTTTGCCATCACTGGAATTTTGACAGCTTTCATGATTTCCTCAATCATTTTAGGATCACTCATTCTGCTAACCCCACCAGCAGCTCTAATATCTGCAGGAACTCTTTCAAGTGCCATTACGCTTACAGCTCCAGCCGCTTCTGCAATCCTCGCTTGTTCAGGATTGATTACATCCATTATTACTCCGCCCTTTAATTTTTCATTTAAATCCATTCAAATCACCTCGCTTCTATAATATACGCAAATTGCATCTAATTATAGTAGCAAAATAAAATAATTTTATGGGTACAGATATGTTACTTGAAATAAGTTAAATCTTCATATTTTCCTCGTTCAACAATTTTTCCTCCAACAAGGACAAATACTTCATCATATTTTTTTAAAATCTTTTCGTCCAATTTATGAGTTATAACAAGTGCTGTTTGCTTCAATGAAAGAATAGTATTTTCTATTAATCTTGAGTTCTTAAAATCTAGTGCTGATGTGGCTTCATCTAGAATTATCATATCGCAGTCTCTTATCAAACATCTAGCAATGCTGATTCTTTGCTTTTCACCACCTGAAAAATCCCTCATATTTTCTCCGTAAATAGTATTAAGTTTATTAGGCAACGAATCAATTAATTTGGATAATTCTGACTTTTGTATTGCATATTCAACTCTATCATCAGAAAATTCATTATATAAACAAATATTTTCTTTTATCGTATCATTGAACATAAAGACTTCTTGATTAACTGGAACTATACTTGAGTATAGAGATTTTCTATTGATATCTTTAATTTCGTCTTGTCCTATTTTTACACTTCCTTTGTAATCTTCTAATCTTCCAAGTAAAATCTTAGCTAATGTAGACTTTCCGCTTCCGCTTTCTCCAATTATTGCATATTTCTTACCTTTTTCTAAGTCAAAACTTATATCACTTAATACTAAGTTATCTCCATATGAGTATTCTAAGTTATTTACTGAAATTGTGTCATTATAGTTAAACTTAGCATTTCTCGTATCTTTATTCGTTTCATTAATCATTTTTAATTTAGAAGACACTTGATCTTCCATACTTTTCATAACACTATACATTTCAGGAATCACAGATAGTGGTTGTTGAACAAAGTTAGATAATTGTATCACCATCATGAATTGTCCAACGCTTATAACTTTGAATATTACAAATGAAAATGCAGCTAATTGACTCGCTACATACACAATTGAACTTATAGAAATTGAAACGCTTGAATAAAATGATCTATCTTTGTCAGCAGTATATCGCGCATTTTCATTTTTTATATTTAGATTCTTAAAAATATTTAAAATTCTATTTTCAATCTTAAAAGATTTTATTAAATCATATCCATCTACTATTTCTTTTGATTTTGAAATAAATTGTTCATTGGTTTGAATATATTCTCCTCTAGATTTTTGTGTTTTAGAAGATGAAAGCTTAGAATAAATCAATGGAATCCAACCTACCAAGAACACTATCAGTAAAACGGCTTTTTGATTCATAAATATCGCAAATGCAGCTCCAATGAACATTATAATCATTCTAACAATAGTCAAAAAAGGTTTAACGTACATCTCAGAAATTTGTTCAGATAAATCAGTTACTACATTTAAAATATTTGATGTGTTCATTTCGTTATCTTTGGTTAAGTATGAACTCATCATATTTAACTTAAAATCTTCCATAGCTTTAATGCTCAATCTCTCTGTTTGAACTTCAATAAAATATGTTGCTAATATCTTGAACAACAATGAAAGAATGATTATAGCCGCTACTTCCTTCACACTATAAACTGTACTTCCAGTAGCCAAATCAAATATAACCTTAAATGCAAACGCAAATGACAACTCTGCTAGAATTTCTATGACAGCGGTTATAATGAATACTATAAATTGTCCTAAATTTTGTTTAATTAATAAATCTCTAATGTTTTTCATTATGATAACACCTCATTAAAATAACTTATATCTGAATAATCTCCACTTTGTGTAATTCTTCCGTCTTCTAACAAGAATATTTTATCGTATTTTTTCAGAATGCTCTCGTCAATTCTATGTGTTATCACCAAAATAGTTTGATTTAAAGATAATAAAGTATTCTCAATAGCCCTCGCTGTTTTGATATCCAATGATGAAGTTGCTTCATCCATAATAACAAATGATGAATTTTTAATAAGTGCCCTAGATATACTAACTCTTTGCTTTTCTCCACCCGAAAGTGATATGCCATATTCTCCAAGAACTGTATTCTCTTTTTCTTCTAGATCCTCTATAACACTATTTAATTTTGATTTTTCAATAGATCTCTCAAAATCCGACTTACTGTAATCATTGTATAAACAAACATTATTTTTTAAAGTATCATTAAATAAAAACACATTTTGACTCACCAATGAAATATTGCTATAAAAATCATCTTCATCTATGCATTTTAATTCTGTATCATCAAACTTCACAGATCCATTTTCATAATCAAGTCTTCTCAATAAAATATTAGCTAATGTACTCTTACCACTTCCGCTTTCTCCTACAACAGCATATTTTTTACCCTTTTCAAGATCAAGTGATATACCTTTTAAAACCTCATTATCTCCATATTTAAACGATAATTTTTTGATAGATATTTGATTGTTTAATTTGAATTTTTCATGCTCTTTTGAATTAGTATTCTTTTTAGCAATCATTTTATCTATTCTCTTCATTTCCATTTCAACAGACTTTATACTAATAACATTAGCTGGAATTGTTGTAACAGGATCAACAATATAATTAGATAATTGAATAATTGCTCCTATTTCCCCTGCTGTTATCAGACCTTTGCTTGACAAATATGTAGCTGTTACAAGTGCAGATACAATCCCAAACATTGATATAAAGAATGAAAATACCATTTGAAAAACATTGAATCTGTTGGCAAGAAATAATTTTTTTTGATTTTTTTTATTTAACTTTTCAAATAGATTTATAATTTTATCCTCAATTCCAAACGATTTTATTGTTTCAAAACCATCTGTAATTTCTTTTGATTTAGCTATGAATTGTTCATTTTCTCCTATGGAATCCATCCTTAATGTTTGATTTTTCTTATTAAAAATCTGCGGAATTATAAGTGGCAACACAGAACAAACAACAATAAGCAAGAAAATTATTTTGTTTATGTACAATAAATAGATACTTGCTCCTATAAATAAAATTGCGTACCTAATGTTTTTCAAAAAAGGCATTACAAACATATCTTTTAACTTGGTAGTCGTCTGATTAACAGTATTCAAAAAATCAGACGATAACATTTCTCCTTCATTCAAAACATAACTATCAATTATAGATTTTCTGTAATCTATCATAAAGCTTTTTGCAAAGTTATATGACGATTTATTGACAAGATACGTTCCAAAAGGTTTGGTCACGGAAATAATAATAATTGTCACAACTATAACCCATAAATTAAAATTCGTTTTCCCAACCGCTGCATTTATTAGCTCCTTTGATATATAAGCTGAAGCCAAGTTACAAATCAAACTTACGATAGAGGCTAAGACAACAAGCACAAATTCTTTTTTATACGATTTTACAAGCTTAAATTCATACATTTAAATAAATCTCCTTTCATTATTAAAATTCAAATATTCTTGTAATATTTGCTTTAAAATTATTATACCACTAAAAAAAGATAAATGTTTTCAAATTTCAATTCTTATTATCATAAATATGGTTGTATTCTCGTTTTGAACATTGCAATTTAAGTAATTATTTCTTTTTCTTGTGTTATACTTAATCCAACGGAGGATTTTATGTTCATAAATTTAAACGACAAAGATTATTTATATAATCAAATTTACGATTCTATAAAAGAAAAGATTAACACGAAACAATTGAAGACTAATGACAAGCTTCCTTCTATTAGAAAATTATCGAATGAGCTAAATATTTCGATAAACACTGTTTCAAATGCGTATTATCAATTGGAAAAGGAAGGATACATTCGTTCCAGTGAGAGAAGTGGATTTTTTGTGGAAAAATCTGGTCATATTTTGCAAAACGATGCAAACTTTGATGATGAGGATATGATTGTAGAAGAAAAGAATACTTTCAAGTATGATTTTTCATTTTCAGGTGTGGATAAATCGTGTTTTAAATACAAGCAGATCAGAAAAGCTTTCAGGGATTCAATTAACGAATATGATGATGCTATTTTGGGAAAGGTCGATGGACTTGGACTTTTTTCGTTGAGGTGTTCTATTTCAAATTATTTGAAAGATTTTAGAGAGATTATCGTGAATCCCAACCAAATCGTCGTGAGTTCTGGCAGCAACGAGTTGTTGATTTTGATTAAAAATCTTCTCAACAATCCCGTATTTGGTTTTGAAAATCCAGGATATGCTTATCACGGAATTGGTTTTTACAATAATTTTGACAGCAGGGCGATTGATGTGAATGAAGATGGGATTGATATAGATTTTTTGAAACAAACAGATGCAAATGTTGTAAGCGTGACTCCTTCTCACCAGTTTCCTACTTCTGCGATTATGCCGATTAATAAAAGGATTGATCTGTTGAATTGGGCATACGCTGATGATAATCGCTACATAATTGAGGATGACTACGATGCAGAATTCAAATACAAGCTTCGTCCTATCGCTCCACTGAAGACTTTGGATGTTAATGATAAGGTGATTTACATCGGGAATTTTTCGCGTACGGTGACTCCAGCGATGCGTGTGAGTTTTATGGTTTTGCCTAAAAATTTGATGAAGAAATTTTATTCTGTACTAAAATCTGAGAGGTGCCCTGTGTCGATTTTCGTTCAATCTGCACTGTCCAAGTTCATAGACAGTGGAGATTTTGAAAAGCAGGTCAATCAGATGAAGAAGGTGTACGCAAAAAAATACGAAATTATTTTTTCAAAAATTAATGGCTGTAAATTCATTGATTTTGAGAAAACTGATTGTGGCACTTCTGTAGTAATCAAGGTCGATAAGAGAATTGACAGTGATGTTTTGTTGAAAACTTTGAAAGAAAATTCCGTGTATGTGATTCCTATCGATGATTTTTATTTGGATAAAAATATGAACACTAATGTGTTTTTGATTGGGTTTGCGAAGATGAGCTACGATGATATCTCTAATGGTATGGATATTATCGTAAATGTTGTAAATAATCTTGTCAATTAGATTACAAAATAATGTAAAAGAGTTATAATAAAGTAAGAATATATATAGGAGGTTACTCATGCAAAAATATGAAGATTTAGAACCAAAGAAAGTGTTCCATTGGTTCAAACAATTAAACGATATTCCTCGTGGTTCAGGAAATGAAAAAGCTGTATCAGATTTTTTGGTTAGCTTCGCAAAGGAAAGAGGATTGGAAGTGTACCAAGATTCTCTTAACAATGTTATTATCAAAAAAGATGCTACAGAAGGTTACGAAAATTCAGAACCTGTTATTTTGCAAGGACACATGGATATGGTTTGCGAAAAAACTGATGATTCAGACCACGATTTCTTGAAAGATCCTATTTCAATGCACGTTAAGGACGGATATGTTTATGCAGATAACACAACTTTAGGAGCAGATGACGGAATCGCTGTTGCTTTTTGCTTAGCTATTTTGGATTCTGATGATGTGGCTCATCCAAAATTGGAAGTTCTTGTAACTATTGACGAAGAACGTGGAATGGACGGAGCAAATGGCGTGACTGCTGAACATTTGAGTGGAACTCGTTTGTTAAACATCGACACTGAAACTGAAGGAGACTTCATAGTAAGCTGTTCTGGTGGAGCAAATGCTATAACTACTTTCAAGAGCGAAAAATCAGATGGTTTGTCAAAGGCTATTGAAATTTCTCTTTCTGGATTAAATGGTGGTCACTCTGGTCTTGAAATCCAAAAACAAAACAAAAATGCCATCAAAGTAATGGCAAGACTTTTGAACAAAGTTGCTTTGGAAATGGATTTTAGATTGCAAGAAATCTCCGGTGGTTCAAAACACAACGCCATTGCTAAGAACGCTCACGCAGTCATCACTGTAGATGATTTGGATAAAGCGATGGATATTTTAAACGAAATTGGAGAATACGTTCGTCACGAAGGTAGAAAAACAGATCCTAACTTGGTTTTGGATATTAAAGAAACAGAAAAAACAGAATTTTCTTATTCAAAAGAAACTTCCCAATCAATCGTTAAATTCTTGTATTTGTTAATCAACGATGTTATCTCAACTTCACAAGACATCGAAGGTTTGGTTCAAACAAGTTCTAACGTTGGTATTGTTGAAGCAGACGACGAAAAAATCAAGGTTACTTGCTGCGTAAGAAGTTCTGTAGAAAGCGAACTTCACAATATGTTCGACAAGATCAAATCATTAGCTTATTTGACTCACGGAACTACTGTTATCGAAAAAGAATACCCAGCTTGGGAATTCAACACTGATGGAGAATTGGCAAAAGTTGCTCCAGCATTGTACGAAGAAATGACTGGCAAGAAAGCTAATGTTACTGCAATCCACGCAGGTTTGGAATGCGGTTTGTTGAAAGGCGTACTTCCAGACTGCGATATGATTAGTTTCGGTCCAGATATTTTCGGAGCTCACACTCCATTGGAACATTTGGGAATTGAATCTACACAAAGAATGTACGATTACACATTAAAATTATTAGAAAAATTAAAATAACAAAAAAATTAAGGAAAGTTCTTTTTTATGAACTTTCCTTTTTAAATTATTTGTATTCGTGATTTTCTAAAACATGGATTAAATCTTCATTAGTTTCTTTACTTTTTTGAACTTCAAACATTCCCATATATGAATAAAAATCGAGCGAATACATATCTTTTATATCCTTATCTATCTCTGAATCCGATAAATTTTCTCCATTCATTACCAATGATTTTTTAAGATAATTTTTTATATCTTTTTGGGATAGTTTAGTTTTATAATTTGCTGATTCTATCATATCTTCAGCAACTTCTTTTTCTACAATATAGCCTTTATTATCCTTATGCAATAAAATTCTTACAATTGCGCCTTCTCCAGATTTCTTATCCCTAGTAGAAATCCATGTCTTCACTAAAACTAAAATTTTGTCTTTACTTTCATACTTATCCAATATTTTCAACTCGGATAATTCATAATACTTATAATCTGGTTTTTTGGCTAAAAATTTTTCAAGACTTTCACTCAATCTAATTTTATTTGTATCTTTTTCTAGCTTGTAGTATTTTTGCGTAAAAAACATTTTTACAGTTTCGTTTATATTAGCTTTTTCTTTTTCATCAACAGAAACTTTTACCGTTTCTTTTGGAGTCTCTACACGCTTGTCGTTTCTAATTTCTTGTTTTTGACATGAAGATAAAAGTAAAACCATAATAATAACAAGAGTAATTGTTTTTCTTAATTTATCGATTACCATATTTCCCCCTAATATACATTCCTAATTTTGATAGTGAAACATTCATTCTAACTTATGTATGTGTTGAAACACCACATTTTTATCTATATTAATATTATATCATCAAAAATTCAATCTCATGTTACAATAAGTCTACAATTGTGAAATTTTTAAAAACATTTGCCCAAATCTGTTATAATATTAGAGTCAGGGGGAATTTATGAAAAAGAAATTTACATTAGTGTTATTATCACTGCTTATGATAATAACTTTAAGCGCTTGCTCTCAAACAAAAGAAAAAGTGAGCCTATTAAACGATTTTAGAAAAACAACTGAATGGAAGAACCAATCTTACGAATTTAAGAACGAAACTTCCAAGCTAAAGGAAATGAAGGTCACTGCAACACAAGACAAAACGACAGGCGTTGCAATGGCAACTGTAACAAGCGATATCGCACAATTAGCTGGTCAAGGCAATAATTTGGGAGAGCTTCACTTCGCAATCCAAGATGGAAAAGCGTATTTGAATTACGATGCATTCGCTAACAATCTTCCACCAAAAATGAAGGAAGCTTTGATTCAAAAGAATTTGTACTTCAATGTTACACAAATTTTGCAAAAATTAACTGAACAAAACTTCCAAGCTACAACTGTAAGAGATTTCACAGTTTTCATGCCACTTTTGTCATCAAATGCGAAATTCCAAGTTAGAATTGCAAAAGACTTTGTAATTGACAACCAGGAATTGAAGGTTACAGATGATGGCAACCACAAATATTCTGTGAATTTGACTGGTGAACAATGGGCAAAAGTTATGGAATATTCAAGAAAAACTTTATTGAAAAACTTCAAAGAATACGCCAAACTTGCCAAGGGAAGTGATCTTACAGAATCCGAACAACAAAAACTTCAACAAGTTGAAGAAAACCTAAAATCAGAACAATCACAAAAAGAATTCGAAGACAAAATCAACACTTTGAAGACAACTAACAAAGACGATATGTTTAATTTAACATTCGAATTCAAAGACAAATCATACGATGTTCATTTGAAGTCCACTCCTAAATCAAAGGATGCTGAAAGCTTGAATATTTCATTAAATTCAAAAGAAGACACATCTATCAACAACCCAAAAGCACAAGTGGATAATGGTCCTTTCGAATTTATGCAACAATTTTTAAATATAAAATAATTGAACTTAAAATAAAAAATCCCGAAGCTCAATTGAGTTTCGGGAAATTTTTTGTCTATTTGTATATTTCTTGTAGCAAATTATCCAATCTAACTAACGCGTCTTTTACAACTTGTGTTGGAGCTGCAACGTTAAATCTTACGAATCCATCGCATTCACCGAAGAATCTTCCGTCAGTGAATACCAAATCAGCTTTTTCGCCCAAAGTTTTAAGCAACTCATCGCTATTTAATCCCAAACATCTGAAATCCATCCACATAACATAAGTCGCTTGAAGATGATTTACGATAATTTTAGGATATTTTTCTTGAAAGAAATCGTACACGATTTTTTGGTTAGTGTCGATAACTTGAATCATTTCATTAAGCCAGTCTTCAGCTTCATCAAAAGCTATTTGTGTAGCTTCAAGTCCCATAACATTGACAGCGTTACTTCTCATTATATCCAAAGTTTTCTTGTATTGAGCCATCATTTCATCATCTGAAATAATTGTGTATCCACAGCAAAGTCCAGCTAAGTTAAAAGTTTTTGTAGCAGATTGGCACACAACAGCTTTTTCGATTAATTTTCTATCCAATGAAAGCACAGATGTGTGTGTATTTCCCGGCATAACAATATCTTGCCAAATCTCATCAACCACAACAATAACATCATTTGCATTTGCAATCGTGATTACTTTTTCCAAATCATCCTTGCTCCACAAAATTCCGCCTGGATTGTGAGGGTTGCAAAGAATAACCATTTTGTTTTCATCTTTTTTACATTCTGATTCGAATTTTTCAAAATCAATTGAGTAATTGTTGCGTTCGTCAGAAATCAAAGGAACATCAGCCATAACTCTGTCGTTAAATTCAATCGCAAATCTGAATGGACCATACACTGGTCTCATAATCATTACAGAATCACCTTTTTTTGTGAAAGAACTTACTGCAGCGAAGAATCCATCTACAACAGTTGGAACTTCGACAATCCATTCTTTTTTGATATCTGCATTGTGGTGTTTCTTGTCCCAATTTATGATGCTGTTGTAAAATCTGTCTGTAGGTGAACAATATCCCAAAACCAAATTATCTAAGCGTTTTTTCAAACCTTCGATAATCTCCGGCGCATTTTTGAATTCCATATCAGCAACACTGAATGGAACAACATCTTTTTTCATATTTGGAAATTGTTCGCTTCTTACAGCCCATTTTCTAGAGCCCATTTCGTTTCTGTCACTTATCGTTTCAAAATCGTATCTCATTTCTATCTCCTTATTATAAATCATTACGTTTTCAGTATAACACAAAACCAACAAAAAAAGAGGATACAATCCCCTTTTCAGTCAAATTATTCTGTTAATTCAGATGTACAGTGTGGACATCTAGTAGCAGTAATGTCGATTTCGCTCTTGCGGTATGGGCAAGTTTTTGTTGTTGGATCTGCTGCTGGTTCTTTGTGCAATGCATCACGTCCCTTGTTGATAGCCTTAACCATCAAGAAAACAACGAATGCTATAATGATAAATTTAACCAAAGCATCCAAGAACAAACCGTATTGTAGCTTAACTCCTGCAAGTGTTACAGCCATTTCCTTCATGTTAACACCAGCTGTCGCTGCTCCAATCAAAGGTGCGATAAGACCATTGATAAGTCCATCCACCATTTCCTTAACTGCAGCACCCATGATTACTGCAACTGCCAAATCCATTACATTACCTTCAGTAATGAATTTTTTAAATTCTTTTAACATAAATCTCCCTTATAAAAATTAATCATTCATTAAATTTATTTTTTCCTTTTGTAAATTGTACACTTCTTTTTTCAATTGTTTAATCGCATTTTCGCAGTTTTTCTTGTTAGATAAAATTTGCATTTGAATAACAGAATCGAAAAACTTGTTATCAAAATAATCTGCCAAGAAAAATGGTTTTTTATATCTGAAACCAACACTTGGTTTCTTGTCCAAATCAATCATAATATTGTTGAACTTTCTAATCGCCAAATCAGCCTTCTTCGCTTGATTCTTTGCCTTTTTTAAATTCGATCTTTTAATCATAGTAGTAATAGTCTTACCCTTGAAAATATCGAAAATTCCCCATCCTGATGCTGTACCCAAATAAGATTGCACCTCATTCAAGCTAGCTATCGCGATTTCTCCAAGCTTAATAGCTTCGTTTACATTATATAATCTAGATCCTACTTTTGCTCTTAACATAATAATCTTCCTTTCCTTAATTATTTATACCCTTAAATAGTTTTTTTAAGCAAGTGATACGCTTTGAATTTTGTTTTATACAATCCTATTTTTTGAATAAATCTATTATCTTTCTGATATAATCATTAAACATAGAAATCCCTTTGTTGGTATCTAAAACTCCAGAATTAACTCTTCTTAGTAATCCTTCGTAAGTAAAAATAATTATATTGTTAATATCATACAAATCTTTTTCTGCAATTATGCCTTCATCAACAAAATCTTTCATTATATATATATTTCTTGTGAAAATCGCACTAGAATTCAACATATCAATAACATCATCAGGATAATCCTTAGAATTTAATTCCATTGGAAAAATCTTGTAATATTGCTCAATGTAATACTCTATTTGATTTTCCAAATTTGAAAAAAACAATCTCATATACGCATCGGAACTATTAAAGGAATATTTTACAAAACAATCCCATATAGCATAGAACTTATCTAAGGAATTATCACAATCTTTTATAGCATCTGGAAGAGCTTTAATGTAATCTTCCAATTGATCCATTATTGAAAATATTATAAGATGATCCAAGTTTTCAAAATAATTATAAATTGTAGCGCTATTCATCATACTGCATTCAGCTACTTTTCTTATTGTAACAGCATCTATTCCTTGTTCACGAATAATTTTTTTCGTGCAATTCATAAATCCATTTATCATATTTTTTTTGTGTTTTGTTAGTTTTTTCTTCGTATCAAGCATCAGTATCCTCCCGTTAATTTATAAATATAATTATATCATTTATGTAGTTGTTTATTAAGTGTCAAACAAAAAAGCTTGCCATTACGACAAGCTCTTTTTGAAATTTAAAACTATAATTTTTCCGTTTTGAATGCTTTTATTATTGCAACGCAAATCAAAAGCATTATAAATATAAATGGGAACGCCGCTGCTACTGACGCTGTTTGCAATGCTTTAAGCCCTCCTGAAAGTAGTAATGCATATGCAATAACTGCTTGCAAAACTCCCCATACTAATTTTTTACTGCTGGCTGGATTCAAATCACCATCTTGGCTAAGCATACTCAATACGAAAGTTGCTGAGTTTGCTGATGTGATAAAGAATGTACACAACAAAACTACTGTTACAATTGAAAGAAAAGTTCCAAGTGGATATTCTGCAAATACTTTAAACAAAGCTAATTCAGAATTTGCAGCCAATTCCTTTACCTCATCAAATGGCATCTTTTGTGCTAAGTTCAATCCTAATGGTCCAAAAACTGAAAACCAAACTATTGATGCAAATGCTGGTGCAACTGAAACCCCAAGTATGAACTCTCGAACAGTCCTTCCTTTGGAAATTCTCGCTATAAAAGTTCCAACAAATGGAGCCCATGCAAGCCACCATGCCCAATAGAATATTCTCCATCCAAGAATCCAATCATTTTTACCAAATGGATTAATAGCAAGTGAATCTGTGAAAAAATTATTCAGATAAGCTCCAATACCACTTGTAAATGAATTTAGCATCAAAATTTTAGGTCCTACAATAAATGATACCAAAAGAACAGTCCCTGCAAGTACTAAATTGATATTAGAAATCAAGTTAATTCCCTTGTCAATTCCTGATACAGCAGTCCAGATATATATAACCGCAATTATTGCTATGATAATAAACCAAGTCATTTGATTATTTGGAATATTAAACAAGTGAGTTAACCCTGAATTGATTTGTAAAGTTCCCATTCCTAGAGATGTTGCAACTCCCGCAATAGTTGCAATAATTGCAAAAATATCAATAATTTTCCCTATAGGTCCATTGACTTTTTCCTCACCAATCAAAGGAATGAAAAGCGTTGAAATCAAACCTGGTTTGTTTTTTCTAAATTGGAAATATGCAAGTCCAAGTCCTATTATCGAATAGTTAGCCCATGGATGAATTCCCCAATGCATGAAAGATGCTCTCATTGCAAAGTTCGCAGCTTCCGCACTTCCTGCTTTTATAGATTCAATAGGAGCAACGAAGTGTGCCATTGGCTCTGCAACTCCATAAAATACAAGTCCTATTCCCATTCCAGCACCAAACAACATCCCAAACCAAGAAAGCGTAGAATATTCTGGTTTTGAATCATCAGCTCCCAATTTTATATTACCATATTTGGAAAATGCGACTATTAGCGCAAAAATAACAAATATAAGCATTGCTATTAGATATAGCCATCCCATGTTTACTGTTACAGCTTCCATCAAAGCGTTTGCAGCATTTTCAAAACTTTTTGATCCTAAAATCCCCCATGCAGCTATAGCAACACTAATAATTATAGATATAATATATACTGAATTTCTTTTTTTATTATTCATATCAATTCTCCATTATATAGGAGGGGGAAATTAATCCCCCTTCATTTTCTTAAACCGTATAAACTTTTGGTTCTTCTATTTTTTCTGTCAAAGCATTTAATGCTACTTCTACTCTGTGATGTCTCAAATTCCATTGAACATCTTTTCCTGTAGCTGGGTCTCCTAATGGATAAGGAATTGAAATTGTTGGTACAATTTTGTTTACACCAACTGATTGAGCTACTGGAACCAAGTTACACATTTGAACAATTGGAATACCAGCTTTTTCAATCACATTTACCATCGCTGCACCGCAGCGAGTACATGTACCTCAGGTACTAGTCATTATAACTCCATCAACATTAGCTTCTTGCAATTCTTTTAGAATTTCAGATGACATTCTTTCTGCTTCTGCTTGAGTAGTTCCAGTTCCTACTGTTGAGTAGAAATATTTGTGAAGTTCTCCGTAAACATTTCCTTCCATATCTCTTAAAACGTCGATTGGCATGATTACGTTAGGATCGGCATTTGCTGCAGCAGGGTCAAATCCTGCGTGAATTGTTTTGAATTCGCCTGATTTTAACCTGTCCATTCCAGTTACATCGTATTTTCCCCATCTAGTAGCAGATGCAGATTGAATTCTATCTGGGTTATCTACAGGAACAATACCACCTGTTGTCATCAAAGCTATTTTCGCATGTTTCAAATCTTTGATTGGTTCTGCTGGCTCTACTACATCTTTAACAGGAATTGGAAGCTCAGTTACAAATTCTTCCCCGTTTAATTTTTTAATAAGCATCTCAACTCCTCTTTGAGCTGCTGGTTTCATTGCTGAATTGAAATATTGATTTCTTATTCCTTGAGAGAAATATCCTTCTTCCGCTGCAGAGCCTAGTTCTTCTCCATTCAAATATTTATTTGCATAGTTTGAAATAGCTTTTACATCTACTTTCATTTCTCTGGCAGACTTACCACCTTTGAAAATAGCCATGTCTTTTCTATACATTTCAACACCAGGATTCTCTGGATGCATAGATGTGATTACTTTTGCGCCGAATTTTTCTTTAACAGCTTTACAAATTCTACCGCAAGCAACACCGTAACGACCAGCTTGGAATGCTGGACCAGCTACGAACAAATCAAAGTCTAATTCTTCTAAAAATCCTAATATTTCTTCTGTAGCTTCTTCTGGGTTAGAACCAATGTAGTTATCTCCACATATAATTGTATGTGTAACTTCTGCATCAAGCATAGAATTAAATGCTGTTGCTGGACCTACTAATTCATTTCTTATTTCCGGCTTATAATCTGCCTTATCTTCTCCACCAATACCTGCGAAGAATTGATTTATATATACAATAGCTTTTTTCATAGCTTCACTCCTAATATTCTTTCATAGTTTTTCTTGACCAACCTGCTATTTGATCTCCACAGAACATAGCATTGTTTTCCATAATTACAGATCCGTCTTCTTTTACAGATGGTCCTAATATTTCATCGCCTGCCCATCCGCCAGACAATCCGTCTCTTGCCAATGCTTCTAATTCACCAATTACTTTCTTCATTGGTTTTAATCTAATCAATTGAGAAACATTTCCTGTAGATACAAGCGCATCAGTTTTTTCATTCATAACTACTAATGGTTGTGATTTACCGTCACGTCCTGTACATTCGTTGCTGATACCGACAACTTTTACTCCAACATCTTCCAATGCGCAAATGCATCTTACATAGTCTGCATCTGGGTTACCATATCCTTCTTCAGTTACAATAGCACCATCTGCTCCCAATGATTTCGCCATATTTGATACAAAAATAGCCGCTCTTTCTTTTTGTTCCAAAGAAACGTTTAAGTTGGACATTATAACTCCCAAGAAGTTAATAGATTTTCCATGTTCTTTGAACAATTCTTTTATTGTTGGGAAGTTTTGTAAATCATATGTCGCCCATTTTGAAGAGCATGGCATGAAGCTTCCGCCAATAATACAACCATCCAAAACTTCTGTTGGACTCATAAATGTTGGAAGATATTTGTTCATATCCCAACCATAAATCAAATCATTATATCCTAATTCTTCCATTTGTGATTGTGGCTGCATAACCAAAACGACTGAAGGAAGTTTGTTTACCTCGTCACTTCTTTTTGTAACAGGAGTAAATTCATATTTTTCTATTTCTTCTGGTTGTTGATCTATAACAGTTTGTCCTAGATATTCAGCAAATAAATGGCAAGCCCATCTGATTGCATGATTTTTCTTTTGTTGTTCGTGTCTTTCAAATTCTTCGTCAGTATCAATAACTAAGCAAACGTTTATTAATTGTGAAAAGTAAGAATAGTTGGCGCCTTCACCTGACATATCTAAAAGCCCATCGCCAAAACTTCCCCAATGCATTCCAACACCTAAAACGCTTATCCCCTTCAAAGCATGAACTCTACCTTCACCAGTTGGAACTAATTCTCCAGTTACAGATGGAAATACCGCTCTCTTATCTGGTCTAATTCTAGGTTCAACAGCTTCCTTAATAGGAACTATACGAACTTCATCGCCTGGTTTTGCAATCTCAATATCACATTCTGTAATATGTTCATCTCTTTTTATGAATTCGATTGCCTCTTGTTTGTTAATTGTCAAAATGTTATTCTCGAATTTTGTCTTATCTCCGAAAACTACATCCTTGACATTGAAATTACCAATTTCAAATTTCATAATCTAACCACCTTTTCATTTTTTAATCTGTGCACTGATTTCCAAGATTCTTTATCTTGTTAAATTCATTGTAACACTAATCATGATTATTTGCAATAAATTTTTAACGTTTATAATCTTGTTTATCTTTTTGATTCTATCTCAATACACTTTATTGCAATAAAAAATCAACCACTCTAGTGATTGATTTTACTTTATTTGTATTTTTGTTGTTGTTTATTAATCAATTCCACATCTTCAAAGTAGTTGATTCCCATTGCAGCTTTTACTTTCTTCAAAGTTTCTGCTCCAACTTCTCTGGCATCTTCTGATCCTTTTAACAACATGTCGAAAATTTCTGGAATGTTTTGTTCGTAGTGTTTTCTTTTTTCTCTGATTGGTGATAATTCTTTTTGCAAAATATTGTTCAAGAATTTTTTGATTTTCACATCGCCAAGTCCACCACGTCTGTAATGGTCTTTTAATTCGTCTAAGTTTTTGTAATCTGAAAGAAATTCTGAGAAATCATCGTCTGTACAGAAAGCATCTAAATAAGTGAACACAGTGTTTCCTTCAACTTTTCCAGGGTCTGAGATTTGAATGTGGTTAGGGTCTGTGAACATGCTCATTACTTTTGATTTGACATCTTTTTGTGAATCCGACAAATAAATACAGTTACCCAATGATTTACTCATCTTAGCTTTGCCGTCTAATCCTGGAAGTCTGGAACAGATTTTGTTGTCAGGAATTACAGCTTTTGGCTCAACCAAAACTTCTGAATAATAGTTGTTGAATGTTCTGACTATTTCACGCGTTTGTTCCAACATTGGAAGCTGATCTTCTCCGACCGGAACTATGTTTGCGTTGAAAAGCGTGATGTCTGCCGCTTGGCTGATTGGATAAGTCAAGAATCCAACAGGAATGCTCGCTCCAAATTCTTTTTGTTTGATTTCAGCTTTAACTGTAGGATTTCTTTCGAGTCTTGAAAGTGTAACCAAGTTCATATAATAAAACATCAATTCTGTTAGTTGTTCAACGTGTGATTGTACAAAAATCGTAACTTTATTTGGATCGATTCCGCAACTTAAATAATCAAGCGCAACTTCAATGATATTGTCACGGACTTTGTCTGGATTGTTAAAATTGTCAGTCAAAGCTTGTGCATCGGCAATCATGACATACATCTTGTCGAAATCCCCTTTGTTTTGCATGATAACTCTGTTTTTTAATGAGCCTACGTAATGACCCAAATGTAATTTTCCTGTTGGTCTGTCACCTGTAAGTATTATATTTCCCATTTTTACTCCTTGTTAAAAATTTTCTCGTAATGTTGATTTGCTCTGTTTAATTTAGATATTATTTTGTCTTTTCTTTGGTAATTTATCTCTGAATTGAGGACTTGTTTTACTGGAACTACGACATATCTTGTAGTCACGCTATCAGTGTATTTGTCCACATAGTATGGCTTATTTTCAAAACTTTTTACAGTTGTCTTGTCGCCAATTTTTTCTATTTTAATGTCTGAGTACACTCCGATTTCTACGCCGTAATATTGTCCGTAAGATTCTCTTTGATCTGATACTAGATTTCCCATTGAATATACGCAGTAGGATTTCTTGCCGTCGTTTTCAATCACATCAGACTTTTGTATTGTGTGTGGATGAGATCCTATCACCAAGTCCACTCCCATGTCCGAAAGTTTCTTGAACGTATTTTTCTGATATGAATTGGGATAATCGGAATATTCCTCTCCCCAATGCATGTAGCACATTATAACATCGGCGTGATTTTGCTTCAAATAATCCACATCTTTTCGGATTTGTTCCATATTAATCAAATTCACCGCAGTATCTCGTCCGGAATTAAGCATTGAATTTTCAAATCCATTGAGCATTTGTGTATATGAGAAAAATCCAACCTTTATCCCTTTCACATCGATAATAAGTGGATTCGTCGATTCGTTCTCCTTGAAAGTTCCAGTTCTTTTCAAACCGTACTTTTCAATAGCTTCAATCGTGCGGTCAATCCCTTTCAATCTTCTGTCATAAGAGTGATTGTTTGCAGTACTCACCACATCAAATCCCGTATCTTTTAAAGCTTTTATAACATTCTCGTGCGTTGCAAATTCTGGATAACCACTCATATCTGATGCATCCTTCGCAATAGTCGTCTCCAAGTTGACTATGGACAAATCACTTTTTTGTACAATATCTTTTATAACTGCAAAAGAATCCGTGAAATCATAATTTGTCGCTTTCGCTTGGCGTATTTGCGTGATGTGGTTCATATAATCGCCCCAACAAGTTATAGTTATCTCTTTCTTTTCCAGATTTTTATTCTCTTTTTCTGATTTGTCACTAGCTTTTACTTTTGATTGAGATTTTGATTGTGCAGCATTTTTCACTTGAGAATTTTTGTGTGATGCTTGAATTGGAGATTTCCCAGAAATTTCTGAATATCTAAAGCCAATCACACCAACTAAAATCACTATAAGAAAAGCCAATGCAACGGTCGTCTTTTTTCCCTTCATTTTATCCTCACTTATGATATGGTAAATTGTTGATTATTCTGAAACTTCGGTAAATTTGTTCCAACAAAATCAGCCTCATCAGTTGATGTGGAAATGTAAACTTCGAAAAAGAAAGCGCATAATCGCTCCTGTCAAGCACACTTTGTCCGAGACCCAACGATCCACCGATTACGAAACAAATATTGGAATGACCTTGTACGGTTAAGTTTTCAATCTTGGCGGCTAATTTTTCACTAGTAAGTTGATTTCCCAAAATCTCTAGCGTTATCACATAATGATTATCCTTGATCTTGGACATGATTTTCTCCGCTTCCTTGTCTTTTACGATCTCCTTTTCACTATCTGACAAATTCTCCGCAGCACTCAAATCATCAACCTCAATTATATTTAGTTTGCAATGCGCAGATAACCTCTTCGAAAATTCTGCAATACCAAGTTTTATGTATTTTTCCTTAACCTTACCCACCGAAATAATATCGATATTCAAAATAATCACAACCTTTTTACTTTAATAAGTATATCATATATTTAATTAAAATTTTTGTGGAAATTCACAAAAACTCAAATGTTATTTGTCAATTCATAAAATTCAAAAGATATCATTATGTTTATAGTTAAATTATTAATAGTTGCTTTTCTTACACAATAATAGTATTATTATTTATAAGAAGATCAAACTCAAAATTATTTTTTTATCTTAGAATGATAAATTTTTAATTATTAATTTGGTATTGACAGAACTAGCCTTGTGATTTATTATTATAGTATAACAAATGTTATATTTATCAAATACATCCTTGGTAGTAGATGTCCCACCATATGGGAACTTTCGAAACCAAGGATTTTTTAGTTTGGAGGAAATATGAAAGCAGCAATTTTAATCGATGGTGGTTACTATAGAAAAGTAGCATTAAAAACTTTAAGAAAAAACAACTCTCCTGAAGATGATGCCAAAACTTTAATAAAATATTGCATGAGACACTTAAAAGAACGAAGAGGTAAAGACGAAACATTTTATGATTTATATCGAATTTTTTATTACGATTGCCCACCTTTAGATAACAGTGTTTTTCATCCATTATCTAATAAGGTAATTAATATGAAAAAAGAGCATCACTATACTTGGATGAATACGTTTCTAAAAGAATTAAAGAAAACCAGAAAAGTAGCATTGCGATTAGGAAGACTGTCAGAAAATGAAACAAGATATACTTTAAAATATGAATCAGTAAAAAAATTATTAAATAAATCTTTAACTCTAGAGGAGCTAACCCCTCAAGATTTTCAGATAACATCAACTCAAAAAGGTGTTGATATGAAAATAGGTGTTGATATCGCTTCTTTAGCGTATAAAAAGCAAGTTGATAAGATAGTTTTACTTGCGGGTGATTCTGATTTTGTACCAGCTGCAAAATTAGCTAGAAGAGAAGGTATTGATTTTGTACTTGACTCTCTTGGAAGAAAAATAAAAGATGATTTATTTGAACACATAGATGGACTTAGATGTTGCGATGATAAATTAAAAAACCAAAATAACCGGTAAAATGATAAATGCAAAATAAAAAATCTTTATTCGAGTTTTTAATCCTTTTATAATACAACTATTCACAGACAAAAATCTATCGGAATAATTTTGTAAACATTTCCCCTGGAGAACTAGTATATCATAAGCTTATTAATAATGATGGTGTGAACTTTGGTGTGAATTTTGATAAATAAGCATAAAAAAAGCACTTGATGGTGTGAACCAAAAAGTGCTTTTCCATTGATATATAATTGTTTTCTATCTCTTACTGAATTGTGGAGATTTACGCGCTTTTTTCAAGCCGTACTTCTTTCTTTCCTTTTTACGAGGGTCTCTAGTTAAGAAACCTGCTCTTTTTAATTCAGCTCTGTAGTCTGGGTCAACTTCTAATAAAGCACGAGCAACACCATGTCTAATAGCACCTGCTTGACCAGTGTATCCGCCACCTTTTACATTAACAGTAACATCATAGCTTTCAGCATTGTTAGTTAATTCCAAAGCTTCTTTAGCTATAACTCTTAATGTATCGAAGTTAAAGTATTCACTTATATCTTTTTTGTTAATTGTGAATTTTCCACTTCCTGGTACTAAAGTAACTCTAGCAACAGAAGTTTTTCTTCTACCAGTTCCTTGATATCTATTATTAGCCATTTAATTACCTCCTACTTAATTTCCAAAACTTCAGGGTTTTGAGCGATGTGATCGTGATCAGCGCCTCTGTAAACTCTTAATTTTTTAGCCATTTGACGACCTAAAGAGTTGTGAGGAAGCATACCAACGATAGCATGAGTTACAGCTCTTTCTGGATCTTTCTTCATTAAGTCTTTGTAGGTAATTGATTTAAGACCACCAGCATATCCTGTGTAATGTCTTAATTCTTTTTGTTCTAATTTTTTACCTGTTAATTTAACTTTTTCTGCATTAATTACGATTACGTAATCTCCAACATCCGCATTAGGAGTAAACATTGGTTTGTTTTTTCCTCTTAAAATAGAAGCAACTTCAGTAGATAATCTACCTAAAACAACATCTGTTGCGTCTACTACATACCATTTTCTTTGGATGTCATCTTTCTTAGGTATATAAGTTTTCATTCAATTCATCCTTTCCTTTATTTACAATATTTGGCTACTTGGACATCGCTGCCAAAAAGCGATTGTTTTCTCACCGGGAATTTAGACACGTCGCACACCCGGCCATCGGCGACTTTCTGTATTGCATAAAAGGAAATGACTCCTTTTACATGCCAAAATATTATATACTCTCTTGATATAATTGTCAACTATTTTATTGTAAAACACAACCACACACATTCATCGCTTGTGCTTTTCACTTCGTGAACGACATTTTTCGGAATAAAATACGTATCCATTTCCTTAAGTCTCACATCTTTTCCTTCTACATTTAACATCGCATCCCCCTTAATCACGACAACAAATTCGTCAAAGTCCTGATTATAGGGACCAGATGATTCATTTTTTGATTGTATTCTATGAATATCAAACTTTTCATTTCTAACAATTGTATCCTTAATAATATTATTCTCATCAAAATTCAAATCTTCTAGTAAATTCATAAAATTCTCCTAATATATCTTAATAATTTCCCCAAAACTCATCACAAAAATCTTCACATCCACATCAATTCTCTCAATAATATCCATCGCATTTTCAATGTCTTGTTTTGTGTCTGCCTTATTCAAAATCAAAAATTTTTTCGCATCGTACGAATTTTTGAACAGACCACAATTAGAATTGATGATTTCTGCGTAGCTTTCTGTCGTCAAAGTATTGGGATTTCCAATAATTTTCTCCATATATTCTTTTCTGTGACAAAATCTCTCATCAAAAGGCTTGTCCAC
>OFLS01000083.1_pt1 | contig 61954 bp, 38 predicted proteins | sample 1540891 | NCBI WGS metagenome assembly OFLS01 (sample SAMEA4413038, study PRJEB24355) | metagenome | biome: human; feature: gut; material: faeces | place: United Kingdom | collected 2010
TCTCCTTCCAAGGTACTGAGCTTATCGGCGTAGCCGCTGGTGAAGCAAAAGACCCTGAAAAGAATGTGCCAAAAGCGATTAATACAATCTTCTGGCGTATTCTATTGTTCTATATCGGTGCTTTCATAGTTATCGGTTTCTTAATTCCGTACACTGATCCAAATCTTTTGAATTCTAGTGTAGAGAATGTATCTATTTCTCCATTCACACTTGTATTTGACCGTTTTGGTTTTGCCTTTGCTGCTAGCTTCATTAATGCTATCATCTTAACGGCAGTACTCAGTGCTGGTAACTCTGGTTTATATTCTTCTACACGTATGCTTTACGCACTCGCTAAAGAAGGTCAAGCACCAAAAATCTTCGCTAAGCTTAATAGCCGTGGCGTTCCAGTGCCAGCATTAATCTTAACAACAGCAATCGGTTTATTTGCATTCCTTACAAGCTTCATCGGCGAAGGTACTGCATACACTTGGATTGTTAATATCTCCGGTCTTTGCGGCTTCATCGCATGGGTTGGTATCGCTGTTTCTCACTATCGTTTCCGCCGTGCCTTTATTGCACAAGGTAGAGATCTTAGTGAATTACCTTACAAAGCATGGTTGTTCCCAATTGGTCCAATCTTGGCGTTCATCCTTTGCGTCATCATCATTGCTGGCCAAAACTACTCCGCTTTCACAGGCGATACAATCGACTGGTATGGCGTATCCGTTGCGTACATCGGATTGCCAATCTTCTTCGCAGTATACTTAGGTTACAAATACATCAAGAAAACAAAACTTGTTCCATTGAAAGAGGTTAACCTAGACCGCGATTTTGAGAGATAATATAAAATTAGACCTGTTCATTATGAAATAGTGAACAGGTCTTTTTTATATAATATGTAATTGTATTTCTGTGAAAGCCTTGCTATAATTAATCAAAATATATTGTAGTCAATTAGAGAGGATACAATTATGATTATTACTACAACTATGCATATTGAAAATAAACCTGTCCAAGAGTATAAAGGTATCGTATTTGGTGAAGTCGTAGAAGGCCGTAACTTTGTGAAAGATTTCATGTCTGGTATTCGCGACATCGTTGGTGGCCGTAGTGGCAGCTATGAAAACTCCTTAATGAATGCACGCCAAGCAGCCCTTGATGAAATGTCTCAACGGGCTTCTAAAATGGGTGCTAATGCTGTTATCGGCGTATCCTTCCAATACAGCACAGTAGGTGCAGAAAATGGTATGCTCATGGTTACATGCAATGGCACAGCCGTTGTAGTTTAATAGGTAATAAAAATCCCCCTAATAATAGTGTTAAAACTATATTAGGGGGATTTTTTTATTTTATCTTATACCATGTTGCATACATGACTGGTAATACAATGAGTGTTAGTACTGTTGCCACTAGTAGGCCACCACTAAAGGCGATAGCTAGTGGACTCCAGAATACAGATCCCATGAGAGGAATCATGCCTAAAATCGCTGCGATAGCGGTGAGCATGATCGGACGGAAACGAAGTGTAGCGGAGTTGATAATCGCTTCAAGTGGTTTTTGTCCTTCTGCTTTGTGGATTTCAATTTGGTCTAACAAGATAATGGAGTTACGGATGATCATGCCTGAAAGGGCGATGATACCTAGAATAGCCATAAAGCCTAATGGCGTTCTCGTAATATTGAGAGCTAATACGACGCCGATTAATCCAAGAGGCGCTGTGAGCAAAGCCATAATCATGAGAGCAATACGCTTTAATTGGAACATGAGGATTGTCATGATCATAAAGAGCATAATTGGCATTGGTGTTGCTAGATTTTGTACAGCTGTGACGCTCTTTTCAGCGGCTCCATCAAGTTCAATGGTGTAGCCTGTAGGCAAGGAATCACGAATATCTTGTAAGGATTTATAAACCTCTTTTGTTTTCGCATTGCCTAAAACACCAGCTTTTACATTGGCGTGAATGCTGATGGTTGGCATCATATTTCGGTGCCAAATAATACCATCCTCTTGGGTCATAGTGATAGTTGCAATTTGGCTAAGTGGTACGTAGGAACCATTGCCTGTTTGAATCGGTAAGGAGGATAGAGCACTTAAGTTATGTTGTTCATTATCTCCTAAACGGAATGTAACAGGAATCGTTTGGTTACCTTCATAGTATTCCCCAGATTTAGTGCCAGATAATAAACTTTGCAAGTGTAAGGATACAGCATAGCTATCGATACCGAGTAGGCGAGCCTTGTTAGGATCGATGTGAATATTAGCTACTGGTTCCGTATCTGGCCAGTCAAAGGCTATATTCTGTAAATCCTTGTCACCTTGCATTTTGCTTTTTACTTGGTTCGCAATGTCTTTTACCACCTTTTGATCAGGACCTGCTACGCGGAGCATTACTGGATATTTAGATGGTGGGCCAATTTGTACAAATTGAGCATTTACGAGGGCTGAAGGGAATTCTTCATTTAAATAAGAAGTTAATTCATCATAGAGTTTATCTCGATCCTCTAAGGATTTTGTAACGATAACGTACTGCAAGAAGTTATTCCGTTGCAACTCAGGTTCCAAGGTGAGAACGAAACGCGGAGAACCTTGTCCTATATAGGATGTAAAGGTCGAAATGTGTTCGTTACCTTGTAAATGTTCATCGATGATTTTTGCTTGATTTGCAGTATATTCAATGGATGAACTTTGAGGAAATTGCATGGATACGATGATTTCATTACGCGTTGATGATGGGAAAAATTCCTGTTTGATCAATGGTAGTGAAAGCAAGGATAAAACGAAAGCACCTAGGGTGGTTAGTAGGACTACCTTGTGATGTCCTAGAGCCCAATGTAATAGTTTTTCAAACTTATCATAGAAGGTCACATTGAGCTTGTGCATGATACGGTCTCGTTTAGTCCATTCCGATTCTGGCTTTGGAGCCTTGTTTTCGATGATTTTATAACCTAATACAGGGCTGACGAGAACAGAGGCAAACCAAGATAGAATAAGTGCCATAAATACAACGATGGATAGAGATTTTGTAAACTCTGCTACCATGCCTTCTGCGAGTGCTAATGGCAAGAAGCCAGCACAGGTAATGAGCGTACCAGATAGCATAGGGAATGCTGTTGATTGGTAAGCAAAGGTAGCAGATCTAAAGTGACCCCAACCTTCTTCGAGCTTAACGCTCATCATTTCTACAACGATAATGGCATCATCTACGAGCAGGCCTAGCGATAAGATAAGAGCACCAAGGCTAACCTTATGCAAGTAAATGCCTGCTTCATACATCAAGATGAACGTGGTAGATACAACGACTGGAATGGTGAGGGCCACAACAACGCCTGTACGTAAACCAAGAGATGCAAAGCTTACGAGCAATACGATGGCGATGGCTTCAAATAGAGATTGAGAGAAATCGCCAATGGATTCCTTAACAATATGTGGCTGATTAGATACTTGATCGAGTTCAAGGCCTGCAGGTATAGTTTTGTTCAATTCTGCTAGCTTTTTATCGATAGCTTCACCAAATTCCACATTATTGCCACCTGCATCCATGGAGATAGCAATACCTATAGCTGGCTTGCCTTCATAGTAGAATTGAGGATCACTAGGATCTTGATAGGTCATGGTTACATCAGCCATATCGCCAAGGCGCAAGGTTTGATTGTTGATGCGAATTGGCATATCTTGTACGGCTTGCGGATTATCGAATAGACCGTTTACGCGGAGATATACATTATTGGTATCCGTCGTAATCATACCAGCTGGCACCATCATACTTTGCTGTTTGATAGCCGTTAAAAGCTGTTGAGTACTGATTTTATAGGATGCCAGTTTATCTTTATTAATTGTTACATTAAGGGTTTGTTGTTGAACCCCAATGAGGCTGATTTTCTTAACATTTGGAACAGATAACAGCTGACGTTTTAAGTCTTCTGCTTGTTGTCGCTTTTCTTCGTACGAATATTCATCACCACTGATGGCGTAGATAATGCCGTATACATCATCAAATCTGTCATTGATGGTCGGTCCTTGAACACCTTGTGGTAATGACTTCCATTCGTCGTTAATCATGTTCCGCGCTTCTTCCCAAGCGGGACGGATTTTATCAGATGGTAGATTTTCTTTCAGATTAATATAAATAACTGATTTGCTTCCATCTGTGAAAGATTTTGTATAATCCACGCCAGGTAGGTCGCGTAGTTTTTCTTCTAATTTGTCCGTTACCTGATCCGACATTTCTTGTGGAGAAGCCCCCGGCCAAGCAACGCCGACCACCATGGTGCGCATCGTAAAGTCTGGGTCTTCCATACGCCCCATGTGGTTATATGAGAAGATGCCAAAGGTGAGGAGCACAGCCATGAAGTAATAGATAATGGACTTATGTTTGAGGGCCCATTCGGCTAAGTTAAATTGTTTCATTGACTAACCGCCGTCCCTTCTTGTAATTGTTGAGTGCCTGCGGTGATGACAATGTCGCCCTTAGCTAAACCAGATGTGACGATGACGGAGTTTTTACCGAACTCACCAGTCTTAATAGGAACGAGATGAGCCTTCTTATCTCGGATAATATATACTGCATTATTGCCATTAGAATCTTTTACAAGAGCCGTCAATGGAATAGAAATATTGGTGCTATCTGTGGTAGATAGATTTGCATTAACCGTCATGCCTAGTTGTACCTCTTTAGGAGCATTTTGTAATGCAATTTTTACAGTATATGTTCTGGCCACAGGGTCAGGAACTGGTGAAATTTCTCGCACCACACCTTGTACAGTTACATCTGGTAGAGCCCAGAATGTAATATTGGCAGGACTGCCCACATGAACCTTTGTCATTTCTTGTTCGGGAAGGGCAATGACTGCTTCTGGGTCGTGACCAGCCGCTAAGGTACCAACGCTTTGACCGGCAGCTACGACTTGGCCTGCTTCAATATTGAAAGCAGTAATAATACCTGTATCAGGAGCCGTCAAATTAGTATAGCTATTTTGATTGCTACTCAAGTTGAGGCTGGCCTGTGCTTGTTGTAATTGAGCAGCTGTCGCATTCAATTGGTTTTCTGCTTGGTCTAATTGCAACTTACTAATCGCTTGTTGAGCATAGAGCTCGCGATATCGTTTCGCATTGGTTTCTGCTAATTCATAGGCCGATTGAGCAGCTTTTACAGCACCCTCAGCATTTTGTACTTGAGCTGATGTATCTGAACCATTGATTTGAGCAATTACTTGGCCTGCTTGTACAGTATCACCGACATTGACAAATTTGTTGATGACGCGACCCCCAATTTGAAAGGCTAAGTTTGTTTCTGTTTTATTATGGATAGTGCCTGCATAGCCAGCACTAGTAGTACCAGATTCTTCACCGATAGTGATGGTGCGCACCTTGAGCCTAGTATCCTCAGATTGCTTTTCAGATCCGCAACCACTGATAATAGCAGTTCCTATTAAAAGGGCTCCTATGGTTGCTATGACTTTTTGATTCATAGAATCTCTCCTTTATACCACACATAAGTCCTATGATACACAACTACATATAGGTAGCATTCATAGGACTATATATTTTATGAGAATATATCTAATTTAGCTATTAGATATATAGTAGATAATAGTTCTATTAAATCTATTAGATTTTATTATATATTTTATACAATTTAATAATACTATATTTATATGTAAACGGCTAGGGGGTATACAAAAAAGTGAGTCCTCCATAGGAGAACTCACTCTTTATATATCTACAATGCTCATAAATCTATAAGCTAGTAGGTATTAATCTTTTTCTTCTATTTCTTGTACTACGATAGGTTCTTCATAGGTTACAAGAATCTTGTCGATACGGGTGTTATCCATATCTATCACTTCAAAGGTATAGCCATTCCATTTTGCTTTGTCTAATTCTTTTGGAATGCGGCCAAAGAGAACGTTTAATAGACCGCCCATTGTTTTGTACAAGTCTTTTTCTTCGCCTGGTAATTCTTCATCGATGTGGAAGAATTCTTTAAATTCGTCTACGTCGAGAAGGCCATCTACAAGCCAGGAGCCGTCTTCACGTTCGACAATTTTATTTTCTTCTTCCATGATTTCTTCTTCACCGGAAGGCATGAGACCTACGATTTCTTCCATAATATCATGTAATGTTACAAGACCGCTGAAACCGCCGTACTCGTCGAGAACGATCGTTTCATGAACGCCTTCTGTACGGAGTACATTCAATAATTTCATGAGCGTAATGGATTCTGGAATGAGTAATGGTTCTTTCAAACAAGATTCAATAATATCATGAATAGAGCGTTCGCTAGGACGTTGCATGATCTGTACCAATACGTCAGATACAGTTACGAGACCCTTTAGTTCGTCCAAGGAATCGGTACCTACAGGAATGCGGTAATGGTTAGCATTTTTGAGGACTTCCATAATTTCATCCTCTGTGCCATTAAGGTCAATCCATTTGAGCTGTGTACGAGGTGTCATGATGTCGCCAGCATTCATATCTGCTAGGTGGAAGATATTTTCTACGAGGATAGGTTCCTCTTCTTCATACGCACCCATAGCAACGCCTTCGGTGAGCATCTTGTTGATTTCAGACTCTGTAACAGGAGCCTCTTCTTTCACAGTTACGCCTAGTAATTTTAAGAGGAATTCTGTGGAAACGCCGAGGAAGCCAACGATTGGCTTTAAGGCTACAGACAACCAATAAATCGGTTTTGCTACTACTACGGCGATGCTTTCAGGACTATTTAAGGCTAAACGTTTTGGTACGAGCTCGCCAATAACGAGGGATAAATAGGTGATAATAGCAACGATAAGTAAGGAGCTAATGGATGCTGCATAGGGCTCAATACTTGGAATATTAGCTACTAAAATTTCCTCTAATGGACCAGAGAAGGTCGCACCAGAATACAAACCAGTTAAAATACCAACGAGGGTAATACCAATTTGAATAGTAGAAAACATATTATTTGGATTCTCTGCTAATTCAAAGGCTTTTTTTGCACGCTCGTTGCCTGCCTCTGCCATTTCTTCTAGTTTACGTTTTTTAGCATTGACGATGGCCAATTCCGTCATAGAAAATAAGCCGTTTGCTATGATTAATACGACGATAATTATAAAATCTAAGGTCAGATCACTGTCCATGTAAGTAGACACTCCTTTTTAATGACATATCATTCTGCACATGAGAATATTGAAATATTACTCTTTAGTATACCATATTAGCATCAATAAATGTTTGACACAATAAAAGCACCCAAAAGGGTGCTTTTATTGTATACTATAGGTGTTACTGCCCCAGACTGGTAACAGAAAGGGGGTGAAAACGTGTTTGACACTTTGATTTCCTTAATAGTATCCATCGTAGCAGGTGTAACCTGTCACTACATCTGCAAGTGGCTAGATAGATACTTTCGTCAGTAACTAGCACAAAAAAAGGAGGGCCGCCACCCTCCTTTTTTGTTTGCGTGAAAACGTGTCTCACATTGACTTCCTTTGTCATATATTATGATACATGATTACCTTTAATTTGTAAATATTGCTCTAATAAGGGTATAGTATATATAAATATCAATTTAGTATTAAAAATAGGTCATACAATAGGGAATTCATGATGGGATTAGATATATGACAAGTGAACAGGAATGGGAACAGGTTTTACAAATAAAGACAGCAGGCCGCGATGATAGTCGGTCTGATACGGAGCATCATCCGTATGAGCCGACTGATTATTGCGTCCTAGAGCGCTTGGAGAATAGTGGTCATATTCGCAAGAAACATACCCTCATCGATTATGGCAGTGGCAAGGGCCGTGTTAGCATTTTTATGGCCTACCAAACGGGCTGTCATTCCATCGGTATCGAATATGATGAACGATTATATGAAAAGGCTCTTATCAATGGTGAAAGCCCAGCAGCGCACAATCGGGTAAGTTTTGTGCACGGTGATGCGGCGCTCTATGAATTACCAGCTCAAGCAGATCGATGCTTTTTCTTTAATCCCTTTGCACTCCATACGATTAAGCGCGTTTTAGGAAATATCTTTGATTCCCTGTATCATCATCCGCGTGAAATCAAATTATTTTTCTACTATGTTAACGAAGAGGTAGAAAACTTCTTAAATAACCATGTGCGACTCGAACAAGAAGAACCTATCGATTGCAGCGATCTTTTTGAAGAAAGCGATGAAAAGGAACGAATTTTAGTATATGAGGTTTTATTCTATTTTTAAGGTACTTTCACCTAGATTATTAAGGAAAAAGCAGATAAATTCTGATATAATAATATATTAGAGATTATAAAATCAAATTATTTTTTATGGTTCTATACATTGATTCGTATGCGCTAATGTAGTGGATAGGGCTGAGTGTATTGAAGACTGGAGGTACCCGTGGAAATCATCGATACAGCATTGATTGAACGTATTCGCAAGGCCTTAATTAAACGATATGATCGAGATCAACAAATTCAACAAATGATTGAAGAAATTGGTGCCGAAGAGGGACTCAATGAAACTGAATTGGCTATTGTTTACCAAGCTTATTTAGAGGTTAAGGAACGCATATACTATACATCCTCTCTCGTTGATTTGTGGAATCAAATTGAAGAGGTTCAAAAACGGATGTCCATGTTGCATACCTATGATTCTCTTGAAGAGGATTTGTTTGACAATGTGTTAGGCGACGATAAAGAGGATATCATCATTTCTGATGGATCTTATCTTGGCAAGGGTGCTAGTCATAATAATGATGTATACGCTATGGAACAGGTCCAATTATCGGATATTCCTGTGCAGCATGACTCCACAGTGGGTATGAACCATATTAAATTGAACGAATTGCATTCTATGGGCGGTCTTTTTACAGGATCTGGTGAAAGCTCCCAACATGAGATATCGGACCTTGATGAAGACATTGTAGAGCATATGGATGTAAATCCACTAGATGGCGTGGAAAGCTTAGAAGTCCATCACTTAGATGAAGAAAATGATACATCTAATACACGTAAATCTGCAGAGGATAAATTTGAAGATATCGATGAGGATATGTCCTCCATCGATCCCTATACAGCAGTAAATGCTTTATTATTCGGTAAGTCTGGCTTAGATTCAGATAAAGCCAATAAGAAGATGGAAAAGCTTCTTAAAAAGCAATTGAAACGCGTAGATGATGAATGGGCGCGTATCAATGGAACTGACGATACATCTAAAAAATCTAAGGATTATAAAAAATTCAAAGAAGATAAGAAATCTAAAGGTGACAAGAAATCCAAAGAAGATAAAAAGTCCAAAGAGGATAAAAAGTCTAAAGAGGATAAAAAGGACAAAAAACATAAAAAGTCTAAGGAAGACAAACATTCTAAATCCGAAGATAAGTTAAAGAAAAAGAAAGACAAGGCTGAAAAGAAGCTTAAAGTCTTAAATGATAAGTTAAAAACAGTATTTTTAGGCGATACTTTCAGTAAAAAAGATAAGAATAAAGACAAGAAAAAGGATAAAAAATCCAAAAAGGATAAATCCGAAAAAAAGCAAAAACGATAGTTTCCGTATGGAATAGTAAGGCCTCTGAACAGAGGGCCAAGGAGAGTACTAGTGCTAAGAAATCGGCAAGTGCTGGAACTATCGACCGCGGATGCGGTAAATGCAAGCGATGTAAGGGACCTAAATGTAAGAAATATCCAACATAATTATAGTTAGGTAATGTAGAGTAGTTACGTTATATGAGAACAGTAGGGGTTAATGATGAACCGATGGCAACGATTATTTGAAGGCATACGAACAGAGATTAAGGTGTTTATCTTTTTCTCTGCTTTATTGACTGCATTTAGAATCGTGTTTCTTGCAGTATTTCAATCACAGCTAGCATCTGTGACGATGGAAAATATCCTTACGTCCTTATGGCTAGGCTTTAGATTGAGTCTCAAGACAGTCGGTTCTTTATGTTTACTAGGCTTTTTAGGGGGCACATTGGTACATACCTTTGTACCTAAATGGCCGTCCTTATGCATTAAACAGGTTGTGTATTCCATAGCGACTGTACTGTTGACCTTCCTATTCTTAGGCCGCATTCCGTTCTACAAAATATTTAATTCCTCTTATAATGCAATGCTCATCAATGGTAAAAACGATGATATCAGCGCCATTATCAATACAGCCATCAATGAATATAATGCGTTGATGTATATCGTTGGAGCCGTTGTGTTGAGTGCAGCCCTTTGTTATTTCCTCGTTAAATTCTTGGCGTGGGGTACAAAGAAATATAGTGATTACGCTGATACTCAATTAGTTTGTTCTACTTGGTATCCTAAGACTAAGAAAACGCAATGGATCACAGGTATTGGATTGACTGTAGCTATCGGTGTATTAGGTCTGTTCTTTAGATTTGGTGGTGCTTTTAACTATACGAATTCCATTAACTGGGAAAGTGCGGCACGCCTCAGTTCTAATCTATTAAACGAAACAATCCTCGACGATGTGCAGGCTCTTTATCGTGTTAAAAGTATTGCAAAACGCGCGGATGAGTTAGAGGTTATCAACTTAACCCCTCAAGAATTGAGTGAGAAAATCAGTGCCATTGGTGGAACATTTAATGGTAAGGATTTTGATGGTTCTTTCACAAGAACTATTACGACAGAGCGTTTAGCGGAGCAACCACAGTCCATCAATATCGTTCTCGGTGAATCCTATGGTTTGTGGCCATTCCTCAGTGAATACAACGAACCTGGTGCGTACCTTGTTGAACAAGGTCGTAAATACGCTGCCAGCCCTCAAGCGATGAGCACGCAGCTCGCTCTTGCCCAAGGTACAGGCACCATGCCTGCTATCAATGGTTTACTCACTGGTATGCCAGATACAGGCCTATATCCTAACTATGAAGGTGAAAGCTTCAAACAACCGTATGGTTTAGGTATTGGTCCTGTTATGAAAAAGCTAGGCTATAAAACTGTATTCTGGTACGGCGGCTTTAGTACATGGCAAAATGTTAAGAACTTTGCTCTATCTCAAGGTTTTGATGAATTCCATGATGCGTCTGAAATGCCAAGCGATGAAGGCAATGCGTGGGGCGTAGCCGATAAGGATATGTTTAAAGCCATTTCCGCTTACATGGATCAACATAGAGGGGAAAAAATCCTCAATGTCATCATGACCACCTCTAATCATCCTCCATATAGCGTTAACGTCGCTAAAGAAGGGTATGATGTGAATAAGGTAAAAGGTCATTTGCCTGATACAATCGCAGAAACTGACAAGCAATTGAACGAAATGGGTCATATTTGGTATGCAGACCACGTGATGGGCGAGTTTATTGCTAAAGAAGAAAAAGCAGATTCATCAGCGCTTTTCGTTATCACTGGGGACCATAGCGAACGATTTACATTTGCCCGCGAAGTAAGTCCTAATGTGGCGTCTACGATTCCCATTATCTTCTACGGTCGCGGCATTCATAAAGACTGGCTCGCTCCTAATGCGTTTGGCATGAGCATTCAAATCATTCCAACCTTGGCAGAACTTGTAGGTCGTCCTGGTCAAACTTATGAAGCCATGGTACCAAGCTTGTTTACACAAGAGGAATTTGTCTTTAACCATAGACTATATTTAGATAACAGTGGAAAACTTATGGAACAAGGCACAAATATGCCTCAAGCCTATGGTGATGTGATTAAGAACATGCGCGAACTCGCGGCATGGCGTATTAAGCATGGGGATAGTATTAAATAATTTTTGTATACGATACATATGGTAGATATCATATGTATATCTACCATATTATCTACATAGTAAATTAAAGGGATTTGTAAGTTAAAGGATGATCTATGAGCACTGTGACGGCTATTATCTTAGCTCGCAACGAAGAAAAACATATTGTAGATTGTATTAAAAGTATTCAATTTGCTGATGAAATATTAGTTATTGATGATGGAAGTACAGATCAAACGGTACCTCTTGCTACTAACTTGGGGGCTAAAGTTATACCACATCCTCTGAATGGAGATTGGTCACAACAACGGAGATTTGGTATATCTCAAGCACATTGTGAATGGATTCTATTTATAGACTCGGATGAGCGTGTATCTCCTCAATTAGCAAAATCAATCCAAGAATCTATTAAAGGAGAGCCAAAGGCCTATTGGCTACGAAGATATAATTTATTCCATCACAATCCAGCTACGCATGGCGTAGTAAGACCTGATAAGGTTTTGAGATTAATGCCTCGTGAAGGGGCTACCGTGGAGGGAGCAGTCCATGAGACTTTTATTAGTCCTTATCCACAAGCTACATTAGAAGGCAAATTGTATCATTACACTTATGATAACTGGCATCAGTTCTTTGAAAAGTTCAATAAATACACTACAGCAGCGGCCAACAAGTACAAGAATCAAGGGAAATCTTGTAGTTTTTTAGGGGATATTATATTGCGTCCAACATGGGCATTTTTTAAGATATATATTTTGCAAGGTGGCATATTAGATGGAAAAATAGGTTTTCTATTATCTATCTACCATATGATGTACACCATGACGAAATATGTAAAATTATATTATTTAAACAAATCTAATGGGCAATTATAATCAGTAATTTAGTATAGTAGATTGCTATGGGGAATTATTGTTCTTGAAGTAGATATGGAAGTATGAATGAGTGAACAGTTTTTTCTATCCCTACAACAAAATATAAAACTAATGCTTTGGGCTCCTATATTAAGCACCATCTTTCGAATCATATTCATGATTGTGTATAATCCTTACCCTACATGGAAGGGACGCTGGAAATCTGTAGTGGGTTCATTGCGTTATGGCTTTTGGTGGGGGATGGATTTTGATGCTTATGTATTCTTACTACCCTTAGTATTGGTGACACTCCCTGCATTATTATTTGATGGGTATCACCAAATAGAAGATGCTGTACGGTTAGTGGGATTAACTATTTATTCCTGTATACTTTACGCAGCTTTTGCAGGAAAAATGATTTTTTATAAGCATTTCCATGATACGTATAACTATATGGTTCATTATGGAAATCATGCAGAGAAACATAATTTGATTGATGTATTTTTTAATCAAGATCGAGGAATTCTCGTCATTTTAGGATTGATTCCTATGATATTTATATCCTGGTATATGGGAGATTTCTTCTTATCCTTGCCATCTATACCCTATCCAACTATGGAAGAAACTTGGTCTATTGTAGCTTGGAATATAGGGCTTGTGGCTGCCTCCGTTTTGGGGTTTTATTGGTTCCGCTATGGTGGAACCTTATCTCATGATGATAAACCAGAATGGGATACGATTCCTACAGTAGTAAAAGAGGATATATTCTTTGCTCGTGCTACAGTACCAGATCTATGTGCCTTAGAAACTGTGCTAAAACATCCACTTCGTGATGAATATACGGCATCTGCTGAGGACATTGATGACGCGATTCACCGTATTGTTCCTAAGGAATATAAAGATTCTTGGCAGGATTTGAATACACCTCTTCATGCATTCAAGCGCGTTGCATCAGGTCCTCGTATTGATAAACCACAACATATATTCTTTATTGTTGGTGAAAGTATCCCACAATGGTCTCTCGATAAACCTTATAAGGAGCTTAATATATGTCCTGGTTTATGGGATTTTAAAGATAATCCACATACGGCGCAAGTACCTAATTTCTTGCCTGCCGGTAATGTATCTCGTCCATCCATTGTGAGTCTGTTATCTGGTGTCTATGATGCGGGTATGGAAATCAATGAACGGGAAGCCTTCTGGCATGAATCATTGCCGACTTCTTTGGCATCTCAAATGAAGCGTTTAGGTTATGATACGATTTACTGGTATGGTGGTAATGCATCGTATGGTAACTTTAATCACTTTGGTAAGGCTCAAGGATTTGACCGTGTAGAAAGTGCTTCCGTTTTTTGTGGTCCCCATGCACCTAAGACTTGGGTAGGCGTTTATGACCATGTATTTTTAGAACATATTGAAGAGAAAATCAAATCTTTAGAACATCCTACATTCCATTTTATTTATACTACATCCAATCATGGTCCTTATAAAATGGAGGATTCCTTATTAGATTATGATCCTGAACAGGTGATGCCAAACCTTGGAGATGATTTAAAATCTAATAAGAAACGCAATAAGGAATTGGCTACCTATCGCTATAGTGATAAGGCGATTTTTAACTTTGTTAATGCTATGAAAGAGGCATTTCCTGATAGTTTATTCGTTGTTACTGGTGACCACTCTAATCTATTTGGCTCTTTGAATAATACATCCTTAATCCAACGAGACTATACCTTGCGCGATACATTCTGTACGGTAGGGCTGTTACAACACCCTGCTTTCACCAAGGATATGATTACGGCGCCAATTGGCACGCATATGAGCCTCATGCCTACCATTATTGAAGCCATTGCGCCAAAGGGTTTCGAATATTATTCCATCGTACCGTCCTTGTTTGATGAACAGCCAGATACATTAGTTACACCGTATCAATGGATTACACCTCATATGATGGGCGATGTTCGTATGGATTATGGTGAAAGTAACATACCGTCCTATAAACCGGTTGAGCCAATTCGCCCTATTAATAATCATAAGGACGATGCGCGAGATTGGACAATGTTGACCATGTGGCTCATTAACCATGAGGACAGCATGAATAAGTCGTAGTATAATTAAATGATAATAGTCTATTGATGTATATGTAATCACTATTTCGTATACATCAATAGATGCTACTATATGTGTATTGATATGTGTATGATAGGAGGAACCTATGTCTATAATCAATGTTGTAGGCGCCAAAATTTGGGGTGGTGGTGAACAATATGTATATGATATTTGTAAGCAATTACAACAACGACATAGGACTGCGTATATCTTAGTGGACCAATCGAATGAAGATATGCAATCTCGGTATGCCCAAGTGGGTCATGTGATGACTGCTAATCTCTATACCTTGAAGGGTTTTCTATCTGTTAATGCCGTGGCTAAACAGATGAAAGAACAGGGGATTCATACGATTGTATGCCACTCTGGTAAATATATCTTATTCTGTATTGCTCTTAAGCAGTTAACAGGTGCTAAATTGGTGTTTATAAAGCATAATCTTGTACCTGGTAAAACAGATATATATCATAGATGGATTAATGCACAAGTAGATGCCTTCGTTTGTGTGTCTAAACTTGTTTATGACGATCTTATGACGCCTGCTATTAAGGATACTAGCAAATACCATGTTGTATATAATGGTATTGATCCGAACCGATTCCAGTCCTTTTCAGATGCTGTTCCCATGAAATATAAGGTTAGAACCTTTGGATATAGTGCGCGTATAACAGAACGAAAAGGTTTGTATCTGATTTTAAGCGCTCTGGAACAGATTCATCAAAACAATCCTGATGTTCGATTGATTATATCGGGGGCTGGTACAGAGGATCAAATTAAGAAATTAAAAGATTATATACATGCACATCAAATGCATTCTTACGTTGAATTTATAGGCTTTACACGAGATATTGAAGGTTTATATAGATCCATAGATTGCTTACTATTGCCAACGATAACGAGTGAAGCCTTTGGTCTCGTTATTTGTGAGGCCATGTATTGCGGTGTACCAGTCATTACAAGTGGCTCTGGGGCTCAGCGAGAAATCATAGACGATGGTGAATCTGGATTTATTGTAGATCCTCTGAATGAACACAGCTTACAACAAGCCATGGAACATGTGATGAGTGATGCTGTAAACTTGCCAAATATCATCACAAAGGCACGACAAGTTGTGGAACAGCGATTCATTGTTAATCGTGTGGCAGATGAATTAGTTGCGATTATAGATAATTTACACTCCACTGATAAGTAATGATAAGGTTTGGTAGTTTTTAGTGGATAGGAGTTTGAGATGGGATATTTAGAAACACAATGGCAGCGAGGTCGTAAGATTTACGGCAAACGTAGTTGGAGGGAAACGCGACGCACTTTCCTTCATACAATGCGCTCTATCCGCAATAAACGAGAAATAGAGGCACTAGAGAACTATTTTGCAAGCTATACGCCAGATCCAACATTATTAGACCGTCAAGTTGGTCTATTTGAGTTAATGACGCGATATTTCTTGTTTAAAAGCTCAACACCACAGGAACGATTAGAGGCTATTATTAATCATTTTGATTATTTGAAAGATGTATTTACAGATGAAGCCATTCGCGAAATGTACTCTGTAGATCCAGATAATATTTATGACGATGTAAGTCGTATGAATCGTGGTTTTATCGTATGGGAATCAGAAGACCTTGATATGGTGGCCCGTTTATATTATGGACCGGGTCAACGAAAAGAAGGTTTTTTAACCTTGTTGTTAACCTTGGGTAAACAAGGCGTATACCATGCTAACTTCCGCTTTGGTAAAGGTTTTAATGGGGAGCCTGCTATGTGGATTGGCACGATTCAAGGATATAAAGATGGCCTTGATAATGCTAAAACAGTTACTAAAAAGATGTTTGGGTATCGACCAAAAAACTTTATTATGTTCCTATTACGCCATATTGCGGTCCTTTGTAAGGTCGAATCCATTTATGCCGTATCTGATGAAGGCTTTTATGCAAATACCCATTTAGTACGCGGTCATCGCGCTAAGGTAGCTGAGCTAGATCCATTGTGGGAGGAATCTGGTGGTGTTGTATGTAGTGATGACCGTTTCTTCAACATTCCATTAGAGGAATATCGTAAACCTATTGAAGAAATTAAATCACAAAAACGTAGCCAATATAGAAAACGCTATGAATTACTCGATCAATATGAGCAAGAGATTCAAGGTCATCTGAAACCATTGTTACGTGTAAAATAGATATCTATACAATAGATGTTAATATGATAAAAATTAGATTATAACTATGTAGGGAAAAAGGGGTTAGTATGCAATCTTGGGTAATTAAGAATTCTGAAATGGTGCTGACCGTACTCATTTCACTGATGATATGTACGACGCGGTCATCTATGGCACTAGGTAATTTAATATATAGCCTTATTATATTGATGACCTTAGTAACTTGTTGGTATAGACGACATGAAATCTCTGTACCACAGTCCATACGCCAATATGGATGTGCCTATGTAGGCATGTTACTATGCGTATTGCCGTCCGCATTAATCAGCAATGATATAGCGGTGACTACTAAATATTTCTTTAATATTTGGGTTTGGAAGGTATTAGTCATCGTACCAATTCTGTTGTTTATTAAAAGTTCTCGTAAGTTATATGCAATATTAACGGTATTCTTTGTATATATGGGTATTGATGCTATATCTGCTTTTGTACAGTTCTTATTAAAATATAATTTGTCACCTGAAAATCGGGCTGGTGGTGTTATAAATGGATCTATCATGGGATTAGCTATGTTATTGACCTTTACGTTTCCATTGGCTCTCGTTGCTATGTTTGATAAGTCATTTCCTAAGTATGTGAGATTATCAGCTCTGTTTTCTACATTAGGTATACTATTAGGTATGTGGGGAAATCAGAGTCGAGGGTCTTGGTTATTTAATGGTCTTAATGGCGCTCTTATAACTTTGCGCTACTCAATGTTTAATATTCGTTATATATTGGTTTTACTTGTTGCAATGATAGGTATTGGTCTTATTTTTGTAAATAAGCCAATCTATGCAGAGCGTTTTCAAAGTACCTTCAATACTACTACTAACGGTTCTAATTTAGGGCGTATCTATGTATGGGAGTCAGATAAGCAAATGATTATGGACCATCCTGTAATAGGAGTTGGTCCTGGTTTATGGCAAAAAACATATCGAGAGCACTATAAATTAAAAAAAGAAACTCAAGATTTGGGACATTCTCATAATAATCTATTACAAATAGTTTCTGAATCTGGAATATTAGGTCTCATTGGTTTCTTAGGATTCTCAATCTTTGTAATCTTTAAATCTCTGAAAAATTATATTAAAACAAAAAATCCTTATGATTTATCAATCCTTGTAGGTTTTATTAGTTACTTATTCCTATTTGGATCTATTGACTATACGTGGGGAAATTCATCTGGTATTCGTATATTTTGGATTGTTATGGGAGTTATGATTCAGTTAAAAATAGATGAGAATAACAGAGTTGTTTAGGAAATGTTTGTGTATTATTTAATTGATTTTTATACCTGATTTAAATAGATTTAAAATCTCCTAAAAAATACATAAAAGATAGCTAAAATCTATGTTTTTTCATAGTTTTAGACTTTTGAATATGATATAATATAAGTAATTATTGGTACATGTATTCGTATGCAAGAGAGGTTGTTTTCTTTAAAGTTAATTGAGAAAACAACCTCTTTTTTTTTAATTGGGGTATTGGTATGAATCGTTCTAAATGTAATAATCATAATAAGTTACTTATTAGCAAGATCATAGTGCTTATAACTGATTATGTTGCTATTGTTTTGGGGACATTAGCAGCTTATCATCTGCGAGTAAATTTATCAATTTTACCGGTGAGTTCCCACTTCAAAGTCGATGAAATTTACGTCTATGGTATTGTTCCTTTTGTATTTTTATCAATATTGCTACTAAATAATGCGTATTCAATTGTAGCACCATATTGGGATACAATGAAAAATTTATTCCGTAGTATTACTATTGGCGTAGTTGTATCTATTGTGCTCATGTACACAGGACATGTAATTAATGATGTATCCCGTCTATTTGTAGCCTTTGCTTATGTATTTATGTTGCTCTTTATCTTTAGTGGTCGTTTTATTGTAGGCAAGATTCTTTCTAAGGCAGGATACTTAACTATACCAGTCCTCTTAGTTGGTGCAGGTAAAACAGCAGAGCTTGTAAAAAAATCCTTAGATCGTATGCCAATTGCTACGTATAAAATCATTGGTTATGTAGATGATCATCCTAAATCCTCTTCCATTGCTAAAGAGTATCCATGTCTTGGTGCTTTTTCCGATGTTGAAGATGTTATCAAAGATACAGGTGTACAAACAGTCCTTATTTGTGCACCTGGGCTAGAATCTAAAAAGTTGGTATCTTTGATTAATCAATTGCAATTACTAGTAAAACGAGTGTCCTTTGTGCCTGAATTATTTGGTTTGCCTACAAGTAATATTACGGCTCGTGGCATGATGGAAGAACAAGCCGTTGTATTACGTGTGCAAAATAACTTGGCTCGTAAATCTAACCGTATTGCTAAACGTATGTTTGATATTGTGGTTACTATATGTGGAGGTATTTTTATATTACCATTTATGTTAATCATAGCGGCTATTATTTATTTAGATTCAGGAGGACCTATAATATATAAACAAAAACGAATAGGCAAAAATGGAAAAGAGTTTAGTTTTTATAAGTTTAGATCTATGGTTAAAAATGCAGATACGATACTTGAAGAATATCTAAGTACTCATGAGAATGAAAAGAATGAATGGCAAAAGAATTTTAAATTAAAAAATGATCCTCGAGTTACTAAGATAGGCAGAATAATCCGTAAAACAAGTATTGATGAATTACCGCAATTATGGAATGTATTAATTGGTGACATGAGCCTAGTTGGACCGAGACCGTTATTACCCAATGAAGTAGAACGATATAGTGGCTATATTGAGGATTATAAGTTAGTATTACCAGGACTAACCGGTGTATGGCAAGTAAGTGGTCGTAGTGATACAACATTTGAAGAACGAGTGATAATGGATTCTTGGTATATTCATAATTGGTCTGTATGGATTGATATTGTATATTTATTGAAAACTGTCTTGGTAGTTGTGAAGTCAAAGGGTGCTTATTAAATAATATATAGGAATTAGTATGAATACATATCTTATTTACATTGCTCCAGGTATTGGTGATTTTATTGTTTCTGTTCCTCTTATTAAAAGTATAAAAGATCAAGATCCGACAGCTGTTATTGATATATTTACATGTAGCAATAAACAACGCATAGGTCTGAACAAAAGGATGGTAGAGTTACAAGGTGATGTTCGCCACTGTTATTACTATACCAAGGATGAGCCATTTCATTCTTTAATGTTTTTATTGGAAGCAGGTTATCATAGTTATGATTATGGCATTGTGTTAGAACATGCGAATTCAAAATACATGTCGAGTTGGCCTAGTAAAATTATTAAATTTTGTTGCAAAATGACAATTGGTGGTCGAAATCCATATCTTAATATAACCTATAAAAAGGTAATTAATCGTCCTGATAGATATTCTATATATGATTTGGAAAATGATATTTTACAAGAATTAGGAATGAAGCAGAGCGTTAAACACCATGAATATTATGTTTTAGATAAGTACCCATCTAATTGTGCAATTATTACTAAACATCCAACTATTGTCTTTTGTATTGGCTCTGGACACGTAGCTAATGAGAAAAAATATGATCCATTTGCTTTAAGTTTAAAATCATGGCCTACTAAAAATTGGATTGACTTGGGAAATTTATTAGTAGAACGTCATTATGAAGTGATTTTTATTGGTGGGACTATGGAAGAAGGTATGATTAGACCTTATCTTAATAAGTTAGATATGAGAGTAAAAAACTTTATTGGCAAGCATTCTATAAAAGAGAGTCTACAAGTTGTACGAGAAGCAGATTTAGTGGTTGGTGTTGATACTGGCTTAATTCACGGGGCCGCTATACAGGGAACTCCTACGTTAACACTTTTTGGTTGTACAGATTATATTGTAGAACATCCTTTTGGGGTATATAGTCATATTATTAATTCTTCTATAGAGTGTTCACCATGCTTAGGATATGATCATTCTTATACATGTACTAATAATAAATGTATGCAAGGAATCTCAGTAGCGACTGTATTAGATTCTATATTACATATTTTGAGAGATAGAGAGATAGATAGGAGGAATTAATGGATTGTTACTTATTATTACTAGTATCGCATGTAATATTTGTAGTATTAGGCTATAAGAAATTTAAACTATCTATCATATCCCCTACGATGATTACATTGGTATCTTTAACGATTGTTATTGCTTTGGGATACTGGTATAGACATGAAATGGGAACAGACCTTTACTTTTATACTTTTATAGTAATAGCTCTTGGTGGAGGGGCTATTTTAGGCACTGGTTATGTTGTACAGAAATGGGCTAAACTTAATTGGGGAGACCAAACATCTATTGAGTATAATTTTGATAGTAATCGCTACCCTTTAGTGGGAATAGTAAAACTTCCTGTACGATATAAATACATATCTATGTATATGATATTTTTTATTTTGTTTTCTTTGTTCTGTGTATTCATTAATACGACTGGTGATAGTGATGTTAGTCGTATGACTCAATATAGAAATATTCTTTTATATCCTCAACAATATTATCATACGAAGACTTTGATTTTTATTAATTCACAATTCTATAAGATTGCTTTAATACTAACATATATATCAGCTTATGTGGCTATCTATAATGGTGTTATTCTAGATAAACCTATTTTTAAAGGAACTGGTCTTATTATAATTGTGGGCCTTTTCTGTATAGGTAGTTCTATTGCTATGGGTGCACGTCAACCAGCTATCGAAACATTTATATTTATGATTTTGACGTATTTATTCTTTATGGTAAAAGAGCAATATTTTGATAAAATTAAAAATTTTTTATTTAAACTCATTCCTATTACTATAATTAGCCCATTTTTATATATTCTTTATGGTATATTAGTAGGTCGCCATGATGGTAATAATGTAACATTGCAACGGGTTACTGAATTATTAGCTGGTGGTATTTATGCGTTGAATATTCATATATGGGAGCCAGCACGTACTACTTATTTCGGACAATCTAGTTTTGCTGATGTATATGATAAATTGATTAATTTTGGCTTGTTACCAGAATCAGTACGAATGACTTATCATGAATTTGATAAATTTGGCAATACATTATCTTTATTTGGGCGTTGGTATGAAGATTTTGGTATTTTGGGTGTTATTATTATGAGTATTATAGTGACTGCATTATTTTCATTAGCCTATGAATACTTACAACGTCGCTCTAATGGCGATATTTGGACTCATGTTTGGACAGCTATTTTTCTTACTGAACTAGTATCGCTTGTATGGGCAGGTTATGATGATCGTATTCGTGCATTATTAGCATTTTCTCAATTTGTTATTGTTGGGTTAATAGGTCTATTTATTTACGTAGGTTATCGGGTAAAGATAAAGTAACCAAAGAGGTAGATTATGAATATTTCCATCAAAAAAAGAGATGTTTTATGGTCTTATGGAAGTATGGCTCTCACGATGGCAGTAAATCTCTTACTATTGCCACTTTATATCTATTTCTTTACACCTGATATGGTGGGACTATGGTATGTATTTATTAGTATAGGATCTATTGCCTTACTATTTGATTTTGGATTTTCTATTACCTTTGCTCGTAACATCACGTATTGTTGGAGTGGTGCTCAAGAACTCAAAGCAAAGCATGTTGTTTTTTCTGAATCAAAAGAAGTTAATTTTTCCTTATTAAAAGTTGTCCTTAAAGCTTGTCAATCAATTTATGCTATCTTAGGTGGTAGTGCTTTAGTGTTAATGTACACTTTAGGAATGTATTATATAGGCAGCCTAGTTGGTCCAAGTTCTCGCTGGGAAGCCTATATCGCATGGGCGGCGTATGGATTTGGAATTTTTTTAAATCTTTATTACAGCTATTATATCTCATTTCTTCGAGGTGTAGGCGCTATTACATTGGCTAATAAAAGTATTGTTTATGCTCGTTTATTACAAATGGTATTTACGATTATTTTACTTTTATTGGGCTTTGGTATTATTGGGGCGAGTATAGGTTACCTTATATATGGTCTTGGATTTAAACTCTTTGGGAATAGATATTTTTATAAATATGAGCATATTGGTGAGAAATTGAGAGCTGCTACAAATCTTGTTGCTACATCTACAGCAGATATATTCCGAACTATTTGGTATAATGCGTGGCGAGATGGGATTGTATCTATATCTAATTATATATCAACTCAAGCAACTATTATTATTTCATCATTCTATTTAAGTTTGGCACAAACTGGTATGTATTCCATTGCTATTCAACTGACTACTGCAGTAGCTGTTGTTGCTAGTACACTATATAATACATACCAACCGGTCTTTCAAAATGCATATATCACTAAGGATCAGCCTCGTTTAAGAGAATTATTTTCTTTTTCGGTGACGCTATTTATTGTGATTTACTGGATAGGGATATTTGGATTATGGCTTGTTGGATTGTCACTATTAAATATGATTAAGTCTAATTTTGTTATTTCTGATACAGTTCTTTGGGGCGCAGGTATTATGCAATTTGTCATTTATTATCGAAATTGCTATACATCTTATTTCTCTTGTACTAATCGTATTATCTATGTAAAAAGCTTCATTCTATCTTCTGTAATGGGTCTTGTGCTATCTCTTGTATTTATGGAACTTTTCGATCTTGGTATTTTGGGGTTACTTGGTGGGATAATTTTATCTCAATTGATGTATAACAGTTGGTACTGGCTCTACAAGACGCATAAGGAAATGGAGATGAGTTGGATAGAATCTATTGTGAAAGGTATTGACAGTGTTTTAGGTAGAATTAAGAAATAATTATATTGACTAATTATTTTGTATGATTATTTTTTCTATTTAGAAAGAGGAATTAATATGGAGAGTAAACCTATACGTATTTTACATATCATTGGAATTTTAGTTGGTGGTGGTGTAGAAACGGTTGTGATGAACTATTATAAGAATATAGATCATTCTAAGATACAATTCGACTTTGTTGTTCATGATAATGATAAAGTAGATATTACAGATATTGTTGAAAAGATGGGTGGCAAGGTTTATAAGATTCCAGCATATTATAAAAATATTTTTGGCTTTATGCATAGTATCTATAATATAGTAAGGGAGAATAAATATAATATTGTTCATTGCCATATGACAACCCTTGGTATATTTTCACTATTACCGTCATGGATTGCAGGTGCTAAAGTTCGTATTTTACATGGTCATAGTACAACTGTTAAAAGCGAAACAAAGCGAAACCTTATGAAACTAGTATTACGTCCATTTTCAACATTTGTAGCTAATCGTCAATTTGCTTGCAGCAAAATGGCGGCTTGTTGGTTATTTGGGACTAATAAAAATGTAGAAATTATTAATAACGCAATTGATGTAGAAAAATTTCAATTTAATGAGGAGTATAGAACGAAGCTTCGTGAAGAATTAGGGCTAGAGAATAAGTTTATTATTGGCCATATAGGTAGATTTATGTATCAAAAGAATCATGAATATTTGATACAAGTATTTCAAAATCTAGTTCATAAAATTCCTTCGGCACATCTTGTGCTTGTTGGTGATGGGCCCTTAAGAGAAAATATTTTACAAAAAATTGAGAGTTTAGGGTTATCTACACGTGTGACTTATTTAGGTTTACGTAAGGATGTACATAAATTATATAGTTTATTTGATGTATTTTATTTTCCTTCTTGGTATGAAGGCTTAGGAATAGTAGCAATTGAGGCTCAAGCTGCAAAGCTACCAATTTTGATGAGTAATTTTGTACCAGATGAAGCTGTTGTAGATGGTACATTAGCTAAAAAATTAAATATTACAGAAAATGATATAAACTTATGGATAAATGAAACAGAACGAATTTATGAGTACATTTATCAAAAATCTAATAATCTTATTTCACGTATAGGTGTAAATGATATTATTAGTCGTAATGGTTATGATATACATAAAGAAGCAAAACATTTAGAGGAGCTCTATTGTGAATACAGCAAAAGCTAGTACTAAACAATTAAATATTTTAGTCGAAATTATGCATGGTTTAGGAGATACAGTATGTGCTTTATCATTACTAAAAGGTGTACGATATTTGTATCCTAATGCAAGGCTGACTGTACTTTGTAAGATGAATGCAGGCCGTGACATTATTGAAAGCTCACGTATTCCAGTAGATGAAATTATTGTTCTAGATGTATATAAAGATATATATATAACTTATAAAACAATACTGAATCTTAGAAAACATCATTTTGATATTGGGATTAGTGCAGGCATTACTCCAGTAAAAAAATCAAAACTTTTTATGAAACTTTGTGGAGTAAAGAAACATATAGGGTTTCAAGCTTCAGGTACTAATAAATATGACTATGATATACATTTTGTAGAAGCTAATGTGAAAACTTTAGGTTTAGAATTTAGTGATAAATTAAAACCACAATTATATGTAGATTCTGATAGTGATGAATTTGTAGAATCTTACTTTAAAATGCTAGAAAAAACTAAACCAATTATTGGATTATGTATTGGTAATGCAGATCCATCCCTTACTAATCGTTGGTTAAGGATTGGTCGTGTTTTTCCAAAAGCGTGGGGCATTACAAAGATGCATGATCTTTTAGACTTATTAGTGAAAGATGGAAATCAAGTTGTTTTAATTGGTGGATCTCAAGAGATACCATTATTAGAAGAGCTGAATGAGTTTTTAGAGTTACCACAAGTTGTGAATTTAGTGGGTAAATGTAGTATTAAACAAAGTATGGCTGCTATAAAGCGATGTACTTGTTCTATAGGTATTGATACAGGGATGCAACACATTGCAGGTGCTTTATCTGTACCTACAATATCTATATTTGGGCCTACAAATCCTAAATATATAGGAGCTTTTTCAGATTGTAGTTATTTTGTAGAATATGAGATCGATTGTAAATATTGCTTTGGAACAAATCAATACGTTCATTGTAATCATCGTCGTTGCTTAACGGAAATTAGACCACAACAAGTGATAGATATGGTATATCAGGTTTTAGAAAAAGCTAATTATAAGAAAGTATAGTATATTTAATATTTATTATATTGTATTCGCTATATGGGGAAATATATGAACAGGAATATGGGGATTGAACTATTTCGTATAGTTTATATGCTGTATTATTAATGATCTTTGTAGGGATTTCTATGTGGATTTTAGCTTACATAAATCAGACTTTTAATAAAAATATAGATATTTTTACTTTAGTATGGCCAACATATAGATTTCCTGGATTGTTAACAGCATTATGCCTATAATTTATTTTAGTATGGGAGAAAGTTTTTATGGATATTATTACACAAAGATTTGATGAGCATTTAGATACATATATAAAAATGCGTCATTATATTGAAGATATTCGAGTAGTTGCTGATATATGTAAGAATGCTCTTGATAAAGGACATAAGATTCTTTTCTGTGGTAATGGAGGATCAGCTGCTGATGCTCAACATTTGGCAGCAGAATTGGTAGGACGTTTTGTAAAAGAACGAGAGTCTTTACCTGCTATTGCACTTACAACAGACACTTCTATTTTGACAGCTATAGCTAATGATTATTCTTATGATGATGTATTCTCTCGTCAAGTAGCTGGTTTGGGACAGGCTGGAGATGTATTAATAGGCATTTCTACATCAGGAAATTCTAAGAACGTGGTTAAGGCTACAGAACTAGCAAGACAGAAAGGTCTAAAAACAGTTGCATTTACTGGTGAAGGTGGCGGTAAACTTGGTGCTCTTTGTGATGCCGTGATAGCTGTTCCGTCTAAGACTACGGCCCGAATTCAAGAAATGCATATAATGGTAGGGCATATTATCTGTGAAATTGTTGAGGAAGATTATGATTAAGAAAACTATTAATAAGTTCTTACATGATAGTCTGCCTAATCTTCGTATAGCTGTCATTGGCGATCTAATGGTAGATCGTTATGTTTTTGGTGATGTAAGTCGCATATCTCCAGAAGCTCCAGTTCCTGTAAATCGAGTAAAACAGATGAAAGAAGTCCTTGGTGGGGCTGCAAATGTTGCTGCGAATCTTGCCAATTTGGATGTTCATGTATATGTCGGTGGAGTCGCGGGACAAGATACCCATGGAAACCTTTTACAAGACTTATTAGATTCTAATGGTATTGATAAAAGTGGTGTAGTAATTTCACGAGCTCGATCTACCATAACTAAAATGCGAATTTTAGGTGATCGTCAACAAATGATGCGGCTAGATTTTGAGACAGTACGAGATGTTGAGCAACAGGAAGAAGAAGAACTTATTTCTTGGCTAGACTCCCTCTGTCAAAAAGGGTTAGATGGTATTGTTATATCTGACTATGGAAAGGGAGTTTGTACAGATAGTATTTTAGAAAAGATTTTTAACCTAGCTAATTGTTATAAAATACCAACAATTGTTGATCCTAAAGGTAGTCAGTGGGAAAAATATAATGGTTCCACTTATATTACTCCTAATGTAAAGGAACTATCTGAACGGGTTGGCTACTCTATTACAAATGATGATGATAAAGTAGTTACTGCAGCCAAAGAAGTTTTAGCTACTAATAATATTCAATATATCATTGCTACTAGATCTGAAAAGGGAATTTCTATTATTGCTAGAGATGGTCGAATTTGGCATAATCCTGCTACTCAACAAGATGTTTTTGATGTATCTGGTGCGGGTGATACAGTTGTTGCTACTATGATTTGCTCTATTGCTGCTAATCTTTCTATGCGGACAGCACTTCATGTAGCTAATGGAGCAGCTGGTATCGTAGTATCTAAAGTGGGTACTTATCCTATCCATCGACAAGAATTAATTGACTTGTGGATGTCTCTTCAAGAAGGAAAATCTATAGAAAAGTCACTCTATTCTTGGGAAGAAATGAAGACTTTAGTTCGACAATGGCAAGATCAAGGAGATACAGTTGTTTTTACTAATGGATGCTTTGATATTCTTCATAGAGGGCATATTACGTACTTGCAAGAAGCGGCTCAACTAGGTGATCGTCTTATTATAGGACTAAACTCTAACGATTCTGTAAGGCGTCTTAAAGGGGAAACTCGCCCTTTAGTAGATGAAGAGGATAGAGCTTGTTTATTGAGTGCTTTAGGCTGTGTAGATGGTGTTGTACTTTTTAATGAAAATACTCCCTCTCAATTATTAGAAATTATTCGACCTAATATACTTGTTAAGGGTGGCGACTATAAGGTTGATGATGTAGTTGGTCGTGAATTCGTAGATTACGTACAAATTTTATCCTTTAAAGACGGATATTCAACTACTAATGTGGTAAAGAAAATCGCTAATTTAGTAAAGGAGTATAAACTATGATAATCGTAACAGGTGGTGCTGGCTTTATTGGATCAAATTTGGTAAAAGCACTTAATGAACAAGGGCGTAATGATATTATTATTGTAGATGATTTGACTGATGGTCGTAAAACACGTAATCTAACTAATTTAGACTACTTTGATTATATTGATTGTATCGATTTTGATCGTGCTATTGCTGAGGGTAATTTTGACTGTGGCCCTATTGATGTAGTTTTTCATAATGGTGCATGTTCTGATACTATGGAGTATAATGGACGTTATATTATGAAAAATAACTATGAAGGTTCTCGTAACCTTTTCCATTATTGTCAAAATCATCGTATTCCATTTATTTATGCCTCATCTGCCTCAACTTATGGTTATGGGCATAAGGGGTTTCGAGAAAGTCCCGAATGTGAAGAAGCATTAAATCCATATGCATACTCAAAGTTATTTATGGATCGATATGTACGTAAATTTGAAAATAAATTGGTGTCGCAAGTAGTAGGTCTTCGGTATTTTAATGTATATGGTCCTAATGAATGTCATAAGGATAAGATGGCTTCTTTAGTGCGCCAAATGTTTTATAAAAATCAAGAAACAGGTGAAATCACATTATTTGAAGGAACTGATGGATATGAAGATGGAGGTCAAACTCGTGACTTTATCTATGTAAAAGATGTGGTTAATGTAAATCTTTTCTTCTGGGAACACCCCGAATTATCTGGTATCTTTAACTGTGGTACAGGTCAATCTCATACTTTTAACAAATTTATGCAAGCTGTTATAGATTATTCAGGTAAGGGGAAAATTAAATATATTCCATTTCCTGAAGTATTAAAGGGAAAATATCAATCTTTTACAGAAGCAGATACAACTAAATTGCTATCTGTTGGATATGATAGAGGATTCACAAAGATGGAAGATGCTGTTGCTGAATATTGTGAGTTGCTTGCAAATAATGAAGGCTATATTCGTAGGTAGATTATAGTTTTTATCTATTTATATTAGTAGAACTATATTATTAAATTATAAAAATTGAATACTTCATAGTAATTGCATATAACTTCTGCAGAGTCTATATTAATATTAGTACTTTTAATTAAGGTTAATAGAAGCAATTTATATATGAACCATAAAAAGGGAATTTTCATTCTATTTTTATGGTTCTTTTTGGTTTCTCTTATATTATAATTTTAAATAATTATTAAATCTAAATAGACTTTATACTTATTTTATTGCTCTATAACGGTAGAATCTTGTACAATATATTCATGAATGAATAATTCATGAATATATTGTAAGAATTAGTTTAATTGCATTATATGTTAGTGGAGCATTGGTATGAAAAAATATGTCTTATCTGTAGGGGACAGAAGGTCTGTACATATTGAAATTATGAATGTTGATGATAATGTGCTCGTTAGTGGAGACTTACGTACATATCGACTTGATTATGATATGGAAACGAGTGCGGTTATTTTGCGTTTTTCACTACAAGAATCAGATATGATATATTCTTTACAGCTAGGTGAAGCTGAGGATGTGTTGGCAACAGACTTTATGACTCCCCAAGAAATATTCTTTACAATAGTAGGTTTCTTAGGTGAGATTATTCATAGTGCGAAATCATTTGGACGTACGTTAACTATGAAGTTTGATAATGATGCGTCTCGTGTGTATGTGAAGGATTTATTACAATCTAATGATAGCTATCGTGTATTTATGGGGACACTAACATATTAATATAAAGATATTTTACTTATTCATAGAACTTATAGAAAAAGTTTAATTGAAGACAGTAGTTGTAAGAGGTAAGATTCTTTCAACTATTGTCTTTTTTTATTATATGACTTTTCACAGATTAGAATAATGAGACATCTTTCGTTAATTTTCTAGATTTTATGCTCATCTTAATGATTATTAATATTTATATGCTATACTGACGATGTTTAGTATGAAAGTATGAATTCCATGGTGTATAAAAGGGAATTGATAGGGAGTAATCTTCACTTTCAAAGGCCAAAATAACATTACTCGTTACGAAATGGCGCAAATAATTGCAAAAGCTATGGCGAACCAAGATCGGGCTAATGCAGAGCAACAGGCTATGATTAACCGCTTGGCTGATGAATTCTCTAATGAACTGAATAATTTGGGCGTTCCAATTCAATGCAAAGGTTAATGATCGCACTGACGTTGTAGTCCGTACTACAACAGGTAATATGGAACTAGGTGATTCTTTTCAAACATCCTCTTCTGGTTCATCTCTTCGCGATAGACCAACAAATATTCATTTCGACCGTGCTTATGTAAATCATAAATTTGGTGAACGCGTATCTGTGAAAGCAGGTCGTTTCAATCAAATGATCGGCAATGGCTTAATTTATGACGATGGCTTTGACGGTGTTCAATTCAACGCAGGCAATCATAAGCTTAATTTCCAAGCAGCATATGGTTATGGTATTGAGGGTGGTTTTGCTACCGATATATATGGTCAAAACACAATCGATAAAAACGGAAACTTTACTATGGTCTATACAGGTTTAAAAGGTCAACTTAACGACCATGTAAACCTCGGTGGTTTCTATACACGTGTAAATAAACGCGTAAATGGTGAAGCTAAAAATATGTACGGTTTCAGTTCTGACTTGAATTTTGATAAAGTTTGGGTTGGCGGCGAATGGGTGAAAGCAGCTAGCGTATCTAATGGTACAGCTTGGTCTGCTGGCCTTGGCTATGGTGATTATAAAATCTCCAAACGCGGTACATGGGATGTAAAAGCGCAATACTTCAACTTTGGCGATAACATTGCCCTTCAATCCTCCCGTTGGGAAGTACCATATGATGCGACAAACCGTTATTATGACTCTAACTTCCATGGTGGTCCAGCTTATGTTACTAGCTACCGTGGTTACAGAGGTTGGTTGGCAACGGCTCACTATGCATTGCAAGACAATGTAGGCGTAACAGGCTACTATGGATTCAATAATAAAACAAATAAGAGTATCGGTGACAACGATAAACTTCCTAACTACTACCGTGTAGATCTTAACTACCAATTTTAATACCTTATAAAGTTAATTGCAAAAAGAGTGGAGAACTGTGTTCTACCACTCTTTTTGCATTGCTTTGTTAATTATCTAAAAAGATAATATGAGTAAATATAATACCATCAAATATGATATTATATTTCTACTTATAGTAATATAGCTAAAATGAGAGGTATCTATGAATTTAAAGAGTATAAGTAAATCTATAGTTAGTGATTTTAGTAGAAACATTAAGTGTAATTGGAGGGACTGGCAGAATTTACGTATTTCTATCAGAGAAGGAACTTATATATCTAGATATTGGGATAAGTTTTATAAAAAACGTTATAATATATATTCAAAATTAGATACAGATAGATTATTATATTTATTAAGTCATAAATCAGTTGAGTATAATGCAGGATTATCTTATTCATGGGTAGAGATTCTTTTAGCAGGGATTTTAGGAGCTCTTTTATCTAATATAGATGAGATTGTTAAATTTCTATCTTCAGATAATTTATCATCATATGATGTAGCTATGTTGACACCGCTGTTGACTTTTTTTATTATCTTAGATTTCGCTGTTCCATTATTAGGGTGGCTTTCATTAACATATCTAGAGTTAGGTATTAATAAATCTTGGTGTTTTTATGTTCTATTTTTTGTGATGATGATTTTCTTAGCAATATATAACTTTTTAAGTATTGTGACATGGACGATACCGTTAATTATTATTATATTAAGTGCCCTTAATATTTATGGTGCAATTGTTACTATTTTAGATTGTTTTAAACAACGAATAGCTTTTGAGTATATAGTTATTAAAGATATACTTCTAGAAAGAGGGGTATCATATAATAAATAATTACAATTAAAAAGATATTATAATTTGTATATTATATTGCAATAATTAACAGTGGTACTTTACAGAGCTACATATAAATGTAGCGATAGATTAAGATTTAGGGATTCTTAATATGGAGTACTTTGTATTTTTATTCACCGTTATTACCGCTCTATGCTGTATTAATAGTGGCGTTCATTTTTATCATTGGTATATGCGTAGACTATTTGCGGATAGCTTTCATAGAAAAACCTGTTATGAAACGCATTACGTCGTATATTGAAAGTAGTCAATCATGGGTGGCTCAGAAGGTGCTATTTTAATGCGAATTTCACCGTTTTTTGGTATAATAAACAAGTATTCCAACGATAAAACGGAGGTAATTCTAATGCGTAAATTCTTATATATGTTAGCAGCTTTACTCGTGTTGATTGGTATTAATACACATGATGTAGAAGCTCGTACAGATGTATATGCTACTACTTATAACGGCAATAGCTGGTATGTGGACCAAGATTCTGTGAAGAAAGTAGGGGATGTACTCAATTTTACAGTGTACACTACATCTGGCCTTAGCTATAAGGTATCATCTAGCGATAATAACTATTACAATGCAGATGTATTCTACTATAACAATAAACTCGTTTCAGACAATGGCCAATCCGTCTGGAAATCTCCAGGTATGATGGCCGCTATGCGTGTGGCACGTAAATAAAGAATAAAGGCAGCGATTCAATCGCTGCCTTTTTCTTATATAATTTCGTATATTTCTATTAATAGATTCTTATTGATTCGCTTATATGTTCGCCATTGCCTTTGGTGCACTCGTGGCGCTTATTTGTCTTGGAAAAGACAAATAGCCCTTCGTTACCAGTAACTGGATAACTGAAAGGCCATTTCATCAATTTTTTGTAACTTTGAGATGAGCCCGACGGAACCACTCGCTTGGCTATCTGTTTATATTATAGATATAATCATATATATCGTCAAATTACGATGAACAATATTATAGATTCCAATAAATTTAAATTAGTATAGGTAGAGACTAGGTCTCTGCTTTTTTTATATTGTTATATACTATATGTGGCAAAATTTCCTCATATTTACAAGAATATAAATTTAAATTATAATTAAATTATTTAATAATAGTTTATAGTGTGTAGAGAGAGGGTTCTTATGAAACGCATGTGTAAAGCGAAATTATCCTTAGCAATTGCCCTGACGATTGCTAGTTCTGTAGGTCAGTATGCAATGGCGGGGAGTACATTAGTTACTTCACCTACTGGTGCACATATTACTGCAAATAACGGTGGGAAGTTTACGGCTGGTGCAATGACAAACAAAGTATCTACGATTGAGGCAGATACTGGTAGTACAGTTACTATTGATAGAGCCGTGGCTAATATTGGCCATGATAATAAGCCTTTTATTAGCAGTAAAGGTGGTAGTACTGTTACTCTTAAGGAAGGCGTTTATGATGTTCATACTATGAGCACTCCTATTGCAGTAGCTCAAGGTGGTACTATTAATATTGGTGTAGACGGTAATACAGGCAATTTTATCGGCAAGGACTTATCTTTAGTAGGTGATGTTATTGTTAAAAGTGATCCAAATCATGCGTCTGAGATTAATATTGGTATTGATGGTAAATTGTCACTATGGGATGGTTTAGCATTTAATTTAGCTGATAAAGATGCTAAATATCCAAGCCATATTAATGTATTTCTTGGCGATTATGGTTATTGGGATCATTTCTACCAAGCTGGTTTACATGAAGGAAATTTAAGTGGTAGTACGCAACCTAGCCATATACATAAACTTGTAGGCTCCAAGAATCGTAACTATGTGAATGCAGTAATTCAACATGAGTACAATGAAATTTATATCGATAAGTTAGAAGGTCATGTAAACTTCTTTTACGATATAAATGATGAGTATGACGCTCCAGAAGATCCAGCAAATACAACACCAACAAAAATCTATAATGGTTTGACTCCAGAGTCTTTCTGGGGGGGAGATATTCATATTACAAGTGCGGCACCTAATGCGTACGCCCATGTATTCTCTAGTCAAAAAGGGCTTGATGTATCTTCTGAGGATAATGTAAATAAAATTTTAGATAATTTGGCTCACAAGGTGTATTACCATAATTATGTAAATGGTGAAAGAAACCTTCAAGGTACAGTAGGTATTGCTTCTAATGGTGCTGAATCTGCACGCTTTAAGGTATTGACTGAAGGTTATGCTAAAGAAGGCGCTATTACTTGGCAAGCAGATAAAGATGGTCAAGGTAAATATGTATATGGTGAAAATAAACCAACACCGAAACCAGAGGTAAAACCGACTCCAAAACCTGAGCCTAAGCCACAACCTAAACCAACTCCAAAACCAGAAGTAAAACCAGAGCCAGCTCCAACTCCAAAACCGGAGGTAAAACCTACACCGGCTCCAGCTCCAAAACCGGAAGTTAAACCAACACCAGCTCCGGCTCCGAAGCCAGAAGTAAAACCAGAACCAGCTCCAGCTCCAAAACCGGAAGTTAAACCAGAACCGGCTCCGGCTCCGAAGCCAGAGGTGAAACCAGCTCCAGCACCAACGCCTAAACCTGAGAACAACGGTCATATTCATGTTGTGGTAGGTGATTTTGATACACCTCATATGCGCGGTGCTCGTTCTGCCATCATGAGTAATATCAACGGTTGGAGAACATTGACAGATAATATGTATCGTCCACGCGTATTGCAACAAGGCGAACCTACAGGTATTTGGGCTCGCGTTGGAGGCGGTAAATACAGCTTCAATGCAAAAGGTATCGACACAGATACAACGTATACACGCATTCAAGGTGGTTACGATGCTAAAACTAGCAGCGGTTGGACTGTAGGTGGTCAAGTTTCTTACCTTCGTGGCAACGATGACTACGTATTCAACGGTACTGGCAAAGAAAAAGCCTTTGCTGTTGGTGCGTACGGCTTGAAAGATCTTGGTAACAACCAATACATCCATATCGAGTCTCAAGTAGGTCGTGCTTCTAACGACTTCACGGTTCGTAATGAAATTGGTGAAAGACTATCTGGCGAGACTAAAGCAAATGCATACTCTATCGGTGCACGCTATGGTAAAACTGTGAAGCTTTCAAATGGTACATACATTGAACCACAAGCACAATTGAGCTACACTCACTTCGGTGGCGATAGCTTTAATGCGGGCCGCATGCATGTAGAGCAATCTGGTGTGAGCAGCACAGCAGGTGGTCTTGGCCTTGAAATCGGTAAAAACTTTGGGGCAGGTAACATCTATACTCGCGTTGGCGTGAACCATGCCTTCTCTGGTACAGTGAAAACTGCGTACACAAGTGGTGCTACTACTAAATACACATCCGAAGACATTAAAGGTACTTGGACAGATCTAGCATTCGGTGGCCGCTATGGCTTCAATGCAAACAACAGTATCTTCGCTGATCTTAGCACAGGTCTATCTGGCGATTATAAAGCTGGTTGGTCTGTAAATGCTGGATTTACACATAAATTCTAAGAATCTACTTAATAAATTATTCTTTGTAATTTATCTAATATAAATAGCCTCCTAATAGTAGAGTAATAACTTTATTATTAGGAGGCTTTTATAATGTCATTCGTATATTTCTATTAATAGATTCTTATTGATTCGCTTATATGTTCGCCATATAATTGACTTAGGATAGTCAGGCGAGGTTGGGCAAAAAAATAGCCCTTCGTTACCAGTAACTGGATAACTGAAAGGCCATTTCATCACGTAATTAATCCTTGAGATGAGCCCGACGGTTCTACTCGCTTGGCTATCTGTTTATATTATATGGTTAATCTTATATATCGTCAAATACGGATAAACAATAGTATATAGTCATTATTTACTTAGAGGCAGCGAATTAATCGTTGTCTCTTTTTGTAGCTTCTATCTAATATATACTAAAATTTTAAATAATTTTAAAATAAATATGTATAATCCATTTACAATTCACGAAAAATAGTGTAATATTTTAAACATATTTTAAAAGTGTTAAATGTGAGTTCTTAATAAAGTGAGTGTATATCTATCTTTTCATATAAATAAAGACTAATAAATCAATTCTCAGATATATATTCAGCTATGAAGGAGCTTTCACAATTGTGATTGTATTGTAAGTAAAAGTATTGGTTGAGGTGTAAGAGGATGAGAGCAAGAAATAAATTTTTATTATCTGCTGTTATGATGACTTTGTTGTCATCTACGATGGCCATGCCTAGCACATGGGCTGCAGCAGGTCTTAATTCCGATGGACGTATTTTTGCAACTACTGCAGATAGCAAATTTGAAAGTACAGGTGATACGACTGCGAATGGTGTAGTCGCATCTGATGGTGGTCAAGTTACAATTGGCTCTTTGGATACTCCTGATGCATCTCAATTGCCTAAACGCTATCGTCAACCAGCTTTCATTACAGGCATGCTAAATAACAGTTCCATTCAAGTGGATGGCGGGATTATGGACGTGACTACTGCACCATGGAAGTCTCCATATCCAGTAGCGTTTGCATATAATAGTAAAATTAATCTTGGCATTGATGATGCGGGTACTGTAAAACACAAAGTATTTAATATGCAAGGTGATGTGCTGGTATCTGATAAAATGATGCCTCCTCATCAAGAACAGCAACCATCTGTGATTAATATCGGCCTAGGCCGCGCTCATAACAGTCCTAACCAGTTTTCCGGTAAAGCTGTGAACACCTTAGAGGATAAAGGTGGCGAAATCAACATGACCTTTGATGGTGGCATGTGGAGCCATGATAGCATGGGCGGCTTGGAATCTTTCAAAATTGATGGTAAAACAGAACGTAGTAGTATTAACAACCTCACAGGTACTCGTACGCGCGAAGGTTTCAGCCGTATTTCCCAAGATTCTCGCAGCGACATTCATGTGAATAAACTAGATGGCCATATTAACGTTATATATGATATGAGCGATGGTACTGGTTTAAACTTCGCTAAACAAGGTTCTAAGAAAAATGGTCTTGATCCAGCTGACATTGAGGGTGGTAACTTCATCGTAAAATCTGCTACGACTGGCTCTGCCGTGCATGGCTATGTAACAGGGGATCATCTCGATACTTCTTCTGAAAGCAATGTAAACAAGATTTTAGATAACTTAGCCCACAAATTCTATTATGAAAACTTTGTAAACGGTGAAAGAAACCTTTCTGGTACTGTATCCATCGCTTCTAAAGGCATCGTGTCTAGTTACAAAAAAGCGTTGACTACAGACCAAAAAGAAGGGGATATTACATGGAAAGATGGTAATGGCCAAGGCTCCTATGTAGTGCCAGAACCAAAACCTACACCGACTCCAGATCCAAAACCAGTTACACCTGTAACTCCAGATCCAAAACCAGTTACACCTGTAACTCCAGATCCAAAACCAGTTATGCCTGTAACTCCAGACCCAAAACCAGTTACGCCAGTGACTCCGGATCCTAAACCAATTACACCTGTAACACCAGCACCTAAACCAGTAAATCCTAATCCTGTTGTTCGTGGTGCTTATGATACACCTCATATGCGTGGTATTCGTTCCGCTGTAGTAGGTAATTTCAATGCATGGCGTACAGTAGCTGACGATATGTACCGTCCTCGTGTATTGCAACAAGGTGAACCAACTGGTATTTGGGCTCGCATCGGTGGCGGTAAATACAGCTACTCTGGCAGCGGTATCGACACAGCTACAGATTACACACGCATCCAAGGCGGTTATGATGCTAAAATCAGCCGTGGTTGGACTGTAGGTGGTCAAGTATCCTACCTACGTGGTTCTGAAGACTATGTATTCGATGGTTCTGGTAAGGTTAAATCCTTCTCCGTTGGTGCCTATGGTTTGAAAGACCTTGGTAAGGATCAATATGTACATGTAGAAACGCAAGTAGGTCGCGTATCTAATGACTTCACAGCTCGCAATGAAATTGGTGAAGCCATGTCTGGCGATGCAAAGTCTAATGCATACAGCATCGGTGTTCGCTACGGTAAAACATTGAAATACACTAATGGTTTCTATGTAGAACCACAAGCGCAATTGAACTTTACACACTTCGGTGGCCGTAACTTCAATGTAGATAATGTATCTGTTAACCAATCTGGTATGAACAGCACTTCTGGTAAGCTTGGTCTTGAATTGGGTAAACAATTCGGCAATGGCAATATCTATACACGATTTGCTGCAGGTCATGCTTTCACAGGCAATGTAAAAACTGCATTCTCTAGTGGCACAGCTGTGAAATTAACAGAGCAAGATCTTAAAGGCACTTGGACTGAACTTTCCTTCGGTGGTCGTTATGGATTCAATAGCAACAATAGCGTATTTGCTGATGTTGCCACAGGTTTGTCTGGTGACCTCCAAGCAGACTGGGGCGTAAACGCTGGTTTCACGCACAAATTCTAATATATAGGCAATCATGCATAAGGTCATGAGACCTTGTGCATGCCTATCCATTACAAATAATAAAGTATGTGCGTTGACACATAATTTTTCGAATGTAAATTATATACTGTAATTATGGCCATATAGCTGTATGTCTGTATAGATATATATTTCCTTCACATATATTACCCCTTACATATATACAACGTATCTATCTATACATATACGTAGCATCCATATGCAACTTCCCCTTTTATCATGCAATTACAATCCTTACGGATGCTATACTTCCCCCTGTATAACATAAGTATATGGCCTATCTTATTATATTTAGACCTGGTCTGAATATAATATACTAACCTTCTTAAATACAATGCAAAAGAACCCTCTTAAGGAAACTTGAGGTCATCCTATCATCATTTTGAATGTAGGATAAATCTAGTATATTTCCTAATAAGAGGGTTCTTTTGTATTAATTTTAGTTTAAAGATAAACCTTTTTTTTGACTATCTTAGGTGTTATAATTAGAAAAAGGAGGCAAATACTATGTTAATTGATTTTTCTGTTGCTGGCTTTGCATCGATACAAAAAAGACAAGAGTTAACATTTTGTGCTTTCAGTGGGCAAAGAATTAAAGGCACTAAATATGAAGATAATTATATATTGACAAGTGAATCACGACCTGCTAAATCTACTATTATATTTGGTAATAATGCAGTCGGTAAAACTAATTTATTGCATGCTATAGATTCTTTGATTGATATTATTAAAGATGAAAAGATTTTTTCTAATAATCGATTATTTAATATATTGTCAAATCATATTCAATATAATATAACAGTAGAATCCAAACAAGAAAACTTATATCAATACTCTCTAGTTATTGATAAAAACCAGACCGTATTATCTGAAAAGTTAGAACAGGATAATAAAATTATATATAAATTTGAAGATAATATCTTATCCAGTGATGTCTTAGAGGATGCTGTTACAGAAATTTATTCTCGCAAATCAACTGCAACTATTCTTTCAAAGATAAAAGATTTTATTAGCGATATTTATACTGATTTTATAGATACTATAAAATCTATCAGTATTATTACTGATCCTTTCATTAATCCTGATGTTAAACGATTTAATATAACTATTAATGAAGAACAGAGAATTTTAATTGAGGATAATAAGGATTTAACATTAGAAATTTTAGCTCAATTGGATGGAACTATCTCTTCAATTGAATTAGAAAAAAGAACTACAGCAGAGGAAGAGGCTGTTACATATGATGTATATATTGTGCGTGATTTAGGAGAACAAGGTCCTATAAAACTACCATTAGCTTATGAATCAAAAGGGATAAAGCGTATTATGGCAATACTTACATCGCTTCTTCAAGTTCATAATGGTATAACGGTATTAATTGATGAGCTAGATGTATCAATCAGCACTAAATCTCTTATTTTGCTCTTCAATCATATTATCAACTCTAACTCTAATACTTGTGGTCAATTGATTGTTACATCCCATAATTTAGAGCTTTTTAATATTAATTTATTTGCACCAGAACAAATTTATATCACTACGAAAGATCAAACATTATCTACTATAGTTAATTCGTTAGCTGATTTTGATTTGAGAAGTAATAAAAAAAGGTTGGCTATCGACTATTTACAAGGAAAATTCGAGGTATAAAGTCATGCCAACAAAGCCTAAACGTATTAGAAGAAATCTTTAAGTAAATTATTGATTATAGTGAAAGAACCCACTTACTGTCTTAAAAAGTAGTAAGTGGGTTTTATATACGTATTTTTTATTTTCTAAAGTACCCAAGGTATTCTAAACGAAGTAGAGATTCATCTAGGTATTGTTCTGTAGGTACTTTATATGTATAGCCGTCCTTAGTCGTGCGCTGTACAGTTAGGTTATCGTTATCCATAGTCTGTATTAAGGTTTCTCGTGAAGTAGGTTTTGATAGCAATGTAGCAACATATAGTAGACCATTATCGATGCTTTCATCGATTTGATTATACATATTGCCAAGAGCCGTATATTGGGTGCCACCATCTTCGACGAGTGTTTTTAAATAGTTAATGAAAGGCTCAGGTATATAGCTTTCATGTTCAACAAATGGAGTGAGAGGATAGGATTCGCCATAAATATTAAGATTACCTAAGATGATAAGGAACAATAGGCGCTGATACAGTTGGTTATTATCGATGATATAACCAGGATAGGATCTGTTGATATGATTTACAATATCTTGTACCGTGAATTGTTTAGCGGTATCCATTAGCTCTTTGATGGCAATGTAGATGGTATTGGTCCAGTCCGATGGAACACCTTTTTCGTTGGCCGAATTAGCCACATAATATAGACTGTTTAAGATATCCATCGTTACCGTTTCATCATGATTGATAACAGACTCATTGGCTTGTTTAGTTAAGAGACTCATGCGGAACTGTGTATCATACACATAGTCATAGAACTGCTCTTTATCGATATAGTTGCCATTAGATAAGGCTCTAATATTATCTGCCACATCCTCTGAAAGCCATGAGATAAAGGACCGTTGCGGTACTTCATCACCAATATAGGCACAGCCTTGCTGCTGTGCGCGCTCTATAAATTCAGATACGTATACAGGATCATTAAAGGTTTCTAAATATTCATGGGCCACATAATAATCGCTAGAATTTAGTACACGATGGATATTACTGATTTTATAATTCGATTGCGTACGAGACCGTTCATCGCTGTTCATAGTATCTGCTACCATTTTTAATACATTTTTTGTATATAATGTACGCTCTAATAGATTTTGATCCTTCGCCCGTTTTTCTGAATACAACATAATATCTCGCAATTGCTCTAAGCGTTTCCATCCTGGGTACGTGTTATAGGAGACATAGGCGATCCCATTATCAGATAAATTTTTATTGCAAATACTTAGTATTTTATCCTTAACTACATCGGGTACCCAGGACCAAATGCCATGAACGATGATGTAATCAAAGGTGCCAAAGCTTTCATTAATATCGAGAATATCCTTTTCTAATAAGGTCACATTGGTGAGGCCTATGGATTTAATAATCTCATTGCCATGTTGTACCTGTACACCTGATAGGTCGATGCCTGTGAAAGTTGCTTCTGGATAGTACAGCGCTTGTGGGATGAGATTGCCCCCACAGGATGCACCTAACTCAAGAATGCGAGCACCTTTAAGCGGTGCAGGATTAAGACCGTATAGTTTAGCCTTAGCTTGCAAGTTATTAATATTCGTACTAGAAAATGGTTTGGATACATAGAGGAAGGAATCATATGAATCCTTTAACTCATTTATATTGATTTGTAATTCCTCAGATATATCTGGATTGTTTGCTATGATTGCAGTCTCTTTTAAATCTGTTATTTGTTCTCTGTCTTTCTGGCTCATATACTACCCCTATGATGATTTCTTTAGTACATAACGTTGAACATAGTATAGCATATAAAGAAGAACTGCACCTTATAAACAATTAGAATATAAGGTGCAGTTCTTAGTTTTTGTGTGTAATTAGGATTGTAATTAGATTTTGTAGTGTAAAACTGTAGTTTGGAACAATATAGTTTGCGTTACATAATTTGGTTTACATACTATGTCATGGCTGAATTATATTATTTGTTTAATTTTGCCATGAGTTGATGTACAGTTTCTTGAAGTTCTTTGTTTTGTGTTTCTAAAGCTTGTACACGAGATTCAAGGTTTTGACTGTGGCTCGTTACTTGGGATTTGCCAGGCTTGTATGTAACACCTACGTTTGCCATGATATGGCTATTCAATGTAACGCCTGTAGTCAATAATAGATTATCTCTGTGGTAATATCCAACACCGAGGGCGAGGGCATTGGCGTTCTTGTAGTGGCCATAGCCTGCCATATATTGAACACGGTTGTCTGGATCATATGCCATAGGGTGTAAAGCTGCTAAGGCTGCAGCACGAGCATCGCCTTTATTGGATTCATTTTCTACATAATCGATCATTTGATGAGCTCCATATAATTGGGAGCCATTGATAGCATCTGTAGAGGTAGCGCTAACGCGACCCGCTGCTACGTTTGTAATAGTTCGTTCCTTGTCTTTAGCGCCTACCGATACAGTAGAGATAGGCGTAGTGCCTGCATAATTTACAGTCTTACCATTGTTAAAGGTATAGCTAGATGTGCCCACAACGTCTCCATCTGTAGAGTCATTGCCTAGGATTACTGCATTTTCTAAGGATGTTGTGACGTTGTTGCCCATAACGAAGGTGTTGTTTCCAGAGATGTGGTTATAGTTACCGATGCTATAGGACCCGCTCGCATCGATGGCAGTTTTCCCATATTGACCTTGACCGAATACGCCAGATTCAGTGGCCTTATCGGATAAGGTGTTATAGGAACCGATAGCGAGGCCCTTCTTAGCATTTACATTCGTATAATGACCGATGCCGAGGGTAAAATCGCCTTTCACAGAGGAACCAGAACCAATGAGGACGGAATTGTTAGCCGTGCTGTTCGCCCCTTGGTAATGCCCAAGCCATACGTTTTTTGACCCTTCAGAGTTCTCACCAGATTGAGTGCCCATAATAACGGACATAGACTGTTTTGCATTGTTGGCAGCTAATGAACCGGCAATGACGTTAAAATCACCTGTGCCTTTTTGGAAGCTTTTACCACCTAAGGTAATATTGCCGCCCCCTTTAGATTGGTTACCGGCGAAGCCACCGATGGCTACATTGTTGCCGTTTGAATTTGGACTGGCTATTACTTGGTGGTTACTAGTTGTGGCACCGGCACCTCTACCGAGCGTAACATTGCCATCATTAGTGAACGTAGTTCCTACAGCCCCTACGTTGCCGTTGTCTTCTACAATGTTTACAGGTGCTACAGGCGCCGCCGATACAATCCCTATAGATAATGCAGAAAACACAATACCTGTTAATACAAAATGTTTCTTACTCATCGCAATACACTCCTTTGCATATAGGACTTCACAAAACTTTCATATCACTTACAGGTTCATAATAATACGAAATATTCATGTTGTAAATGAATATTTTGTATAATATGTGGTAAAAATACACCATATATGCATATTTAAAGAAAGTTTTATGTACTATTGTAAAAATATTTATAGGGGAGTGTAGAACATTTATAAACATTGAGAATCGTAATTAATAAAGGGTTTGTGATTGTCTTTTTGTAGATACAGTATACTTGATACCTTCACTATCTAGAATATGTTTCTATATTATATTATTATATATATACATTATATGTAATCTACTTGTATCCTATATAGTAGTCTGTTCACATCCTTGACAATGGTAACTATAATTCGTTACACTTATACATATTTCATTTTAAGTTCATGAGAATTATGTGTAGAGAGTAATGAAACGTATTGTGTGTATTGCCTTAGGAGTCTTGGTATGTTGTGTAGGCTCTGCGGAGGCAGAAAAACAACAATTACATAATGATACGGGTGTAGTGTCTGTACATACAGATAGTCATGACACTCGTCTTAAAACAGCCTCTGATGGGTTTCATATTATGCCAGCTTCAACGCCAGACCATGTGATTGGTGAAAGCGGACCACTCATCATGGATCGTCAAGATACTAAGACTGTTCAGTACAGCAATGTTGATGCGGTGAACCGCGCTATCAATGCGGTAGCCATGTCTACTGTATCTAATGCTATGTATGGATCTAAAGGGAAACCGTGGATGCGACGTACTACCTTGAGCTTTCAGTTTCAAGAAGGATGGAAACCACTCTATTCGATAGAAACGGTACAACCCTTAGGCCATTATGATACTACTTCGCGCGATGTATGGTTTACGCAACAACGCCTATCTCGAGCGTCAGATATTGGTACAACCCTCAATGTGGGTGTAGGCTATCGCCGTATTAGTAAGGATGACCGTCGCCTCTATGGGGTGCATCTCTTTTATGATCACCGCTTCTTGCGTCACCATGATCGCCTTAGTGCGGGCCTAGAATATATGTCGGGTGAAAGCGAGTTCCGATTCAATTGGTACGGTTCTGCTTCTGATGAGCGCGTCCTCGATGCGAACCTCCATACCTTAGAGCGTGTAGCCAATGGTTATACACTCGAATATGGGAAGACTTTTAAAAATGCTCGCTGGGCTAGAGTGTATGTAGAAGGGTACCATTGGAATCAAGAACGTCAGACCGATAAGAATGGTTTGCGCGTTGGTTCCGAGTTGCAGCTCACAACGCGTGTATCTGTCGATATGGGCTATAACAAGCCTGAACATAACTCGGGTGGGGCGTATGGGAAGATTACATTCCGTTTAGCTGGAGCTCCTGTAGCTTGGTATGGTGGTAAGCATAGAGTAGAGGGTGCTATGAGTGTGCGTTCCAAAATGCTAAGCCTTGTAAGACGGCATAATACGATCTGGGTTGAGTAATAATTGTAACGCTCTCTCTCAATAACAAACTAATATCATACGGCAAGTATCTAAAGCCACCTTATCTCGAAAATAAAAGTGGGTAGTTAATCAACAGAGATTAACTACCCACTTTTGTACTTATTAGGCTAGTACACATTTAAAATACAAAATTGAAAATATGGCAAATGACATAGCGATAATGTAATACGTCATTTTTTGATTAAGCTTGATGCCTAAAATAGCCTAGTTCTACTAAATGTTTAATTGACTCATCGAGGTATTGTTCACTTGGGACAGTGAAGGTCTCATCATCTGCTTTCGTACGAGTGATGGTTAGGGTTTCATCTAAAATCTTAATTAGTTCGTCACGAGTCGTTGGCTGTGCCATTTGTTTCATGACGTACAGTAGACCTTCATCTACAGTAGGATCCTCTTGATTAAATATGTTGCCTAAGGACATATATTGCTTGCCGTTGCCTTCAATAAGGGTGGAGACATATCTAATGAAACGCTCTGGAATGTAGCTCACATTTTCTATAAATGGTAATTTTTTGTATTTTTCACCATACGCACGGAGATGGCCCAAAATGGTTAGCAAAAATAGCTGAACGTATAATGTGTCCTTATTGTATTCCTCCTTTGGATGATGTTTAGCCATGTAGTCCACAATGTCTTGCACATTAAATTGTTGGAATGTGCGCATAAATTGTTTGAGCGTAATGCGTAGCGCATCTGTCCAATTCGGAGGCATTCCTAAGCGGTCTTCAAAAGGCACTGCAAAATACAGCGTGTCCAGAATGTCTTTTTGAACCGTTTCGTCCCGCACAATTTTATCTCTGTTACATGGTTTCGTTAATAGTGCCATGCGGAACTGTGTATCATAGACAAAGTCATAATACTGTTCTTTGTCCTTATGACTACCATTGGCAAGAGCTTTAATATTATCGATTTTGTAACCCGATTGTTTCTGGGGACGCTGGTCCATATTCATCGTTTCGCCAAGAAGTTTTAAAACGTTTTTAGTATATGCAGTACGTTCTTGTAGTGATTGAGATTTAAACTGCTTTTCAGAGTAGAGCATAATATCACGCATTTGCTCTAATCGTTTCCAACCGGGATACGTGTTGTAGGATACATAAGCAATACGTGGTCAGATAGATTGCGATTACAAATGCTAAGGATTTTATCCTTAATCATGTCAGGCACCCAAGACCAGATACCGTGAACGAGAATGTAGTCGAAGGTGCCAAAGTCATCATCAATGTCCATGATATCTTTTTCTAACAAGGTTACATTGGTGAGCCCTATGGATTCGATTAATTCGTTACCGTATTTAATTTGTACAGATGATAGGTCGATGCCTGTGAAAGTTGCCTCTGGATAGTACAGGGACTGTGGAATGATATTGCCGCCACAAGAGGAGCCTAGCTCAAGCACACGAGCACCCTTAATTGGTACTGGATCAAGACCGTAGATGCGCGCCGTTGCAATTAATGAATTAATAGAACAACTGGCAAATGCTTTAGATACATAAAGGAAATCATCATACGAGTCCTTTAGTGCCTCAATGCCCGCTTGGTCGTTAGACGGTTGATGCGGTGGAGGACTGATGGATAGGCCTTGGCTGCTACTGCCTTTTAGTATGTCTTCTGTAGTTTCTCTATATATCTTTATATGTTTCTTTTGGCTGTGTGTCCATGGTAAATCCTCGTTGTTACTATATGGTCAAATTTTACCTCATTATGATTAAGTATATCATAATTTCTATTATATACAGGCTATAACTAGATACATATTTCATAATCACTTCATATATAAAATAATAAATGAAAAATTAGTGAAATAGTGTATAAAAAGCTATAAGAGTATAAAATAGAAATTCTTCTATGATCTATATTTTATAGATAATATATAAATACGTTTTGATATCGACAAAAATCAATGTAGTTAAATCTATTAATCGTTTATTTATAACTTACATTAATGTGAATATTGAAAAAAGCTGTACTGCATAGAGGAAAATAGATTAAGTTTTATAAAATAGGATTAAAACACACAAAAAATGAGTAAAAAATCACTCATATATTAAATTTTGTTTAACAAAATAAAGGTTCTAATAATAAACTTTATGAATTATGATAAAAACATGAAGGAGTCTATTTACAAGATTTTCGATATATGATATTCTGTTCATGACACAAAATGAAAATAATATGAAAGATACTCAGAAAGTCATTAAGTATGGGATGTTTGGACTTTTAGTCTTTGTATTTATTGATTATTATTTATAAGGATTGTAATTGTGTCTAGTTTAAGAAAGGGGTTCATAGAAATATGAATAAAATCTTTAAAGTAGTTTGGAGCAAAACTAAAGAGTGCTACGTAGTAGTATCTGAATTTGCTAAAAACAATGGTGGTAAGAAAAAGGTTCTTGCTAGCGTATTGGCTGGTTTGGCTATGGTAGGTATGGGTGCAACTGTACAAGCTGCTGATATGAATGCGGATACATCTGCCAATACTAAAAACCAAATCAATATTTGGGCAAATACAACTAATAAAGTGAATCCTGCAACACCAGGTGCAACTACGACTAGTGGTAGTGGTACAGCAAATGCTAATGATGTGGATCCATCTCAATATGGTGATGAAATTGGTATCGCTATCGGTTCACAAAATAAAATCAAACCAGGTATTACAACAAATGCTGGTGGCGGTAGCAGCATTGCTATGGGTATTCAAAATGAAGTTCGCGGTAATCGTAACGTAGCTATTGGTACAAGTAGTAAAACATATGGTGAGAATAGTATTGCCTTAGGTACTAAGGTAGAAGCTGGTACAGGTCACGGTATTGCTATTGGTAGTGATGATAATGGCATTGCTACTGTTGCGTATGGTGGTATTAGACCAAATGCTACAGGTAGTAATGTTGGTAATGCTTTTGCTTTAGCTATTGGTAGTGGCGCACAAGCTGATGGTCGAGATAATAATACTTCTGGTGGTATTGCCATTGGTCAGTTAGTAAAGGCTACACATAATAATACAATTGCTATTGGTGTAAATACTACGGCTTCTGATAGTAATTCAGTTGCTATTGGTAGTTCTGCACAGGCAACACAAAAACTTAGTACAGCGTATGGCCCTAATACTAATGCAAATAGTAAAGGTGGTGTAGCTATTGGTACAAATGCTGCTGTTGGTACAGACACAGGCCTTACAACAGCAATAACCGGAGCTACTGCAGTTGGTGCGTATGCAGAGGCACAATCTGAGAATGCTTCAGCATTTGGTAGAAATGCAAAAGCAGATAAAAATGCTGAAAAGGCAACTGCTTTAGGTGCATATGCAATGGCTAATATCGCAGGTGGTGTTGCTCTTGGATCTGAGTCCAAAACAACAAAAGATGCGGGTGAAATTGGTTATAACCCAGCAACAGGCCGAACTAATGACTATAACAAGTTAACAAATAATACAAAGGCTGCTTTAACCTCTACACGTGCTGCTGTTTCTATTGGTGATGATAGTGCTAGTGTTACTCGTCAATTAACAGGTCTTGCAGCTGGTACTCAAGATACTGATGCTGTTAACGTAGCTCAATTAAAAGCTGTTAACTTGAAATTCGCTGGTGATTCTACGCAAGTAACTGGTAGCACTGACGTTCGACTTAATGATGGCACTTTTAATGTTAATGGTGATGGTACTCTAATCTCTACTGAGGCAACTGCCACAGGTATCAAAGTAACAGCAAAAGAAGGCGGCAAGATTACTAATACAGATGGTAAAGCTGTAGCCCCTACTACAAACGGCATTGCTACAACTGACAATGTAACTCAAGCGATTAACAACTCTGGTTGGAAAGCTAATGCTTCTGCTAATGGTGGTACGTTAACTGGTTCTCCTACTGCAACTAAAGTAGTTCCTGGTGATACAGTAACTTTCAGTGCAGGTAAAAACCTTACAGTAGAACAAACATTAGGCACAAATACTCAACAATATACATATGGATTAAGCTCCACTCTTAAAGATATTGAAAGCATCCAAAATGGTACTTCCAAAATCACATTGAACAATGGTGGCGGCACAACTATCTCTGGCGGTAACTTGAGCGTAGATGGTAATAAAATCACTAACGTAGCTACTGGTACTGCTGGTACAGATGCTGTTAATGTAAAACAATTAAATGATACTGAAAAACACATCAAACCTGGCACATATGCAGTAGCAAATGATGGTTCTGTAACATTAAAATATGTTGATGGTAATGGTGCTGAACAAACTGAAACAGCTAAAATTACTGGCATTGCTAAGAAGTCAAAAGTTATCAATGGTCAAAACACAACTGTTGAAGAAGGTACAGATACAGCTGATAACAGCGTAATTTACAAAGTAAATGTGAAAGGTGATTTAGCTGATATCTCCTCCATCACAAATGGTAGTGGCTCTGGTAAAATCTCCTTCGAAGGTGACCAAGTTGTAAAAGTTGGTGGCGATCATCCTATCTCTTTTGATGGTAAAGGTGGTTATGTAACTGGCTTAGAAAATAAAACTTGGAACTTGAAAAACCCTACAGTTGTATCCGGTCGTGCAGCGACTGAAGATCAATTGAAAGCAGTTAGCGATGGTTTCAATAATACTGTTAAATTAACTGGTAACACTGGTGCTACTGGCACTCAAAAATTGAATCAAGATAATGGTTTGAGCTTTGGCGTAGTTGGTGCCGATAATGGTAAATACATTACAACAACTGCTTCTGGTAGCAATGTTGTAGCTGACTTGTCTACTGATGCAAAAAATAAGTTAAATAGCAAAGTAGTTGTTGCTGGTTCTGGTGCTGCTACAGTAGCTACACCTACTGTAACTACTAATGCTGATGGTAGCACTGTTACTACTTATACTGTGCATGTTGACCCTGTAGCAGCAACTGCAGCTTCTACTGAAAGCGTAGTTAAAAAAGCAGCTGCAACTGGCGATAAAAACATTGCTGATGTTTCTGTTGCAGGTGGTAAAGCTGTAAATGATCCTGGTGCTCAATACGAAGTATCCGTTTCTAAAAATGCTGTTAAAGATGCAGCTCGTGAAGCAGTGACAGTAAATAATGGTGGTAATACTGATAGCCCTATCACTGTAACTCCTACAGAGGATGCTGCTAAACACAACACTTCTTACGCTGTAACATTCGATGGCGCTAAAGCAGCTAAAGTAATTCCTTTGACTTACAAAGCTAACGGTACTAACAAACAAACAGTTACGTTGGAAAAAGGTTTGAACTTCACTAATGGTTCCAACACAACAGCTTCTGTCGATGCTGAAGGTGTAGTTAAATACGACTTAAACAAAGACGTTGATTTGAGTAATACAGGCTCTTTAACAGTTGGTGGTACTACAGTTAATAACGATGGTATCACAATTAAGGCTCCTACACCTGCAGCTGGTGCAACACCTACTACAGATGTTAAGTTGACTAATACTGGCTTAGATAATGGCGGTAATAAAATTACTAATGTTAAAGCTGGTGAAAACGATACTGATGCAGTTAATGTAAAACAATTAAAAGCAAATCGCACTGAAGTAAAAGCTGGTGACAATGTAGTTGTAACTTCCGATGTAGATGCAACAGATAATCACACTGTTTACACAGTAAATGCTGTAACTCCAGCAGTTTACACAACTCCAAACGGTGAAAAATTAACGAAAGATAAAGACGGTAAATTCCATAAAGTTGGTGAAACAGCTGAATATACTGGCGATATCATCACATCTTTCGAAAACCCTAAAGCAGCAGCTGGCCAAACAACAAAAGATGGTGGCATGATCGTTAATAACATCGGTTCTGCTATTAAAAACCAAACTGGTGCAGATTATTTGACTAAATTGGATACTGCTAATGGTGCAACTCCAAATGCAGCAGTAAATGTATCTGACTTAAAAAACACTGCAGATGCATTGAAATCTAACGAGTTGCATATTCGTCCTACAGCTTCTAACCGTACAGGTGAAACTGTTAACAAAAATGCAGCAGGTACAGCTGATGAGGTTTACAAATATGATACAGCAACTAAATCTGTAACATTGAAATATAACGATGGTACAGGTGTTGGTGTAACTGGTACAGAAGCTAAAATCGATTTGTCCGACTTGGCTAACCAAATTACAAGTGGTTATACTTTCAAAGCTAATGCAACTGCAAATGGTGGTACAGTAGCTAATGATACGGCAACTCCTGCAACAGCAACAGCTGTTGAAAACGGTGGTACTATTAACTACGCAGCAGGCAAAAACTTGACTGTAAAACAAGAAATTGATGCTACTAACAAAACACATACATATACATACAGCTTAGACAAAGATTTAACTAACTTAGACAAAGTTGTTGTAAATGGTAAAGATGGCGTAGCTGGTAAAGATGGTGTAACTATAGTTGGCCCTCAAGGTGCTACTGGCGCTACTGGTATTCCAGGTACAAATGGTATCGATGGTAAAGTTGGTATCACTGGTAAAGACGGTAAAGATGCTGTATCCATTGCTGGTAAAGATGGCGTTGGTACAATTGGCTTAACTGGTCCTCAAGGCCCTGCTGGTACAAACGGCAAATCTGTAGATATCTCTACTGAAAATGGTACAAAAACATTAGTTAAACCAGAAGCAAACAACAATGATCAATCTCAACGTATCGTATACGTACCAAAAGATGCTAATGGCAATCCATTGAAAGATGCTGATAACAACGATATTAAACGTGAAGTAGCAACTATGGATGATGGTTTGAAATTCACTGGTAACAATGAATCTACTGAAAACAAACAAAAACTTGGTTCTTTAGTAAAAGTACAAGGTGAAGGCACTAAAGAAGGTGCTGATGCAACTGGTGCTAAAGAAATCCAAACATCTGATGGTACTAAGTTCGAATCTGCTAAAGATAACATTGCGGTTGAAGCTGATGGTGCAAATACATTAACAGTTAAGTTGAACAAAGACCTTAAAGGCTTGGACAGCGTAACAACTAAAGAAGTTAAACTTGGTGATGCTAACGATAATATCTCCATTAAGAAAGCTGGCGATCGTATCACTTATACAACTCCTGGCTCTACTGATACTCATAAAGTAGCAACTCTTGATGATGAAATGCACATCAAAGATAAGACATACACTGTAGATAACAAAAAAGTAACATTAACATATGTAGATGGTAATGGTGCTGATGTAGCTGGTAAAAAAGCAATCATCGACTTGTCTGGCTTGCCTGTAGGCGATAAAGATACAGATATGCGTATCAAAGAAGGTACGTACACTGCACAAAATGGTAAAGTTACATTAAATACTGTTGATAAAGGCGGTAACCCAGTAACTGGTAAAGATGTTGTTATTGATGGCATCAATACCAATAACTATGTAGCTGGCGACAATGTTACATTAACACCAGATACTGATGCAGCTGGTAAACCAGTTGTAAAAATCAATGCTGCATTATCTACAGAAAAAGTAGTTAAAAAAGCAGGAGCTGATAACTTAGCAACTGTAAGCACTGCATCTGGTAATGTTGCAGGAGATAAAGGCGAAACTTATGAAGTGGCTGTAACTAAAGGCGATATTGAAAACAACGCTGAAATTTCTTACAAAGCTAATGGTGGTACAGCTCAAAAAACTACATTGGCTAACGGCTTCAACTTCACATCCGATGACAATTCTGTAGCTATTACTACAGGTGCTAATGGTAAAGTTAACTTCAAAGTTGATACTACTAATATCCAAGGTAAAGCATTTAACCTTGATGTAAACAAAGAAGGTACTGGTAAAGTAGAAACTGCTCAAACTGCAGCGGCTACTCCTTCCGTAGAAAAAGGTACTAAATTCGTAGCTGGTAACAACTTGTCCATTCGTCACGATGGTATCAATGGCGATGCAAACTACGATCACCAAGTAACATATGCGTTGAATAGCGACCTTCAAGGTATTACTTCCATTACTAATAATGGTGGTGCTACTATGAACTTCGGCCCTAACGAAATTTCCATGACTGGTGGTAACCTCAACATGGGTGGTAGCAAAATCACTAATGTTAAGAATGGTACAGACAAATCCGACGTTGCAACTGTAGGTCAATTGACTAAAGTTACATCCAACGATAACACTGTAGCAATCAACAAAACTACTGATGCTGATGGCGCTCCAGTTTATGATCTTTCCGTACAAGGTGGCGGTCATGACCCACGCGTTGATCAATTAGGTGAAGAAATCGGTCGTGTAGGTGCACAAGGCGCAGCTCTTGCAGCGTTGAAACCTATCCAATACGATCCATTGGAACCAACTCAAATCATGGCTGGTTATGGTAACTACCGTGGTAACTCCGCAATTGCAATGGGCGTTGCTCACTACAAAAACGAGTCCACATTGATGCATGCTGGCGTATCCTGGGCTGGTGGTTCCCGTCACATGATAGCGAACGCTGGTGTAACTTGGAAAGTTGGCAACCGTGATAGCGAAGCTGCTGTAGCAGATCGTTACCGCAAAGGCCCTATCAGCTCTGCTTATGCAATGCAACAAGAAATGGCGTCCGTTAAAGCACAAAACGCTGGATTAAAAACAGAAGTATCTGATTTGAAAGCTGAAAACGAACAAATGAAAGCTCAAATTGCTGCAATGATGGCAAAACTTGGTATGTAATCATTTGTGAGTACACAAACTAACTATATGATGGTTGGTATGCGCTACCTTGTGTAGCGCGTGCCTTCCCATATAATTTGTGAAAGCAGTGCTTTCAGATATGAATGTAAAATAGGTGTGAAAGATACTTTCACCATAATCTAACGATAGAAAAGAGGAATATAGAATGAAAAAATCTACATTACTTGCTTGTGCAGCGGCTCTTGTTATTTCTACAGGTGTTGTAGGTGCACAATCAGCTCCAACATATGATGATAATTTGATCTTGCCTAATCCTGTATCTGCTCCTAAATTGAGCAATGTAGTATTAGTTCCTGTGGCTAGCCCACAAACAGTGTCTGCAGTTCATGACTATGTGAAAGCTTGGCAAAATGCGGAAATCAACATCGCAAAAGCTAAAGTGAAATACGACAAACATGAGCAAATGACTAAAGCTGAAAAAATTTGGTTACATTCCTATGACAAACACAACTATGCTGACTACTTCCGTACACATTCCATCGGTCGTGTACATGGTCAAGAGGTGTTCTTGAACTGGAATGGTGAAAACCGCAACAAAAACGAATATGAATATTTCGAAATGCCTAAATACAATGAAAAAGATGGCTTCACTAATAGCTATGGTTACAATGTATTGCGTGGCATGGTAGATCAAATCAACGAAATCATCCAAAAACAAAAAGAAGTTGGCGGTCCTATGACTGACGACGAAGCACAAGCATTGGAAGATGCTATTTTGGATGTAATGGCTAAAGACCAAGAAAATGTTTCTAACGAAGAACTTCGTCACTACATGAACGAAACAATTTGGTTCGCAGCTAAACAAACAGTTAAAAACAAAGCAAGTGAAGAACCTACTGTTCAAGATGAACACACTGTAGATCTTCGCGAAGCGATCAATCGCCCAGCTAATCAAGAAACTAAAAAAGTAGACTTGCGCGCTGCGATTAATAACTAATACATTGGTATCGTACAACTCTTAGATTAATACCCGCTAAGAAGTAGTAGATACATATTTAGATATATCTATAACATACTAGATACACATTTAGGTATATCTGTAACATACTAGATACATAAGGCCCTCGTAGGTCATATGAGGGCCTTGATGTACCCTGGAACCCCGACTAGGGCACACAATCCTTATACAAAGGGGCTGTAACAGAATGCGGTTTTACCGCATTCTAGTTGCAGCCCTTTTAAAATATAAGAAACACCAAGAAAATTAGATTTGTAAAATCTTATCTTTTCTTGGTGTTTTTTGTTTTTAGACGCACTTAAATAGGCCTCTAGGCCTATTTAAAAATTTCTTGGTTTAAGCAGTTTCTTTTACAGTAAATAATGTTGTATTAATTCGTCCTGCTTGTATTCTGTTATGTAATTTTGCTAGATTGAATCCCATGTCCAACAGATATAACATCTTATGCACGTTTCCACTGCCACGATGTAAAAATCTTCTAAACCCAAGATCTTGTTTTAACACACCAAATGCGCCTTCAACTTGAATGGAACGGTTCATTCGTAATTGAATGCCTGTATCACTAATCAGTCTGTCTTGGTTCTCTGCCAATACGGTATCATAGGCAGGTGTAATCTCAATTCTTTTTACTGGATTTTTTGTCGTTGGTTTTACATACCGTTGGCATTCCTTCTTGTATCCACATCGGTTACAAGACTTACAAATATATACCTTTCGCTCAGATACAAATCCTGTTTTCTGTTTCACATTACGCGTGAAGGCATATGTTAATTTACGTCCTTTTGCACATGTAAATGCATCTTCTTCAGGTATATACTCCATATTACGAGCTTTGCTAATATCCTTGGTCCAAGTCCTAGTTTTTGCTTTTTCGTAATATTGAGGCTTTATACAAGATAGATAATGGTTGTTCTTTAACCAAGTTAAGTTCTCATGGCTATCATAACCAGCATCAGCCACCACATATGTGAATCGGCGACTATGGATCTGTTCTAATTGCTGTACAAATGGAATTAACGTATTCGTATCGTTGGGCTTAGGGAATACACCAACTCCCATAATATATTCAGAATGAACAGCTAATTGTACATTGTAGGCAGGCTTAAGCTGTCCATTACGCATGGTCTTCCTTCATACGCATAAATGTTGCATCATGATCTGTTTTAGAATAACTGTTGCGTTCACCCATAATATACAACTGCTGTTCGTATTCTTTGCGCTTCTCATATACATCTTCTGCTCGCTCATACAATCGTTGTAATGGTGTTTTATGCTTACCTTTTCCTTGTACTAATTCCATATGGTGTACTTCAATTTCTTTAGCGAGGAAGGTATAGATACATTCATCATTCATACAATGGGTATCTAGGCCTAATTCATTCCAGATGTCTTGCTTTAATATGGCTAATTTAGATGGTAATGTATCTAGTCTTTTTTGTACTGCTTTTCGCCAGACAAAGGTATACTTGTTAGCATTAGCCTCTAGTTTAGTTCCATCAACAAAAACTTCATTGAATGTTAAGGTATCACGTCTGTTAATAGCTTCCATCAATTGTGAAAACAGATTCATCAAGATATCTAGTGTACAACGGGCAAAAAATCGTTGAAAAGTCATATGACTTGGGGCTGAATAGCCTTGAAGAAGCCACATATAATTAATATTTTCTTCGCATTGTTGTTGTATCATACGCGTAGAATACACGCCGTTAGACATAGCATAGACAAAAATTTTGAACAGAATGTGCGGTGGAACTTTAGATTTTCTTCCTTTAGGAGAATACAAATGCTGTAACTCTTTATAGTCTAACTCCTCCAATACAGCATCGAGTAACCGCACAGGCGCTGTTTCTTTTATCAACATGCCATAATCCAATGGTAAAACTAGTTGGCGAGGCATTACTAGTTTGGTATAATTAGGTTCATTGGTATGGTTTTTGTTCATAATTTAATTATACCAATGAAGAGGACCCTTCGGGGTCCTTTTTTCTTAGAAATAAAGAAAACAAGGGTTATAGGACAAAAAGTGTTGCTATTTCAGTCCCAAAGATTGGTAAATAAGCGATCATAATTATGCAAATCACTCCAAACAATAGCATCACCCCAAGTCGGAATAGAAGCTTCTAACCTAGATTGTTCATGTATGGTATGATATATATCAGAAATACTCTTGTTGGTCGGCATAACCTTAAGTATTTCTGCATTAGAAAGCGGGTTTGGTGAGTGCATATAGCACCACCAGAACACCGCTTTTATTCGTCTTTTAATAGACATTCCTCTATGATTACGTAACATAGTGCGTAACTGAGCATTTACACCACCTTCTATACGATTATTAGTAGCTGGACAGGCACATGTTAACGATGCATCTAAGTAAGTAAATAAACATCTTTTGTTAATCAATTTAACTAAGGAATTTTCTGCTTTTATAAGTCGTTCATGTTTAGGTCGTATCGTACCATTTTCATCAACTGTTATTTCTGATAGGAATACTCTATGTCGTACTTTCCATGACATAACGTTTTGTACCCACTTTATAGCATGATCTTGCGTGTGTATTGTTAATAAATCCCTTGCAATTCCATATAACTCACAGCCAGCAATCGTTTTAGGACGTATTGTTGTATAGCGTTTTACTTGTTGAAATGCATGAAATAAGCATCTTTGTAGTTTGGCTTTCGGCCAAACTTTTTTTAATGCCTTTTGAAAGCCGGTACCACCATCGGATATAACTACTATAGGTGATGAAATACGTCGTAATAAAGCCTCCCAAGCCTTAGAATGCTTATATCTACAAACATACCAGCCTAAGACATGCGTCTCATTACAACAGATTAAAATACAAGCATTTCTAGCTAAATAAATACCATCAACAAATACCACACTACTTGATGATTCAACTTTTGGTGGTAATGGCCAAAGCTCCCAAAACTGTGATGTTTTTCTACGAAATGAACGTCCATCGCCAGCCATATCTAACTGTGTGTGTTTACCAAATAACCAATCCAAAAATATCTGTAAATTATTGTTAGTTTTATTCACTTTATTTGTGAATGAGCAAGAACATTGATTACAATACCAACATTGAGAACCCGCATTTGTTTTACCATTTCTCTTACAGACGAAACCACAATTAGGGCATCTGACTAGTTTCATAATTATACTCCTTCTAAAAAATATATCTCTTTAGAAAGATAAAACCTCATTTGAGTCAGTAAAATCAAGGAGTTTCAGACTTTTTAGCACCACTTTTTGTCCTATATGTAAAAGTTACTCAAAAAGATAAAATGCCGATGGAGCTAGTATTTAACTAGTTCCATCGGCATTAATAGCAACACTTTTTGTCCTATAACCCGAAAACAAGCTATTAGTTGATCATATAAAATCAACTAATAGCTTGTTTAAGTTAAGGGGCTGTTTTGTTACAGCCCCTTTTTTTGCTTTTTGATATTGATAGAGTAGCTATCGTTATATGAGCTCTAATAGCCTCCTTATTGTATAAGGAGGCTATTTTTATAAACAAATATAAATTGAGTTAATAAAATGGTTGGGTTTATTTATCTATTAATCTCCATAAAATGCGTTAAGTATATGATAAATACTATATTATCTATTTAATTCGATTTAAAAAGTTTATATTTATAAATGTGAAGATAACATGGATGTTTCTATAGACTGTTAACATAATATAAACTGACTAGATCGAAATAGGGTACTATCTAATATAAATGTTTTATATTATATATAATAACTATATTAATATAGCTGTATTTATTGGGTATGGGTAGATACTTCCTCGTCAAATAAACTCAATTTTATTAAATTTATAATTCTAAAATTTTCTTTAATAATTTTAAGGAATTCTATTTACATTTAGTTTATAAATTGGTATTATATAAATATCTTAATGAAGAGTATGTGAACGTGTGTCATAAACAATTCATGAAACAAAAAGTGTACATAAGGCATTTAGTGTTTTCTTATAAGAGAGAAAGGGGTTCATAGTTTCTATGAATAAAGTTTTTAAAGTCGTTTATAGCAAATCTAAAGGCTGCTACGTAGTAGTTCCTGAAACAGCTAAAAATAATAACGGCAAGAAAAAAGTATTAGCTAGCGTATTGGCTGGCTTGGCACTTGTTGGTGCAGCAGGTGTTACACCTGTGCATGCTACATTAAGCGCAGACGGCAGTATCGATACTAATAATAGTCGTATCAATATTAAAACTGCAAACACAGTAGGCGATTATGGTGATCAAACTGTTGGTGTTAACTCCGTTGCCGTTGGTTATGGTAACTCTACTAATAATGAAGATGGTACTATCGTTTATGGTGCGGCAAATAAAGCAACTGCAAATGCTGCTATTGCATTAGGTAATCGCAACGAAGCATCTGGTGGTAATGCAGTAGCTCTTGGTACTAGCAATACAGCAACTAACGTTAAGACAATTGCTATTGGTAATAAATCTAATGCTAATGCAGATGGTGCTATTGCAATCGGTGCATACAATAATCAGAACTATATAGAGAATAGTAGTAATACAACACCTAAACAAGCAGGTGGTAATTCTATCGTTGTTGGTAACTATTCCCATGCAGGTGGTAGACAAAGTGTAGCTATTGGCAATAATGCAACTACTCAACATGATGATTCTGTAGCTATTGGTGCTGATGTGTCTGCATTAGCTGGTCATAATATTGCTATCGGTTCTGGTGGAACAAAAGCACAATCTGCTCCTGGTAAAACAGGTTCTGCAGCAATTGCGATTGGTCTTAATGCACAGGCTACATATGGAACTGATACAGGTGCGTTTGACATGATTGCAATTGGTAATCAAACTACAGCATCTGCTAATGCGGCAACTGCAATTGGTACATTGTCCAAAGCAACTGCTAATAATTCCACAGCTATCGGTAATAAAGCTCAAGCTACTGCATCCGGTACACTAGCTATCGGTCAAGTAACTAATGCTAGTGCGCATGGAGCTGTAGCATTAGGTAATGGCGCACAATCTAATGGTGTGGGATCTACTTCTCTTGGTCGTACAGCTAAGGCTACAAATGATGGCGCTGTTGCTGTAGGTTTTAACGCAGAGGCTACCGGCGATCATGCTATTGCTATTGGTGGTGATGGTAAAGGTGCGGCTTTCACTGATAGCCCTAATACTTTTGCTGGCTTAAACCAAAAAACTACAGCAAGTGCAACTAATTCTATTTCTGTAGGTCATAACGCACAAGCTAGTATTGTTGATGGCGTAGCTCTTGGTTCCTCTTCTGTTACAACTACAGATAAAGGCGTTCTTGGTTACAACCCATCCGATCCTCATGAACGTAAATATAGTCCTTTAACTGGTAATGTAAAAACAGCTACTACAGCTGCCGTATCCATCGGTAATGGTCAACAAATGACTCGTCAATTAACTGGTCTTGCTGCAGGTACTGCAGACACTGACGCTGTTAACGTAGCTCAATTGAAAAACGTTGGCGTTGCTGTAACTGGTAATACCGGTAAAAGTGATTTCTTAACTGATGGCGGTAAATTGAACGTTATCGGTACAGGTCGTGTATCTACTGTAGCGGCTCATGACGGTGCAAAAGACTCCAGAATTACTGTAGGCTTTGACGACACTGGCATGGTGAAAGCTGGTAAAAATGTTAAGGTTGATGAAGTAACTGTAAACGGTAAAACTACCTATACAATCAACGCTGCTGACACAGCTGCTAAATATGACTTCTTAACAAATGCTAAAGCTAACGGCGGTAAATTAGACGGCACTGCAAATCCTGCAACTGTAGCAAGTGGTAATACTGTTAACTACGCTGCTGGTAAGAACTTAACAGTTAAACAAGAAATTAACCAATCCATTGGGGAACAAACATATACATACTCTTTAAATAGCGATCTTGGTGGCATTACTTCCATTACTAACAATGGTGGTACTACTATGCACTTTGGTCCTGACAACATCAGCATCACTGGTGGTAACCTAGATCTTGGTGGTAATAACATTACTAACCTTAAATCTGGTGGCGATGTAATCAATAACGCTGCTAACATTGGTGACGTTACTCGTATCTCCAAAGCTAATGAAAAACACATTAAACCAGGTGAATACGCAGTTGATAATAACGGCAAAGTAACAATGACTTACCTTGATGGTAACAACAAAGACGTTCCTAATGAAACTGCTGTTATCACAGGCATTGCTAAACAAGATCTTTCCAACATCAACAATGGTGGTAAGACTGTCATTAAAAACCTTGCTAAAGAAGCTATCGACATGGAAAACGGTAAGAACACAACTGCTTCTCACCGTGACGTAAATGGCGTTAAAACTTTCAAAGTAGACGTTGAAGGTGATTTAACTGACATTACATCCATCACAAATAAAGATGGCGACGGCAAAGTTGTATTTGGTGGTAACCAAACTGTAAACGTTGCAGGCGATCACAACATTAACTTGAATGCTAAAGTTGGTGACATCACTGGTTTAACTAACGTAACATTGGATGCTCCAGACTTCGCTAAAAAAGGTCGTGCTGCAACTGAAGAACAATTGAACATTGTTAATAACAAGTTCAATAACACAGTTGGTTTGACTGGTAACACTGGCGCTACTGAATTACAAAAATTGAACAAACAAGGCGGCTTGAGCTTCGGCGTTGTAGGTGCTAACAATGGTGAGTACATTAAAACAACTGCTTCTGGTTCCAATGTAGTAGCTGACTTGTCCGACAGCGCTAAAAATAAATTGAACAGCACTGTTGAAGTTCAAGGTAAAAATGCTGCGAAAGTAACAAGCAACGTAGTTCAAAATGCAGACGGTAGCAGTAAAACTATCTACACTGTAGATGTTAATAACGTAACACCTACTGCAGCATCTATTGAAAAAGTACAAGCTAAAGCAGACGTAGCTGGTTCTAGCGACAAAAACATCGCTAAAGTATCCCCTAAAGTAGGCGATCAATTCGGTGAAGCTGGTGCAACTTACGAAGTAAACGTATCCCGTAACGACGTAAAAGACGCAGCTCGTGAAGCAGTAACTGTAAATACTACAAATACAACTAACAACCCTATTACTGTTACACCTGTACAAGATGAAGCAAATCATAACACTACATACCAAGTAACATTCGATGGCGACAAAGCTGCTAAACAAATTCCTTTGACTTACAAAGCGAATGGCACAAACGAACAAAAAGTTACATTGGATAAAGGTTTGAACTTCACAAACGGTAAAAACACAACAGCTTCTGTAGATGCTGAAGGCGTTGTTAAATACGATGTGAAGAAAGACTTAGTAGACATCCATTCCATTTCCAATACTACAAATGGTCCAAAAATGGAATTTGGTCCTAACTCCATCAACATCACTGGCGGCCCTATCAACATGGGTGACCAAAACATCACTAACCTTAAATCTGGTGGCGATGTAATCAATAACGCTGCTAACATTGGCGACGTAACTCGTATTTCTAAAGCTAACGACTTGCACATTGCTCCAAC
>OFLS01000086.1_pt1 | contig 60606 bp, 61 predicted proteins | sample 1540891 | NCBI WGS metagenome assembly OFLS01 (sample SAMEA4413038, study PRJEB24355) | metagenome | biome: human; feature: gut; material: faeces | place: United Kingdom | collected 2010
GAAAATACTAAGCAAACTGAACAAAAGCAAGAAGACAAAAAAGAAGAAGAAAGCAAAGCTACTGAAAAAACTGAGGACAAAAAAGAAGAAGTAAGCTTGTCTGATTGGGATGGAGAATGGAACAACATGGGAAGCTATTTGGATAAGCCAGAAGTTCAAGGCGCTTTCAAAACTTTAGCGAAAAAAGAAAATGTTGATGAGAAAAAAGCTAAATCAGATTATCTTGAAAAAAGAAAATGTGAATTCAACGGATTGAAAATCGACGGAAACAAGATTACATTTACAAGCAAAATCCCTTCAGAAAATGGAGATAAAATAGCTGAAACTGAGTACAAATTTGTAGAAAAAAAGGCTGTAAAACATGGATCACACATGCTAGAATGGGATGTTTTTGAAGCTGTGGATTCTAACGCGAAATACAAAGTTTTATTGATGATGCCAATTCATGGCGAAGAAGAGTTGACACATTTCCACATGAGATATGGCAATGACAAGGAAGAATTATTTGCAAAGGAAGGCTGGTTCCCAACTTTCGTAAAACCAAACACAACTGATAAACAAATTATCGGAGAAATCGAAGAATAAGGTTTGAATATGAAATTGACAAAGGGCAGGGACAACCTGTCCTTTTATTTTTGAAAAGGAGAATTAAATGAAAAAGAGACTGTTGAGTTTTCTATTAGTCTTGTGCATGGTTTTATTTGCGGGATGTTCCAATTATACGAAGAAATCTTCAGGAAAACCTGTTATCTACACATCGTTTTTTCCTGTGCATGATTTGGTGAAGATGATTGCAGGAGATACTGTAGAGGTGAGAACTTTTATGCCTGTAGACAAGGAACCACATTTGTGGGAGCCGTCTGCCAAGGATATGAAAAAACTTGCCGATGCGGATTTGTTGGTAGTAAACGGCGCGAATATGGAACATTGGGTGGACAAGGTACACGAGAATTTGCCTAATTTGGATATTTTGAAATTATCGGATTCTGTAGAGCTGATCACTTATAAAGGAGCTGCGGCTAGGGGCGACTTTCAATATATGGCAAGATTGGATTTAACAAAAGGAAAACGCAAAATAGATTTTGGGCACACTCATGAAGATATTATGAGAGTTGCGTTCTTTAAGGACAATGGAGAAGACAAGAAAGAATTAGTAAAAAAAGCAAAGGAAATTATGAATCAAAAGGGTGAGATTGTTCACCAAAAAAACACTTTTGATGTTGAAGAAGGAAAAGTATATGGCCTTGAAATGGGTCATGAATCGGGAGAAATATTTTACAACATAAAAGATGATGGCAAGTGGATTTTCGTATCAGACAGAATAAGCGAAGATTTGCTTCCGTATTATTTACAAGATACTAACGGTAAATTACTTCAAGATGAGGGCAAATTAAAGCCTGTAATGGAAGGTTCTTCGTCAGGGTTTGACAAGATAACTTACGACCCACATTCATGGTTATCAGTTGTAAATGCAAAGAAGTACTTGAATAGTATCCAAGATAAATTGATACAAAAGTATCCAGACAACAAGAAAATTTATCACAAAAACAAATTGAAATACGTAGATAAATTGACAGATATTGATGCAGAATACAAAGAAAAATTTAGTAAATTAGATAACAAAAGCTTTTTGGTAACACATTACGCTTATGCATATATAGCGAGAGATTTTGGGCTTACTCAGTATCCATTAGAAGGGCTTACAAGCATGGAAAGTCCAAGTCTTAAAACAATAAAAAAAGCCGTGGATTTTGCGAAAACAAAAAACATTACTACGGTATTTTATGAATATGGAAAACCTCCTAAGGAAGCGAAGACTTTATCGGAAGAATTGGGAGGAGATATAAAGCCATTGGCTTCGATGGAATTTGTCACAAAAGAACAACAAGACAATAATCAAGGATATATCGAGTTAATTGAGATGAATTTGAAAAACTTATACGAATCTATGAAAAAGGCAGGTGTATAAATGAATGCAGTAACAATAAACAACTTAAACTTTGGTTATAACGAAGATTTGGTGCTTAAAGGTTTGAATTTGAGGATAGATCAAGGCGAAATGGTTCTGATTTTGGGCGGAAATGGAAGCGGCAAATCAACTTTATTGAAATTAATGCTGGGAGAGTTAAAAGCTGATGAAGGTGAAATCAAAGTTTTAGATAAAAATATTAAAGATTATAAGAGCTATAAGGATATAGGATATGTTCCTCAAATAAATATTGTAAACAAAATTGCGTTTCCGATTACTTGTTTGGAGCTTGTGACGTTGAATTTGTATGAAGATTTTGGGCTAATTAAAATTGCACGCAAAAAACATTACGACAAAGCTAGAAAGATTATGGAAGAAATGGGAATGAAAGAATATATTAATCGTCCTGTAAATGAATTGTCGGGAGGACTTCAACAAAGAGCTATGATTTGTAGGGCGATGATTAATGAGCCGAAACTTCTGATTCTCGATGAGCCGACAGCGGGCGTTGACAAGGAAAACAAAGAGAAATTTATAAAAACAATTGCTAAACTCAACAAAGATTACAATATAACTGTAATAATGGTAACTCATGAAATAAAAGAAATAGAAGCTTTGGATATTGAAAGAACACAATACGAGATGACAGAAGGGAGGCTTGTAAAATGCTAGAATTTGCATTTATGAGAAAAGCATTGGTAGCAGGATTGATGCTTGCAATAATGATTCCTATGATTGGAATAATAATGGTCAATCGTAAAACATCTATGATAGGAGATGCGCTTTCTCACACTGCTCTTAGTGGAGTTGGCCTTGGACTTATTTTGGGATTCGACCCATTAATAGGATCTGCAATAGTTTGTGTAATAGCAGCATTTTTAATAGAATTAATCAGAAAAAAATTCCCACAATACGGCGACATGGCAACGGCTGTCATAATGAGCACGGGACTTGGAATTGCAGCAATATTATCTGATTTTGCTCCAGGAGGAAATTCATTTGAATCGTATCTTTTTGGAAGCATATCTTCTGTGACAAACATGGATGTTATAAATATTTCTGTGATTTTCGTATTAATTTTAGCAGTGTCTATATCACAATACGCTGGATTATTAGCCATTTCTATCGACAAAAACATTGCTCGTCTTGCAGGTGTTAAAGTAAATCGAATTAATGCAATATTTACTTTTTTATCAGCGATTACTATAGCTCTTGCAGTGAAAATAGTTGGAGCGTTGATGGTGACATCTTTGATTGTGCTTCCAGTAGCAACAGCGCTTATTGTTGCCAAAAGTTACAAAAAAACATACATCATCACAATAATTCTAGGTGTTTTGTATATGATGTTAGGAATAGTTCAATCCTATCAATTTGACATAAAACCAGGTGGAGCAATCGTAGTAAATGCAGTTATAGGAATGATAGTTTTCGTAGCGTATTCAAAAATCAAACAACCAAATAGGAAAAACTTTTCAAATTCACAAAATAATGCTAAAATAAAGTAAACACAACATTACAGAAAAAGGCAGGATAGTATGAATTTCGAAATTGAAAAGGGAAACAAAATAACAATACCAGATATTTTGATGCGCAAATACGACCTAAGACTAGGGGATATATTTGAGTGTGAACTTGAAAATGACAGGATAATATTGATTCCTAGGAAAAATCACGACGCAAACTACGTCGAAAAGTTGAAGGGACTTACTGACGATACGATAGATGCATTAAACGAAGACGAATAAAATCAAAAGAACTATTGTAATAAGTTACGATAGTTCTTTTTTCTTTTTTCTGTGTAAAAAATATAGAAAAAGGGGTATAATGATATTGGATATTAAAAAAGGATATCACATTTAAGGAGGTATGTAATTATGGCATGTACTACATTATTAGTAGGTAAAGAAGCGAGCTTTGACGGCTCTACAATTATTTCAAGAAGTGAAGATTCCCCTTCTGGAATTTTTACAGCTAAGAGATTTATCGTTGTAAAACCAGAAGATCAACCAAGAAAATACGAATCAGTTTTATCAGGATGCAAGGTGGATTTACCAGATAATCCTATGAGATATACAGCTCTTCCAAACTCTGACACATTCGAAGGAGATTGGGCAGCATCAGGCGTTAACGAAAAAAACATTTCAATGAGCGCAACTGAAACTATCACTACAAACCCAAGAGTTCAAGGAGCAGATCCATTGATTCAATCTCCAACAAAAGATGAAAAATTTGGTGGACTTGGCGAAGAAGATTTCGTAACTCTTGTTCTTCCTTACATCAACTCTGCAAGAGAAGGCGTTGAAAGATTAGGAAAATTGTTAGAAGAACACGGAACTTATGAATCAAACGGAATCGCATTCCAAGATGTTGACGAAATTTGGTGGTTGGAAACAATCGGCGGACATCACTGGATGGCAAGAAGAGTTCCTGATGATGCATACGTTGTAATGCCAAACCAATTGGGAATTGATTATTTTGATTTCGATGATGCATACGGCGAACAAAAAGAATTCATGTGCTCAAAAGATTTGAAAGAATGGTCTGAAAAACATCACCTATTCTTAGATCAGGAAGATTATGTAAATCCAAGATTAGCATACGGATCTCATGATCATTCAGATCACACATACAACACACCAAGAGCATGGATCATGCTTAGATATTTCAATCCAAACACATTGATTTGGGATGGAGTAGACGCTGATTTCACACCAGAATCTGATGATTTGCCATGGGCAATGGTACCAGAAAGAAAAATCACAGTTGAAGATATGAAGACAATATTGTCTAGCCACTACGAAGGAACACCTTATGATTGCTACGCAAAACACGGCGATCCAAACTACCGCGGAATGTATCGTCCATTGGGAATTAGCCGTGACAACGTAACACATTTCACACAAATAAGACCTTACGCACCAGAAGAAATCAGAGCAATTCAATGGTTGTCATTCGGTAGCAACGCATTCAACGCAGCAGTTGCATTCTACGCAAACGTAGAAACAACACCAAGCTATGTAGGAGACCAAGTAGTAAAAGCAACATCAGAAAACTTCTACTGGGCTAACAGAATCATAGCAGCACTTTGCGATGCGCACTTCAACAAAACAGCAATCTTCATCGAAAGATATCAAGGAGCAGTTCAATCAAAATCCAACGAAATCATCAACAAATACGACGAAGAATTTGCTAAGAACTCAGCAAACGCTCACGAATTACTTGAAAAAGCAAACCAAGAAATGGCAGATTTCTTAAAAGAAAAAACAGACAAATTACTTCACGACGTTTTATTCACAGCAAGCTGCGAAATGAAAAACGGATTCGCAAGAAGTGACAACTAATATTTAACGACAAATCGGGTTTGACAATCAAATCCGATTTTTCTACATAAGAAAATTTAAGATGAGGAAACACAAATGAAAGCACTAAGTATACAACCATTCTACGCAACTATGATAGCCATGGGATATTACCATATACGCTTAATAGATAAAGTTAATCATAAATATCTTCAAATGATATTTGGAAAGTTATAGCATTAGTTGTATTTAGAAATAGGTTGAAAACAAACGGTATTAAATCGCCGAAAGGAAAAGCTCGTTGAAGTAAGAAAGGAATTAAATCTATATTGAACAGGAGGAAGAATACCGGAAATGTGGCAATTGTTAATTCCTGCAACTATGAGAATCAGTATTTGAATAAGGATCATCATGATGGAATAATATCAAAAGAGCAATTTGGAGCAGTTCAACTTTAAATGGCATTTTGAAGCAATGTGGAATTTTATAAGATGGAACGCTGCGAGAAAGAGTAAGAAATATAATTCGGAAATACAGATATAAATTTTAGGTGTTTCAAATATAGAAAATATGCAACATAAACAAAGATAGAAAAATGTAACTTATTTAGATAAAGCCGAATAGAAGGGTAGAAATAAAGCGCTTTCTGTCCTAATTATATTTGTGATTAAATATAGATTGTAGTGGTAAAAAAGAAAAAGTTCATTAAAGTGGTAAATTAAAAATAAGAATTTATAATTTAGTTGGGGGAATTAGAATGTTTGATTATAAAGATTGGCAAGAAGAGATATTAAATTTTCTTGATCAGGAAACTGGAACGGATGATATCATTTATGGAAATTATGTTGAATGGGATAGATTTAGAGAATGTTATGAAAAAGAATTATTAGCCGAAGTATGTATTGAACTACCTTGGGGAAAGATTTTATCAATTCAAGAGTACATTGATTTATTATCAGAATTATCTAACTTGGGTGTTAAAAGTATAGAATATTTAAATGAAGAATTAGATTCAAAAGTTAAATTTATTGAGAGAGATAATAAAATTGCAGATCTTATTGTATCTGAGTGTCTTGATTTGTACGGTGTTCCTTATGGGACAGAATATGAGCAAGAACTTCCAACAGAGTTAACTTATTGGAATAATATGGTGGATAGTTCAGAAAGTGAGTTGTTAGCATATATAAATTATCCAATAGAGGTTAACTTATTCGACGAAAAAATAAACTATATATTTAGCAGAATTGAAGCTACATCCGATGAATTGACTAAAAAGTCATTGTTATTAGCAGCATTTAGTATTACAGAAAGTATGTTTAAAAGTGTAATTGTTAATAAAATTCCCAAAGAGAATAACATTTCTGATTTTTCTAAAAAAATATTAGCAATTGAGATTGATAAAAAATTAAGAGGAAAGATCGAGGTTAAAAATAAATTGTTCAAAGAATTATATAATACATCTGCTCCACAACAAAATTGGATAAATTTGAGAAATTCATTAGCTCATGATATTGAGAGTTCTTCAATTAGAAACGAACAGATTACTTACTTAAATCTTAAGACTAAAAATGAGGAAACTTGCTTGTTGTCAGAGTTGAAAAATAGTTTGATGGATTTTTTTGATAATATAAAAAATATACTAGCTGAAAATTAATGTTTATATTTTTAGATTAGCACTTAATATTGCAGTAGGTTAGTTATATTCTGCTGTTACAAATTTAAACAAAAATAATGAAGATGTAGAAATTGAAACTTTAGAAGATTTAGAAAATGATGTGAGAACCATCATCAAAATAGCCTAATCAAAAAAGTAAATTTGAAAACATAAGATTATTATAAACCTATAGAATTCAATGTGTTTTTGTGAGAATATAATTTTAGAAAATTGTTTAATAATATCACGTTGAGACTGTAATATTATTAGTTATTAGTATAACGAAGTGAAAATAATCATGAGGTCTGGTTCTAAGAATCTCCAAGAAGGCGAGTGTAAACAAAGCCTGATTGGATTGATTCGACAAGGGGATGCGTTGTGAGATTTGTAAGGCTTTAAGGAGAAAATAAAATTGGGAGAGAAAAAATTAATAAGTCTTTTATTGATTGTAGTATGTATGATTCCATTAGTTGCATGTGAATCTTTAAAAGAAAAAGAAGAGATAAATGTTAAAAGTGAACAAGCAACAGAAAAATTTGATAAAACTAAAAATATATCCGAAGAGAAAGTTAAAGATACAGAATATGCTAAGGATAAAGTTGTGAACAATTTTATAGCAAATTATAACTCTTTTTCTAATAGCCCTATTATTAACATAAAAAGAGGAAATATTAGGACTAAATATTTTGGAGAAACTTATGGTTATGCAGTTGAGATGTTAAACGCAAACGATACAAATAAGATAGTTATAACTATAAACAAAACAAATGAAAATGCAGATATTGGTATGGAAGGAATGAAAGAAATTTTTCATGATAGCATAAAAGCAATTATTACTGATGAAAGTGAAGAATATATTAATAGATATTTTGATGATCTACTTAAAAATGAATATATGGTAACAAAAGATGCTTTTAATGAACTTGAAATAATGTTTTTTCCTGATAGGGAATTAAGTAAAGGACTAAGTAGCGGACATATCAAAATACGAGCTAAATAATACAGGCAAAAAGAGATTATTGCGAGACATAAAAAATATAAGCAGAAAAATTATGTAGAATAATTTCGTTATTGTTAACGATAAAAAAAGCATTTAGATAAAGGACAGCAGAAATTATAGTCGAGGCTGATTGCGTATTGTTTGCAGAAAACGAAGTCGACGATGACTATTACTACTATTTAGAGATGGTGTCCATTTAGTGTAAACATCGGAGAAACACTAAAAAAAGAAGTCTTCTCTGGTTTATGGGACGAGTGGAACCCTTGTCAAATATATGTAAAGGATTTGTGTGAGTGAAAATATTCAATCGAATATACATGTAAATTTAAGGAGAATAAATGATAATAAATGAGAATAAAAAGAATCAATACATATGATGACAATCGCTTCAGTCAAGAAGCATTATATCAGCACGGCTGCTACATTGCAGATGGCGATGTGCCTGTAGAAATTAAAATCATATCACAGACAGAGGCACTTATAAAAGGCGGAAAAGCATATTTTGATGAGGTCATTGAAGAGTTTCGATTTAATGCAGAGCATATCATAAATTTTTATGATGAAAGCGGTAAGCTTATTAAGAAATTCAAAGACGTGAAGGTCTTTAAGCTTGATCTAGATAAAATCCAGCCAATACAGTTCTTTATCGATAGTGATAAATTAAAGGCAGTTAAGAGCTTTGTCAATAGAGAAGAAGACGTGATCATACCAGTTACAAAACGCGAAGGCACATACGCGTCCCTAGATGGACATACACGCCTATACCTTGCATATAGCCTTGGATTCAAGTACGTATACGCCTATCTTAGTGAAACCTTCTGTGGTTTTGACTATTTCTTTGATGAAGCAAGAAAAAGAAATATATATGCAGCAAAAGACTTGACCTTGCTCACACATGATGACTATACAGTTAAGTGGGATAAGTTTTGCGATGAGTATTATATGAGTATAGAGTGTGAATAGACGAGTGTATTGTTCGTGTAAAATAGTAAATAATATTAAGATAAACTATTAAAATTCTGAACTGACCCAAAAAGTTGGATCTAAAACCAACTTAAAGAGGTCAGTTTTTTTATGGCAAAATATAGTATAGAATTTAAGATGAAAATAGTACAATAACACTTAAATAAAGAAGGAAGATATAAATATTTAACCGATAAATATTGACTCAATGATTATTCAATAGTCAGAAGGTGAGTTACTTTATTTAAATCACAAAGACATGAAGGGTTAAAAGGTTTTAGAAAAAATAATAGTTACTCTTTCGAATTTAAGCAAAATATAGTAAAGTTATATTTAACAGGATAAATGTCCTATCAAGCACATACTAATCAATTTAAAATCAACAATCCATCTCCAATTTTTAAAGGGTAACTGATTTTATAAATCAAAGAGTATGTTCTTGAAAAACATGGACTAAAGGTTTCAAATCTTTATATAAACAAATTCCACAGAAAACACAAAGGCAGATAAAGAAAAATCTACAGAAAAGATAGGTGGAGTTATTGCTATGGTGAGCAATAAGGTGTGAAATGTACAAGTCAATCGGTTTATGATGATAGAGGGTTGATTGTTTTTTATGGGTATAAATTATTAAATAGTATTAGGAGGTACAGACAAATGAACAATATATATAGTCTTACAAATAACTAAGAGAGGAAAAATCCTCTCAAAAAAACATAGGAGGATTTATGATAGATATACAAAACTTAATAAAAACTTTACCAGATAGAAAGCTATTTGAAATTGATAGTTTATCAATAAATGAAAATGATAAGATAGCATTAATAGGTGAGAATGGAACGGGTAAAACTACTCTTTTAAGAATAATATTAGGACTAGATAAAGACTATACTGGTCAAGTAAGAGTGGATAGAGATTTAGGATACTTATTAAATTATGATATTCAAGCTAAAAATTTTTCCGATGAAATCTATTCCAAATCTCAGTTAAAGATTGATGACGATTATAGTCCGGGTGAGGAACAAAGGTTAAAACTAACAGATATTTTATCAGATAGCTTTAAGTTTCTTTTAATAGATGAACCTACATCCCATTTAGACCTCGAGCAAAAAGAAGAACTTATAGAAAAGCTTAATTCAAGAGAAACAGGATACCTTATAATTTCGCATGATCGTGATTTCATAAATAGAACTTGCAAAAAAATTCTAGAGTTAAAGGATGAAAAAATTGAAGAATATAATGGAGACTACAATTTCTATCTCGAAGAAAGAGAAAAAAGACAAAAGTTTCAAGATAAAGAGTATTCGAATTTTATAAAAGAAAAAAGAAGACTAGAAAATCTAGCTATCAATATAAAGGAACAATCATCAAAAGTAAGAACCACGCCTAAAAGGATGGGGAATTCAGAAGCAAGACTCCATAAGATGGGTGGTCAAAAAAACAAGAAAAAATTAGACAAACAAGTAAAAGCTGTAGAATCTAGGATAAATCAACTTGATACGAAAGAAAAACCTAAAGAAGAAAAAGAGATACAACTATCCATTCCAGATAATAAACCAATTCATTCTAAAATTTTGATAAGAGCGGAAAACCTGAATAAAAAATTTGAAAATAAGATTTTGTTTGAAAAATCCAACTTTCAAATTAACAGCAATTCTAAAATAGCGCTCATTGGAGAAAATGGAAGTGGGAAAACTACCCTTTTAAAGATGATTCTTAATAAAGAAAATATATGGGTGCATCCAAATCTTAAAATAGGTTATTTTAGTCAAATGAGTGATATTCTAGAAGACAATTCCAGCATCTTAAAAAATGTATCAAATACGTCTATATATGATGAAACAATGACAAGAATTGTTCTTGCAAGATTAGGACTTAAGACTGACGATGTATACAAGATTATAAGCGTATTAAGCGATGGAGAAAAAGCTAAGGTAAAATTGGCTAAAATTTTAACATCTGACTTTAATTACCTTATATTTGATGAACCGACAAACTTTTTGGATATAAGAGCAATAGAAAGTTTAGAAAATCTATTGAAATCTTATGATAGACCTTTTATTTTTGTAAGTCATGATGAGGAGTTTATAAATAAAATAGCAGATACACTTCTGATTATAGAAAATAAAAGAATCAAAAATTTTAAAGGTAATTTATCACAATACAAAAATAGAAATAAAAAGACAAAAATTAGCAAGGATAGAGATAGTTTATTACTTGATTTTAGAATATCCTATATAAGTTCTAGACTAGCAATGGAGATACCCAAAGAGGAAAGAGAAAAACTAGAAGAAGAGTATAATAATCTTATTGAAGAAAAAAATAGATTTTAGCATCTACAAAAGTAGGTGCTTTTCTTATACCTAATTTTAGGAGGTGGTAATATAAATATTTTAAATAGAATATTTACCTATAAGGGAACAGATAAGTCGAGAGACAAACCTAAGGAAGGGGAGAGGATATCTTCGTAGTATTTTTTATTTGGGAGAAATTCTTAAAGCCATTTTTCTATTTGGAAAATACCTTATAGGAACATATGGCGTAGATCATATAATTGCAGACGAAAGAGTTTAACAAAGCCTTCCATTACAATAATGACATGTTATATAAATATTATTTTATAAAAACAGATAAAAATTTTAATATCATTAGAAAAATTTTTGATGATATAAACCAGCTTCAAAATATGTCAGTTATAGAATTATTTCGAAATAGATAGAATTATATGACCTTACACTGTACAATATACTTAGATTAAGTTCCAAAATGGAAATAATTCTAAACAGATAGAGGTATAGTTTTATGGAAATAAAGCGTGATTATTATATGGATAAATTAATACGAAAAAAAGACAATGGGTTCACTATTAATTTATTCGACTTCTTATTGGACAAGGATAGTTTAGATTTATAATGAATACCTTTATTTATTAGTTATTGATATTCACACATATGAATGATTTGAATAGTTATATAAAAATTAAGAGGGGAAACTATGATAATGAAACAGAGCCACTTATCAGTCTAAAAGACTTTTATGGAGAAAAGAAAAATATTGCAGAAAAATGCTTGATAATATTTTCAAAAAGCATACTAGAATATTTGCTTGATAATTTTGAATGCGAAGAAATTGGCGAAATAGGATCTGCAAATGGGTCAAGGCAAATATATAAAAGTAGCTTCAAAGGTCAAGAATTTGTATTTTACCTTACTATGATGGGGTCGGCTCTTGCTTCAGGAGATTGTGTAGAAGTTAATTGGATTACGGGTGCAAATAAATTTATTATGTTTGGATCTTGTGGTAGTCTTGACAAGGAAAAGACTTTTGGAAAGTACATTATACCAATAGAGGCTTATAGGGGTGAGGGAGCATCTTATTATTATGCGGCTCCTTCAGATTACATTGCTATTAAAAATCATGATAAGCTTGAAGAATTTTTTATCAAAGAAAAAGCACCATATACTAAGGGAAAAGTTTGGACTACAGACGTTATGCTTCGTGAGACACGTGGACTTGTCTCAAAGAGAAAGTCAGAAGGATGTATAGCAGTAGAAATGGAGCTTGCAGGCGTGCAAGCAGCTTGTGATTTTTATGGATTTGAACTTTACGACTTTCTTGAAGCAGGAGATGTATTAAATGAGAGCTGTTATGATGTCGAGGGACTTCATAATGCCAACCATGATCTTGGTAAATTGTATTTGGCATTAAAATTTTTAAAAGAAATTTAAGATAAACAAATCAAGAGATTAGTATTGAAATAAATGGTTTTTAGGATTTAAAAGAAATCTTAAAAGCCGTTTTTTATTTTTTAAAAAGCAATTTTATGTTTGTTGTGGCAGTCGTAATCTATCCTCTACACCAGTTTATTTTGCACAAAAACATGAAATTAAGAAAAGAAAACGTGGTATAATATAGGTGAGAACTGGTATCAGCAGGAGGCTGAAATGTTTAAGCGCTTTTTTGAAAATTTTAGAAAACCGAAAGATAATTTTGGTGGCAGATTTATGTTAAAAAGTATGAATAAAGGACACGAAAAATTAGCAAGTTGGGGAAAATCTTACATAAACATTGAAAACGGTTATATTGTTCTAGATTTTGGCTGCGGCGGCGGACAAAATATAGAATATTTTTTAACCAAAGCAAAAAAAGTTTACGGAATTGACCACTCAGAAACAAGTGTAAAAATGTCAAGAGAGTTAAATAAAGAAGCGATTGAGTCTGGAAGATGCGAGATTTTTTAGAGAAGGAAGAGAAGCACAAGACCAAATTATCAAATTGCTAGAACAATAATTGAGGACAGACAATGAAATCACAAGAATTTAAAATGCCGATATTTGGAGTTGGGCCCATATATGTATTAGCTTCTCTAATCCTCACAATAGCAGGGATTTGCCTTCATATCAATGGATACATTTATCAAGGGAAACTAAGACAAGGAAAAATATTTTTTATTATAGCGGGAATATTCATGATTATTTTGGGAATATATTTATGGATCCAAGCGGTAATAGTTCAGAAAATAAATAAAAAAGTTACAGAAAAAAAGTTGATAACAACAGGAGTGTATAGCATCGTAAGAAATCCTGTTTATTCAGCATTTACATTTATATTCACAGGTCTACTTTTATTTACAACAAACTATATTTTATTAATACTTCTATTTGTGTTTTGGACTTTTTTAACAATATTAATGAAAAACACAGAAGAAAAATGGTTGAAAAATGAATTTGGAGAAGAATATGAATTATATTTAAAAAAAGTAAATCGAGTAATACCATGGATCAAAAGAAAATAAAATTAATTTTATGCAAGCATCTACAGTTGTAGGTGCTTTTTTATGAAAATTTTAGGAAAAGGTAGTAAATACAGAAATATATAAAGCTATACCGCCAAATACTTGAATGAAAATATACCAAATACTTGAATTAAAACCTGCTAAACACTTGAATTAAAACTTGCCAAATACTTGAATGAAAAATGGACAAATACTTGAATAACTGATAAAATCTACTTAAGTAATAAGTATAGGAGGAAATTATGAAGGAGTATTTACCCAGAATTGCAGATAAATTGTTAGAAGAACGATTAGATGCAAAGGGAGCAGTTTTAATTGAAGGACCTAAATGGTGTGGAAAGACAACAACAGCGAAACAACAGGCTAAGAGTTTTATATCTATGGATCGTCCTGATATGACAAAACAGTATCAACAAATGGCAAATATTTCTCCTAATACTTTGCTTGAAGGAGAAACTCCAAGACTAATTGATGAGTGGCAAATAGCCCCTAATTTATGGAATGCTGTGCGCTATGAGGTTGATAATAGAGATGGATTTGGTCAATTTATTTTGACGGGTTCAGCAGTACCACATGAATTTGATGATTCTATGCACACAGGTACGGGAAGAATTTCTAGGCTTTTGATGAGACCTATGAGTTTATTTGAGTCAAAGGATTCGAGCGGTGAAGTGTCTCTTAAAAATTTATTTGAAAGGGAAAACATCACAGCCATTGATGAAACGAGTTTTGAAAAAATTGCTTTTCTAATTTGCAGAGGTGGATGGCCAAGATCAATTGGATTAAATGAAAAACCAGCTTTATTCCAAGCTATAGATTATTTTGATGCTGTTGTGTCTAATGATATTAGTAGAGTGGATTCTATAAAAAGAGATAAAGAAAAGGCGAAGAGACTACTTAAATCGTATGCAAGACACGTAGGAACACAAAGTTCTCTAGAAACTATCAGGCAAGATATGCTAGCAAATCAATCAGATACATTTGATCAGGTAACACTTTATTCTTACCTGGATGCTTTAAGAAAAATATTCGTTATAGAAGATTCTCCGGCGTGGAATCCGAATTTAAGATCAAAAACAGCCATACGAACAACAGATACCAGATATTTTTCAGATCCATCTATTGCAACGGCATCATTAGGTATGGGACCTAATGATTTACTAACTGATTTAAACACCATGGGATTTTTATTTGAAAACTTATGCGTTCGTGACTTAAGAATTTATACAGATTATTTAGATGGAACGGTTTATCATTATCGAGATAGGTCAGGATTAGAATGTGATGCAGTGATTCATCTCAGAAACGGCGCTTATGGACTTGTTGAAATTAAACTCGGTGGCGATAAATTAATTGAAGAAGGCGCTGAGACTTTAAAAGATTTAGCATCCAAAATAGATACAAAAAACATGTCCAAACCATCATTTATGATGGTGTTATGCGCAAAATCACCTTTTGCATATAAAAGAAATGATGGTGTTTATGTAGTACCTATTACATCATTAAGACCTTAATAATTATAAACATTGCCACAGACGAGAATTTTGAGATAAATTATAATTTATCCTTATTGACCGCTCAAGCAGAAAGATGGCGTGATGTCGGTGGGAAGAGTTATTTATTTTAAATTATTTATTACATTTGAAAAGGAGATTAAATATGATTAAACTGATTGATTTAATAAAAACAGATGATATGTTAAGAACTAAAATTAAATTTCATAAAAATGAAGGCGATATAAATAGACAGGCATATGACATGCTTCTTGAAGAGCCAGATACATGGCTTAGGATGAATCAGTGGAGAGAAAATAACCGAAATCATAATCTCGATTCTTGTAAATACTTGATAGCTATGGCTCAATATTATCCTTATGGGAAAGATTATTATATATTTGGCGGATTATATAAAGTTTGTGAAGAACATTCCGAAAAATTTTCATGTGAAGGTTATAAATTGGAAAAAGTAAAAGAATATGAAGAATTCGAAAAAAGATTGATAGTTCGTATAAATGATCCGAAAAAATTATCACTTTCATATTTAAGATGGTACACTAAAGCACAAGAAGCTTTGAATGTAGAGGTTTATGAATTGGCTTCTTCAACAAAAACTCTTAATTTTACAGGTTACCAAAATGTATCGTTATCGCACAAAGATCTTGTTAGAATTATTTCAAATGATGAACCGACATATAAGCAAGCTCTATCAAATGTAAAGGGAGTTTATGTAATAACGGATAAAAATACGGGGAAACTTTATATTGGATCAGCTTCTGGTAACAGTAAAGGTATATGGCAAAGATGGTCATGCTATGCAAATTACTTAGATCCAACAGGAGGTAATAAAAAATTGACTGAGATATTCGACAAGGATGAAAGTTATATCCAAAAAAATTTTAAATATTCGATTTTAGAAATATTTGACACTAAAACAAAAACAGAACAAATATTAGAAAGAGAAAATTATTGGAAAAAAGTATTAGAAACAAAAAGATTCGGATATAATAAAAATTAATCCTATGAGGTGTAAAAATCGAAAGTGAATCACTCGAATATAATTAAGGAATGTAATTGGCGCAAATAGATATTTTACAATGGGAAATGTTCTGGTAGTAGATTTGATTAAAGAAATTGGTGAAGAAATAGTAAAAATAGTAAACGCAAATATTTGTGAAGACAATCTGCGTTGAAAATATCGAAGAGGCCTTGATGCAAGAGATTAGATACTTGGATAAGATGGTGAATGAACTAGCTAAGGGTAAGAAGATAGAGAAAATTTTACGATAAAAATTTTATATAGAGTGTACTGGGCGGTAGAAATATCTATCGTCTTTTTTATTCTTAGTATCCGTAAAATGACTTATTCACAATAATTATTGGGTATAAATATATTAGGAGGAATTTATGGATATTATTTTAGTAGCATTTAAGCTGATTTTAGCTGCTGTACTAGGCGCTATTATCGGTGTGGAAAGAGAAATTAAAAACCGTGCAGCGGGTTTTCGTACTCACATTATTGTCAGTGTTGGAGCGGGTTTGATTATGCTGATTGGAATTGATGCGATAGGTGATATTTCTAGTGACAGGGCAAGGGATGCTGCAAGGATTGCTGGTCAAGTTGTGAGTGGAATTGGGTTTTTGGGTGCTGGTACTATTCTTCAAAAAAAGAATGGTGTTTCAGGTCTTACTACGGCTGCGACTTTGTGGTTATCGGCAGCGATTGGTCTTGCTGTAGGAATTGGATATTACGAGGGAGCAATTATTGCAACTGTTATTTGCATTGTAACTTTGATTTCACTTAAAGGAATTAGCGATTTGATTAATAAGAAAACTACAAAATCGTATATTATGGTTTTCGATACTAGTAATTTCAATCAACAAAGTTTTTATGAATTTACACAAGAAGAAGGTGTCGAAGTTAGAAAAATAGATATAATTGATGAGGATATGGATGATAGATCAATGATTGAATCGACGTTATCTTTCATAAGAATTATGATATTGGTAGATTTTTCAAGAAATTAAAATCAGATTTACATTTAAAATCTGTAAAATTGAGTGATAAAGAGGATTAGATTTTATGAATAGAATTAAAAAACTTTTACCATACCCTCTTTTAGTTATGGTGATTTTCGTGCCTTACGTATTTATTAATATGAATGAAAGTGCCACGATTTATATATTTATTTACGGCGCGATTTCGTTGATTGGTTGTTTCGTAGGTAGCAGACTGAAATAATCAGCGGAGGAAATAATGAACTGGATTAATAGTTTCAATCTGATATGTTTTTAGCGATTTTCCTTATGATTATGACGTTGGCTTCGAGTTTTATCGATGTTGATTTATAATATTTTATCAGAAATTAAATATGAAATTTACAAAATAATAATATGATATTTACATGAAAAAGATAATAGAGAAGTAGAATATGATTATGAAAATATCAACAGTAATATTTTCGTTTGTAAAATAAAGAATAGTTTGATTTGAGCAATATACATTTCGGGGAAAAACTGTTCGAAAAACGGAGAAAATAATGGAAAATAGAGCAAATATTCCTATTTTAAGAAAAATTATATTTGATATTGTCCTTTCGATGCTGCTATTAGCAACTATAGCGAGCATGTATTTGATGGTAAATCATGCCGCAGGTTCTTTCGTTGAAGGAATGATGGAATTTGTCTGCGAAATTGTTTTTCGCGTTTTTTTCGTAATTTTATTTTTCTTAGTATTATTAATGAGTCATTTCATCAAAGAAAAAAGAAAATCTACAATTATTTGGTGGATTTGTGCAATTTGTTACATTATTGGATCTTTTTTTGTAATGAAAGCTCCGATTGAGGATTTATCATACATTAATTCACCATCTAATATTAAACTTAAATATGTGACTTTTGAAGAAGACAATAATTAAGAACTTTCAACATTCTATAAACTTACAGGCTACACACAAAATGACGAAATCAAAATATTTGATTTGAATTGGCAAACGTACGAAAATGAAAAAGAGAAATGGGACGACAATGAAAATGTATCGGCTGATATTACATATCTTCCTCATACAAATGTTTTAATGAAGCTAAATACGCACGGACAACAATCATCAAAGGATAAATAAAATTTGGAGAGCATCTACAGTGTAGGTGCTTTTATTGTGTCCAAATTTACCATTTCAATCACAAATTGGGTATAAATAATACAAGAAATGTATACGGGAGTTTATTATGAGAAAATCAATAATATCTAGAACCATCAAAACTGCTTTGGCTTCGCTTTTGGCGATTATTGTGTCGCAGGAACTTTCGCTTGAATTCGCAGCAGCGGCGGGAATTATAGCGATATTAAATGTGTTTGATACGAGAAAAGCTACGATTGAAGGTGGGCTGAAGAGGACTTTGTCTGCGGTGATTGCTCTTTTGATTGGTGGGTTTTTGTTTGAAAAATTAGGATACAAAACTTGGGTTTTCGGATTGTATTTGCTTTTATTTGTGCCTGTGTCTTTTTTATTGAAAATAGAGCTGGGACTTGGCCCTTCAAGTGTAATCGTGACTCATTTGTTAGCTTTCGGGAAAATTGACGCATCGATCATTTTGAATGAAATGGCTCTTGTGTTTATTGGAACGGGATTTGCGATGTTGACTAATTTCTACGCTCCTACTAGTCAAGACAAATTAAACAGGTTGATCGAAAGTATCGACGACGATATGAAGTTCATTTTGAATTTGTTCGGGAAATCTCTTGTGCAAAACTTGGATGTGAAGCTGTATGAGGACAAGATTTCAGAACTTGAAGCAGACATCGACAAGGCGATTGACATTGCAATTATTGAGAATGATAATTTGATTGAAAATAGCAGGGATTTGCTTCATGATTTGCGTTTGAGAGAAAGGGAGATGGATTTGTTGGAGGAAATGTATGATGATTTGAGGACGATTCCACCGGAATATTCAGACGGCAAATACATTTCTGATATTTTAATCCAAGCATCCCAAAATTTGACAGATGGAGGGAAAATGCTCAAAGTGAAAGACAGAATAGATTTTCTGAAAAATCACTTCCACATGATGGAACTTCCAGATACTCATGAAGAATTCGCAATTCGTTCGGCGATTTTTCAAGTATTTAGAAGTCTGAATCAATTTATAGACATTAGTAATCAAATTACGAATAAACCGAACAATAAAATAAAGCTAAAAACAAGAAGGTGATTGTATGTGTGAAGAAAAAAATGAAGAACTGATTTTTAAGGAAAAACTCGACGAAACTGTGGAAAGTTTTGGCAAGGGCAGCCAAGAAGGAGCGAAGGTTTCGATTAGAAATTGTCAGGATTTTTTTGGTTGTGTGTCGATTAGTCACCAAAAACAAATCGCACAAGCTTTTGAAATTGATGAGAAATACATCAAGACGATTATAAAATTCATTCCATCTATCAAAGAATCAAAGGTAGAGTACGAGATTGTGTGCTGTTCGGGACCGAGATGTGCGAAGAACGGCTCAATGGAAGTGCTGAAGACTGTGAAGAAAGAGTTGTACATGGATTTTAATGAAACATCTGCTGATGGAAAAATTCGACTTAGAACGCAAAACTGTTTCAAGAAATGCAAAGACGGCCCAAACATTATGATTAACGGTAAGTTTTATCATCACATGGATGCTGACAAAACAAAGGAAGTTTTGGGAGAAATAAAATAAATTCTAATTGGAGCTAGACGATTCTAGCTCTTTTTTATTGAAACTGATAGAATATAGTTAACGAAAGACATGTGAGGTATTTATGGAAAAATTATGTTTTATTGGCGCTGGGAATATGGGTTCTGCAATGATTTCTGGCGTTGTAAAATCAAAGTTAATAGATGCGAATAAAATTTTTGTTTCAAATAAATCTGAGGAGAAATTAAACGATTTGAAAGAACAATTGGGAGTGAACACAACTACAGACAACAAAAAGGTTTGTGAAAATTCTGATGTTGTGATACTGGCTGTGAAGCCACACATTATTCTATCAGTTTTGGAAGAAATCAAATCTATTATTAATAAGGAAGCTATTGTGATTTCTGTCGCAGCAGGGGTTACTATTTCAAATATTGAAAAAATTCTGGGAAAAGACCACAAGATTTTTCGTGTGATGCCAAACACGCCTTGCCTTGTCGGTGAAGGAATGTCTGCGATTTGTCCGAATGAAAATATAAATGATGATGATTTGGAAATCGTGACAGATATTTTTAATTCGTTTGGCAAAAGCGAAGTAATCGATGAAGGTTTGATGGACTGTGTGATTGGTGTTAGCGGATCTTCTCCTGCGTATGTGTTTATGTTCATGGAAGCGATGGCTGATGCGGCGGTTGAAACTGGAATGAAACGCGACATGGCTTACAAATTCGTCGCACAATCTGTCTTTGGAGCATCCAAAATGCTTATGGAAACTCACAAACATCCAGGAGAATTGAAGGACATGGTGTGTTCACCAGCAGGAACGACCATAAAGGCTGTGGAAGTTTTAGAAAAATATGGGCTAAGAAATGCTGTTATTCAAGGACAGCTTGCCTGTGTGGAAAAATCACGCGAAATGAGTGAGAAATAGTTGTATGTTTTAAATTAATATTAATAATGAAAAATTTTTGTAAATAATTTGACTTTTGAAAATTATGATAGTATAATATTAAAAAATCTTATATTAAAGTCGATGACGTGGATGTTTCTTGTGAGAATTAAAGCGATCTGAGTAGAGTGTGAGTCAGAAATTTAATCAAGATGTATACAATAGGGCCACCGAGATTATATTGCGAGTTATTTATTAGCAATATACGTAATTGTTACGTTAAACATAGAGTGGGGTTTTACCCAATTGGAGTGGTATCGCGGATGTTTCGTCTCTTTTCTTAGCTAAGAAAAGAGACTTTTTTAATTTTGGAGGAAATTAAAATGAAAGATTTAAAATTAAACAAAGTTGTTTTGGCTTATTCAGGAGGATTGGACACCTCTGTTATGATTTCTTGGTTGAAAGAAAATTATGGATGTGAAGTTATAGCTGTTGCAGCTGATGTAGGACAAGATTCAGATTTAAAAGGAATTGAACAGAAAGCTTTGAGTACAGGTGCTTCGAAAATTTTTGTCGAAGATTTGAGAGAAGAATTTGCAAGTGATTTTGTATTTGAAACGTTAAAAGCTGGAGCAAAATACGAAAATCAATATTTGTTAGGAACGGCTTTTGCTAGACCTATAATTGCAAGACGTATGGTTGAGATTGCACACGAGGAAAATGCAGACGCAATCGTTCATGTATGTACAGGTAAAGGAAATGACCAGGTGAGATTTGAAACATCGATTCGTTATTTTGATCCAGATATCAAGATTATTGCTCCGTGGAGATATTGGGATATAAAATCTCGTGAACAAGAAGAAGAATATGCTATGAAGAGAAATATTCCTTTGAGTAAGAAAACGGGTTGTCAATATTCTGAGGATAAGAATTTATGGCATATATCACATGAAGGTTTAGAGTTAGAAAGTCCTTCGAATGCGCCTAATTATGATAATTTTCTAGAGTGGATTAAAAAAGCCGAAGATAGCGATGATAAAGCAGAGTATATTTCTATTGAATTTAAAGATGGAGTTCCAATTTCAATAAATGAAAAAGAGTTAAAATCCTATGAAATTATAGAAAAACTTAATGAAATTGGCGGAAAACACGCAATAGGAATAGATGATATAATTGAAAGTCGTATAACTGGAATGAAAGTTAGAGGAGTGTATGAAAACCCAGCAGGAGCAATTTTGTACAAGGCACATGATATTTTAGAATCTTTGACGTTAGATGGTGACACTTTGAAGTTTAAACAAATTTTATCTTTAAGATATGCAGAAGAAGTATATAAAGGGTTGTGGTATTCTCAATTAAGAAAATCACTCCAAGAATTTGTAAACTATACTCAAAAAAGAGTCTCAGGAGTAGTCAAACTAAAACTTTATAAAGGAAATATAATACCAAATGGAGTGGATTCTAAATTCTCATTATTTTCACAAGAGTTTGCAACATTTGAAGAAGATCATGTCTACAATCAAAGTGATTCAGAAGGATTTGTAAATATTTTTTCTTTGCCTATCAAAATTGAAGCAATGAAAAGAAAGGAAAATAAGTGGTAATGGATTTATACAAGTCTAGATTTAGCGAAAGAACTTCTGATATTGCACATAAATTTAATAGTTCAATAAAAACTGATTATAGATTATATCCTTATGATATAAAAGGCTCCATTGCTCATGCAAAAATGCTTTGTGAATGTTCTATTATTTCTTCTGAAGATTGTGATTTGATAGTTTCAGGTTTAGAAAGTATTCTTGAGGATTTGAATAATGGGAAACTAGAGATTTCTTATGAATCTGAAGATATTCATATGTTTATAGAATCTGAATTGACAAAGAGAATTGGAAATTCCGGTAAAAAACTACACACAGCTAGATCAAGAAATGACCAGGTTGCATTAGATTTAAAATTGTATACGAAAGATAAAACTGAAGAAGCTGTCTTGTATATAAAAAATTTGATAAGTACCATATTGAAAATTTCACAAGATAACTTGAATACAGTGATGCCAGGATATACGCATCTTCAAATAGCACAACCAGTTACATTTGCACATCATATAATGGCTTATGCACAAATGTTTATGAGAGATTTGCAGAGAATACAAGATTTATCAAACAGATTAGACATATCTCCTTTGGGAGCATGTGCTTTAGCTACTACAACTTATAATATAGATAGATTTAGTACTGCAGAAAAACTTGGGTTTTCAAAAGTGACATTGAATTCAATAGATTCTGTATCTGATAGAGATTTTGTAGTAGATTTTATATATTGTTTAGCGATGTTCTCAATGCATTTGTCTAGATTAGCGGAGGAACTTATAATTTTTTCATCACAAGAATTCAATTATATTAAAATATCCGATAAATATTCTAGTGGATCTTCAATAATGCCACAGAAAAAGAATCCCGATATGGCAGAATTGTTAAGGGCTAAGTCAGCAAAAATGTATTCTAATTTAATGGGAATATTGACTATGCTAAAAGCAATTCCATTGGCATATAATAAAGACATGCAAGAAGATAAAATATACCTGTTTGAAAGCGTGGAAATTTTTGAAATATCAGTAGAAATAATCACTAATATTTTAGAAACTATGCAAGTTGATAAATTCAGGATGAGAGAAATGGCATCTAAAGGTTATATTAATGCTACTGATGCGGCTGATTATCTTGTAAAGAAAGGATTGACATTTAGAGATTCGTATTATATTATTGGTGAAATAGTAAAATACGCCATTAGTGAGGATTTGAGTTTAAACGATATATCACTGGAAAAATACCAGGAGTTTTCTAATAAATTTGATGAAGATTATTTTCATTTTATCGATTTAGATTATATATTAAATCAAAGAGATGTTTTTTCAGGTCCGTCACCAAAAAGAGTACAAGAACAGATAAATATAGTAAAAGAAAAATTAGACGATTCAAAAAAGTGATTAAATAAAAGAGCTTTTTAATAAATTAGAAATTAATAATATATAAGGAAAGTAGCAACAAAGTCTTTATTTCAGAACAATATTATTCGAATTTTCATCTTTGGGTGAGATTATTTTTTGTTAGATTTATGATGCAAAACATAAGGAGCTGTGATATAATATATTGTAAATTATTTTAGAGGGGGCAAAATTATGAGCGTTATTGATATTTCAATAAATTTCATAAATAAGCTTTTTGATTTGAGATTTACAAATCACGATTTAAGCCTTATCAATAAATTGAGAGGCAAATTGATAGCTATTTTTGCGTCCAATAAAAAAGTGTATATTTGTCAAAAAATTTAGGAGAATTCTATCTAGAATTCTCTATTTTTTTATTTTAGGAGGGTATTATGGAAAAATTGTACGAAGGTAAGGCAAAAGAAGTTTATTTAACAGAAAAGGCTGATGAATATATCATCAGATATAAAGATGATGCAACAGCTGGTAACGGTGAAAAGAAAGCTACAATTGCTGGTAAGGGCGAACTTAACTTGGCAATCACTACAATGATTTTTGAAATGCTAGAAAAAAACGGCATCAAAACTCACTACATCGAAACAATCAACAACACTGATATGAGAGTAAAAAAAGTTACTATCATGCCACTTGAAGTTATCGTTAGAAACATCACTGCAGGTTCTTTCGCAAAAAGATACGGCGTTGAAGAAGGAAAAGTTTTGAATCAACCAACTTTTGAATTGTCATATAAGAATGATGATTTGGGAGATCCATTGATGTGCGAAGACCACGCAATTGCTCTTGGAGTTATCACAAAGGAAGAATACGACTATTTAAGAGAAGAAACTTTGAAAATCAACGAATTACTTAAAGAATTTTTCTTGAAAATCAACTTAAAATTAGTTGACTTCAAAATCGAATTCGGTAAAACTGACGACGGACAAATCTTATTAGCTGACGAAATCAGCCCAGATACTTGCAGATTGTGGGACAAAGACACTAACCAAAAATTGGACAAAGATATTTTCAGAAGAGATTTGGGAGATTTGACAGAAGGCTACAAAGAAGTTCTAAATAGAATGAGAGGCTAGGATGTGTGGAGTTATAGGGATATATTCTAAGTCCGAAGTTAATAAGAAATTATTTTTCGGACTTAACTCCTTACAACACAGAGGACAAGAATCCTGTGGTATCACCGTTAGTAACGGTGAAAACCTACATAGAGAAAAAGGCATGGGACTTGTTATCGATGTGTTTAAGGAAGAAAATTTGAATAATTTAGTTGGTAATATTGGGATAGGACATGTAAGATATTCGACAGCTGGTGGCTCTCACGATTACAACACTCAACCATTGATGGCTTTTGCCAAAGGAATTGAAATGAGTTTGGCACACAATGGAAATCTTATCAACCACCAAATTTTAAGAACTAGACTTGAAGAAGATGGCGTGATGTTCCAAACAGCTATTGACAGTGAAGTTATTTTGTATTTGATTGCTAGATATTACAAGGGTGACATTGTCGAAGCTATCAAAAAAACAATGAAACTTATCAAAGGAGCCTACGCTGTTGTGTTGTGCTTGAAGGACAAGCTTGTAGCATTTCGTGATCCTTTGGGAATTAGACCACTTGTTATGGGAAAAAATGACGAAGATGTTGTGTTTGCATCAGAAAATGCAGCGGTGGAAATTGTCGGAGCAACTGAAATTCGCGATGTAAAACCAGGAGAAATAATCGTTGTAGACAAAGAAGGAGTAAATTCTTCAATGTATACAACAGAGGAAGCTCCACGTCATTGCTTCTTTGAATATGTTTATTTCGCAAGAGAAGACGCTACATTGGACGGAACAAATGCGTACAATTTTAGAAGAAGATGCGGAGAATATTTGTCACAAGAATCTCCATGCGATGTTGATTTGGTAGTTCCAGTTCCAGATTCTGGTATTCCTTCAGCGATAGGTTTCGCACAAAAGACAGGAATTCCTTACGCACAAGGTTTGGTAAAAAACAGATATATGGGAAGAACTTTCATCAAACCAACTCAAAAAGAAAGAGAAATGGCTGTAAAATTAAAACTAAATCCTCTAAGACATGTATTAAAAGGAAAGAGAATTGTTTTAATAGATGATTCTATCGTAAGAGGAACTACAAGTGCTAATTTGATTCAAAGAATTAGAGAAGCTGGTGCGATAGAAGTTCACATGAGAATTACTTCACCACCTGTAAAATTCCCTTGCTATTACGGAATTGATACTCCTTCCAGAAAGCATTTGATTGCTGCAAACATGGATATCGAAGCTATCCGTGAAAAAATCGGCGCAGATAGCTTGGCGTTTATTTCAATGGAAGGAATGGTAAAATCAAGCAGCGACAAAATCGACAAATTCTGTAAGGCTTGTTTTGATGGAGATTATCCAGTAGATCCGATAGTTATATAGGTGATTAAATGAATATTGCAGTTTTTATTTCAGGTACTGGTACCAATTTGAAAGCTCTGTTGGATGCGAAAAAAGACAATTATTTCAAAAGCAACATTGTTGTTGTGGTTAGTAACAAAAACGCAGCTGGTCTTGATTTTGCAAGAGATTTCAACGTGGATACTTTGGTTTCAAAAGATGATGAAGAAATCATCAATTGTTTAAAATCAAAAAACGTAGAATTGATTGTGTTGGCAGGTTTCTTGCCTAAAGTTTCAAAGAGAATTATAAATGAGTTTACAATTGTAAATATCCATCCATCATTGCTTCCAAAATACGGCGGCAAGGGATGTTATGGAATCCACGTTCACGAAAAAGTTTTTGCCAATAAGGAAAAAATCAGCGGTGCAACTGTGCATTTCGTGAATGAAAAATTAGACGATGGAGACATTTTGCTTCAAAGGTCTGTGGATATTTCTGATTGTAAATCGGAAGATGAGATAGCAAAGAAAGTTTTGAAAATAGAACATGGCATTTTGAAAGATGCTATAAAAAAATTGGAGGAGAGTTCATGCGCGCATTAATTTCACTTACGGATAAGACAAATGTTGGTAAATTAGCAAAAAGTTTACAAGAATTGGGATATGAAATCATATCTACAGGTGGTACTTACAAGGAAATCGAAAAATCGGGAGTAAATGTAATAGACATCTCCAAAGTTACAAATTTCCCTGAAATTTTGCAAGGCAGAGTGAAGACTTTGTCACCATACGTTCACGGTGGAATTTTGTACAAGAGAGATAACGAAGAACACAAGAAAACTGTAGAAGAATTAAACATTGAATCCATCGACATTGTTGTGGTTAATTTGTACGATTTCCAAAACGCTTTGAAGACTGGAGACCACGACAACATCGTTGAAAACATCGACATCGGTGGACCAACTTTGATTAGAAGTGCTACAAAAAACTACAAGGACGTTTTGGTTGTGACAGATCCTTCTGATTACGACGAACTTATCGACAGATTGAAAAACGACAACGTGGACATAGCTTACAGAGAAAAATTAGCTATGAAGGCTTTTAGTTTGACAGCTTACTACGATTCTGTGATTTCAAGATATTTCCAAGAACAAGTTGGAGAACGTAGTGACTACAGAACTTTTGGTTTCAAAAAAGAAGAAGAACTTAGATACGGTGAAAACTCACATCAAAGTGCCAATCTTTACATAGATCCATTTGTAAATGGCAAATTGACAGATTGTGAAGTCATTCATGGAAAAGCAATGAGCTTTAACAATTACAACGACTTGAATGTTGCAGTGGAATTGGCAGACGAATTGGGCGCAAATTCTTGTGTTGCATTGAAACACCAATCTCCATGTGGCGTTGCAATTGCACACAGCGTTTCAGAAGCTTACCACAAGGCTTACTTGGCAGATTCAACTTCGATTTTCGGTGGAATTATCGCCATCAATGGAGTTGTGGATGAAAAATGTGCCGAAGAAATGAGTCAAATTTTCTTGGAAATTATCGCTGCGAAAGATTTTGACGAAAAAGCGCTTGAAATTTTGACTAAAAAGAAAAACATCAGACTTGTTAAGATAAAATTCGACAACGATTCAGTAAAAGAAGACATTAAGTATTTGAACGGAAAAGTTTTAATCCAAGACAAAGACTTCGGCGTTGACGAATACAATGTAGTTACTGACGAAAAACCTAGTGATGAAGACAAAAAAGATTTGGAATTTGCTATGAAGGTGGTTAAATTCATAAAATCAAACGCAATTGTACTTGCAAAAGATTCACACACTTTGGGAATTGGTGGAGGACAAACATCTAGAATCTGGGCATTGGAAAATATAGCGAACAATCATCCTGACGTTGATTTTTCTGGATGCGTATTGGCATCAGATGCATTCTTCCCATTTTCTGACTGCGTAGAATTTGCACACAAATTAGGGGTAAAAGCTATCATTCAACCAGGTGGAAGCATCAAAGACCAAGATTCAATCGACAAATGCAACGAATACGGAATTAGTATGGTGTTCACAAAAAATAGACATTTCAAACATTAAAATTGGGAGGTTTTATGAAAATTTTAGTTGTAGGTTCAGGTGGCAGAGAGTTTGCACTTGGACGTAAAATAAAATCTTTTGATGAAAATAGACAGATTTTCTTCGCTCCAGGCAATGCTGGAACTGAAGAAATCGGAGAAAACGTGGATATTCAAGCTGACGATTTAGAGGGTCTGCTTGAATTTGCGAAAAAAAATGAAATTGACTTCACAGTTGTTGGCCCTGAAAATCCATTGTGCGACGGGATTTCAGATTTGTTCGAAGAAAATGGTCTTAAAATATTTGGACCTGTAAAAAAAGCTGCTGAATTTGAAAATTCAAAATCATTTACGAAAAAATTCTTGGAAAAATACGACATCAAAACAGCGAAGTATTTGGAAAGCAAAGATTTTGATGAGTCTTATGATTTTGCAAATAAATTGTTGGAAGAAAATGGCAAAGTTGTCGTAAAAAGAGACGGTCTTGCAGCTGGAAAAGGTGTATACATTGTAGATAACGCTGATGATTTGAAGAAAATTTTGCAAGATGTACTAGACAAAGACGACATGGTTGTCATCGAACAATTCCTAGACGGATTTGAGATGAGTTTGTTGTGCTTTACAGATTCTAAGACGATTCTTCCGCTTCCAACTGCGAAGGATCATAAGAAGATTTTTGAAAGAGAAATGGGAGCTAACACTGGCGGCATGGGAACTTACGCTCCGAATGTCGAAGCAGAAGTGTTTGTAGATAAGATCAAAAATAGCGTATTGGACAAAATTCTCACAGGATTGAAGGAAGAAAACATTGATTTCAGAGGATTGTTGTTCATCGGATTTATGATAACAGACGATGGAATTTACGTTTTGGAATTTAACGCGAGATTTGGAGATCCCGAAACTCAAGTTGTGCTTGAACTTATCGACAATGATTTGTTGGATATAATGATGAAAACAAGCGAAGGAAAATTATCCGATGTCGATTTGAAAATAAATGATAACAAGGCGCTTTGCGTTGTGCTAAGTGCTGGTGGATATCCAGAAAGTTACGATAAGGGCGATGAGATTACAATTTCTGATATGGATAGCTTTGTTTTCCATGCAGGAACGAAAAAAGTTGACGGAAAAATCGTCACAAACGGCGGCCGTGTGTTAAATATTGTAAATTCTAAAAAAGATTTTGATGATGTTATCAAGGCTTGTTATGAAGATATAGAAAAGGTGGATTTTAAAAACATGTATCACAGAACTGATATTGGTCCTAGAGTTAAAAGAGTTTATGTCAGAAAAAAAGACGAATACGATTATGAATCTAAGGAAAAGAAAAAGCAAATTGAAAACTTACTTGGACTTGATTTGGATAAATTCGTAATTTACAAGAGATATGATTTGGAAATCAGCGATGATAATTTGGTAAAAATTGTAGACACTGTCCTCAGCGAAAAATCTGTAGATGATGTGTTCTACGGAGAAGATGCGTTGAAATTACAAGCTGATATGAAAAACGCAATCGCTGTGGAATATTTGCCGGGACAATTCGACCAAAGAAAACAAGGTGTGCTTGACACATTGAGTTTAATTTTGGATGAAGATGTAGACTGCAAGACTTCGACAGTTTACGAAATCGAAGGCGCTAACAAAAAAGATTTGGAAAAAATCGAAAAATATTTGGTAAATCCTGTTGACAGTCACAAGGTTAATTTGCTTGGAATTCCAACAACTTTGAAACAAGAAAATCCTAAGAATTTGGAAAACGAAACATATACGAATTTCAGAAATATGAGTGATGATGAGCTTCAAAAATTCGTCGACGATCACTCATTGGCGATGAATGACGAAGATTTGAAATGTATCAGAGATTATTTCAAATCAGAAGACCGTGATCCAAACGAAACAGAAATCAAGATTTTGGATACTTACTGGTCAGACCACTGTAGACACACAACTTTCAACACTTTCTTGGATATTGAATTCAATGCAAAGACAAAACTAGACGAAGCGATTCACAATAGTTTTGAAGAATATTTGAAAGTTAGAGAAGAATTAAAAATAGAAAAACCAATCAATCTTATGAGTTTCGGAACGATTTTGTCCAAATACATGAGAAGCAAAAACGAGTTTGATGATTTGGAAATTTCGTCTGAAATCAACGCTTGTTCTGTAAAAATCAAAGTTCGCGTGGAAGTTGATGGAGTTGACGAAACAAGAGATTATTTGTTGATGTTCAAAAACGAAACTCACAATCACCCAACAGAAATCGAACCATTCGGTGGTGCAAGTACTTGCTTGGGTGGAGCAATCAGAGACCCACTAAGCGGTAGAGCGTTTGTTTACCAAGCTATGAGAATCACAGGAGCGGGCAATCCTCTTACTTCATTGGAAGACACAATGGATGGCAAGCTTCCACAAATCAAAATCACACAAGAAGCTGCTAAGGGATATTCTTCTTACGGAAACCAAATTGGTTTGGCAACTGGATTTGTAGATGAAATTTATCACGACGGATACGTTGCTAAGAGATTGGAATGTGGAGCAGTAATGGCTGCAGCGCCAATTGAAAATGTCAAGAGAATTGAACCTGAAAAAGGAGATATCGTAATCTTACTTGGTGGAAGAACTGGACGTGACGGAATTGGTGGAGCTACAGGTTCTTCAAAGAGCCACAAAATTACAAGTATCAAAACAGAATCTGCACAAGTTCAAAAAGGTAACGCACCTGAAGAAAGAAAAATCCAAAGACTTTTCAGAATTCCTGAACTTGCAAGTTTGATTAAAAAATGTAACGACTTCGGAGCAGGTGGAGTGAGCGTTGCGATTGGTGAGCTTCACGACGGAGTGGACATTTATTTGGACAGAGTTCCATTGAAATACAAAGGACTCAAACCATTTGAAATTGCGATCAGTGAATCACAAGAAAGAATGGCGTGCGTAATCGCTAAGAAAGATTTGGAAGAATTTGTAAAATATGCAGACGCAGAAAACATCGAAACAACTGTTGTTGCTGACATCACAGACACTAACAGAATGAGAATGTTCTACGACGAAGATTTGATTGCAGACATTAGCTACGATTTTATAAACACAAATGGTTCAGACAGAAACGCTGAAGTTGAAGTTGTATCAGAAGATGTTCCAGAAATTTTGACAGAAAAATGTTCCGATGCGAACAAATTCTACGATAAAGTTAAAGGGCTTAACATAACATCTAAGAGAGACTTGATAGAAATGTTCGACTCCACAATCGGAAGAAACACAGTTATCAATCCAATGGGTGGTAAATTGCAATTGAATCCATCACAAGCAATGGTTGCAAAGATTCCAACAATGGATGGAATTATGAAAACTGTATCCATGATGAGTTATGGATTTGACGCTGATTTATCAGAACAATCTCGATACTTGGGAGGATACTACGCAGTTGTGGAATCAATCAGTAAATTAATCGCTTTGGGTTCCGACAAAAACTTAATCAGATTGACATTCCAAGAATACTACGAAAAAATGCTAGACAAAAAAATCTGGTCCAAACCATTGAAGGCGTTACTTGGAGCATTCACTGTTTCCAAACATTTCAAAGCAATGCCAATCGGTGGAAAAGACAGTATGAGTGGTAACTTCGAAGACATCAAGGTTCCTCCAACAATGATTTCATTTGCAGTGACACATGAAGATGTCGACAACATCATTACAAATGATTTGAAAGGCAAGGGCAAGATCGGTCTTGTGAGAACTCCTTACGAAGAAGACGGAACATTGAACCTTGAAAAGTTAGAAGAAAATTTCGATTTTATCACAGAACAAATCAGAAACAAAAATATTATTTCTGCGATTGCCTTGGATAAAAAAGGATTATTGGCAAATATTTTCGAACAATCTGTAGGAAATACTGGATTTGATATCAAATTCGATAATTTGTACAATCCAATGTACGGAAGTTTCGTAGTTGAATACATTGAGGACGACGAAAATATCGAACACATCGGTGATTTTGCAAATGAAATTATCGTAAACGATGTTAAATTAGACCCAGAAAAATTATTAGAAGGCTACACTACAGTTTTAAATAAAGTATTCACACCAAAAGAAAAAATCGAATACAAACCAATTGAAAACAAAAAAATCGAACAACGTAGAATGAAATCCAAGAAACCAACTGATACACCTCACGTTGTAATATTGGCAGCTCCTGGAACAAACTGTGAATGGGATACATTGAATGCATTCAAAGAAAATGGAGCAGATGGTGAAATTGTTCTATTCAAAAACAGAAATCAAGAAGATATATTGAATTCTATTGATGTTTTGGCTGAAAAAATCAGAAAAGCGCAAATATTTGCCATTCCTGGAGGTTTTTCACTAGGAGATGAACCAGACGGATCAGCAAAGTTCTTGGCAAATATTCTAAGAAATGAGAAAATAAGTAGTGCGATAGATTATTTGTTGAACGAAAACGACGGATTGGTAATTGGAATTTGCAACGGATTCCAAGCATTGGTGAAGACTGGACTTCTTCCTTATGGAAAAGTTACATCACCACAAGAAGACGATCCAAACTTGACATTCAACACAAACAGAAGACACATTGCGACATTTGTAGACACATTGTGCTTGACTAATAACAGCCCTTGGACAAATGGAATCGACTTGAACAAGACTTACAGAATGCCGATTTCACACGGCGAAGGAAGATTTGTAATCAAAGAAGACAAATTACAAGAGCTTTTGGATAATGAACAAGTTTTCTCAGCTTACAAAATTTCTCCAAACGGATCGGATTACAATATCGAAGGAATTTTGTCCAGAGATGGTAAGATTTTGGGAAGAATGTGTCACACTGAAAGAATCGCAGACGATTTGTACAAAAATATTTACGACATTGACAAGCAAAATATTTTTAGAAACGCAGTAGAATACTTCAAGGAGAAATAATGAACAACGATATTTACCAAAGCCCATTAAACACGAGATACGCAAGTCACGAAATGAGCCACAATTTCAGTTCACAAGTTAAGTTTGAAACTTTCAGAAGATTGTGGTTGGCGTTGGCGAAATCCGAAAAAGAATTGGGACTTAATATTACAGACGAACAAATAGAAGAATTGCAATCACACATTTCAGACATTGACTTTGATAAGGCTGCTGAATACGAAAAAATTCTTCGTCACGATGTAATGGCTCACGTGAAAACATACGGAGAAGTGTGTCCAAACGCAGCTGGAATTATCCACTTGGGAGCTACAAGCTGCTATGTAACTGACAACACTGACATTATTGTGATGAGAAATGCACTTGAAATCGTAGAGAAAAAATTAGCGATTTTGATTAAACATTTGTCTGATTTTGCGATTAAATACAAAGATTTGCCAACACTTGGCTACACTCACTACCAACCTGCACAATTGGTGACTGTTGGAAAGCGTGCTACGTTGTGGATTCAAGATTTCCTTATGGATTTGGAAGAAGTCATCTACAGAAAAGAAAACTTGAAATTGAGAGGAGTAAAGGGAACGACTGGAACTCAAGCATCATTTTTGAAACTTTTCGACAATGACCACGACAAAGTAAAAGAATTAGAAAAGAAAATCGTAAAAGAAATGGGATTTGACAGCGCAGTTAGCGTGAGTGGACAAACATATACAAGAAAAATCGACTACCACGTGCTTCAAGTTCTATCTTCAATCGCACAATCAGCTCACAAAATGACAAATGACATCAGACTTTTGCAAAACAGAAAAGAATTGGAAGAACCATTTGAAAAAACTCAAATCGGTTCATCAGCGATGGCTTACAAGAGAAATCCAATGAGATGTGAAAGAATCTCATCGCTTTCAAAATATGTGATGAGTTTGGTTCAAAACCCACAATTTGTGGCTAGTACTCAATGGCTTGAAAGAACGCTGGACGACTCTGCAAACAAGAGAATGAGCGTTCCAGAAAGCTTCATGGCTGTGGATAGTATATTGGAAATTGCAATCAACGTAACAGATGGACTTGTTGTTTACGAAAACCAAATCAAATCTCACGTTAACGAAGAATTACCATTTATGGCGACTGAAAACATATTGATGGAAGCTGTAAAACGCGGAGGCGACAGACAAGAACTTCACGAAAAAATCAGAGAATATTCTATGGTTGCAGGTAGAAGAGTAAAAGAAGAAGGACTGGACAACAATTTATTAGAATTATTGGAAAAAGACGAAGCTCTTAATCTTGACAAAGACGATTTGAATTCACTTTTAGATGGCAAGCTTTACATTGGAAGATGCCCAGAACAAGTGGTTGAATTCATCGAAGAAGACGTCAAACCAGTTATTTCAAAATACGACACAGAATACTCTGTTGATTTAAAAGTTTAATATTAATTGGAATGCACATGGCTTAGTAGGCTGTGTGCATTTTTTAGTTGATTATATTAAATTTATACGATACAATGAATTCAAATATAATTAGTAGGTGAAATATGGAAAAATTCAAGAAAATATTTTTGATAGTTCTTTTAGTTGCGTTAACTGTGGGACTGATGGTATTCGTTCCTTACGATTCAATCAGAAATTTGGTACAAAAATCTGGTCCATGGGGAGCAGTTGTGTATATTTTATTGTTCACGATACTTCCGATAGGATTCTTCCCAGTTCCAGCGTTGGCTTTAATCGGTGGAGTTAGTTTTGGGCTTGTGAAAGGAAGCATCTACACAGTTATAGGAGCAGCGATGAACTGCTTGTTGATGTTTGAACTTTCACGAAGAATCGGCCACGATTATGTAGTTAAGATGATTAATGAAAAATTCTCCGAAAAGAATAGAGACAGAATACTTAACGCGCCAGATTCAAAATTGTTCACGCTTCTGTTTATTTGTAGATTGATTCCACTTATTCCATACAACCTTATCAATTACGGATTCGGTTTGACGAACATCAGCCTGTCCAAATACATGTTCGCATCAGTTCTTGGAATAATTCCAGGAACGCTTGTGTATTTGAATTTGGGAGATAAAGTGTTGAATGTTGGCTCCAAGGAATTCTACCAAGCAATTATTTTGGTAGTGGGACTTACTGTCGTGAGCTTGATATTTGCGAAAATAATCGACAAAAAAGACAAGGAAAAACAAAAAGATTTGAAGTAATTGATGATGAGGGAGTTTTAAGGATTATAGCTAAGTGCCATAAATTAAACTTTGTAAAAAAGTAAAGTGAGTAAGTACTAAAATATATCAAAGTATAACTCACTTCGTCTCGCTTACAAAAATTTGAAAATTCTAATCTCGAAATTCTAAAATTCAAAACTCGCTTACGCTCAAACAGTTGAATTTTTACGAATTTCTCAATTGAATTTTATAAAATTTTTTCCAGAGGACTCGTTCGTTATACTTTTATATAGATTAATTCGTCTAACTTAATAAAAAAACACACAATAAAACCGCAATGCTTACAGTATAAGCTATTGCGGCTATTTTTATTAACTAAAAATTCTCTTCCAAGTATTTCTTTGTGAATTTTACGAAATCTATCACTGGCTCTGAAAGCAATGTGTTGGAACGATATACCAAATAGAAGTGACGTACCGATTCGAAATCGTCGATTTTGAAAGAAATCAATTGATTATTTGCAACTTCTTCTTCTACAGAAAGTTTACTCATAATAGATATTCCCATACCACTTCTAATGCATTGCTTCAAAGTTTCGGTGCTATTTGCAGTTCCTATCAAATTCAGTGAATTTTTGCTGATACCCAACGCGTCTATCATTTTCATAGATTCTTTTAATGTACCAGAACCTTGTTCACGGAAAATTATCGGCTCTTTTAGAATGGAACTTATCTTGACGTTGTTTTTCTTCAAAGCGTTGTAATAATCGTTAAATGGAGTGACAACGACTAACTTGTCGCTGAGAACTTTTTCGAAAGTAAGATCCTTATCCATCGTAGTCATACCAACAATTCCGATATTTATTGAACCATTTATAACGCCATCAATCGTAGTTAAACTGTCCGATTGAATTATATTCACCAAAGTTTTAATGTGAGTTTTGTGATATTTTGCTAGAAGAGAGGGTAGAATATATGTTGCTGGTACAGAACTTGCTCCAATGTTGAAAGTAGTCAGACTTTTCTTTGAGAAAGAATCCTGCATACTTTCCATAATTCTAGAAATCGACTTTGCGTAGTTGTAGAATTCTCTGCCTTCTGGTGTGAGCTCCAACTTTTTCGTTGTTCTTTTTAATAATTCTGTATTGAGTTCATTTTCTATCTGCTTAATATGCGTGCTTATTGTAGGTTGTGTAAGATACAGCCTTTTAGCGGCTTCAGAAAAGCTATCCCATTCAACAACTGTTATGAATGTTTCTAATTGTTTTAAATCCATAATACTCTCTCTTTTCGTGTTACTAGGTATATATATATTTTATCATATACCTTTTATTTTACAAAACACACAAATATTTTGTAATAATATACTCAATTGTTAAAATATTTAACAAACGATTTACTATTTATAGAAAAAATCTATAAGTAATTCAAAATTACAAAATGTTAAGAAGTCAATGTTTGAGTGCTGACTTTTAGAATATAAATACTAAAAATTTGCAAAAAGCCTTAAAAATTGAGTTATTTATAGAAAATTTCAATTAATCATATAACTTATTGTATGTTATAATTATCTAGGTGTTAGAAATATCACTAATGTACTTATTAAAACATATTAAGATGTAGGAGGATTACATGAAAAAGGGATTTAAAATACTCTTATTAGCTATTTGTTTATCAGTGTTATTCACAGGATGTGTGAAAAATGGTGAAAATAAAACAGAAAATAAGAAAACAGAAGAAAAAGCCAGTACAGAAGAGACAAAAACAACTGGCAAGATTGAAGATGAACCAATGTATGGAAAGGAAATTCTTATTGGATACAACGGTGGTTTGTGCACAGGAACTCCTGGAATCGCTGCTGTAAACAAAGAATTTGAAAAAGAAGGATTGAAAGTTAAAGTTATCAACGTTCAATCAGGACTTGATGCTGTTGGAACTAACAAAGTTCAAGTTTTCTCTGACCACTTGGCAACAGTATTGGTTCCATCAATTAATGGAATCAACGTTCAATTAGTAGCCGGTGCACAAACTGGTTGTAAATCATTGTACGTACTTAACGACGACAAAATCAATAAAACAAGTGATTTGTTAGGAAAGACAATCGCAGTTCCAGACGGAATTGGTAACTCTGACCACAACATCGCTCTAAGATTTTTGGAACACGACAAAGTTGATGCAAAACAAATCAAATTCAAACCAGTTGAAACATCTGCAGTTATCCAAGCTTTAGAAAAAGGAGAAATCCAAGCAACTTTATTGAGCGATCAATTTGCAGAAAAATTTGTAAACGAAGGAAAAATCAAGTCTATCAGATCACTTACAACTGATCCAGATTTCCAAAAAGAACCATGCTGTGTACATGTTCTTAACGCTGACTTCATCAGAGATAACCCACAAACAGCAAAAAAAGTTGTTACAGCAATTATGAGAACTAAACATTGGGTTGAAGACAACAAAGAAGAAGCAACTAAAATTTTATTCGATAATCACTGGGCAAGTGGAGACTTCGACCAAGCTTTGAGAATGATGAAAACTTATGATTTCAAAATTTCACAAAAAGATACAAAAGCTGCAATCAGAAGCACAATTGACGATTACAAAAAATTCGGACTTGTTTCAAATGAAAAATCAACTGACGATTTAATGAAGAAATTCTGGAATCCAGTTGGTGTTGATGAATCAGTAGTAAAATAAAAAATATAGTAAGGTTTTTGCGGATTATTAAGTTAGTCCGCAAAAATTTTTGAATTATAGAAAGGGGTTAGAATGGAAAACGAAAAGCTAGATGAGCTAACTAGAGAGAGGCTTATTGAGTTAGAATCCAGACCTAAAACAAAAGCTCAAAAAATATTAGATGTCATAAAACTAATTCTCCCAATAATCATGGGGGTTATTTGTGTTTTTGAATATGTGCTATATCCAAATTTAAAACCAGATGCCACACAAACAAACACTTACGTTATTTTCATATGGGCGTTGGTTGCACTTTACGGTGTGTTTTTTATAGCGTCATTTTTCAAAAAAAGCATCAGAGCAAAATTAGTTTACAAAGCGCCTTTTTATGCTTTTGTATTTTTCTTGTTAACATTGTATGATTTTTTGACATTGAAAACAGGAATACTAACACTACCATATTTTCCATGGGTGGATAAGATTTTGAATTCGATAATTGCTGATAAAGCTTTATTGATAAAATCTGTAAAAAGTTCATTGAAACTACTTTTCTCAGGATATTTTATCGGTGCAATACTTGGACTAATCACAGGAATTTTGTGCGGATATTCTAAGAAAGTAAATTATTGGATATCACCATTCATGAAACTTTTAGGACCAATTCCTACAACAACTTGGTTGCCATTGGTTATGGTTTTGGCTACAAGTTTGTTCTACGGATCAGTATTCATCATCGCATTGGGTGTGTGGTATGCAGTTACGATCTCCACAATTACAGGAATTTTGAACGTAGACAAATCAAACTATGAAGCTGCCAAAACACTTGGAGCAACTGGCAATCAATTGATTACTAAAATCGCCATTCCATCTGCAATGCCAAATATTTTCGGCGGACTTACAATCGGAATGAGCTCTGCATGTACTGCTCTTTTAATAGCGGAAATGCTTGGTGTAGAATCCGGACTTGGCTGGTATATCACATGGAAGAAATCATGGGCAGAATACGCTAGTATGTATGGTGCAATTATCATAATATGTCTTACATTTATCGCGGTTAATTTTGTTTTATCGTTAATTAAGAAGAGAGTCCTTAAATGGCAAGAAGGGATGGAATAATGAATAATTTGATTTTTGAAAATGTATCTAAAAGCTTTTTGAGAACTGATTCAGACGGATTAACTCATGCCCTTACTGATATCAATATGACAATCGAAGATGGAGAATTTGTGTGCATTGTGGGACCATCAGGCTGCGGTAAATCCACTCTTTTAAGACTAATTGCAGGACTTATAGTTCCAACTACAGGATCCATTACTCTAGGTGGCAAAAAAGTTGAAGGAACAGACAGCGATAGAGGAATGGTATTCCAAAAACCAACATTATTTCCTTGGTTAACTGTTGGAGAAAACGTAGGGTTCTCAGCTAATTTGAAAAAACAAAACAACGAAAAGGAAGTTGACAGACTTCTTGAAAAAGTTGGACTAATGGAATTCAAGAACTCCTATCCTCACCAATTATCAGGTGGTATGGCGCAAAGAGTATCACTTATTAGAACAATGATTAACAAACCGAACGTGTTTTTATTGGACGAACCATTGGGAGCACTGGACGCATTTACTAGAATGAATATGCAAGACGAACTCATTAAATTGTGGCAAGAAAACAAACACATAATGATAATGGTAACACACGATGTTGATGAAGCTATTTACTTGTCCAACAAAGTTGTTATAATGGAACCAAGACCAGGTAGAATAAAAAAAATATTGGAAATCAATTTGGATTATCCAAGAAACAGAACTAGCAAAGAGTTCACAGATTACAGAAATGAAATCTTAGAAACATTAAATATTTAGGAGAAAATATGAAGAAAATTTTGAAAATTTTACAATTGGTAGCAGCAGTTATTTTAGCATTAATACCAAAAGTTATCGCGAAACCATGTGAAGTAATGCCAGGCAAAATGCCGATGAAATGCTTCCACATGTCAAATGCGGTATTTGTAGTGGCAGTAAGTATCGTGATTTTATTAGTCATTGCTTACATCATAAAAGACGAAAAAATCGAATGGGGAATTAATATCGCAGTTCCAATCTTAGCGATTGATTCACTATTGTTAGCGAAATTTGTAATAGGTGGTTGCAAACACGCAGGTGCCGCTTGTCAAATGAAGACAATTCCAGCAGTATCAATCTGCTCAATTATTCTTGCAATAATTTCAATAGCTTATCTTGTGGTATTAAAAAAGAGTATCGATGAAAGATAAACTTTACCTTAAAAACTGGATGTCATCAAATCCTGTCAGAACTTTCGTAATAGTTTTGATAATGGCGATAGTATCAGCGCTTTTATTTGTCAGCATGTATTTTTCGATTGGACTTAACAATTCAATCGATAATATGAAACAAAGATTGGGCGCAGATATGATGGTTGTTCCAGAAAAAAGCGGAAAAGAACAGGAAGCATTATTCGTATCTGGTAAGCCTTCGGAATTTTACATGGAAAATGATGTACTCGACAAAGTACAAAAAGTAGAAGGCGTCAAACAAGCAGCGCCACAATTGTACATTGCGACGCTACAAGAATCTTGTTGTTCATTCCCAGTACAAGCTATAGGAATTGACTTTGAAAAAGACTTCACTATCAAACCTTGGATGAAACAAGATGTAAAGGAATTGAAAGACGGAGAGATTTTAATCGGAAATAACGTAAGCGTAGTTGACGCTGACAAGTTGACATTCTTCGACAAAACTTACACTGTAAAATCAAAACTAATGAAAACTGGTCTTGGATTTGACAATGCGATATTTATGAATTTTGAAACAGCGAAGGAAATGCTACAAGATTCCATTAAAGTTCATCCGGAAAAATACGTTCCAAACTCCGAAATATCTTCGATCTTGATTAAGAAAGAAGATAATGTAGATAGTGAACAATTAACAGTTAACCTTATGAAAGCACTTAGAGGAACATCGACAATGGTTGTTATGAACAAAAACTTCGTCGACAACCTATCCAAAGAAATGTTCTCTCTTATGAAATATTTGAAAATATTACTAACATTTACTTTGATAATGGCAATAATCGTATTAATTTCGATATTTACAGTTGACTTCAAAGACAAAGAAAAGCAAATGGCAACACTTAGAATACTTGGAATAACAAAGAGTAAACTAAAATCCATCATCCTACAATACTCCGTAGCATTGTCATTCATCGGAGCAGTTATAGGAATTGGATTATCCATACTCACAGTGAAGTTATTCTCCGGTCAAATCGAAAAATCTTTGGACTTAGCATTTATGAGCGTAAATGCAAAAGAAATACTAATAATTTCAGCGATAACATTAGTAGTTGTAGTTGTGATTGCACTAATCACACAAATATTCAACGTAATCAAAATATCCAAAGACGAATTAGCACTAACATTGAGAGGTAATTAGATGGAAATATTGAAAATACAAAATTTATCAAAAAGCTACCTTATCAATTCTGATAGAAAAAACGAAGTACTAAAAGATGTAAACCTAACTGTAAATGAAAATGACTACATCGCGATAGTCGGAGCAAGTGGTGCAGGGAAAAGTACACTTCTCAATGTAATCTTGGGATTTTTGAATTACGATGAAGGAAGCTTACAAGTTTTTTCAAAAGAAGTCAAAGATTTTACAGACGAAGAAATATCTGACCTTCGCTCCAAGAAAATATCATTCGTACCTCAAGATTTGATAGTATTTCCGGCATTAACAGTTAAGGAAAACTTGGAAATGAAAGCAGACATCTCAGGTGTGGATAATTTTGATTATGAGACATTCATCAAAAAATACGACATGGAAGAACTGCTCAACCTAAATAGCGCGAAGAATTTGTCCGGTGGAGAAATCAAAAAACTAATGATTCTAAGAGCGTTAATCAATGAACCAGAGCTATTAGTCTTGGATGAACCAACAGCGAACTTGGATGAAGAATACGTCGACAAATTCTTGGATTTACTGGACGAATTAAATAAAAAAATGACCATAATTTGCGTAACTCACGATTCGAGACTCAAAAATAGAGCCAAAAAAGTGTACAAATTATCGGGGAAAAAATTATCTGAATAAAATATAACTGATCTTCAAAAGTCGCACGACTTAGAAGGTCAGTTTTTTTGTGTAATCATTGACACGGGAATTTGTGTGCAATAAAATCTAATTGAGAGAAAATGAGGATAAATAATGAAAATATTAGAAGCGACACAAAAAGATTCACATGTTTTGGCACAAATGGCGGCAAAAATATGGGATAATGAAAATGTGGATGAATTAGAAGAAGAATTCACAGAAATTCTACAATCAGATGAAGGAACTTGCTTCATTGCATTCGTGAAAGAAATCCCTGTTGGGTTTGCGAATGTAGAACTTCGTCACGATTATGTGGAAGGTACGGAAAGCTCACCTGTCGGATATTTGGAAGGAATATTTGTAGAAGAAAATTATAGAAAACAAAATATTGCAAGAAATCTCGTAAAATCATGCGAAGATTGGGCAAAAAAGATGGGATGCTCTGAATTTGCAAGTGATTGTCTATTGGATAATACTCAAAGCTTGAAGTTTCACCTTGCAATTGGATTTATCGAGGCAAACAGAATTATTTGTTTCAAGAAAGATTTGTAAAAGGAGAAGACATGGAAATATTTAAAATACTTTTACCTTTGATTATAACGGTGATATTAGTACTAATCGTCATAAAAAAATCGAAAGCACAAACAGAAGATTCGTCCGATAATTATATGTCATTTGGGATGGCATTGGGAATGATGCTAGGCGCGGGTTTAGGAACTATCTCCGATAAATTCGACATTGCGACTTCGATATCAATCGGTATGCTTTTGGGTATGGTTATAGGAATGAGCATAACAAAAAAATAAATTTATACGAGTATGGCACCAGTAAGAAGGTGTCTTTTTTATGTTATGTGTACAATAAATCTATGTAAAATATCTGTAAAAATATCGAAATTTGATATAAATAGCTTATTTTTCAAGAATAATAGGGTATAAGTACAAATGAAAGCATGTACAAAAATAGTGAGTGAAAGGAAAAGCTGTGAGGAAAAAATACAGGGATAAATTCACCAATCCCGAAATAGTAAAGCGAATTGAACAAATAGAAAATTCTCCACAAATGCAATCAAAACTACATTCAGTAAAAAATGGAATGAAGGACAACATCATTAATCCATTTTTAGTTATAGGTGCTATGGTTGGATTTATTGCATTAAGAGCGATGCTAGGAATTTATTCAATTCTTGTCATGGCGGCTTTAGTATATTTTTGGAACAAATATTCAAAACAACGAAGAACTGAACTTGCAACATCCTACACTGATAATTTCCTATTACCAGTGTTAAAAGAAATCTTGCCGGATACAACAATTGATTATTCTAAGAAAGTTGATGTGAAAGTGATGCAAAGGTTGGTTCCTAATTCTGAGTATTATTTTGGAAACTGCCACATAGTATTTGGTGATGATTACAAAACAGAGTTTTCTAATATGCAAGCATACACAGAAACTGAAGATAGCGAAGGACACACACGACAAATTATTGATTTTTGTGGACAAGTTTTGATGGCCAAATTTGACACTAAAATAAATGGACACATAAGAGTAGTTCCCATAAAAAAAGGGAAAGTGCTTGGGTTTAGAAATCATGGAAATTACGGCAAGAAAACAAAAATAGAAAAAGAAATTGAGACGGAATCCATTGAATTCAACAACTCATACGCGATATATTCTACAGATGATTTCTACACAAGACTTATCTTAGATCCTAAAATTATAGAGTTATTGAACGATTGGAAAGAAAAAATGAGAGTGTGCTTGTACATGAACGAACAATACATCTCCGTATCATTTGAATCAAATGCGTTTTTATTTGCATTACCACAAACGAAAAAACAAGTTGATGAATTGTCGCTTTCAACAGAATACGAAAAAGTTAGAGAAAAATTATCAGGATTTTACTCTCTAATAGATATAATAGGTGAAAAATTATAAGGAGAAATTATGGACAGATTTTTAAATTCGGAATTCACAGCAATTGGAATAATTGCATTAATCATTTTGATAGTAGTAATTTGGTGGGTAAAAACATCGAATAGATTCAACCGATACAAAGTCGTAATAGACGAATCCAAGAAAAACGTAGACATTGCACTAGCCAAAAGATACGACACAATTTGCGAAATGATAAAAGTTGCCAAATCATACGCGAAACATGAAAGCTCAACTTTTTCGGATGTAATTAAACTTCGACAAAATGCGAATATCAAAGAATTCAACGCAGCAATACAAAACCAAGACCGTGAAATCAGCAAAATATTTGCACTTGCTGAAAGCTACCCTGACCTTAAATCATCACAAGAATTCATCAATCTTCAAGACGAAATCAGCGACGAAAATGAACAATTAGCAGCCGCAAAGAGAATAGTAAACAACAACATCAGCATAATAAATCAAGAAATAGTGTCATTTCCAAAATCTGTTGTCGCAAAATCTAAAGGATTGAAAGAAATGGAATTTCTTAAAGAACAAAATATAGACAGCAAAAGGTCGATAAGTGAATTTGACTACGACGTTAAATAATTAGAATAATTAAAAATATAGGGGATAACTTCTGGGATTGTAACGATCTTGGAAGTTTTTTTGAGTGAAAAAAGATGGGTAGTACGGAGGAATAATGTATGAAATTACAGCTCTTAAGGTCAGAGATGTATATTTGTGGATGGAGCAAAATACGTTTTTCAAGAAAATGTTGATTCATTAAAAAATCATATAAAATAGCATACAAAAACCCCTCCATCCGTATTCCGGATTTTGGGGTTCAGGTCAGTACCAGCTCTGATTTTTAAATTTTTAGATATAAGTTAAATCAAATTTTACAAAATTCTATTTACTTATTAATTTCTTTTTCTAGTTCTTGTAGAACTTTTATAATCTCTTCAAAGTTTGGATATCATAAATATTACCTTTAAATCCATCGATTGCAAAATGCTTTTATTGACATTATTTTTAATTCACTATCTCTAATTATCAAATCCATTCAAATACTCTTCAGTATATAAAACCTGAACTTCTCCGGACCAATTAAGTATTGATCCGATAAAATCATTAATATCTAATCCGGGCATTTCATAAATTTCTTCATCTCCAAATGTTCCCGAAGCATCTTCAATAAAAATAGTTTCATAGCCTCTGTCGGAACATATGATGCTAGAAAATAAACAACAATACTCCGTATTGAAACCGCAAATATAAACTTTAGACACTTCATTGTCTTTTAAAACTTGGGCAAGATTAGTTTCATAAAATGGATTACATGACGTCTTTTCAATCACATAATCTCCCAATCCTAGAATTTCTTCACAGATTTCCACATCATCGGAGCCTTTAAAAAAAGGGTTGTCGAAATCATTCGAAAGATGCTTGAATAAGATTATAACATCATTATTCTTTTTGAAATCATCAATTAGAATTTTAATATTATTTAGAGTATCAGTAAAATCTTTCTTCTTCAATATCCCCTTTTGTACATCCAATACTATTAATGCATTCATTATAATCTCCTTAATTTTACTTGTTACTTATTAAATTCTTTAATTTCCCTTATTACTTCATATATCCATGCAGGAACTGATTTTGATTCGTTCATTAAGCCCGTTTTTTCTTTTTCCGTTAAGTTTTCTCTTATCTTTTGTATAACTTCGTTAGTTATATTTTCTTTACCCAAAGATTTAATTGCCTGAATTACAGTCGCTGTCTTCAAAGACATATTAGCAATTTCTCCTGGATTTACTTTTTTGAATTCTAAGATGGTATCTCCGATTTTATATTCTTTGTATCTTCCACTTGATATATATTTATAGTGAGTTGGAACTTGTGTTGAAAGTCCTAATAAGTTTAAGGCTGTGCTATTATATGGTGCAATATTCCAATTATATTTTCTTGCTATGGCAAGTGCTAACTCGTGAATTGATACTGATTCGTACTCACCAATTAATTCACTGTATCTTGGATTGTAATAAAATCCATTAATGACACGCTTAATTATATCTTCATTTACCATCCTATTTAAAGTCTTCCTAACTGTCTCATAAGATGCTATATCTAAAAAGTCGTTGGCAAAAAAAACTTTATGCGAGTCAAAATTATTTATTCTATTTGTTATTGTTTCCGTATAGGAATTCATTACAACCCTCCTTTGTCCCAAATATTGTATTATATCTGGGACAAAAAACGAATATATTAACCCAACAACGTTTTTTTATTTCAAAGAATATCTATTTCTATTTCATCCTATAATCACAAACTTTAGCGAATCGCAATGCTTTTGGCAATACTTTGAAATCCAAGTAATCTGTAGTGAAGATTTCTCCGTCGACGTTGACCATCAACTCTTTTTCGAATTTGATACTTCCTTTAGTTAATTTTTGAAAATGAATAAGAGGATGTGACAGATGAGCACCTTTTTTGTATTTAAAAATCAAAGGAATTATCTTATACAATGGCATTGTTTCTGCCAAGCACAATTCCAACACTCCATCAGTCAAGTTCGCATAAGGTGAAGGGTTGAATCCTCCGCCGTAAAATCCACCGTTACAAATCGCTCCAAGCAGATAATATCCATTCAAACGAACTTCTCCATTTTCTCCGTTACTTGTCTTTGATTCCAACTTGTATTTTGGAATTTTAAATAAATTCTGCAACACTGCGATAGGATATGCATTTGCTTTTAATTTCGGATTCTTTTTCAATAAATTATACGCAGAATTCAAAATCACCGTATCAAAACCGGAACTTAAAACGTTCACACAATATTTTCCGTTGACTTTAATCAAATCAATGTCGTCAATGACCGGGTTGATTGTGTTTTCGATTTTGAAATTTGAGTAATCAAAATTCTTGGAGAAATCATTCGCCGTTCCCGATGGAATAAGTCCTACACTGAACTTTGCATTTATTTCTTTCATTTTATTTATTACTTCATTTAATGTTCCATCTCCTGAACACACATACAACAAGACGTCCGAACAATCACAATATTTTTGAACGATTTCACAGGCGTGGTTTTTGTGTTCTGTTTTTATTATTGTATATTTCAAATTGTTGCTTGAGTAACACTTCACAATGGAGTGCTCTAACTCTGAAAATGAGCCTGCTTCAGCCTTGCTACTCAACAAGAATACGTATTTCATTTAATCACCATTCATATTATAATATAAACATAAATTGCTGTACATAGAATTTTACACAAAGGATGATATCATGAATAAATTTTTTTACAATATAATTTACGTGCTGATAGTTGTAGGACTTATCGCATTATTCGAAAGAATTTTCAGAAATAGAAAAGACAATCCGATGCTCAACAAAATTTACAAAATATTAGTGGTGATTTTTTGGATAATTGCAACTATCGTCACAGTTTTGCTGTACTGGGCAGGATATGGATATTTCAAACAAGGAAATTCATCTGTTGCAGTAAAACTTTTTGTATTTGGAATTTTGATGACGGTAAGCATTGGATACAAGATTTTTACCACGTTTGGAAATGAAAATGAAAATAATTAATGAACTCAAATCCCTACAAGATTTGAAATACCGTGATTTTCAAGCAAAACTAATTCCTACAATCGACCAATCCACGATAATTGGAGTAAGAATGCCCGATTTGAGAAAATTAGCGAAGAAATTAGACGAAAAACAGTCACAAATTTTCATGAAAGATTTACCACACACATACTACGAAGAAAATATGCTTCATTCTATTTTGATTTCTAATATGAAAATTTACGACGATTGCATCAATAACTTGGAAAAGTTTCTTCCATTTGTAGATAATTGGGCGGTGTGTGATTGCATTTCTCCAAAAATTTTCACGAAAAATACGGACAAATTAATCGACAAAATAAAAGTATGGGCACAATCTTCTCACACATACACCGTGAGAGTGGCGATTTGTTTGTTGATGAAATATTTCTTGGATGATGAATTCAAGGTTGAGTATTTGAACATCGCGGCTCAAATCAAAAGCGAAGAATACTATGTCAACATGATGATTGCGTGGTTTTTCGCGACAGCGTTGACAAAACAGTGGGACGATGTTATATTTGTGTTGGAAGATAATTTGCTAGAGTGTTGGACTCACAACAAAACGATACAAAAAGCGAGGGAAAGTTTCAGAATAACGCCGGAACAAAAACAATATCTAAAATCGTTAAAGAAAAGGAGATAAAATGCGAAGAAAAGATCGCGAAATCACGAATTTCGATGAACAATTGAAGATAATTGATGAGTGCGATGTGGTAAGGCTTGGGCTTGTTGATGATGAAGGCTATCCGTATATTTTGCCGCTGAATTTTGGATATGAAGTCGTGGATAATCAATTGGTTTTGTATTTTCACGGCGCATTGGAAGGCTACAAATACGAACTCATCGACAAGAACAACAAGGCTTCTTTTGAGATGGACACAGACCACGATTTGTACTCTGACAGAGAAATAGGATACTGCACGATGAATTATTCGAGCATCATGGGAAAAGGAGTCGTGGAATATGTGACAGATGCTGAGGAAAAATTCAGAGCGTTGACCGTGATGACTGACAAATATCACGTGGAACACTTTGAATTCAATCCCAAAGCTATCCCAAGAACTAGGGTTTTCAAATTAACAGTTACATCAATGACAGCAAAACACAGAACTATAAAAAAATAAACTTATAAAACACAAAAACTATTATTCAAAAATGCTTGACAGTATAACTTATCAGCTGTATACTGAAAAGGTAGTAAGTAATTAAGGTAGTGAATCAAAGTTTTGTAAAATATTTTATTCTCTTAAATTAATTAGTTATCACAAAAATAAAAATGTACAGTGGTACGGTTATTCTGCGGAATAACGAGGAGGATATTATGAGTAACGGAACAGTTAAATGGTTTAATTCTACTAAAGGATTTGGATTTATCACAGGAGAAGACAACAAGGACATTTTTGTTCACCAAAGTGCAATCCAACAAGAAGGATTCAGAACATTGGAAGAAGGACAAAAAGTTTCCTACGATGTTGAAGCTTCTGAAAAAGGTGACAGAGCAGTTAACGTAGTTAAATTATAATGCAACAAGGTTCAATCATTTTGGTTGGACCTTTTTAATTTGTTCAAATGTGGGTATAAATATATTGCCCAAAATATTAATAAAAAGAAAGGATTAACAATGGCAAACACAGAACAAAAAATTATGGAATTAATTCCAGATGAATTGAAGAACAAATTACCGGGATTTTTACAAGGAAATGTATTATCAGGAGTTGTCGACAAAATCAAACAACAATATCCAGATCTTTACAAAAAAGTTGAAGAATCAGAAGGTCAAATCCATGAAGATGTAAAACAAAAATTGACAGAAATAATCAATAACTTTGTCCAACAAAAATTAGGATAAAATCAGACCAGTACGCGTGAAAATGTGTACTGGTTTTTTGTTTGTCAAAATATTACAAAATCTCATAAATGTGATATATTAGTATTAGATTTTAAAATTACGGGAGGAATAATATGGATTTTGAAGAAGTAATCAAAAATCGATATTCTTGCAAAAAATATAGCGACAAAAAGGTAGAAAAGGAAAAACTGGATAAGATTTTGGAAGCTGGAAGGTTAGCGCCAACAGCGAAAAACTTGCAAGAACATCACATTTATGTAATACAATCAGAAAAAAACTTGAAGAAAGTTGACGAAGTGACACCTTGTAGATACGGCGCAAGTACAGTTTTGCTTGTAACTTTTGATAAAACAAACGTGTTTACATATCCTGGCGATAGAAGAGATTCTGGAATTGAAGATGCATCCATCGTCGCTACTCATTTGATGTTAGCAGCGAAAAACCAAGGATTAGAAAGTTGTTGGATTAATTTCTTGGATCCAGACATTACACACAAGAAGTTCCGTCTTCCTGCAAAAGAAGAAGTACTGATGATGCTAGACATCGGCTATCCTGCAGAAGATTCTGAAATCAATCCACTTCACGACAAAAGAAAAGATTTGTCAGAAACAGTAACATTTATTTAAACAATACTTAATCTGGAGATTTGATGAAGTTAAAATATAACGAAATATTAGTTAGAAACGCCTCTTTGGAAGATGTACCTAATTTATTAAAATGGTGGAATGATGGCATAGTAATGGAACATGCAGGTTTTCCTCTTGGACTAAACACTACCGATAATAAAGTTATACAAAATATTAAAAATCACGACATGATAAATAATGCTCTGTTGATAATTGAATATAATAAAATTCCAATTGGAGAAATGAATTACAAGAAACTTGATCATAAATCGGTGGAGATTGGAATTAAAATTTGTGAAGAAGAATATCAAAATAGAGGTCTGGGAAAAATTATTTTAAGTTTATTGATCAGTGAGTTGTTTTCAAAAGAATTTGAAAAAATAGTATTGTCAACAACTGTTGAGAATAAAAGGGCGCATCATGTTTATGAAAAACTAGGATTCGTCAATACAGAAATTAAAGAAAATTCGTGGACAGATCAATTGGGGAACATTCGCTCCTCTGTAATGTATGAGCTAATTGAAGAAAATTTTAATAACCAATTAACAAAACGAAAGGAAAACTAATGAACAAAAGAAAAATCGACGTAATGGACTACGCATCAGACATCGTAAAAGAACTTCCGAAAGGAATATTTTTGAACACGAAAGCAAACGGCAAATTCAACAGCATGGCGATTGCATGGGGAACAATAGGCTACAATTGGAACAAGCCTGTGTTTGTGTGCTACGTTAGAGAAGGAAGATTTACCAGAGAATTGTTGGACGAAAATCCGGAATTCACAATCAGCGTCCCAATCGGCTCCTACGACAAAAAAATCATGAAAGTTTGTGGCAGCCAAAGTGGAAGAGATGTTGATAAAGTAGAAGAAGCGAACCTCACACTCGTTGAGCCAGAAACAATTTCTGTGAATGGAATCAAAGAACTTCCTTTAACTATTGAATGCAAACTAATTTATCGTCAAGAACAGGATTTGTCATTACTTCCAGACGATATTTTGAACAGAAATTACCCACAAGATGTCGACAGCACAAATCCTGGATCCAACAAGGATTTTCACATCACATATTTTGGAGAAATCGTCGACAGTTATATAATTGAAGATTAATCGCAAAACGACTCAGTCACAGTGGCTAAGTCGTTTTTAAATTGTTCACTTGATAGAAATAATTCGCCAATTCATCAGTGCTTTCCACGCCGCCTTTTCTAATCCGATGCAAAATAATTCCCGAATTCAACGACAAGAACACCTCCGTCGAATAATCTTTTGGCAAAAACGGGTGATTGTCAATCGAATACTTCAACTCCGGAAGCGTATCAATCAACGCCAGCAGAAACTTCCTCAACATATCGTTGATGTAGTTGTAGCTGTTCATCGTCAACGCGTAAATAAAATCGAAATCATCCTTCACATAATCAATGACCTTTTTGATGATATCGTACGAATATTTTCTGCCGACCTTTTTCGACGTCAAAATCTCCTTCAATTCTTCGAAAATTTCCTCTACCAAATTATCCACCAAATCCATTTTATCATCGTAGTGCAAATAAAATGTCCCACGATTGATGTGAGCCTCTTTCGTCAATTCACTCACCGAAATATCGTTCAAGCTTTTCTCGTTCAACAAAATCGTCAACGATTTTTTTAATTTGTCCCTCGTATCCGTTTCTCTAATCATAAAATCTCCTTAAATGAACAAACTGTTCAATATTGTTTTGTTACAATTCTACTTTTAATATAAAATAATTTATAAGATAAATCAACACATTGTTCATATAAGAGGTGAAACATGGCATATATTGAAATGAAAAACAGCTACAAACGCTACAAATCAGGACAATCCGAAATAATTGCAAACAACGACATATCGTTTGAAATAGAAAAAGGAGAATTGGCGATCATTCTCGGCTCATCAGGGGCGGGTAAATCAACCGTGTTAAATATTCTCGGTGGAATGGACACCAACGACGAGGGAAATGTGCTCATAGATGGCAAAGACATCGGCACATTCAACGACAAGGAGCTGACGAATTACAGAAGAAATGACGTAGGATTTGTGTTTCAATTCTATAATCTAGTTCCAAATCTAACCGCCAAAGAAAACGTCGAACTGGCATCAGAAATCGTAAAAGATGCACTCGATGCAACGGAAGTTTTGCAATCTGTTGGTCTTGGAGAAAGAATCGACAACTTCCCAGCACAATTATCCGGAGGAGAGCAACAACGTGTCGCAATCGCACGTGCAGTTGCGAAAAATCCTAAGCTATTATTGTGCGACGAACCAACTGGTGCGCTAGATTATCATACAGGCAAACAAGTATTGAAAATCTTGCAAGATATGGTTAGAAAAGAAGGTGCGACAGTCGTTATCGTTACGCACAACCAAGCGTTGGCTCCGATTGCAGACAGGGTTATTCACATGCACGACGCGAAGATTCGCGATGTCGTATTGAATGCGAATCCACAAAACATAGAAACGTTGGAATACTAAAATGAAGAAGAAAACATTGAACAAGACAATTTTCAAATCGTTTATAGAATCTAAGGGACGATTTTTGTCGATAATGTTATTGATGATGCTCGGATCCATGACACTTGTCGCACTTAAAGTCACAGGTCCAGACATCGACAAATCGGCTAACAAATACTACGAAGATTATAATTTGTCCGATGTCAATGTCATCAGCGATTACGGAATCACGGAAAATGATGCGAAGGAAATCGACCAAATCAAAAACATCGCAGACGTTGAGTACGGATATTTTTCAGATGCGACGATAGGTGACACTCCAACATCGTTTAGAATATTTTCCAATACGAAAAATATATCTAAGTTTGAGCTTGTGAGCGGCAAATTTCCACAAAAAATCGGAGACATAGCACTTACTGACCAATACAAATCCAAATACAAAATCGGAGATAAAATCAAATTCAAAGAAAAAGACGAAGACAGCAAGATTTTGAAACAGGAAGACTTCACCGTAACGGGATTTGTGAATTCTACGGAAATCATATCCAAGACAGCTTTGGGAAATTCATCAGCAGGATCTGGAAACTTGGAAGGCTACGGAGTTGTAACAACAGACGACTTTGACACAGACGTCTACACCATTGCACGTGCGCGTTACAAAGATGTGCGTGGGCTCAACTTTACAGACAGTGAATACACCAGAAAAGTCGACCAACATCAGAAACAACTCGACGAAATTCTGAAAGACAACGGCAAACAACGACTCGAAGAAATCAAATCCAAGGCAAATGACAAAATCGCAAAATCCAAGAAGAAAATCGAAGATGCGAAGAAAGAAATCTCGGATGCAGAGAAGAAATTGTCCGACGGACAAAAGAAACTTGACGACGAAAAATCAAAGCTAGTATCAGCTAAAAAACAAATAGCAGACAAGGAATCCGTAATCAAGAATTCAAAACACCAAATCGAATCAGCAGAAAGCCGTCTTCAAGCATCTAAGAAACAATTGGACGATGCGAAAGTTCAGCTTGACAACGGACAAAATCAATTGGATTCTAAGAAAAAAGAAGTCGAAGCAAACAGGGCAAAGCTATCACAAGCAAAATCGACCCTTGATGTCACGAAATCAAAGCTCGACTCATCAAAAACGCAAATTCAACAAGGAAAAGCCAAGCTACAACAAGCAAAGCAAAACCTCGAACAAAAGAAAGCTGAACTCAAAAAACAGGGAATAAACCCAGAAAATGTTCCAGAAATTCAACAAGCTGAAAGCTCAATCGCAGAACAAGCTCAAGTAATACAACAATCCGAAGCTCAGTACAACCAAGGATTGGCGAAGTACAATCAGGGCTTACAACAATACAAATCTGGAATGAAAAAAATCGATGAATTTGACTCATCACAAAGAAAACTATCCGAAAAGAAGAAACTCTACCAAAATTCTGTTGCAAAATACAACTCTGGACGCAATCAGCTTAACGCATCCAAGACAAAATACCAAAACGGAATTGCACAGTTGAACTCATCGAAGAAACAAATCCAGGAAGGATTTGACAAAATCTCATCGTCACAAAAAGAACTTGACGACAAGAAAAAAGAATTTGAAACAGAAAAGAAAAAAGCCGACGACAAAATCCAAGATGCAGAATCCAAAATTCACGACGCGCAAATCGAAATCGATGGATTGTCGCTTCCAGAATATTCGACATATACAAGAAGAACAATGCCGGGAGGCGACGGAATAAAAATGGTCGAAACGACATCATCTGGAATCACGAAAGTAAGCAATTTGTTCCCTGTGGTATTGTATCTTGTCGCAGCGCTTGTAACAGTCACGACAATGACAAGATTTGTCCAAGAAGAACGAAACAACGCAGGAATTCTGAAGGCGTTGGGCTACAATGATGCTGATGTCATCAAGAAATTCGTGTTGTACGGACTAATCTCAGGAGGATTGGGCACGATTTTGGGAACGCTACTTGGAACGTACGCACTTCCGTACATTTTGTGCACGTCGCTTTTGGCAAATATGACGATACCACCAGTCAAGTACTATTTTTCATTCAAAATCCTCGGACTATCGGTGCTTTTCTCGATAATTTGTAGCGTACTCCCAGCAGTTTACATCTCAGTCAAAGAACTAAGAGAAACAGCAGCACAACTATTGCTACCGAAACCACCGACAAAAGGCTCCAAGATTTTCATGGAAAAAATCACACCGTTGTGGAGCAGAATGACCTTCACACAAAAAGTCACAGCGCGTAACATCTTCAGATACAAGCAAAGAATGTTCATGACGATATTCGGCGTTGCAGGATCTGTAGCGCTATTATTCGCAGGGCTTGGGATTTCATCGTCAATCAACGGCATCCAAACGAAACAATACGGACAAATCATCCAATACGATGCAGTAGTAGCGAAAAAAGATTTCGTCACAGAAAAAGAACAACAGAAAATCAACCGATTATTAAAATCAGACGACATTACTGGCTACATTCCAGTTCATTTTGAAAATATAACCAAAAACATCAAAGGAATTGATGACGAACAAACAATCACGATGCTCGTCACACACACGGACACATTTTCTCCGTATATCAATTTGGAACACAAAAATTCCGAAGATGCACTTAAAATAACAGATGATGGCATCGTCGTATCGCAGAAACTTGCCGATTTGATGAAAGTAAAAACAGGCGACAAGATTACGCTAAAAGTCGCAAACAAAGACAGAAAATACAAAATAGCACAAATCACCAAAATGTACGCAGGACATTTTATCTTCATGAGTGACGATTACTACAGAAAATCAGTTGGCGAAAAAGTAGACGACAACAGCTACTTTATCGCACTCAAAGACAAATCAAAAACGAATGTGGAAAAAGTCACAGCGAAATTCATGGCATCGAACGGAATCAAAGCCGTGTCACAAAACACCAACGTCATCATTCAAGTTGAAACAATGACTAATTCGCTCACGAAAGTAATGACAGTGTTGACGATAATGTCGCTGTTACTTGCGATTGTGATCCTGTACAACCTAACCAACATCAACGTAGCAGAAAGAATCAGAGAATTATCCACGATAAAAGTATTGGGATTTTTCAACAACGAAGTAACCATGTACATCTATCGTGAAACAATCTGCTTGTCTATTATTGGAATAATCGCGGGAATATTTGGCGGAAAAATTCTCCATAAAGTAATCCTAGACAAAGTTGCTCCAGCGGAAATATACTTCAACCCAAATATCGAAGCGTGGGTATATATCTTACCAATAATTTTGGTTATCGTCATACTTTACGCATTGGGAGTAATAGTCAACCACAAATTGAAAAAAGTAGATATGCTTGAAGCATTAAAATCAGTAGATTAAGGTATAAGTAGAAAACCGTGTTTACACGAATATCTAGACTACGAAAATTAACAAATTCTAAGCTCATGAAACTAAAATCGCAAACTCGCTGACGCTCAAACAGTGCGATTTCTTAACGTTTCATTTCACTTGAATTTGGAATAATTTTCTCCGTATGATATTCTAAGCAAACACGGTAATCTACTTTTTTCAATTCTATAAAGGGGGAGGGGAGAGGAAGAAAACCGTGTTTGCACATAGCAAACATGGTAATCTACTTTTTTCAATTCAAAAAAAGGAGGGGAACACAAAAACTCGTAAAACGCTCATCTGTCTACAAAAATTGATAAATTCAACGCTTATGAAACTAAAATCGCAAACTCGCTAACGCTCAGACAGTGTGATTTTTAAACGTTTCATTTCGCTAGAATTTATTCAAATTTTTTCCAAATGATTCGCTTATTTACGATGTTTTTGGTTTGTTTCAATGCTAACTTACTCAACAACAATTACAAATCTACTTTTTTAATTCACACATTCGTCTGGCTTATGCTTTTCCAGATGACTCATTTAGCTACGATCTTTTTTGTTTATTTCAATGCTAACTTATTCAGCAAAATTTTCATATCTATTTTTTCACTGAAAACATCTCTGATTTTCCGCCCCACATCTCCCAAAACACGCATATTGTGGTAAAATAAAATAACAATACCAATCGAAATATATTTGCACGAAATATAGGAGAACGAAATGAACGTGATACTTACAAGTGACATAATGTCCCCTGACAAAAGACAACTTAACAGTCAAAATGGATTTGTCGACAAAATCCAAGAATACGTAGGTGACATCAACTGTATGTACATTCCGTCAGATCCTCACACGCCACTTCTAACCAATACGATTAGCTCACACCACAAAAGAGCCTTCGAAAAAAGTGGATTCATTGTTAAAAACTGGGAAGTACTATCAATTTACAAAAAATCGATCATACAACAGCTCATATCACAATCTAACCTCATAATCCTTGCTGGAGGTCACGTTCCCACACAAAACAAATTCTTCCACCACATTCATCTTGAAAAATACATCAAAAACTACGACGGACTCGTTATAGGAATCAGTGCAGGAAGCATGAATTCAGCAGCAGAAGTCTACGCTCAGCCCGAAAACTTTGGCGAAGTCAAATCCACGAACTACCATAGATTTCTCAAAGGACTTGGAATTGTGAACATATCCGTACTTCCACACTACACTGATTTCAAAAACCAAGTAGTCGACAACCAACGAATCATGGAAGACGTCACACTACCCGATAGCTACGGAAGAAAATTCTACGCCATTGAAGATGGAGCGTTCATCGTCCCAACAGAGAACAAAATCTACGGCAATTGCTACGTCATCAAAGATGGCAGAGTAAGAAAAGTCTGCAACACAGGTGAAGTCGTAAATCTACGAGGAAACTTTTAAATAAAATTTACGCTCACAGCAAGTCAACACCAACGCAACTATTTAAATTTGAATAGTTTAGGAGAAACAATGAACACAATCATCAAACCATTCGACAAACTCACAACACAAGAACTATTCCGCATCTACAAACTAAGAGTCGACGTATTCGTAGTAGAACAACAATGCCCTTATCATGAAATAGATGACATCGATCTGATAAGTCATCACATATACTTGCAAAACGACAGCTCACTAATCTTGGCTTACTGTAGATTATACAAACAAAATGATACATTTCATATCGGAAGAGTAATCGCATCACCCAAACGCAAAGGATACGGCACACAAATAATGAAAGCGGCCATAGAGTTTGCAGAAAAAACACTTCACGCAGACACCATAATTATAGAAGCACAAACCTACGCCCAAAAATTTTATGAAAAATTAGGATTCTTTAAAATCTCAGAACCATTTGAAGAAGATGGAATCCCACACATACAAATGAAATACATCGTAAAATAAATTAGAGCCAAAGCTCACCAAGAAAAAAATCTTGGTGTTTTTATTTGAAGAAAATGAAAAATATGGAAAAAACACCTAAAAATTACAAAAAAGTTACAAAAACTAATCTGATTTATACTAACAGTACCAATAGTTAATATCAAACAAGCGAACACTTTAGCATAACAGCGTAAAAACAAAGCATATTATAGTAATCAAACAAATCCAAAATCAAATTACATTGTGCTGTAAGTACCACTACTAGTAAAATTACAATAATAAAATTGACAGATAAATATTTTCAGAAATAAAACGACATTTAAACATCTACATATACTAGCAATATATAAAGATAAGAATTTGGAATAAATAACAAAAATATTCAGAACTAATGGCAAAAAAATACTGAATTAAACCAAAACCTACCAATAAAAACCAAGAAAAATGCAGAATATTTTCATTTATTATAAAGAAATCATCAAATATCCATTAAAAATATGTAAAAAAACAAAATTTTCTCGAAAAAAGGTTGAAATTTTAAATCATTATTGTATAATAGTAATTACATAGACATACGTTATCATTTAGTGAAAGTTTACTAAGTTTATTTTAGACAAATCAATATTGAACTTTTATTAAAAAGCTTGATTTATTAAATTATTTGATTTAAAATATAATTACAGATAAACAGTCATAAATGATATAAGTTTAAGTTTATGAAGGTTAAAAATTTTAGGAGGAATATACCAATGAAATTAAACAAAAAGTTATTGACAGCAGCATTAGCTGGTGCTTTAGTTGTAACAGCAGTTCCAGCAGGAACATTCGCTGAAGAAGCAAAAGTAAATACAAACTTAAATAAGTATTTAACAGCAGAAGAAGCAGCTGCAAGAGTAAACGAATTATCTGCTAATATTAAAGATTTATCTGAAAAAAGAGCAGCAATTGTTGCACAAGCATGGGAAAGTGGAAAAACTGCTGAAGGAACAATTGAAAAATTACAAAAAGAAGAAGCAGCAGCTAAAAAAGCTTACGAAGTTGCAAAAGCTAACTACGAAGCAGCTACAAAAGATTGGGAAGCTGCAAAAGATAACGAAGAAAAAGCTAGATTAGCTGAAATCGCAGCAAAAGACGCTGTAGAAGCTAAAAAAGGTGAATACACAAAATTATTAAATGCAGCTGATAAAGCTAGAAAATCAGCAAAAGTAGCAGCTGACAGACAATATGATACAACAATAGCAAATATGCAAAGAAAATTCGAAACTGCTCAAACAGTTGCAGATAAAGCTAAGATTGCATATGAAACAGCAGAAAAAGCTTTGGATTCAGCTATGGCTGAAGGTTCAAACGAAGAACAATTAACTCGTTTGAGAAAAGAAAAAGAAAATAAAAAAGCTGAACTTGATAAAGCGAATAACGAACTTGAAAAAGCATCTAATGAAAGAGCAGATGTTTCGAAATCAGCTGAAGAAACAAAAGAAAGAGCTTATGAAGTAGCTGAAAATAACTATAAAGCAGAAAAACAAAGATTAGATTATATTTATCAATTAAATGGTAACTATGGTGATAAAGTAGCTGAATTAACTAAGCTTGAAAGAGCTAAAATTAACGCTGAAAATGCATATGTTGCAGCAAAAGCAGATACAAAAGCAGCTCATGATGTTTATATCGATGCAAGAGATGATTTCGACGCAGCATCAAAAGCATATGCTGAAGCTAACCAAAAAGCATACAAAGTTACTGAAGATTTAAAATCTATAGAAAAGAAATTAAAAGAAAACTTTGTTGCAATCAATGAAATCTTAAAAGATCAAAATAAAAACATCAACTCTTTAACTGATAAGTTAAACGCTGATATGATCAAAGAATTAGAAGACTTCTCTAAATTATCTACAAGCGAACAATTCGCAAAAATAGCTGAATTACAAAAAGAATTAGCTAAATTAAAGAAAGAATATGCTAAAACAAGCGAAGGAATCCAACAAGTTAAAAAATTAGTAACTTATCAATTCCACGTAAAAGATACAGAAGGAAACGGAGTTCAAGGTTTAACTTTAAGATTAGCTAACGTTGATGATACTTCAAAAGTATATACTGCAACATCAGATGCTAATGGATTAATCCAATTCAAGAGCATGGTAGAAGGAAAATATACTGTTACAGTTACTAAAGTTCCTACAGGATATGATGTATACCAAGATGGAAAGAAAATCGACTCAGTTAAAGCATTATTCAGAGCTGAATCAGAAGTAAAAGCTGAAAACAACGTTGAAGAAGTTACTGCAGCTAAAGAAGAAAAAGGCAACAAAAGAGTAGATATCCCATCAGTTATAGATACAACAACTGACAAAAAAGACGAAAAAGAAGAAGAAAAAGTTATCGATGGTGGTACAATAGTAGTTGAAAAAGACAAAAAAGACGAAAAAGACAACAAAGACAACAAAGACAACAAAGATAACAAAGACGGTAAAAAAGAAGATAAGAAAGACAACAAAAAAGCTGACAAACCAGATAAAAAAGAAAAGAAAAAATTACCAAAAGCAGGTGCAGCAGCTGAAGCAGCTACAATAGCAGCAGCAGCTATGGCTACAATGGGTGGAGCTTATCTTTCACTTAAAAAACGTAAATAATTTACGCAAATAGATTATACTAAAAAGATTTAGAGAGGACGTAAGTCCTCTCTTTTTTAGTATGACGGGCATGTTCTAATGCTGGGTTGAAAATCCCTACAGAGCGTAGTTACCGACGAATCTAATAGCGACTTGCAAGTTTTAGATGGCGACATC